>Ga0315282_10000196_pt1 | contig 121778 bp, 102 predicted proteins | sample YL17G07_20_MG_FD_203693 | JGI IMG/M metagenome (GOLD analysis project Ga0315282, IMG submission 203693) | Sediment microbial communities from Yellowstone Lake, YNP, Wyoming, USA - YL17G07_20 | ecosystem: Environmental > Aquatic > Freshwater > Lake > Sediment | place: USA: Wyoming | collected... | reverse complement strand
AGCGTGACCGCGTTCGAGAAAGCCCATTTGAATCAATTACTTACGAACTCCTTAAATCCGGCCGATGCGCCCGATTCAGGTAACCAATTGAAATTATTCAATTTATAACCGGACAGCAGTGAAATAGAATATAGATTTTAAGAATTAATGAACTGCCAGAGACCAGAAATCCTGTCCCGGAAATTGATCGGCGGTCAAAAACCAAAGCGGTTGACGGCTTTCTGCCCTTGTGAGATATAACCAGGCATGAACCCTATGACTCCACGCCAGCGGATTGAAAATCTGCTTGCCGGAAAGCCCGCCGACCGGGTGCCGTTCTGCCCGGCTGTTTATGAGCACAAAGCCGCCCTCGTCGGGACGACGCCGTCACGGCTGAGCCGGGACGCGGCGCTTTTCGAGCGGGCGCTCATCCGCGAAGTCGAACTCTACCGGCCGGACATGCTTGTCGTCGGCTGCGACGTCTATAATGTCGAGGCCGAAGCCGCCGGCTGCAAAGTCAGATTCTACGATTCGAACGATGTCCCTTCGATCGCCGAGCGGACACTCGAGATCGGCGGCGACATCGGGAAGCTGCGCATCCCTGATCCCGAAAAGGACGGCCGGCTGCCCGTCTGTCTCGAGGCCGGGCGGAGAATCCAGGAGCGCTTCGGCCGAGAAATGATCATCCGCGGCGCGCTCTCCGCGCCTTTTTCGATGGCTTCGGAGCTTGTCGGGCTCGAGCAGCTTTTAATGGCGGCGCTGGATCGTCCCGCTTGGGTTTCCGGCCTCCTGGCCGCAACGGCCGAGATCGCCAAATCTTTCGCGCGGGCCTTCGTTCGCCGCGGGCTGGGCGTGATCATTTTTGACTCCCATGCTTCACCGCCGCTCCTCTCTCCGGGCCTCTATCGGAAGATCGTTCTCCCCCCGACCTCGGCCGTCATTCATTATTTCCGCCAGGAGCTGGGCGTGCCCCTCGTTCCCTACATCGTGGGCGGTGACACGGCCGGTCTCCTGGATTCTATCCTCGAAACCGGGACGAACAATATTCTCTGTGATTTCCGGGCGGATCTCGCGACCTTCATCGACCGCATCCATGGAAGGCCGGTCCTCCTCAGAGCGAATCTTGATCCCCGCTTTCTCCTGGCGGCCTCCGCCGAAGAGATAAAAACAAAGGTCCGGGAGGTTCTGGCCATTGGCCGGCGCCATCCTGGATTCATGCTCGGAACCGGGATCCTGCCTTATGACATCCTCCCGGAGAAGGTTATCGCCGTCAGGGACGCTCTCGAAGGACAATAAGCGGCGTTCCCCCAAATCGATTTCTTTGAGGCTTTTTCTTTTTTTCCCGCCCCTATCAGTCTTCTTTTTCCGCCCCCCGATCCACGAACGCATCCTTGAGAAGCTTGCTTTGTCGCGAGAACGCCAGCCGTGGGCTTGTCGTTTCGGTCATCAAGGCGATCTCTTGGGCGAGGAGCCGGGCGATATACATCGTCTGGGTCGCGGATTTTCGGGACTCCCGATTGAATAAGGGATGGTCGCGGTTGACGTAAACGATGTTGCCTTCGGAAAAGCATTCCGGCCCGCCCTCGCCGAAGAAGTCGAGGCAGACCGAAATGACGCGGTCGCCCAGCCTGATCTTCCGGACGATGGCATTCGGCGTGATTCTTTTGACGAGCGGGTTTCGTCTCTTCTTGACTTTCGTCTTTGGGATGCGTTCCGCCGGCTGAGTCTCAGTCTGTCCGGCGAGGTCGACTCTTTTTCCGTTTTCGGCCCGGGCGGCGCCGCCGCCGATGCCTTTGGCCTCGCCGTAAACGACCGGGCCGAACGGTGAAAAATCCGGATTCAAGGCTAAGGCTCTGTGGATCCTCTGTAAGGCCTCCCTGATGGCGCGGCTGGCCCGGACATCGTCGCGGCGGTCGGCCTCTTTCCCGAGTTTTCGTTTGATGAGGCCGACGACCTTTTCCATGACCTTTAAAAATTCCTGATACTCGTCGGAATCCGTGACGAAATTCGATCTGTCCGAGGTGATCGGCAGGAAATTCGCGTGAATCTCGCCGAGGACGCGCGTCACGGCTTTTCCCCAGGTCTCCATGCCGAACAGCTCTTTCTTGATCGTCGCGCCCTTGACTTTGACGTCGATGCCGAGGTCTTTGACCGAGGCCAAAGTTTTCGGCGTGATGACGACTTCGCCGATGACCGTGCCGTAACGACAGCCTTCAAGGATGGGGAGGCGTTGGCCCGAATAACTCCGGGGAGGGACGATTCGCCCGTTGAGAAAAACGTTGAAGTTCGGCGAACGCAGAGGCACGCCGTCCTTGATCGTCTCCGCCGCCTCCTCCGGGTCGATGGGTTTCTTCAGTTCGGAGAGGATGACAGTCGTGCCCTCGCCGCGCTCGGGGTCGGGCAGAAGAATCTCGCAGGGGAGACGCCAGGCGTCTTTCGTCGCTTCCCAGCTTTTCTTGTCGAAGACGACCCGGGCGGCGAAATCGCCGCGTTGGGTCAGGACTTCGAACCGCATCGCGGCGGCTAGGGAAGCGAACTTTCCGATGCCGAACTGACCGATCCGCTCGCGCTTGAATTTCGGAGAGATGGACTGAACGACCTTTTCGTCCGAGCCGATGTTGAAGTACTGCTTGAGGCCGTCGGCGTCCATGCCCGCGCCGTTGTCGAGAACGGCGATCCGATCGGGCGTGATTTCGATGCGCACTTCGGTCGCGTCGGCGTCGAAGGCGTTGTTGATGAGCTCTCGGAGAAGCTCGACGCTTTCTTTGTAGAGCCGTTCGCCGATGGAGATGATGTGGCGCTTGTCGACCGTAACCTCGAGCTCAATCGTTTCCTTGATGATCATGGTAACCCGTGGAGGTTATTTATCACAGTCGAAACACGACTGTCAAAGCCAGGCGGCCCTGACCGGATATCACTTTTTGGGGACATGACCGGAAAATTCATGGGACACAATCCCTTTTCGAGAGAAAAGGTTTATGTCCCGAATTTTCCGGATCGTGTTCCCCTATCTTGAAAAGTGATATCCGGTCAGCAGGCGGTATCGGAATGCGGGAAAATAAAATTTGGAAAAATAAACGGATCTCTTTTACGGGCGTGCAAAATTTCCTCGTTTCAAGCGTCTTAAATAATGGCCAAAGCAGGATTACCAAAATGGAGAATATCCCGGATAAGTTCGACGATATCCCCGCTGAAAATGAAGGCCATCGGCGCCGTCTCCGCGAGAAATTCCTCCGGGCGGGGCTCAACGCCTTCCTCGATTATGAGATCATCGAGCTTCTTCTGACCCTGGGGACACCCCGGAGAGATTGCAAGGAGCAGGCCAAAAAAGCGCTCAGAGAGTTCAGGTCTTTGCGCGGGGTCCTCGAGGCGGACATCCATGAGCTCCGGAAGATCAAGGGCATCGGCTCGCATAACGTATTCGGCATCCGGCTCGTCCAGGAAGTGTCCCGCCGCTTTCTCAAGGACAGGATGATGAGCCGTCCTTATTGCCGCTCCTCCCGGGAGGTCTTCGATTATCTGTACCATTCGCTCCGCGACCTGAAGAAGGAGAATTTTAAAGTCCTGTTCCTCGACTCGAAAAACCAGATCATCGAGGAAAAAACGCTCTTCGAGGGCACGGTGGATTCCTCGGCCGTCTATCCCCGAGAGATCATGAAGGATGCCCTCCGCTACGACGCCACCTCGCTCGTTTTCGTCCACAACCATCCTTCGGGCGACCCCGAACCGTCGCTCTGCGACCGGGAGATCACGAAGGAGCTTGTCTTCGCGGCCAAAGTCATGCAGCTCAAGGTGCTCGACCACATCATCATCGGCAACAATTGCTACTTCAGCTTCTCCGACCGCGGCCTGGTCGAGGACTACGACCTTCTTTTCCTCAGCCTGAATAAATAATTTGCCCTATCATTCAGGATGTGTCGCGATCGGTGTTGAGATTTAAAAATGGGAGATGGGCCTGTTGAGACACGGCCTGATTGCAAGGAGCAGAACGAGGGATCTTGTATGTCCTGCCCGAGGTCGAATGAGATCCTTCGCTTTGCTCAGGATGACCCAAATGACCTAATCGCCGTGCTCCCGGTCGCTGGCGATGACAAAGCTTGTGATGTTAGAGTCCCGGGATAATCTCCCCAAAGAAATGAAAATCTGTTAAGATAATCCGTGCACAGGGGACTTGAATCCTAGCCATCGTCCCCGCCTCAGTCTGTATCGGAGGATAAAATGAGTGATGAGAGAAAAAACGCGCCCTCCATGAGGCCGATCGATGAGATCGCAAGCCGCCTCGGCATCGGGGAGGAATATCTGGAAAAGTACGGAAAATATAAGGCCAAGGTCGATCTCAGGCTGGTCCCGGACAAAAAAAAAGAACCGGGAAGATTGATCCTGGTCACGGCCATGACGCCGACGCCGGCGGGCGAGGGGAAGACGACGACGGTCATCGGCTTGACGGACGCCCTGAACCGTCTCGGAAAAAACGCCGTCGTCGCTCTCCGCGAGCCTTCCCTGGGGCCCGTCTTCGGGCTGAAGGGCGGGGCGACGGGCGGCGGCAAGGCCCGCGTCGTTCCGAGCGACGATATCAACCTCCATTTCACGGGCGACATCCACGCCGTTACCGCGGCCCATAACCTTTTGGCGGCAATGGTCGACAACCGGCTCCATTTCGACAATGTCTGCGGGCTCCTCGACATCAAGACAATCACCTGGAAGCGCGTGCTGGACATGGACGACCGTGTTTTACGGGAGATCGTCATCGGTATCGGCGGCCCGCTCCAGGGGATCGCCCGCGAGACCGGATTCGACATCACGGCCGCCTCGGAGGTCATGGCCATTCTCTGCCTGGCCAAAGACCTCAAAGACCTCAAAGAGCGCCTCGGCAGGATTTGCGTCGGATCCACTCCCGGAGGAGCGCCGGTTTTTGCCGCAGGGCTCAAGGCCGAAGGCGCCCTGGCGGCCCTGCTTAAAGACGCGATCCGGCCCAACCTCGTCCAGACCCTGGAGGGCTCTCCGGCTTTTATCCACGGCGGCCCTTTCGCCAATATCGCTCACGGCACGAATTCCGTGATTGCGACGAACATGGCCCTGCATCTTGCCGATTATGCGGTCACGGAATGCGGCTTTGCCTCGGACCTAGGCGCCGAGAAATTCTTCGACATCGTCGTCCGGACAGGACACGTCCCGCCTCCCTCGGCCGTCGTCATCGTCGCGACGATCCGCTCGCTCAAATATCACGGCGGAGTTAAACTCGAGGGGCTCCAAGCCGAGAAAACCGAGGCGCTGGCCAAAGGCTTTGAAAACCTCCAGAAGCACATCGAAAATATCCGGCTTTTCGGACTGCCGCTGGTCGTGGCCCTGAACAAATTCCCGGCAGATACGGAGACGGAGATCCAGGCCTTCGCCGGACTCTGCCGGAAAGAAAATGTCCGTTTCGCCGTGAGCGACGTCTACGGCCGGGGCGGCGAGGGCGGCCTGGACCTGGCCGCAGAAGTGCTCCAGGCCATCGACAAGGACGAACATCGTTTCCGTTTTCTCTATCCGCTCGAGATGCCGCTTCTTGAAAAAATCGAGACCGTGGCCCGTAAAATCTACGGCGCGGCGGGCATCGCCATGGAGAGCAAGGTTCGGCGGCGAATCCTGAAATTCGAGACAAACGGCTTCGGCCGATTCCCCGTCTGTATCGCCAAGACCCAATATTCCTTGTCCGACGACGAGGAAGCGCTGGGCCGGCCGCGGGATTTCAACCTCATCGTGACGGACGCCTCCGTGAACGCGGGAGCCGGATTCGTCGTTGTCTTGTGCGGCGACATCATGACTATGCCCGGGCTGCCGAAATCGCCGTCCGCCGAGAAAATCGACGTCACGGACGACGGCGAGATCACGGGGATTTTAGGGTAGAAAAGCCCGGCGAGTTTACTCTTTGGAAGCATTTCCGTTCGTGTGATTTCAGGCGGTGCCGGAGGCCTCCCTTAGCCCCCAGGAACCAGTCCCGTCGGTTCCCCCCGTCGGAGAAGCCGACGGGTCCCCCCTCCGCTACGGGGGCTTCAGGGAGGCCTCTGGTGCCGCCTGGAGATTGCATATTTGGAAATGCTTTCCTTCTTTTCGGGACGATTTACACGCCGTTCCAAATGTGATAAAAAGAAATTGTTTTTATTTGGTTTTAATTCTAAGGAAAGGCAGTAAGACATGTGCGAGAAGAGGGACGTCTTTATCGTCGGCGCCGCGCGCACGCCGATCGGTAATTTCTTGGGCGCGCTCAAGGATTTCACGGCGCCCGACCTCGGCGGCGTCGCCATCAAGGAAGCCGTCAGGAGGGCCGGACTCCAGGGGTCAGACATCGACGAAGTCATCATGGGCAACGTTGTTTCCGCCGGCGTCGGCCAAACCCCGGCCAAGCAGGCCGCAGTCAGGGGCGGGATCCCGCCGAGTGTCAGCTGCTTCACGGTCAATAAAGTCTGCGGGTCGGGCCTGAAGGCGGTGGCCCTGGCGGCCCAGGCCATCTGGCTCGAAGAGAAGGAGATTATTGTGGCCGGCGGCATGGAGAGCATGAGCCGGGCCCCGCACCTGGTCTGGGGACTGCGGGAAGGAGTCAAGTTCGGCGACGTCCAGATCCGGGATTCCATGATTATCGACGGCCTGTGGTGCGCTTTCGACAACGTCCACATGGGCCTGACGGGCGAGATCATCGCCGAAAAGTTCGGCGCGACCCGGGAGGAACAGGATTCTTATGCCGCGAGCAGCCACCAGAAAGCCGTTCACGCCATCGAAAAGGGCTACACCAAGGACGAGATCGTCCCGGTCGCCATTCCCCAGAAAAAAGGCGACCCGCTCATTTTCAGCACCGACGAGGGCCCCCGCAAGGACACAAGCCCCGAGAAACTCGCCAAACTGAGGTCCGTTTTTAAGAAAGATGGGACTGTGACGGCCGGAAACGCGTCTACATTAAATGACGGCGCTGCGGCCGTCGTTGCGGCCTCCGCGGATGCGGTCAAGGCGAAAGGACTGAAGCCCCTGGCCAGGATTTTGGGATCGACGACCAACGGTGTCTTGCCGTCGATGGTCATGTACGCCCCCAAAGGGGCGGTCGAGAGGCTTCTGGCCAACCTCGGCTGGAAAATCAAGGACGTGGATCTTTTCGAGATAAACGAGGCCTTCTCCGCCCAGCTCGTCGTGCTCATCAAAGAGCTCGGCTTGGACAGGGAGAAAGTCAATGTTCACGGCGGCGCGGTATCTCTGGGCCATCCGATAGGCGCCAGCGGAGCCCGGATTCTGACGACCTTGATCTACGCCTTGAGGCGTCGGGGCCTGAAGAAAGGCGTCGCGTCGCTCTGCCTGGGCGGCGGCGATGCAGTCGCCATGGCCGTCGAAATCGTTTAGGCCAGGACAGGAGGAACAGATGAACATGAAAAAAATAGGCGTTGTCGGTGCGGGAACCATGGGCTCTGGGATCGCCCAGGCGGCCGCATCCTCCGGCTTTGACGTTATCCTTCACGACGTCTCCCAGGACTTTCTTGACCGGGCCCTGAAGACGATCGACAAAAGCCTGGCCAAACTGGCCGAAAAGGGGAAAATCACGGAAGCCAAGGATACGATCCTGGGCCGCATCAAAACGACCACGGATCTTCAGGATTTCAAAGCGGCGGATTTCGTCGTCGAAGCCGTGACCGAAGAGTTCGGACTGAAGAAGAAAGTCCTGGTCGAGCTCGATAAAATCCTCGGCCCCGATGTCATCCTGACTTCAAACACCTCTTCGATTTCGATCACGCGCCTCGCCGCGCAGACCGGGCGGCCGCCGAAATTCATGGGGATGCATTTCATGAATCCCGTGCCCTTGATGACCTTGGTGGAGTTGATCAAGGGCCTGGCCACTTCGTCCGAGACATTCTCCGCCGTCAAAGATCTGGCCGAGAAGATGGGAAAGGTGCCCGTTGAAGCCAACGATTTTCCGGGATTTATTTCCAACCGGGTCCTCATCCCGATGATCAACGAGGCGGCCTTCGCCCTGATGGAGGGCGTGGGAACGAAGGAAGCCATCGATACCGTGATGAAGCTGGGGATGAACCATCCCCTGGGCCCGCTGGCGCTGGCCGACCTGATCGGCCTCGACGTCTGCCTTCACATCATGGAGGTCCTGTATGAAGGGTTCAAAGACTCGAAATACAGGCCCTGCCCGCTGCTGCGGAGAATGGTGGATGCCGGTTATCTGGGCCGCAAGTCGGGAAAAGGGTTCTATGACTACAGTAAATGAGCGCTGTCATTGCGAGCCTCTTGGCGTGGCAATCCGACCTCTTGGTCGTCCCGAGTCTTTCGAGGGATCTCCTCAGCCTCAGGCAGGATATACGAGATCCTTCGCTTCGCTCAGGATGACCCTTCGGGTCAGATCGCCGCGTCGCTTCGCTCCTCGCGATGCTATTTCGGAGAGATTGAGGAGGACATCATGAAAGAAGACGATACCGAACAGAAACAAGCCTCGAAAAGCCGGGCGATCGAAGCCGCGGTTTCCCAGATCGAAAAACAGTTCGGCAAGGGCGCGGTGATGAAACTGGGGCAGAAAGAGGCGGCGATGAAGATTCCTGCCATCCCGACCGGTTCGGTTTCTTTCGACCTGGCCATGGGAATCGGCGGGTTCCCCAGGGGCCGCGTCGTCGAGGTCTTCGGCCCCGAAGCGACCGGCAAAACGACCCTCGCTCTCCACGTCATCGCCGAAGCCCAGAAACGGGGCGGGCAGGCGGCCTTCATCGACGCCGAACATGCCCTGGACCCCACTTATGCGGCGAAAGTAGGGGTCGATATCGACAACCTCCTGATTTCCCAGCCGGATTACGGCGAGCAGGCCCTCGAGATCGCGGAAGTCCTCGTCCGCAGCAACGCCGTCGACGTCGTCGTGGTCGATTCCGTCGCCGCCCTCGTTCCCAAGGCCGAGCTCGAAGGCGAGATGGGCGACGCCCATATGGGCCTCCAGGCGCGTCTTATGTCGCAGGCGCTGCGGAAGCTGACGGCCATCGTTGCCCGCTCCAAGACCTGTTTTATTTTCGTCAATCAAATCCGGGAGAAGATCGGCTTTTTCTTGGGAAATCCCGAAACGACGACGGGCGGACGTGCCCTCAAGTTCTATGCCTCGATGCGGATCGATGTGCGGAGGCTGACGACGATCAAAGAGGGCGATAACGTCGTCGGCAACCGGGTCAAAGTCAAGATCGTCAAGAACAAGATGGCCCCGCCGTTCAAGGAGGCCCAGTTCGACATCATCTATGGCGAAGGCATTTCCAAAGAAGGAGACTTGGTGGATTGCGGCCAGGAGCACGGCCTCATCGAGAAAAGCGGAACATGGTATTCCTACAAGGGCGAGCGGGTCGGCCAGGGCCGGGAAAACGTCAAGAAGCTCCTCAAGGAAAACAAAGAACTCGCTGCTCAATTGGAGTCCGATCTCCGGACAAAGGTGGGCCTGATCGTCGAGCCGCCCGCGCCGGTGAAGCTGGAAAGGGAGCCCGAAAAAACGCAAGAAAAAGGCTCTGAAAGGAAATCTAAATAGACAATCGGATAAGAAAACCTTGGAGATATGTACGCAAAATCTCCTGAATGAGGCGTGATGGCGGAACAGGTCGGCAAGCGATCGAAAAAATCGGGTCTTTCCCCGGGCAGCCTCGTCCATGTCGGCGAGCGGAAAGTGGAAACGGCGCGGATCACGGTTATCGATTACGACGGGACGAGCGTCTTCGAGAAAGAAGTTGCGTCGGCCGAGGAATGTTTCCGCTTCCGCGAAACGTCCACGGTGACCTGGATCAACGTCGACGGCGTTCATGACGCCGCGGTGATCGAAAAGCTCGGCACCCACTTCGGGCTTCATCCCTTGATCCTCGAGGACATCATGACCACGTCTCAGCGGCCGAAGATGGAGGATCTCGGAGATTACGTCTACCTCGTCCTGCAGATGGCCGAGTTTGGGACGAACGACGGCAAAATCGCCATGGAGCAGATGAGCCTCGTCTTCGGCAAGAATTTCGTCCTTTCTTTTCAGGAAGAGCCGGGCGATACCTTCGATCCGGTGCGCGAGCGGATCCGCAAGGGGAAGGGCCGCATCCGGAAAATGGGCCCGGATTATCTGGCCTACGCCCTCCTCGATGCCGTTGTCGACGACTATTTCATCGTCCTCGAACGTCTGGGCGAGCGGATCGAGTGCCTGGAGGATGAGCTCGTCGCCGACCCGAGAAGGCAGACCCTGAACACGATCCATGAGCTGAAAAGGGAAATGCTCTTACTCCGCAAGTCCATTTGGCCCCTGCGTGAGGCGATCAGCCGGCTGGAGAGGGCGGAATCCCCCCTCGTCATGAAAGAAACGGGCATTTTTCTCCGCGATGTGTATGATCATGTCATCCAGATCATCGACAACATCGAGACGTACCGCGATATGCTGTCCGGCATGCTGGATATCTACCTTTCGAGCCTCAGCAACCGGATGAACGAAGTCATGAAATTCCTGACGATCATCGGCACGATCTTCATCCCCCTGACGTTTCTTGCCGGCGTCTACGGGATGAATTTCAAGTTCATGCCCGAGCTCGGATGGCGGTGGGGCTATTTTCTGATTTGGGGCGTGATGGTCGCCGTCGGCGTTTCTCTGCTGGTCTATTTCAAGCGGAAAAAGTGGCTTTGAGATCGGGTGTGCTGAGGTCGGCGTCCCCGATCTTTTTTAAGGAGGGCGCCTCATGAAAACAAAAACCGTCTTGATTCTGGTTATGATCGCATTGTTCGCGATTCTTCTTATTCAGAATTCGGGGATGGCCCCGTTGAGGTTCTTTTTTTGGAGCATCTTTGCTCCCCAGTTCATTCTCGTCTTTTTCGTCTTCATGATCGGCTTCCTGACGGGATCTCTGTCTGCGAGGGGAGTGCCGAAAAAAGATCGTAAGCACGAGCCTCAAGCCAAGCCCTCGACGCCGTCTCCGACGCCGCCGAAGTCCTAGCCGTGAATAAGTCGGAACAAATCGATTAAATTCGGCGAGAGGGAGGATTATTCTCGCGGCGTCCCCACGGCCGTCATATACACGACGCTCTCTTCCTGTCCGTCGACGGCGAGCAGGGCGTTGATTTCATGATCGTAGAGCGCGCCGACCTGGCAGGAGCCGAGTCCCAGAGAAACGGCGGCCAGGGCCAGGTTTTGCGCGATCTGCCCCGCATCGAGATAAACGTAGCGGTAGGCGCGATCCTTGTATTTCCATTTTGTCCGATCGAAGACGGCTGTCCAGATGAAAACGACGCCGGCCTCGGCCAGGAAGTCCTGGTCGAGCGCGGCCTTGGCGAGAACTTCCCGAAAATCTCCCGGGCTCATGAGCTCGAGCTCGTGCCGGCGGACATCGTAATGGTAAAGGCCGGTCTCGAGACATTCGACGTTTTGAATGGCGCAATAGGTTTCAATGGGATAGAGGGCGCCGGCCGAGGGTGCGGCCCGCAGCTCGAAATCCTTGGAGATTTTTGTGGCCCCTTGCCCTGCCCAGAGGAGCTGAGAGAGAGCTTCACGCTTTATGGGTTTTTCGTCAAAAGCCCGGCAGCTCCGCCGCTTCTGGATCGCCTCCCAGAGGGCCATCCCGCCTTCTCTTTGGAAGGATTCAAGTTTTATTTTCTGGGCGCGCGGATATGACTTGTAGCGTTCGGGCTTTTTGTTCCAGTCGAGATAGCCCGCCGGCAGTTTGCCCCGCACATATTTCGTTTCCTGCTGAAATCGGTCACCGATTCCTTGGCCCATGTTCTCCTCCTTATAATACCGGCGACTGTCACCGGTATTATTCGACGATGATTTCATCGGCGAACAGCCAGGCCTTGCGGCCGGCGCCCGGGTGTCCGGCCGGGCATGTCCCGATATTCTTCGCCCGGACGCGGATAAAGCGGACTTGGACGCCGGGGATTTTTGCGGAAAAATCCTTGAGAATGATGGCGGCGGATTTCGGAGAAACGTTGTTCTCGAGCATCGCGAGCTTCCGGTAATCCTGGCCGTCATCCGAGCCGTCGAATTCCACGGACGCCGGCAGGAATATCCAGGAGTTGATGTTCTGGAGAAATCCGGCCGTGAGCCGTGATATCTTTTGCGCCCGGCCGAGATCGATCTCGGCGACGAGATCGTCTCCTTCGAAGCCCTGCCATTCGCCGTCGCCGTGGGATTTCGAGCCGCGCAGGCCGTTGGTCAGCCCGATCTCCCCGCCGCCTTTGTATCTGTCTTTATAGGGAAAGACGAGTTTCGTCGGCTTGCCCAGGGCTTTGTGGGCGAAAAATTTCTTTTCCGTGATATTTCCTTGAAGCTCGCCGGCGAGGAACGTCCCGGCCCTCAGGATCGCGCTTTTTGTGAGATGGATGGGCCGGTCGTAAAAACGGGAGGCCGGTGTCGGGTCGCTGCCATCGAGCGTGAAGTGAATGTCCGGCCGGAAGGTTTCGGTCTCCAGCCTGAGGACGACTTCTTTTGTCAGGGTCTCGAGCTCCGGGGAGACGCGGACGCCATAGGCGCTCTTGGCGTAATGGATTCCGGCGAGCCGGTAGCGTTCGAATTGCGCGGTCATCCGCGCCGCGAAATGCATCCAGTTTTTTGATGCTTGCGGCGACCATCCGGCTTCGGCGATGGCCGCGATCCTCGGAAAAATCATGTATTCGGCATGCTCGGGTGTGGCGATGTATTCCGTCCAGAGGTTGGCCTGGGCTCCCAGGATGTGGGCCGCCTCGCCGGCCTTCAATTCGGAGGGCGTCGGTTCGAAAGAATAGACCTTACTGAGCGGCAGATATCCGCCGATCGCCGGCGGCTCAGAGGCGGGAGGGCCTTGGTAATAGTCGAAATAGCAGTGCGACGTGGGCGTCATCACGACGTCGTGCCCTTCGCGGGCCGCGGCGATCCCGCCCTCTGTGCCGCGCCAGGACATGACGGCGGCGTTCGGCGCCAGCCCGCCTTCGAGGATCTCGTCCCAGCCGATAAGCTTCTTGCCCCGGCCGTTCAGGAATTTTTCGATGCGACGGATGAAATAGCTCTGGAGCTCCTCTTCGGTCTTCAGCCCTTCGGCCTTCATCCGAGCCTGGCACTTCGGGCATTTTTTCCAATTGGCCTTGTCGACCTCGTCGCCGCCGATGTGGATATAGGGACTCGGGAAGAGAGCGATCACTTCGGCCAGAACGTTCTCGAGGAAATCGAATGTCTCGTCGCTGCCCGGACAATAGACATTTGTGATCGGCCAGACGCTTCCGGGCGGAACGGTGAACGGCCCGCCGGTGCACGAAACCTGCGGATAAGAAGCGAGAGCGGCCAGGCAGTGGCCGGGCATCTCGATTTCCGGGACAATGGTGACGAAGCGGCTCTTGGCATAGGCCAGGATCTCTCTGATCTCTTCCTGCGTATAAAACCCACCGTTGGCGGCCTTTTCGCCTTCTTTCTGCGGCTCGCGCTCCGTCCAGGGCTTGTCTTCGCGGTCCGCGCGCCAGGCGCCGACCTCGGTCAAACGGGGGTATTTTTTTATCTCGATGCGCCAGCCCTGGTCGTCGGTCAGGTGCCAGTGAAAGGTGTTCATCTTGTGCAGGACCAAATAGTCGATGAATTTCTTAATAAATTCCTTGGAGAAGAAATGACGGGAGACATCGAGCAGCATGCCGCGCCAGGAATATCGGGGCGTATCCGTTATCTTGACGGCGGGAATAGTCCAGTGGACGCCGGGAATATTCTTGACGGAAAATATTTCCGGCGGAAGGAGCTGGAGGATCGTCTGGACGGCGTAGAACAATCCCTGCGGCGCCGATGCTTCGAGGAGGATTAGGCCGGGTCCGGCCGTGAGCCGGTAGCCTTCGGAAACAAGGTCGGAGGCATTTAATTTATTGAAAATAAAGGCATTGGGTGGCGTGTTCGTCGCGGAGGAGGACACCTCGGCGATCTCGAAATCAAGATTCGTGCCGTCGTGAAGGCACCCGGCCAGATATTCGGCCACGTGTTTCGTTTCGTCGTCCCCTGCCGGCACGAGAATTTTCGTTCCCGGCGAGAGGAGAAAAGCGCCTGGCAGCGGCTCGATTCTCTCGGGCCGAGGGATAATGCTTATTTCCGGAACTTTTCCGGCCGCCGGAGCGACCTCAACCCGGACGCAACTCGCCAGCAGGGCGAGCATCGCTGCGCAGATAAAAAGCCCAAAGATTTTTTTCATGGGAGTTCCTTTCACCAATCGATTCCGATGACATCCCAATACAATCTAATGAATTTTCGCAGTGAAAGGCAAGAGTGTTTTGCTGCAACGATGAGATTTTTCGCTAAGTAATTCCGGGCACCTTCAATTCTCGTTTTGAGGAGCCATCGAAGAAAATCGGACGTTTGCCCAAAGGTCGATCTCCTTAGGCAGCTTTACGTTCCGGCCTGCAGCCTGGCCTCCGGGTTCACCCGTTCCGCCGCGCATTCCTCCCGTACGCCCGCCCACCGCGCCGGACCTCGAACCGCCGGGGCTCATGGCAAAAGCATTGGGTTGCGGGATTTCCAAACCGAAGCCTATGGCGCTCCCCGGTTTTGCTCCGACGGCATAAGGAGTTAGTTCGCTCTGAAGAAGCGGGATTTTCAACTCTGCAACGAGAACCCCGCCCGTGATTTTAGCTGCGGCCCCGATCCCCGTCGCCTCTTGGATGGGTTTGATCTCCCACATGCCTTTGCCGGGACCGATGATTTTAATCTCATCAAAAGATTCTTGAAGGAGTTGTTCCTGATTATTCTGATTTTGTTCGGTCTGTTCCGGACCCAGGGGGATGCTTCGAGATGGCCTTTCAAATATCGAGAGAGGAAATTCAAGGCCGAACACTTTTTTCTTTCCGCCGGCAGGATTGAACCAGATGACCAATCCCTGGCGCATGACCTGGGTCTGCCGGGGAAGATCTTTGGCGACAAAACAGATATAGAGACAGCTGCCATCATTCATCAGGCCCAGGGAAATGTTTTCCTTTTCAAGATAGACCAGCTTGCCCTCCCAATCGTCGCTTTTTCCATCGATTGAAATTTCCCGGTCTTTCCATGGGCTTTTGAGCTCGAGCGTCGTACTCCCGGCCGGAAGAGCCGCGAAGCAAAAAAGAGCGGCTAGAATGGAAGAGACTCGGCGCATCCTGGGGTTTATGAAGAAGCGGGTCGTCGTTTTCATGTCATCCTCCGTCAATCTTTCTGTCCAATTAAAATTCTCGGCTTCAGAACGAACATCGATTCCGCTCCGAGGCAATCCATATTTTCTCCCTAAATTAGACAAAAATCAAAAATAAAACTTAGCGCGAATCAGATTGAAGATTAGATCCTCTTACCGGATGTGTATCCCAACCGTGATATAATAATACGCCCGAACGAGGAAAGGAGACTTCGGATGGCGGAAACATTGACCGTTGACAGCCCGTTGGGACGCCGGCTATTGAGCTTCGTCGCCGGGGCGGGGATGATGACCGCTTCGGGCCTGACGATCCAGCACTTCTTCAGGGCGAATTTTCCTGATTCGCTCTTCAAGGGGTCGTTCTGCGACATCAGCGCTTTTTTCAACTGCACGAGCTCGGCCTATTCTAAAATCGCCCATTTTCAGGGCATCCCCATGGGCTATTGGGGATTGGTCCTTGGTGCCCTGGTCTCGCTCGGTGTCCTCTTCCCATCGCGGGCCTTCGAGAGGACCATGAAAGCGCTCTCCCTTCTCAATGCGCTGGGCGTCGTCGCCCTGTTTTGTTATTCCGTGTTTTTCTTGAAGAGCCTCTGCCTGCTCTGCACGGGATATTACCTGTTCTCACTCTTCGGCTTCTTTTTATACTGGAAATACGGGCTCAAGGGGATTCCGCTTCCGTCCCTCAAGCAGCTCGTCGTTTTGGTCCTCATCGCCGCCGCGGGCGCCTATGGTTTCCATCTCTATTACGTCGCCAAACAGGAAGCCCAACTCGGCGGCGTTGCGGTACGCGTGGTCAAGGAGTATTACAGCCTGGAGAAGGTCCCCAATCCGAGCTTCATCTCGCCTTTCTGGACCGCCCAGGCCACGGAGCGCTTCGAGGACGCGCCCATCCGGGTGATCGAATACGCGGATTTTCTCTGCCCCGACTGCCTCTTCATGTATGAGCAACTCAACCGGCTGAAGGCGGAGTTCGCCGGCAAGATCAACATCGCCTTCCAGTTCTTTCCGCTTGAGGGCAAGTGCAATACCGTGGTTGAAAAGAACTTGCATCCGGGAGCCTGCGACCTTTGCTACATCGCGGCGCACGACCCGGCGAAGTTCGCCGCCATCCATGACGAGATCTTCGTCCATTTCCAGGAAGCTAAGGATCCCCAATGGCGGGCGGACCTTGCCAAAAAATACGGCGTCGAGGCGGCGCTGACCGATCCGAACACGAAGGACCTGATCCAACGAATCATGAACACCGGCGCGGAATACGAAAAAACGTCCCAGCAGTATTCGCACGGCATACGCTCGACACCGACCCTCATCGTCAACAACCGGATGATCATCGGCACGCTGCCCTACGGACAGCTCCGGGCCGTCTTCGAATCGCTCGTCGCCGAAGCCGGCAAGACCGGAGACAAACGCTTTTTAGAGAATTGGGTCGAGTTCCAGCCGAAGAAAAAGAAATAGAAGGATGATCAATAACGGCCTAGCCGCGGCGGAGGCCGCTTTGGGCCGACGTTCGCCATGAACTTCAACTTGTCTCAAGGAGGAGCGGCATGAAAAGGCTAAGCTTGATTCTGATTTTGCTGTTGATCCTGGCGGGATTGGCCGTCCCGGCGCGGTCCTATCCCCAGGAGGGTCGGTCCAACCTCGCCGAGCTGAAGAAATTGGCGCCAAAAGTCTTTATCGACTTTGAAGATGGCGACCTGGATTACATCCGGACCGAGATTCCATTCGTCAATTATGTCCGGGACAGGAAGGAGGCGGATGTCCATGTCCTGATCACGACCCAGGGCACCGGAAGCGGCGGTACGGAATACACGCTCGCCTTCATCGGACAGGGGAGCTATGCGAATATCGGCAGCACCTTGATTTATGCCTCGAGCAAGACCGATACGGAGGACGAAATCCGCCGGGGATACGTGGCGGTTCTGAAAATGGGCCTCCTTCCCTATGCTTCGAAAACGCCCATCCGCGACCTCATCTCCGTCTCCTTCAAGGAAAAGGTCAAGCCGACCGACGTCGTGGACCCCTGGAAATTCTGGGTCTTCAGCCTGAGCGTCGGCGGTGAAGTCAACCGCGAATCCCAGACAAAATCCGACTCGATCAATTTCAGTATTACAGCCAATAAAGTGACGCCCGACATCAAGCTCCGGACGGGGCTTTCGGCGACATACGAAAAGGACGAATTTAAATATAAAGACGAAACGATCAGCAGCAAATCGGACAGCGTGGATTTCGCCGGCGTGTTCGTTAAAAGCCTGGGGGAACACTGGTCGGCGGGCCTGGCCCTGACCATGAGTTCGTCCACCTACCGCAACCTTCGTTTCAAGATTACGCCCGCTCCGGCCATTGAATATGACGTTTTCCCGTATTCCGAGTCGACCCGGCGGCAGCTGCGGTTTCTCTATAAAGTCGGCTATGAATTCGTCAGGTACAGGGAACTGACGATTTATGACAAAATAAAAGAAAGCCTCCTCGGCCAATCCCTGTCGGCCTCACTGGAGATCAAAGAGCCTTGGGGAAGTTTGTCGTCGAGCCTCGAAGGTTCCCATTATTTTCACGATTTCAATTTTAACAGATTGGCGTTTTCTACCGAGCTTTCCTTCCGGATTTTCAAAGGCCTTGATTTCAATATCGACGGGATGTATGAGCGCATTCGGGATCAACTGTCCCTGCCGGCCCAGGGCGCCAGCCGCGAAGATATTCTTTTGCGTCGGAAAGAGTTGAGAACCGAATATAACCTCTTTTTCTCCGTCAGCTTGAGCTATACCTTCGGCTCGATCTACAGCAACGTCGTCAACCCAAGGTTCGGAAATTTGGGAGTCATCGAACACCATGACGGAGGATGGGATTGATGCAGACCGTAGACCCGGAGGGTCTTTAAAAAACTGCCGGTTGATGAAGGGACGGCTTTCCTTGTCAAGTTTCCCCGGATAAAATAGGGGCCGGACGGCGTTTGAAATCTTCGATAAAGGAGGACGCAAATGAAGCCCAAAATCGTGTTCGGTTTCTGGCTTGCCTTGATGGGTTTGGCGCTTTTGTCGTTTGCGGCCGACCAAAGTCAAAGCCTGGATGATAGAATCAAAAGCTTCCTCGACCGGCACCGCGGCACTTGGCGGGACATGAACGTTCCCGAAGCGGACGGCAAGATTCTTTATGACCTTGTCCTCAAAAACAAGTACAGGAAAGCCCTGGAAATCGGGACGTCCACCGGCCATTCCGGAGTTTGGATCGCCTGGGCGCTCAGCAAGACCGGCGGTAAACTCGTGACCGTTGAAATCGATGAAGGCCGCCACAAAGAGGCCTTGGCCAACTTCAAAGAAGGCGGTCTTTCCGAATATATCGATGCCCGGCTGGCCGACGCCCATGAACTCGTGCCAAAGCTCGCCGGGCCCTTCGATTTTGTGTTCTGCGATGCCGATAAGGAGTGGTACAAAAACTACTTGATCGCCGTCCTGCCGAAGCTCGATAACGGCGGGTGTTTCGCCGCCCATAACGTCTCCGGCCGGGGCTGGGGGGGAGGGACGCGGGAATTTTACGATTACGTGAGAAGCCTTCCCGATTTGGAGACGTCCCTCGCTCCGGAGAGCTGGGCCGGCATATCCATCAGCTACAAAAGGAAGGATTGATCATATCGCCATTCACTAATACAAACGCACTGAATATTGTTTCATTGTCATCGCGAGCGAAGCGTGGCGATCCGACCTCTTGGTCGTCCCGAGGAGCGAAGCGACGTGGGGATCTCCAAGATAGATTCTTGTTTTGGAGATTGCCACGCCAAGAGGCTCGCAATGACTATTAAAAACAATTGCCACGGCGCAAGAGCTAATCGCAATGACAAGTAATATAATGTGTTCGTAATTATACCGGAGCTGAATGCCTGGCTTTGGCGATCTTATTTTTTTAACTTTTCGAGTTTTTCCAAATTCGTCTTTGCCGCTTCGAGGTTCGGGTCGATAGCCAGGGCTTTTTTATAATACTCGATCGCTTTTTCCGGCCGCCCGGTCAGGGCGAACATGTTCCCTGTCTCAAGATGGAGCCGGGCGCTCTTGGGGTGAAATTCCAGAGCCAGGAGTCCGAAAGCGAGCGCCTCGTTCAATTTTTTTTCATTCCTTAGTCGTCCCAGGAACGAGACGAATTGATCCGGGGCGAGCGACGCGAAGGTGGAATCCAGGACAAACGCTTTTTTGTAATGCTCCCGGGCCTCATCGATTTTTCCGGTCCAGGCCCAGGCGGCGGCGAGCGAGGCGTGGGGGGTCGGCGAGTTGGGATAGAGCTCACGGCTGAGGTTCAGGATATGGAGCGCTTTGTCCGGATCGTTTTTCTCGATGAAGAATTGAGCGGCCGCGTTGAAATCCTCGGTGAAGTCGGGATAAAAAGAGGCTGCGGAGAATGCTGTTTTGAGGGTTTTTGCGATTTCGTCGAAATCCAAGGCCGGCGTGATCGCGAGACGTCCGACATCGTCCGAGCAAGCTTTTTTCCAGTCTTTTTCCCAGCCGGCCAGGAGTCGGGTGAAATCAGGCTTGAACGTGAAAGCCGCCTTCTGCCCGGAGCGTTTTCCGCTCAGCCGGATGTAATCGTTGAAGAAGGCGAGGGGGCCGCTCTTGGTGTATTCCCGGAGTTTTTCTTCGCCCGCCGCCTCTTTCAGCACCGAGGCCATGTAAGACCCGACTTTGGTGAAGGCCTGGTTCGCGGTCAGGTGGATGCCCGCCTGTATTTTTCTCTTGTTTTGCTCAAAATTTTTTAAGAGGGCCTCTTCGTCCACGTTGGCCTTGAAATAGGCGAAGGCGTCCCCAAGGTCCTTGTCGTCGGGGGCCTGGCTTTTTCCCGTCCAGACGAACTGGCTCAGCCCGGTCGAATAAGTCCAGTCGCAGGCGTTGTAGATCAATTGCTTCCGGCGATCCGGAGCGTAAGCTGCGCTGTCCAAGTCTTCGTCGAGGACGAGCTCGGCCAGTCTTTTGATATAAGGCTTGAGGTTGGTCTCTTCAAAATTGGAGGCGGCGGCGATGGCAAATTTTTCCGCCGGAAAGATCAGGAGGTGCGTCTTTGTTTCGGGTTGCGAGCCGGTGTGGCTTGCCTGGAAATGGCCCTTCCACGGTTTGACGTCCCAGCCCAGGCCGTATCCCGTGAGCTGCCCGTTGCGCTGGGCCATGGACGAAAACATGATTCGCTGAGTTTCGTCCTTAACGAGCTTTCCGGCGATGATGCCCCTGGCGTATTTGATCAAGTCGAGGACGGTCGAGCGCGTCCCGCCGCCGGCGAAGCGGCTGGAGACGTCGACGTATTCCGAGCTTTTGAGGACATTGTCGACGAGCGCGTAACCCCGGACTCGATTGGGAATGAGGTCTCGCGGGCTGTCCATCCGCGAATTTTCCATGCCGAGCGGGGCGAAGATATGTTTTTGGATAACCTTGCCGTAGGATTCGCCCGAGGCCGCTTCGATCACGGCGCCAAGGAGGTTGAAGCCGTAGGTCGAATAGTTGTAGCGCGTGCCCGGCTCGGCGACCAGGTCGAAATCCTGAAAGATGGCGACGGCCTGCCGGGTGTCTTTCGGCTCTTTGATGTGTTCTTCAAGAAGCGTATTTTTGTAGTGGCTGATCCCGGCCAGGTGGCCGAGGAGCTGTCGGACGGTGACCGGCCATTTCTTTTTGGGGAAATAGGGGACGTAGGTCTGCACCTCGGCGTCGAGGTTGATCTTTCCCGCTTCGACGAGCTGGAGGACCGCATAGGCGGTAATCGTCTTGGTGATCGAGGCCAGCCTGTAGGAACTCTCCGGCTTGGCCGGGACCATGTTTTCGAGGTCGGCAAAGCCGTACCCTTGGGCCCAGACGAAGTCATTCTTCATGAAAGCAACGGAGAGGCCCGTCGTCCGGTCCAGGGCCATCTGCTGGCGGACGAAGTCCTCAAACTGCCGGAGGGCGCCGGAAAAAGGGGACGGGTCCTGGCCGTACGGATGAACGGCCGATGCCAGAAGAATAAGGAAGGCGACGAGACAGAGGAAGAATCGTGATGTTCGAAAAGGCCTCTTCATGATTCCCTCCCGGAGCGTATCATTTTTGAAGCTTATACCAGGAAAAAGCGCTAAGTCAAACCGCGGGCTTCTGTCATCGCCGGAAATCATTCAGAAAATTACTACGGAGAGCACAAAATAGGTGTCATTCTGAGCGAAGCGAAGAATCTCGTTTTTATTACAGCCAAGAGATGTTTCGCACCACTCAACATGACAGGGATATAACCCATTATCTGCTCTTGTTAATAATTGACATCGCTGGTGTAGCAAATTACACTGATCGGTGTAAAGAGAGGGGATTCTGTTCAAACGGGCCGCTTGCGTGGTTAGACGGCTGGAAGCCAGATCGGTTCAATCCTGAAGACGTACAATTTGAAAATCCGAGAAAACGCTTGAAAGAATCTCTGAAGGATTAGCCCGCCTTTTATCAAAACTTGATTGCTTTTTCATTTCGCATTTATTTATAATGAAATTAATTAAGAGAGGTTGACAGAGCATGCAAAGATTATCCTATCGTATATTATTAAGGCCGGAACCCGAAGGGGGCTATACAGTCATTGTCCCTTCTTTACCCGGGTGTATCACCTATGGAAAAAATCTCAAGGAAGCCAGAGAAATGGCGGTCGATGCCATAAAAGTGTATTTGGCTAGTCTTCGAAAACATGGAGAACCGATCGTTGATGATTCCGACACTTTAGAAGGGACGCTCGATATTCAATTTGCCTAAATTGCCCTCTTTAACGCCCAAGAAGGTCATCAAAATCCTGATGGAGAATGGCTTTGTTTTAGATCATTCTTCCGGAAGCCATATGGTATTTTATAATTCGGACACTCGGAAGCGGGTCGTTGTTCCCGTTCATCGGCGCGATATTCCTAAAGGAACACTTCATGCCATTCTCAAGCAGGCTGGGATCGACATTCATTAGATGGAAATTAATCTCCGGGCTGAAAAGAAAAGCGATTATTTAGGCATCGATGAGGTCAATGAGCGGGCGTCCGGGGGACGGTTGTCTATCCTGCTGAATTTAATGATGTTTGAAGAGCTTCAAAGGATCTTTTTGAGATATTTCGCCGTGATGGAAGCCCTGGACTTTATGACCTCCTCCGGCTTTCCCTGGGCGACAATGTCGCCGCCCCTCTCGCCTCCCTCGGGTCCCAGGTCGATGATGTAGTCGGCGCATTTGATGACGTCGAGGTTGTGTTCGATGACCACGACGGAATGGCCGGCGTCCACGAGCCGTTGGAAGCAGCGCAGGAGCGTCGAGACATCATCCATGTGGAGGCCGATCGTCGGCTCGTCGAAAAGATAAAGGATTTGCTTGTCTCGCTCGTGGACCAGGTGATAGGCGAGCTTGATGCGCTGCAGCTCTCCGCCCGAGAGCGTCGTTGTCGGCTGCCCCAGCCGCAAATACCCCAGCCCCACGTCCTGAAGCGGCTGGATTTTTTTGATGATGTCGGGCCGGTCGGCGAAAAACTCGAGGGCGTCGTCGATGGTCTGATGCATGACGGCGTCGATATTTTTCCCTTTGTATTTGATTTCAAGAATTTCTCTCTTGAACCGCTTGCCCCCGCAGACCTCGCAGGTGAGCGTGACATCGGACAGGAACTGCATCTCCACGATCTGCTGTCCGGCGCCCCGGCAGTCCTCACAGCGGCCGCCCGCCGTGTTGAATGAGAAATAGCCGGGCCGGTAGCCCAGGGCTATCGCTTCTCGCGTCTGGCTGAAGAGGACGCGGATGCCGTCCATCGCTTTCGTGTACGTGGCGGGAATCGAGCGCGGGGAGACGCTGATTGGCGACTGATCGACCATGATGATCTTGTCGATGAACTCCAGCCCGCGGATGTCCTTGAAGCCTTCTCTGGCTTCTCCCGCCCAGCCCTGGTACAAAACATCGTGGAGAAGCGTGCTTTTGCCCGAGCCCGAGACGCCCGTGATGCAGGTGAACACACCCAGCGGCAGCCGGACATCGAGATGCCGGAGGTTGTGCTTATCGGCGTCCTTGATGAGAAGGAACGTCTTCGCCTCTCGTCTTTTTTTCGGGACGGCGATTTCCTTTTCGCCGCGGATGTAGCGCGCCGTCAGGGATTTCTGGCTTTTGAGAAATACGTCGATCGGCCCGTCGAACATGACTTCGCCGCCATGTTCGCCCGCCCGCGGCCCGAGATCGATTAAATATTCGGCCGAGCGGATGATTTCCGGGTCATGTTCGACGACCATGACCGTGTTGCCGATCTCTTTCAGGGACTCGAGGATCCGGATGAGCCGGCCGTTATCGCGCGGATGGAGGCCGATCGACGGCTCATCGAGGACGAACAGCGTCCCGACGAGCGACGAGCTCAGCGCTGCGGCCAGATTGATCCTCTGCGCTTCCCCGCCGCTCAGAGTGAACGTCATCCGGTCGAGCGAAATGTAATCGAGTCCGACTTCGAGCAGGAATTTCAGGCGGCTCTGGATCTCGGCGATGAGCTTTTCGGCGACCTGCTTTTCGAAAGAAGGGAGCTCGAGCTTCCGGAAGAATTCGGAGGCCTCCTTGACCGTGAATCGCACGACCTCTCCGATGGACAGCCCGCCGACATGCACGCTCAAGGCCTGGGGGTTGAGACGCGTCTGGCCGCAGGCCGGACAGGTCATGAACTTCCGGTAACGGCTGAGAAAGACCCGGACCTGGACCTTGTATTTTTTCGTCTGGAGCCAGTCGAAAAAGCCCTTGACGCCTGACCAGCCGTCGCCGCCGTCCAGGATAAACCTTTGCCATTCCTTTTTTAGATTTTTGAAGGGAACATTCGTCGGGATGCTGCGCTTCCGGGCTTCCCGCAGCATCTCGCGCATCATGCCCCGCGAGACGGGCTTGGTCCAGGGCTCGATCGCGCCGTCTTCGAGCGACCTGGACTTGTCGGGGACGATTTTGTCCTCGTCAAGGACGGCCAGGTCGCCGAATCCGTGGCAGTCGGGGCAGGCTCCCTGCGGGCTGTTGAATGAAAAGAGGTTGGGGAACGGGTCTTCATAAGGAATCCGGCAGGCCTTGCATTCGAGTTTGTCCGAGAAGAAGAAGACACGGCCGTCTTCGGTCTGGACTTTGACCCGGCCTTCGCCGTGCTTGAGGCCTGATTCCAGGGAATCGACCAGCCGGTCACGGTCGTCCTCGTCGAAGGCCAGGCGGTCGACGAAAATATCCAGGCTTTCGTTTTTGGCGATCTTGATGCCGTTCGAGTCCAGGACGGCACCGTCTCGAAGGACGCGAAAATAGCCGCGCTTCTTGAGCTGGGCCAGTCCCCTGTCTGCCGGCCAGGAAAACGAGATCAGGATTTTCGTCGAGGGCGGGAGCTGGCCGAGCGTCTCGACGATGGAATCGATCGTATCCCTGGCGACCGGCTTTCCGCAGCGGAGGCAGTGGACAACACCGATCCGGGCGAAAAGCACCCGCAGATAATCATAAGCCTCCGTGACCGTGGCCACCGTGGAGCGCGGATTTTTGGTGACGGCCTTCTGCTGGATGGCGATGGCCGGGGTGATGCCCTCGATGAGGTCGGCGTCGGGCTTGTCCATCCGCTCCAGAAACTGGCGGGCGTAGGCCGAGAGCGATTCGATATAGCGGCGCTGGCCTTCGGCGTAGAGGGTGTCGAAGGCGAGAGACGATTTTCCCGAACCGCTGATGCCCGTGACGACGATGAATCGATAGAGGGGGATGTCGAGATTAATGTTTTTCAGGTTGTGGACCCTGACGCCGCGGAGAATGATGTGTTCGTCCATGGTTGTTAAAAAATCGCTCTCACAAACCATTTATTATAGCAAAAAATGGATTTGAAAAAACCAATGTCTCCTGATTTTTTTTTGTTATAATGGCGGCGTCTGACAAGGAGGTCCGGATGCGCAAAGGGACCAGATTCGCCCTCATTCTTGGAGCGGTGCCGTTTGTGATGCTGGTTTTCGCCCTCCCTTTCGTCAATCGCATCGAACCCGTCATCCTCGGCTTTCCCTTCGTCCTGTTCTGGATTTTGCTTTGGGTCATTCTGACGCCGGCCGTCCTGTTTCTGGCTTATAAAATCGAAAAAAAATTCAACCCGCCCGACGATGAGGCCAAGCGGTGAACCCGGCGCTCCTGATTATCTTCGGTACGATCCTCGTTTCGACCATTGTCGGGGTCTACGCCGGGCGCCGGGTGAAGATGAACCTCGAGAACTGGACCGTGGGCGGTCGCCGGTTCGGGGGTGTCATCATCTGGCTCTTGATGGCCGGGGAAATTTACACCACGTTCACGTTTTTGGGAGCGAGCGGCTGGGCCTACTCCAAGGGCGCGCCGACCTACTACATCCTCATTTACGGGACCCTGGCCTACACCTTCTCGTTTTTCCTCCTCCCGGAGATCTGGAAGCTCGGCAAGCGCCACGGCCTTCACACCCAGCCTGATTATTTCATCAAAGTTTACGGCAGCCGGGCCCTCGGAGTCTTCGTCGCGGCCATCGGCATCCTGTCCATTCTCCCCTATCTTCAGCTTCAACTCGCGGGTTTGGGATTCATCGTCGAAGTGGCCTCGAACGGGGCCATCGGCTCGAAACTCGCCATCCTCATTTCATTCGTTCTCACCTGCGTCTTCGTTTATACCAGCGGCATTCGCGGGAGCGCCTGGGTGTCCGTGATCAAAGACGTCATGATGATTGCGGCCGTGGCCATCGTCGGCCTCGGCCTGCCGCGGCTCTATTTCGGCGGCATAGGGAAGATGTTCAAAGCGATCATCGCCCAGAAGCCGGAGCATTTGGTTTTTCCCGGCGCCTCTCCGTCCATGGACGTCCTGTGGGTCATGTCCACGGTCTTGCTCACCGGCTTGGGATTTTACATGTGGCCTCATGTCTTCGGCTCGGCCTTTTCGGCCAAGAGCGAAAAAGTCCTCAAGCGCAACGCGATCATCATGCCCTTCTACCAGATCCCCATCCTCCTGGTCTTCATGGTCGGATTCACGGCCTTCCTTGTCCTACCCGGCTTGAAGAACGGCGACACGGCATTTTTGGCGCTTGTCCAGAAGGCTTATCCGTCCTGGTTTTTAGGGTTTGTCGGCGCGGCCGGGGCCGTGACGGCCATGGTCCCGGCGTCGATCCTGGTCCTTTTCGCCGCGACGCTGTTGGCCAAAAACGTTTATCAGGCCGGCTTTAATCCTGGAGCCAGCGAAGCGACGGTCATGCGGCTTTCCCGGGTGATGGTCCTGGTCGTGAGCGCCGCCGCTCTTCTCTTGGCTCTTTTCCTCCCGAATGCCCTCGTCGACCTTCTGCTCATCGGATACGACGGCGCCTCGCAATTATTCCCCGGCGTCGTCCTGGGATTGTTTTGGAAGAGAGTATCCCGTACGGGCGTCGTCGCCGGTTTGATCACGGGAGTTGCCATCGTCGTTTTTCTCGTCTTCGGCGGCCACGATCCGTTCCTCGGTCTGAACGCGGGGTTCGTTGCGCTCGCAGTGAATGCCGTGATCGCCGTCGGCATCAGCCTTTTGACAAAATCGAGGAAAGCCTTGTGATCCGATTGTCATAGCGAGGCGCTTTGCGCCGTGGCAATCTCATGAACGTTTCGGCGGGAGGATGGCCATGTGGGAAAATTTGAAAAAAGATGTCGAAGCTTTAAGCGGCCGGCTCTTCGCCTGGCGGCGGGAATTGCATTGCCGGCCCGAAGTCGCGCACAAGGAAAATTGGACGTCAGCTTATTTAAGCGGTCATTTTAAAAAATTGGGTCTTCCGCTTAAAAAAATGGCCGGCACCGGGCTGCGGGTCGTTCTCCAGGGGCGCCGCGGCGGGAAGACGGTCGCCCTCCGGACGGATATCGATGCCCTCCCTCTGCTCGAGGAAGGCGACAAGGAATATCGTTCCTTGAACCCGGGCGCTACCCACGCCTGCGGCCACGACGGCCATATGGCCGTGCTCATGGCCGCGGCCGAGCTCCTTACGAAAAGAAAAGACCAATTCAAAGGCAAAGTCGTTTTTCTTTGCCAGCCCGCCGAGGAGCTGCCTCCGGGCGGCGCGAAGCCGATGATCGAGGCCGGCGCGCTCGAGGGGGTGGACGCGATTTTCGGGCTTCATCTCTGGCAGGGGTTGCCGACCGGCACGGTCGGGATGGTCAAGGGTCCGATGATGGCCCAGGCCGACAATTTCCGGATCACGGTCAAAGGCAAAGGAGGGCATGGTTCCATGCCGCAGGCGACCGTGGACCCCATCCTCGCGGCGGCCGAGCTCATTGTGAACCTCCAAAGTGTTGTCAGCCGGAGCGTTGACCCGCTCAAACCGGCCGTCCTCTCCTTCGGGACGATCCACGGCGGAACGGTCTATAACGTCATCCCCAATGAGGTGCGACTCAGCGGCACGGTGCGGATGTTCGACCCGAAGATCCAGGCCCTGATGAAAAAGCGCCTTCGCGAAATCGTCGAGGGAACTTGCGCCGCATTCGGGGCCACGGCCGATTTTGAATATGAGGAAGGCTACCCGCCGCTGGTCAATGATCCGGCTTCTGTGGATTTCGTGCTCCAAGTTGTGAAGAAGGCGCTGGGCGAAGAGAATCTCGTTGCCATCGATCCCGTCATGGGCGGCGAGGACTTCGCTTATTACCTCCAGGAAGTCCCCGGGGCGTTCTTCTTCCTGGGCGCGGGCGACGGGACAAAGTATCCCCACCATCATCCGGCCTTCGATTTCGACGAAAAAGCTCTTCCGCCGGCCGCGTTCTTGATGACGGCGTTGGCCCTCGAGTATCTCGCATGAGCTTTCTTTTTATCCTGGGCGTCGCCCTCGCCCTGGCCATGGACGCCTTTGCCGTATCGATCGGGACGAGCCTGGCCCAAGGCGGCTTATCCCGCGGTCAGGCGTTCCGGCTGGCCTTTCACTTCGGATTATTCCAGTTCATGATGCCGGTCATTGGCTGGACCGCCGGGCGGAGCATCGTCCGGCTCATCGAAAGCTATGACCATTGGCTGGCCGCGGGCTTGCTCGTCCTTGTCGGCGGCAAAATGATGATCGAGTCGTTTCATAAGGAAGAGCGCCTGGAGCGGAAAAAGCGTGACGTAACCAGAGGATTTTCCCTTGTTCTTCTGTCTTTGGCCACGAGCTTGGACGCGCTGGCCGTCGGCCTGAGCTTGGCCGCCCTTCATGTTCCGATCATCTATCCGGCGGCGATCGTCGGTCTTGTCTGTTTCACGATCACAACCATCGGAACAAAGATCGGACCGGCGCTGGGGAAGGTTGCCGGGAAGTGGGCGGAGCTTGCGGGCGGAGCCGTGTTGATCCTGATCGCCGTCAAGATCCTGGCCGACCATCTCTAGGGGAGATGTTTCACTTCGCTCCCATCAATTCAACAACTCGATCTTGAATCCTCCATAAGCGGAGAATCCCGGGATTCCGTAGCCGAAGACCGTCTCGTATTTCGCGTTGAGGAGGTTATCGAAACGGACGAATAATTGCGTCCGCGGATTCAGGTTATAAGAGAACGAAGAGTCCAAGTGAAAGTAGGCCGGGAGCGTGACATCCCGGGCAATCCAGGCTGAAAAGTCCTTGTCGGCCTTTTTTCCCGTATAGACCGCAGAGAGATTCGCCGTCCAATTTTTTAAGAAGGCATAATCGATCCGGGCGGTGAACTTATCCCGCGGCCGCCGCAGAAGATCGGTCATATTGTCCAGGTCTTTGGCCTCGAGCCGTGTGTAAGAAATGCGGCAGAGCAGGTTGCCCCCGGGCCTTGCCTCGCCGTAGACCTCGAGACCGCGCGTCCTGGCCCGCCCGATGTTGATGTAGCCCAGGCTGAAGTCGAAATCGATGAGGTTCCGGAAATCGTTCCGGAAATAGGTGATTCCGGCCAGGAACGCCCCTTTAAAAAAGTATTGTTCGAGGCCGATGTCCCAACCCCGGCTCTCTTCGGGCTTGAGCTTGTCGTTCCCGATCGGACCCCAGAACGTCCCGGGCGCGTAGAGCTGATAAAGCGAGGGTGACTTGAAGCCGGTGCCGAGCGTGGCTTTGATTTTCGTCTGGGTTTTTTCGAAGACATAGGCCGGAGCCAGGCGGTAGGTGAAGACCGTTCCGGTCCGGCTGTGGTAGTCCAGGCGCACACCGACCGTAGCGAAGAACCGGCCGGCCAGACGGACCTGATCCTGAAGATAGATGCCCGCCCGGTCGGCTTTCCTTGAAGGGAAGAGGCTTTCATAGGGGCCCCAGAAGCTCGACGACGTGTATTCGGATTCGCCCTGCTCGCGTGCCGCGTCCGCGCCGAAGGTAAAGGTATTGGCCGGGTGGAGGAAGATGTTGTTCTGCCAGTCAATCTTCAGCAGGCCGCTTTTGAACATCCCCTTTTCCGCATCATACGGATGAAATTCATCGACGGGATTATCATGTTCGCGGCTGGAATGGATATAGGAAATTCCGAGCTTTTGTTCCCAGCGGTTGTGAGCGAAGAGGCCGCGGACCTGGCCGCGGAGGAAAAGGGACTTGTAGTCCTGGGCGCTATTCGGATCATCCCCGCCCGGGCCTCCGAAGTTGTCGAGTTCCGTCTTCGCGGCCACGGAGCGGAAGATGAGATCGGCTTCGATGTTGTTTTTTAAACTGAGCCCGAGCCTCCCCGAAAGGCTGAGGTTCTCGTAGCCGTCCTTTTCTGTGTTTCCGGCATAGGCCGCGCTGGCCGCGGAGATCCCCCCGGTCGAAAAACGGGATAATCCAAAAGAATAGTGAAGCGCTCCGTTCGAGCCGCCGAGCTCCAGGGCGCTGTCGAACGTTTCGAGCGAGCCCGCTTGTGTCGATAACATCAGCCGCGGCTTGCCCTGTCCTTTCTTCGTCAGGATGTTGATGACTCCGCCGAGGGCGTCCGAACCGTAGAGCGTGCTCTGCGGGCCGCGCAGGATCTCGATCCGCTCCACGTTTTCCACAGCCAGATGAGCAAGGTCGTACGACCGCGAAGGATTCATGGGATCATTGACTTCAAGGCCGTCGAACAGAATCAGGATGTGTTCGGAATTGGCCCCTCGAAGGAAAATAGACGAAGCCGATCCCTGTCCCCCGTTCCGGCTGACGGCCAATCCCATGACGTCCTCCAGGGCCTCTAAGACCGTCGTCTTTTTTGTCCGCTCCAAGTCCGTCCTGGAGATCACGGTCACGGAGCTGGCGATCTCCCGGGCCGGGGTCTCGATCCGGGTGGCGCTGACTACGACCACGTACTGAAGGGACGGCGGATTCGCCTGGTCCTTTTCATCGTCGGCGCTCAAGGGAAGAAAAAACGAAGCGAGGACGAGACTCAAGAGAAAAGAAAATTTCCGCATCTCAGCTTGACCTCCAAATTTGTCCCCCGCTTTTTTTGCAAAAAAAAATCACCCTGCCTTCCTCCCGAAGGCGGGCAGCTAGGTTTAAAGAAGGTCTCCTGACTCTCGGATCGTCCTCCTCCCGGGCCTTCCTATCCTCGTTTGAGGAAAGTGGCGTCTTCCGGGATTCGTCCCCGATCACAGTAGCGGGGGCTGTGTCCGTTTTTCACGGACTTCCCTTGCTTATAAACCTGAGAAGATATTTATAGAACAACGTCTGTCGTATGTCAATCTCGGAAAAAAGAAACAGGCTGTCTTCTCCTACGAGCGGAGAAAACAGCCTGCCAAGGGAATGGATTAGGGGAGATAAACGAATTTATCATTAACTCCCTTAAAAAAAGAGGAGGAGGGAAAAAGGAGGTGCTTCTTTTTCAGGATTGCTTCTTTCGGCTTCATCTTGCTCATCTCATTTATGTATACGGACAAAGACGCAAAAAAGTTGCATTTTTTAAATTTTTGATGACCCCGCTTTTTACGTTATATATATTATACCACACTTCAATAGCCCAATGCAACATATTTTTTAAAATATTTCATTTTTTCTTTTTGGGAGGCCTCGATGGCGGTTTTCCCCATGAAAAAGGGGGTATTATGTCATTTTTTATGGGTGAATGATTGAAAAGGAGGGTCCAAATAGTGCCTTTTGACTCAAAATCGGGCTTAGAATAGAATAAATGACGCCTTAATATGCAGATTCCCCCCCCTTTTTTATGCCTTAAAAAAGGGGGGGAAATCGGGGCGTAATTTATTTGGAGGAGAAAAACCGTGGACAAAGAGCTCTTCCGGCGCTATGGCCATGAATTTGTCGATTGGATCGCCGATTATATGGAAAATATCGAAAAGCTGCCCGTGATGTCCCGGGTGAATCCGGGCGATATCAAAGCCAAGATCCCGGTCGCCCCGCCGCAGAAAGCCGAATCCATGGACCGAATCTTCGATGATTTCAAGAATATCATTCTTCCGGGTATCACCCACTGGCAGCACCCCGGCTGGCATGCCTATTTTCCGGCCAATAACAGCCCGGCCTCTGTCCTGGGCGAGATGCTGACAGCCGGCATCGGAGCCCAGTGCATGATCTGGCAGACCTCGCCGGCGGCCGCCGAGCTCGAGGATGCGGTCCTTGAATGGCTGCGGCAGATGCTGGGCTTGCCCGAAGGGATGGCCGGCGTCATTCAGGACACGGCTTCAACGGCGACCCTCTGCGCGCTCCTCTCGGCCCGGGAGCGGGCGACGAATTTTGAATCCAACGAGAAAGGATTGAAGCGGTCTCTCATCGTCTATGCTTCCCAGGAAGCGCATTCAAGCGTCGAAAAGGGCGTCAAGATTGCGGGCTTCGGAAGAGAAAATATGCGTTTTATCCCTGCGGACGCGGAATTCGCTATGATCCCTGAAAAGTTGGAGGAAGCGATTCTCAAAGATAAGGCCCGGGGGCTTCAGCCGGCCTGCGTCGTGGCGACCCTGGGGACGACATCTTCCACGGCCGTAGACCCGCTGGCCGCCATCGGACGAATCACCGAGCGCCACGGCCTCTGGCTCCATGCGGACGCCGCCTACGCCGGGACCGCGGCCATCCTGCCCGAAAGGCGCCGGATCCTGGACGGCGCGGAATACATGGATTCCTTCGTCTTCAACCCGCATAAATGGATGCTGACCAATTTCGACTGCTCGGCTTATTACGTCAAGGAGCCGGGCTGGCTCATCCGGACGTTCGAGATCCATCCGGAATATTTGAAGACGGGCGTCGATCCCTATGTTAAAAATTACCGCGACTGGGGGATTCAGCTCGGACGGCGGTTCCGGGCGCTGAAATTATGGTTCGTCATCCGGTCGTATGGCCTGGAAGGATTGCAGGCCTTTGTCCGCGAGCATATCCGGCTGGCCCGGCTTTTCCGAGGCTGGGTCGAGGAGACGCCGAACTTCGAGCTTCTGGCTCCGGTCCATTTCGGAGTCGTCTGTTTCCGCCTGAATGACGGACGGAGTGAAGAGGCGCTGACGGAACTCAACAAAACGCTCATGGACCGGCTCAACGCCACGGGGAAGCTGTTCCTGACTCACACGGTGCTCGGCGGCAAGTTCACTTTGCGGATGGTGATCGGCCAGCGCACGACCGCGGAGCGCCACGTCCGCCAGGCTTGGGACATAGTCCGTTCGACTTCGATGGACCTTCTCAAATAAAAGCGGGAAGATATCACTTTTTTCAAAAAAGGGATGTCTCCCCTTCTTGTCACCTCTTTGGCTTGAATAATCCTTTAGCTTTGGATCCCAACAATCCCGCCTTGACCAAGTCCGGATCGGTGAGCTCCAAATCGCGGATCATTTTCGAGGTCATGATCTTAAAGTGCCGCGCCCGGTCCAGAGCGTCGCCGATGTCGCTTATGTCCCCATCCGTCGTCATCCAGTTGTCCTTGTCGAATCTCGTCAGGTCAAACGGCGCGGAATATTCGCGCAGCGTTTTTTCGCTGATCGAATTGAAGAAGAAGTCGAAGTAGGACATCACGAGCTCCCGGATTGTGCGATAGACGGGCTCGCGGAAACGGATGACCGTGAAATTCGACTTGGCCGCCGAGCCCCAGGCGCCGTTATGCCGGAAGACGGCGACGACGTGGTCGTCGTCGTTGCGGGCGCGCATGTCCACAAGGAGCGGCGGATGTCCGAGCCGGCGCAGCGCGGCGGCGGCGAAGAGGGCGCCTTCGAAGCAATTGGCTTTTCGCTCCTTCATCACCCGGCGCGGTGAGGCCGTCCCAAGGTCGGGATCGTAGGCCAGGCCATTGAGATATTTTTGAATTTTGCTGGGGGAATGGAGCTTCGTCAAGAGATTGAGTTCTCGCGGAGACCAAAGAGGAGGGACTGCTTTCATCGGCGCTCCATATTTTTAAGATGACCTCATCAGGATGGATGAAGCGACCATGGAGGGTTTAGCCTTCCCGAGCCGTTTTTCGAGGGAAGCCGGACCGGAAGAGGCCGGCCGGCGAAGATGTTTGAGCTTCACGGCGCACATCCGTAAAGTGAAGGGAAAGATTCCGGAGACGCTCTTTAAAAATTTTCTAATGGATCTCATCTCCCCTTCCCCTCTTGTAGCCAAGAGGGGCCCTGAAAAAGGAAAGCGTCTCCGGCCGAGGTGGCGAGTACTGAGCCGCCGAGAAAAACGGCAAGGGAACGGCGTGAAAAACCCGAGTCGGGAGCGAAGCCATCCTGATGAGGTCACTTTTGCTCCGGGCTCCATTTGAGCCTGCCGTCCGGGTCGGCGAAGCGGACGTAATATCCCCAGCCGCCGGCGCCCTGGAGAACCTTGAGCAGCACCTTGTTCCAGCCTTTCTTGAGGCTCACCTTGACCTTGTCCTCGTCCGGATAGGCGCCGCGGTAGGCGGGATTGGAATGGGCGAGCGCGTCGTTGATCCAAACGCGGACGCCGTCGTCGCTTCCAAGAAGCATATGCGTGGACATGCCCTCGGGCGCAAAGATATAGCCGAGGGCGTAGATGACGGCTTGCTCATTGGGCTGGACGAGCTCGGTCAGGCGGATATAACCCGTCGGCTCGGCCTGAATTTTCCGCCAGCCGACCTCCTTGTTTCCTTTTCCGGGATATTTCTTGTTGAGAGCGGTTTCTTTTTCCGGGGGGTAGGTGGTCGTCAGATAATCCATGTCGGGCGCATCAAACGGACCGATAAGGTTCCATTCCGTGATGAACTTGCGGGAGGCGGGCTCAAGGCTGAGGCCGATGAAACCGAGGTCCATGCCCTGGGCTTGCTCGGCTTTGCCCTTGATCCGAAAGACAATAGAATTCCGCCCCGGTTCCAAGAGGACATCCGTGAGCGATAAAACGCCGAATTCTTTTTCTTTGGAATAGCCCTCAAAAGCGGCCGGCTCCATTTTAGCCATGGCTTTTCCGGTTTCGACAAGAGACGCTTCGAAATTCCCCATGGCCGGACCCTTGAGAAAATAGAGGTCGATGTTGTAGCGCTCGCCTATTTCGACGGAAAACTCCAACTTCGCGCTGCCGCCAGGGCCGGCTTTCTCGGTCATCAGGACCGGATAGCGGGCGCCCGAGGAACCGTAGTAAGAGGTTAATGAGGGAGTGAACTTTTGAGCTTCGAGCCGCAACGCTTTTTCAGCGTCTTCAAAGGCCGCGATATTTATTTCTTTCTTTTCCTCCCATTTGGGCAATAGGAAGTTGGCCGGAGGCTCAAGGGCGTAAGGCAGGCGGGTCGCGACCGAAGGGAGAGAGGGGAAGGGCTGATGAGGCTCGGATTGGTACCAGTAGGCCGTCGAGGAAAAATAGTCCGAGCGGTCGTTGGCGTGGCCGTGTTCGATCGTCACCCGGATGGATTTCTGGAAGGGGATAGGGTCGGGGATGTGGAAACGATAGACGGTCGCCTTCGAGCCCGCCTGAAAATCCTCTTCCTGGAGCGGGCAGCCGTAAAACGGATTCTCGCCCTGGCGCATGCCCCAGGCGTCGGAGAAGTAATCCTCCGAGCCCGTGCCGTGGAGAGAAGGCTCTGTTTCGCCGTCCACGTAGATCATGTCGTCGCCCTCGCCCCACCAGCCCATGGCTCGCTGGAGAACGCTCAGGTTGCAGCCGACATAGTGTCCCCGGCCCGCGGCGTCGAGAAGGAGATAGTTTTCCCCCGGTTCGCAGGGTGTTTCCTGCCGGTATTGGGCGTGGAAATAGGACGTGTCTCCGGGGAGCTCGGTCAATTCGCGGTAATCGACATAATAATAAAAAGCCGGAACATCGCGGCTGCCTTCATTGGTAACGGTCACGAGGGCCGATTGCTTGAACGGCATATACCAGTAGCAATTCTTTGCCCGTCCTTCGGAGGAGCAGGCGATGGGGATCGAGCTCAGATTGCGATTGAGCCCGTGGCCGACGCCGAAGAAGTCGCCGATCGGGACCTCGACGGAGGGCGCTGGTTCGCCGTCCCAGAACATGCGCAGGACGAGCTTCCGGCCGTAAAAAGGCTCGGCTGCGATCGTAACCCAGAGGTGGTGGATGGCACCGGCGCCCTTGATGTCGGCCAGGACCGCCGTCTCGCCCTTTTTGATCGTCAGAGAGTCCTTGTTCCCGCCGCTGCGGTCAAAGGAGGAAATGCGTTTGCTCACGTAATTCTGCGCCTGAGCGAGCTTCAGCAACATGTCCTGGGCGGAAAGAAGGGATTGATCAGCCATAAAAAAGAGGAGGAATACTCCCAAAATCCCGAGACGTCCTTTCACTCTTCTCATTGTCTCCCTCCGTTTCTGTTTATTGGTCCTCTTCCATTTGGTGTGGCTAAAAATGAGGGAGCAAGGCCGTTTCCGGATCTTCTCCGATCATCCTTAGCTCACACAAAATGGAAGAGAACCTGTTTATTGAAGACATTGGCGAAGCGGCGGATGGTGTGTCTGCTTTTAGAATAATCCCTCTCTCTTATAAATTGCCGCGCCGGCCTGTTCATGACAGAACCCGCGCTTTTCTTCTTATTTTATTTAGCGGGCAGGCCCGTTTTCTGGAAGAATTCCGCGGCCGGGGCAATTCTCACTTTGTCCGCCTTGACGTCGAGCGGAAATTCCTGGATGACGACGTCCTCATCGAGGACAGCCTTGGGCATGTTCGGGTTGGCGTACTTGATCGGAGAGGGCGTGTTGGCCACGAGGTCGTTTTTCAGGGCTTCCGCATCCTGCGTGATCACGGCGATCGAGACGTTATTGAAGTTCAGATATTTCTTGATCGTCCGGTTCACATCGTCCCTCGTCAATTTGCGCAGGACGTTTTGGACGTCGGCGAGAAAATCCTGATGACCATAATTATGGGAGTCCATCTGCCAGCCGAGCCGTTCGCCGAGCGTCTGGGCGTAGAGTTTCGTGTAGTTCAGAAGGTACGTCCGGACGAGCTGGAAACGTTCTTGGGAAATGCCCTCCTCGACGAGCCTCTTCAGCTCTCTCAAAGCTTGGCGGATGACGAAGTGGCGGTTGGAGTTCGCCAGCGGACGGATCCAGATTGAAAAGTACTGCTGGGGCCGGGCGTGATTGGGCGCCGGAAACTTGTCGCGTCCCTGGATGAAATGCTCGATATAAGCGTAATCGCCGTAGTTCTGGCCGCGCTCTTCCCGGATCTTCTGGAAGAGGAGCGAAACATGCTGCCGGTGTTCCCCGAAGTGCGAGCCCGCGATCCAGAGGGCGAAGAAATCTTTGTTCGCCTTGGTCAGCGAAACCGGAAAACCCATGGAAATCGCCGTTGCCGGCGTCTTCTTGTCGGCGATGACGAATTCGAGAGCCTGCGGCAGATGGGCCGGGGGAAGGCTCAGGCGCGGGGTGAATCCTTCGGGGAGCTTCCCGAAATCGGCCATGATCCCGGCCGGGAAATCCGCAGGATAGCCGCCGGCCAGTCCGATGACGATGTTGCCCTGGACGAAATGCTCCTTGTAGAAGGCTTTGACATCGTCGAGAGTCAGGCCCCTTACCGATTCCACCGTCCCGGCTTCATGATGGCCGTAGGGATGTCCTTCATAGAGCATTAGGTTCAGGATCTCTTTTCCGAATTGCTCGTCCATGTTGTTGACCAAGGTCTTTTCGAGGAAATTGAACTGGTTGGTCTTGAGGCGGTTGAAATCGTCCTCGCGGAAGCCGGGGTCGAGGAGCATCTCTTTGAAAATGGCGTAGTATTTTTCAAGGTTATCTTTGTGAATCGTCCCGGAGAAAACGGCCATTTCCTTGTCGATGCTCAAAGAGAGGCTGGCGGCCATGGGGTAGAACTTCTCCGTGATCTCCTTGATCGTCATCGTTCTGCTCCCGCCGTTGGCCAGCAAACTCCAGGCGAGCTGGCAGAGCCCTTCTTTTCCCGACGGATCGTTGGCCGAGCCGATCTTGACGAGCACGCGAAAGCTCGTCAGGGGATTGCCGTCCAGGGGGAGGAGCTCCGAGGTGAGCTTGTTCGGATTGACTTTGCCGCTGCAGGAGGCGAAGAAAACCGAGATCCCGATTAAAAAAATGCCGAGGAGATATGTTTTCATGGGGTGCCTCATTTCGCTTTCCCTCCCGTCAAAGTGATGATCGTCGAGTTTACCGGTTTAAAATATTTTTTAGCCATGTCTTGGATGTCCTGGGGCGCGACTTTTTCGTAGAGGTCGAAAAGCTTGTTCAGGGTGCCGGGATCGGCGGTCAGGTTGATATAGAAGGCCAACGTTCCGGCGACGCCGTCCGTGGTCCCCAGGGCATTGGCCATGGAATATTTCATGTTGGCTTTGATATCGGCCAGCTTCCGGACGGGGGCCGGCTCGTTCTTGATCCTTTCCAGCTCCTTGAGGATTTCGCCTTCGACGTAGGGCAGGTCGTCGTCGTTCTTGACGATGGCGCTTAAGGTCAGAAGGGAGGGGTCACGGGTGTCTTCGAAGTTCGCCCCCAGGGAGAGGCATTTCTGCTCTTGAATGACGAGCTTTTGATAAAGAGGCGAGGAAGGCGAGAAGGAGATCTCGGCGAGCAGGTCGAGCGCGGCCTTGTCGAGCGTTATATCGGAATAGGCCGGGCCGTGATAGCCGAGGGTGAGTCGGGCCAGCGTTTTTGACGGCCAGTCGTAGTGGGCCCGCTTGAGCCGGGTCTGCGGCGGTTCGCTGGGCGTCTGCAAGATGTAGTTCGATTTTTCCCAGTCGCCGTAATATTTTTTTGCGAGATCCATGAGTTGGGCGTGATCGAAATCGCCGACGACGAGGAGGATGGTGTTGTCGGGCGCATAGAAGCGCTTTTTGTAGAGGAGACTGTACTCGTATTGATTGGGCATGTCCTGGATGTCTTTGAGGAAACCGAGGGTGGTGTGCTTGTAGGAATGCTTTTCGAAGGCGGTGTCGCGCAGGAGCTCGAAGAGGCGTCGGTCGGGGTTGGAGGCGCTCGAATAATACTCGCCTTCAATGACCGGGGCTTCGGTTTTGATCATTTCTTCGGTGTAATAGAGGTTGATGAACCGGTCGGCCTCGGTCTTGACGACCTTCTCCAGGTTTTCCCGTCCGGCGAACACGACGAAGTAACAGGTGAAATCATCGGTCGTATAGCCGTTGGTGCCCGCGCCGAGCTGGGTCAGAAACTCGTCGTAGGAGGCCCGGGGGACCTGTTTCGTGCCCTTGAACATGATGTGCTCGAAGAAGTGGGCGAAACCCGATTTTCCCGGCTCGACCTCGTTGCGTGAGCCCGAGCGGACGACCGTGTAGTAGGAGATGATGTTTGGATTGGGGAGAGGGATGGAGACGATTCTGAGCCCGTTCGCCAGCTCCTCGATCTTATAATTGTAGGGGAAGACGTTGGTGCTGTGGAGCTTGGGTGGGATCGCGACGAGCAGGACGACGGACAGAGCCAAGGCAATGACTTTTGGCATTAAAGTTCCTCCATGCGTTTTATTCCCCCTTAATTGGCTAAGGGGGTAGGGGGATTAATACCTAATTTGAATTCTTTTCTCATGCTATCTCATTCCCCCCTTGATTGTCCAAGGGGGCCGATATTATTAATCCATAATCCTTTCTTCGGCAAAAGTAAATATTCGGAAGGCAACACTCTGTCCCCGAGTTCTAAAAGACGTGAACACGCCGAATTTCGAGGCGAGTCTGGCCCATGTTCCTATTCAATTATTTTATCCAGCCGGTCTTGACATCCGACTTTTGATCTTTGGCCGTATAGGGTTTGATATCGAGGATGGGTGTGCCTTCGATCATATCGAGTCCCGAGACGCGGAGGATATTCTTTGTCCGGCCAAGAAGCCTCAGCGCGGTCAGGCCGATGGGGTTGGGGCGATGCGGAGACCGGGTGGCGAAGATACCGCGGACCGTATCGTCGAGAGGAGGCTTGGCGCGAAGCTTGGATTCCCCGGCCTGATGAAAGGCGAAAATGATGAGGAGATGAGAAAAACCGTCGATGTCTTTCAACCCCGGCTCGAATTCAGGGAATATCTCAAGCTCGCCTTCGACGCCGTCGAAGCCGTGGGGATCGGCATTCCGCTGAGGGTCGATGTCCTCTTTTTTTTTAAAAGGAGAGTGAACGACGCCGATGGGCTTGAATGAAAAAGATGAAATCATCTCACCCGGGCTCGGGCCGCAAGCTCCTTGCCGGCTTTTTTTACCAATTCCCTCCGAAGTCTTTTTTGAAGGCATCGCAAAGTCTTCGGCTCCAATTGTCAAGGGCATCCAGCTTGCCAAGGAAGAATCGAAGCACGGGCGGTTCCGAGACAAACTTTAATCCTTTGATCAGCTCGCGGTTTTTGTATATCCACTGGAGTCTCTCGATGATATATTCGACATGGGAGATCGAATAGACCCTTCTGGGCAGGGCGATTCTCGTCAGCTCGAGATCGGCATAGACTTCCTTCCCCTCTCGATCGCGGTCCGTGGAAATGGTGCCCCTCTCCATGGCCCTGACTCCGGAGGCGATATAGAGCGCGGCCGTTAAAGCGCCGGCGATGTAATTCTCCTTCGGGATGTGGGAGACGAATTTCCTGGCGTCGATATGGCAGGCCAGCCCTCCGGCCGGGGTGACAACGGGGATGCCCAGAGAATCGAGCGTCTCCACAAAATATTTGATCTGCTCGATGGAACAGCCGGCCACCGAGGGGTCGACCATCTCCCTCAATCCCACGGTCATGGCCCCGATCTCTCTCATCGACATCCCGCCGTAGGTGTAGAACCCTTCATAGAAGGGCAGCCAGGGCTCGAGCTGTTCGATCAATTCTTTCTTGTTGGTCGCGATGAATCCGCCTCTGACGCACGTATTCTTTCTTCCGCTGAGGTAGAAGATATCGGCCAGGCCGGCCATTTCCTTGACGATGGCCGCCACGGTTTTATTTTCGTATCCCTTTTCCCTCTTCCAGATGAAATAAGCGTTCTCCGCAATCAAACTGCCGTCCATGACCAAGAGGAGGCCGTGCTGATCACATACTTTTCTGACCTCTTTGAGATTTTCCATCGAGAACGGCTGCCCGCCGAGGAGATTGGTCGTAGCTTCCATGCGGACATAGCCGATCTTAGCCGGGCTCCATTTTTTTATCGCATCCTTGAGTCTCTGGATATCCATGTTCCCTTTAAAAGGATGAGTGCTCTTGGTCTTCAAGGCTTCGTCCGCATAGAGCTCCAAGCAGGCCGACCCGCCGGTCAATTCGATATGGCCCTTGGTCGTGGTGAAATGGTAATTGGTGATAACCGCCCCGCCCTGTTTTGCGAAGATCTTGGATAACAGGTGTTCGGCCGCCCTTCCCTGGTGGACATTCATGACATGCTGATAACCCAAGATGTCTTTAACCGCGTCCGCAAACTCGTAAAAAGTCATGCTCCCGGCATAAGCGTCGTCGGCGTTCATAAAACCGGCGAATTGATTGTCGCTCATGGCGTTGACGCCGCTGTCGGTGAGCATATCCAGGAAGATATCTTTTGTTTTGAGCTGGAAGGTGTTGTAACCCGCTTCTTGAATGGCCTTGAGCCTTTCTTCCGCAGGCGTGAGCGTGATTTTCTGCACCATCCTGGCCTTATGCATCTCCACAGGAATTTCCTTACCGTTCGATAGCTTGATGATCATCCTAAACCTCCTTTATTTTTTAATAAGTTCAGAGAACTTTTTTCAAAGCTCTGATGAGCCGTTGATTCTGTTCTTCGGTGCCGATGGAAATGCGCAGAGCCTGGGGAAATCCATATTCCTTGATCGGGCGAGTGATGATCCCTTTCCTTTGGAGAGCTTCGAAAACGATCTGGCTGTCCTTGGCAAAGTCGACAAAGACGAAATTCGCATGGGTCGGAAGATAAAAAAGGCCCAGCTTCATATAGGCGTCATAGAGATATTCTTTTCCGGCGTTATTGACGGCGATGCTTCGTTGGACGTGGCGATGGTCATCGAGGGCGGCCAGCCCGGCGATTTGAGAAAGACGGTTCGCATTGAAGGAGACGCGGAGCTTGGCCAGACTGGCGATGATCTCTCTGTCCGCGATTCCGTAACCGAGGCGGAAACCCGCCATACCGTAGAGCTTGGAGAAAGTCCGGAGGATGAGGATATTTTTTCGTTCCAGAAAATATTTAAAGGAATTCGGATAATCGGGATCATCGATGTATTCGAAGTAAGCTTCATCCATGATGACGAGGATGTCCTCGGGAACTTTTCGGAAAAATTCCTCAACTTCGTCCCTGGTGACGATCGTCCCGGTGGGATTGTTGGGATTGGCGATGTAGATCATCCGGGTGTTCTTCTTGACCGCTGCCAGCATTGCCCTCAGGTCGTGGGCGTGGTTCCTCATCGGCACTTCGACCAGCTCCGCGGCCGCGATGTGGACGGCAATTTTGAACCAGATGAACGCCCCTTCGCTGGCGACGGCGCTGTCTTCGGGATCAAGATAAGCCAGGGTGGCCAGGGGAAGGATTTCCACGGAGCCGTTGCCGATAAAGATATTCTCGGGCGCGACCATCAATCTTTCGGCCAACTTTTTGCGGAGGTAATAGCAGGTGTCATCCGGGTAGAGAAAGGATTCTTTCAAGGCCTTCCTTATGGCCTGCAGCGCCAGGGGGGAAGTTCCCAGAGGATTTTCGTTTGAGGCCAGCTTGATAATCTCCCCTTTCAAATTCAGTTCGCGGGCCACTTCCTCGATGGGTTTGCCCGGCTTATAAGTGTTTATCTTCTTTAGAAAGTCTTTTGATTGAATCACGCGATTTCTCAGAGGAAACGAGATTATATCTAAAATTCGCGAAAATGAGAAACGTTTTTTTGGGGATGGAAGCATTCTCGAATAGACGATTTTCCAATCGGCGCCGGAGGCTGCCCTTTGCCCCCAGGGAACCAGTCCCGTCGGTTCCCCCCGTCGGAGGAGCCGACGGGTCCCCCTTCCGCTTTGGGGCTTCAGGGCAGCCTCCGGCACCGATTGGAAGCGCATTGTTGGGAGTGCTTTCCCGCGATCCGGCGAATTTGCCGCGGGATTGCTTCTTTGATATGATAAAAAATTCTGCGAGATGGCGAAAAAATAGTCCTATCGAGGATGATTTCCAAGGAGTGAGAGTGATGATCAAAAAAAACCGCTTCATTTTTTTCCTTATTTTCATCGGGATCGTGGTGTTGGGCGCCGTCTGGCTCATGACCTCGAGGGGACACCGGCCGGAGGCCGTCTCCCCGCCCGCCGCTTCGGCCTTTATCTCCGGCCAAGACGCATTTTTTATCGACCTGGCCGTGAGTCCGGCACAGACGCCGCTCGAGAAAGACTCCCTTATCAAAGCGATGCGGGCGGCTGTGGCCGGGACCAAACCTCAGGCGGCTCTTAAAATCGACTATCCCCTGCCGGATTCAATCTTTCCTTCCGATATGGTCGCCCCCACTTTTGTCTTTCATGATTCTGAAGGAGGCGCCAAAGCCTGGTTTGTCGATATCTCGATCGCCGGCGAAGCGGGCCATCTTTATGTCTTAACCGACGGCCGGCGGGCGAAGAAAGAGATCGACCCGCTCTGTGCGTCGCCGAACAATGTCTACCAGGAGCCGGCCTATCAAGCCGCGGCCAAAGAATGGAAGGCGAGCGCTGAGCTCTGGAACCGGCTGACCCCGCACTCCGAAAAGGAAATGACCGCTACATTCTACGGCTTGGCAGATCCGGGGTGGGACAAACTCAGGGAAGGGATTTCTTTCCTATCGCAGGGGAATGTGACGTTCAGGATTTCCCGGGACAGAGTCGGGGCGCCGATTTTCTATCGGGACGTCCCCTTGATGCCGAACGTCACGGAAAAAGGCGTTATCATGCCCCTGGCCGACGACCTCCTGCCGCTCATCGGCTGGCGGCTCCGCGATCTTTCGAAATCGGCGAGCACTCTTGTTTTGAAAGACATGCCGACCTGCGCCAACTGCCACTCCTTTTCCAGTGATGGAAAGTTCTTGGGCATGGACATAGACTTGCCCAAGGGCGACAAAGGGGGCTACACCCTCGTTCCGGTGCGGCCGAAGATGGTGATTCAGAAAAAGCAGCTCTTTTCCTGGGCTTCATACAATCCCCAGTGGCTGACCTACGGCCTTTTTTCGCGGGTCTCTCCCGACGGCCGCTATGTCATCTCTTCGGTCAATGAAAATGCCTTCATCACGAATTATATGGATTTCCGCTTCCTCCAGACTTTTTATCCGACCCGCGGTATCCTGGCCTTCTATGACCGGAGGACGGAAAAGGTAACTCCCCTGCCGGGCGCCGACAATCCCGAATATGTTCACACGAACGCCGTCTGGACGCCGGACGGCCGGGCGCTTGTTTTCATTCGAGCCAAGGCGATAAACAACGTTCCTCAGGGAAAATGGCCTCTTCGAGCCGACGACCCGAACGAGATTCAGATCAAGTATGATCTTTACACCGTCCCGTTCAACGACGGACGGGGCGGCGAGGCCAGGCCGCTCGCCGGAGCTTCGGATAACGGGAAGAGCAATTCTTTTCCCAAAGTTTCACCCGACGGCCGGTGGATTGTCTGGGTCCAGGCCGCAAACGGCCTGCTGATGAGGCCCGACAGTGAGCTTTCCATCATGCCCCTCTCCGGCGGCCGGCCCCGGCGGATGACGTGCAATCTGCCGCTGATGAATTCCTGGCACAGCTGGTCGCCGAACAGCCGCTGGTTGGTTTTCTCTTCCAAAGCCAATACGCCTTTCACCCAGATGTTTTTAACCCACATCGACGAGCAGGGAAACGACAGCCCGGCGGTCCTCATTCCCGACTCGACGGCGGCCAACCGCGCCGTCAATATCCCCGAGTTCGTCAATATCAAACCCGAAGACCTCGTCTCCATCGACATCCCTGCGGTCGATTATCGCCGCCACCTCAACCGCGCCCTCGAGTTGATCGAAAAAAAGGACCTTGACGGAGCCTATAAGGAACTCCTGACGGCCGACGAGATGAAGCCCGGATATCGCGGCACCTTGACGACCCTCGGCTATTATTTCCGTGAGAAGGGCGATTTCGCGCGGGCCGCCGAATATTTTGAAAAAGCCCTGGCCCTCGATCCCCGCTACTGGCCCGCCCACAATTATTACGGCGTCATGCTCTTTCGCCAAGGAAAGTACGAGGAGGCGCTGCGCCATTTTCAAGCGGCCCTCGAAACGAATTCCTTCAATCCCCAAGTCCTGACCAACATTGGAGCCGTTGCCTTCACCGTCGGCAACCTCGAAATGGCGAAGAAATATTTCGAGGCGGCCATCCAATATGATTCTCGACTCGCCAAAGCTCATTCCTCTCTGGCTTTGATCTTAGAGCAGGAAGGAAAATTCCGGGACGCCGCGGCTCAGTACGAGAAGTGCCTCGAGATAGCGCCCGATGACGCCGGAACTTGTGCCAGCCTCGCTTGGCTCCTGGCCACCTGTCCGGATGACGGTCTGCGCAACGGCCGGCGCGCCCTGGAGTTGGCCCAAAAATTCGAGCGCCTTTCCGGCGGAGCCAATCCGCAGATCTATGATATTCTGGCGGCGGCTTATGCCGAGACCGGCCAGTTCAGCCCGGCCGTCCAGATGGCCGAGAAAGCCCTCCAATTGACCAAAAACGAGGATCCTAATCTCGGGATCCGCGGTCGCCTTGTGGATTTGTACAAATCAGGGAAGGCCTATCACAGGCAGGGATTTTAATCATCCGCCCAGGGTGAATCTCTTCAGGGGATCGGCCGCCGGGGGGCTTCAATTTTTTTGTAATACTTCGATTTTTCGTGAACGACAGGTTTCACTTTGCCTTCTCTTCGAAGAAGGGAAAGGTGTTTGCGAATCATCCCGAGCGGCTTTCCGAGCGAGAGGGCGATGTCCCGGGCCGTGACCGGCCTCCGGCCGACGGTGGCCAAGATGGCTTCTCGGATGTCGACCGAGACCGGGGTCGGCTTCCGGCTCGTGAAATCGGCGATAATTTCGGCGTCCCGGCCGAAGAAGGCCGCGATCCCTTCGAGCTCTCGGCGGCTGAGCGGCCGGGCGGATCTTTCGGCCGGCGGCCGGACGACGGTGTTGAGCTGGATCTTGTCCGGCCTAATCCGGGAGACGGCCTCTTTGAGCTTTCGCAGATGGGTGAGGCCGTCGTTTGTCCCTCTGACCAGCATAACCTCGAGCCAGAGCTGGCCCCGATATTCCCGGCGGAACTTCACCAGCCCGTCTATGATTCTCCCTACGGTCAAGGCCGGGTGAGGACGGTTGATTTTTTTGAAGATCCGCGGGGTCGCGGCGTCAAGGGACGGCACGACGATGTCCGCCTCGGCGAGCTCCTGCCGGCCTTTCTTGCTCACAAGGCTTGAACTATTGGTCAGGACGACGACCGGAATATTCGTCATTTTCTTTAGGCCGTGGATGATCTTTCCGATTCCGGAATGAAGCCCCGGCTCGCCCGAACCGGAGAAGGTGATGGCCTCGATTCTCTGGCCGCTCCGGAGAGCCGTTTTGACCTGGGCCAAAACCTCCGCTGCGGGAACGAATTCTTTTCTCCTGACGGTCGTTTTCAAGCTCGCCCCGAGCTGGCAGTAGACGCAGTTCATGGAACAGGTTTTGAAGGGGAGGATGTCGACGCCCAGAGAAAAGCCCAGGCGGCGGGACGGGACCGGTCCATAAAGATATTTATGGTTCCGGCGAGGAGCGGAGCGACGCACCCGGCTCACGGCTATCACTCTTTTATTTCTTATATGTCTGCCTGAACCGGGCGAGCGATCGGTCGTATGTCCGTTCGACGGAATCGGGGAATAAGCAGGCGGGCAGCTCGCGGTTCGTCCAGTGATAGTCGAGACATTCGCAGCATTTGCCTTTCCGGCTGCAGGGCTCGTAGCTGCAGGTGCACCGCGCCAGATTCTTCTGGATATTGCATTCACTCAAAAAAGCCTCCTTTTTGGCCTTGGCTTTCTCCGGACTGGATATTTTCAGGTGATAAAACTATACTATACCCTAAATTCAAACAGAGAGAAAGAGACATGAGCCGCACTTCCGGAAAAGAAGCGAAGGCCGGCCTCAAGACCCGGCTTCCGAAGATCGAAACGTTCTCCAACCAGTTTCCCGGCTACGAGATCAAGATCGAGATCCCCGAATTCACATCGGTCTGTCCCAAGACAGGACTTCCGGATTTTGGGACGATCATCATCCGCTACATCCCCCGCCGGCACTGCCTGGAGCTGAAGTCCCTGAAAGAGTACATCCTCTCCTACCGAAACCTGGGCATTTTTTATGAAAATGTCGTAAACCGGATCCTCGAAGACGTCGTCAGGATCTGCCGGCCCGTCCGGGCGTCGGTCGTCGGAGAGTTCAATCCAAGAGGAGGCATCAGGTCCGTGATTGAAGCGCGGTATCCCCGTTCCCGGAAATGATCCGGGCAGGCGCGGCCCCGCCTTTGTCTCGAATCCCCCCTTCCTTTCCCAGGATAAAACCGCAGAGAAAAAGACCGTCGAATGAATAAAGAAAATAACGCTGCCTTCGGCGCGAGCGACGCGCTGATGCTCGTGGCTGTCGTGATGTGGGGGGTCAATTTCTCCTGCATCAAGATTGCGCTCCGCGAATTGACGCCGGGCGGGTTCAACGGCCTGAGGCTGTTGCTGACGGCGGTCCTTTTTCTCGTCCTCCTCGCGATCTCCGGACAGGGATTCCGCCTCGAGAAGAAGGATGCCTGGAAGCTGTTGCTCATTGGGGTGGCCGGAAACACACTCTATCAGGTTTTTTTCATCAAAGCCATCAGCCTGACCTCGGCCTCGAACACTTCACTCATCCTTTCGATGTCGCCCATCTTTGTCGCCCTTCTCTCCGCCCTTTTCGGCATGGAGCGGATCCATTGGGCCGCCTGGTTGGGGATCCTGATCTCGTTTGTCGGCCTCTATCTGATCATCACCAAGCAGAACGGCGGCTTCCATTTTCGGGCGGCGAATTCCCAGGGCGACCTGTTCATTTTCCTGGGGACGATCCTCTGGGCTTCTTACACGGTCTTCTCCAAGCCCTTTCTCGAAAAGCTTTCGCCGCTCAAATTCTCAGCCGTCACCGTCTCGTTCGGGGTCTTGTTTTATTTCCCCCTCACCGTCAAAGACGTCCTGGCTATCCCTTGGGCAGCAATCTCCTGGAAAGCTTGGGCCATGCTTTTCCTCTCGTCGCTCTTCGGATTCGTCTTCGGTTACATCATCTGGTACTATTCCGTGAAGAAAGTGGGGAATGCCAAGACCGCGATTTATAATAACCTAACGCCCGTCTTCACCGTGATCTTCGCCGCGGTTCTTCTTCAGGAGAAAGTCTATCCCGTCCAAATCATCGGGGCGGCGATCATCCTCTCCGGCGTTTATCTCACCCGCTCCGGCTACAGATATTTCATGGAACGCCGGCCGAATTGAAGGCTACGACCTCTGACCGAGCCGGATCTGGCACTCACGAATCTTCATCTCCGTCTTTTTTTTCTCCATGTATGTCCGGCTGAGAGTGGAGGCTTTTTTGAAATAGGTAAGCGCCCGCGCCTCCTCATGCCGGACAAGATAATGGTTCCCGAAATAGAATTGGACGTCGTAGTTTTCGCCGAACTCGACTTCGTGCTTGAAAAAGTCGGCGTAGCGGGGTGCGGCGACGTAATCATAGGCTTCGGGATAACGCTCGAACTGGTTTTTGCAGGTCAGGCCGATGATGGCGCCCGCCGCCAGAATGAATCCGCCCCAGAAGAGGCGTTTGTTTTTTTGAAGGAAAGACGGCCGGCCCGCCGTCTCCGGGACTTCTCCTGCCTCCCGGCCGCGCTTTTTCTGGATCGCGAGTCCGAGCCCATAACTCGCAGCGGCAAGGAGCACGCCGGCCAGGATGTCCACGACGTAATGGTCGCCGCTATAGACGATCGAGAAAAGAATGATCAGGGCGTAAAGCTGGAAGGGCAGCGATTTCCAGCGGCTTGTTCTCCAGAGGATGAAACCGCAGAGGACGGGGAAGGCGGCATGGAGCGACGGCATGGCCGCGATCGGGTTCGTGTTGAATCCCGTCGTCAGTCCGGGGACAGAGGCGTTGAAAATGATGACGTTGAAGTGAACGAGCTTGGGAAGAAGACCGAAGAGCTCCGAGGCCAGCCAGGGAGGAACGGTGGGGACGAGCAGATAGCTGAGGCTCCCCGCGCCGATGAGGAAATAAAAGGAAATTTTGAACTCGGAGAAATGGCTGGATTTTCGCAGCCAGATGAAAAAGCCGACCAACAAAAAAACAATGAAGTGGCTTCCGTAGAAGACTGTCAAGGACTTATCCAGCCAGGAAAAGCTCAGGCCCTCGGCGCTTTTAAGAAGCGCATTTTGAAGCGTCACGGATGGGACTTGACCGAATAAGGCTTGTTCCCAGCGGAGAGGATAGAGCGTCTGGACGGGGAGGCCGAGCTTGCAGGTCAGGGTGTAAATCAGGCCTCGGAGGCTGTCGCCGAGATAGACAAAAGATAGGAAGATGAACCAATCTCTGAGAAGAACATCCCATTTCCGGAACAGCACGGCCCCCAGGACGAGGAGAAGGAAGACGACCATCTTGGGCATGAAGAGGACTCCGCTCGAGTACATCAGCAGAAGAAGGGACGTCAGCAGAAAAACAGCGAATATCTTCGAAAGGTTGAGTTTATGAGGCATGGAGCTCTCGCGGAGATTTCTTGGCAAAATGAAGAAGCATGGCCAAAAAGCCGAGGGTCGCGAAGAAACGGACCTGGTTGAAGGGGAAGGCGCCCCAAGGAAGCTGGTAAAAGATTTGGCTGGTCAAAAAAGCCAGAAGGATGAAGGCGGGATATTTTTTTTCGCTGATCGTCCGGCCGGCAAGGTAAGCTACGGGCATGAGCATGATGACAAAATGGTGGGACCAGGTGATCGGGGCCAGGAGGAGTGTCAGGATGAAAAAAATGGAACTCTCCCTGGCGAGATCCGAGTTAAACGCTTTTTTCCTCGAAATGGAGAATATCCAGACGAGCAAAAAAGCGACCAGGAGGAGGAAAACGGGAACGACGGCGGATTCGGGAAGATGAAACCGGGAGAACGCTTGGGTTAAGAATCCTTTGAGCGAAACGTTGCCGAAGGAATTCTGGAACCCCCTGGTGAACGGCGAATCGGGCTTCTTAAAAAAAAGGGCGATGGTCGATTTCATGAAATCCAGCCAGGGGGCTGGCCCGGAGATGAGAAGGGAGGCGGCCAGGAGGCCGACGCTGCCGGCCGCGAAGGCCGCGAGACTCCTGAGGCGTTTTTGAACGAGGAGCGGCAGGATGAAAAGGATGGGATAGATTTTTAGGAAAACGGCCAAGCTCAGGAAAAACGCCGCCAAGACGGGTTTCCCCTTTTTGGGGAGGACCAAGAAAAGAAGGATGGCATCGAAGACAAGGAGGTTAATCTGGCCATGATGGATGGTCGTCAGAAGGGGCTCATTGAACGGCAGAAGGAAGAAAGGAACCAGGGCGGGAAGGAGGGATCGGCCGTCTCCAAGTCCGAGAAGATCAAACATGAGAAATAGCCCCAGGAAGACCAGCAGGATGTTCACGACATAGATCATGAGAAAATACGTGGAGGGCGGAAGGTAAGACAGGGGCAGGCAGAGCTGGGCCAGAAGCGGAGGATAAATGTAGGGATAAACGACAAAGCTTTTGCCGAAAAGGATGTCCCCCAACGGCTGCAACTCTTGATCGTCGTAGATATTGATATTCTTCCGGAGTCCGTGGGCGGCCGTGTAATAGGACGGAGAGTCCGTGTCCCACTCATGAATGAAGGGAACCGTTTGAAGGACAAACCACGAGGCGAAAAAGAAGATCAAGCCCCAGAGGACGGCTTTCCGGTGGAGGGCAGGAGCGGCGGTCAGGCGATCCATCATGGGGCGAATATCGCTCCCGATAATTTTCTTGACCAGGACCGATTTCGAAGCGGAGGCCGTTTTCATGGGTTGATCGGACCTCTGACGAAGCGGCCATTCCAAAGGACAAGGTCTTTCTCAAAATCTTTCGAGCTGGAGACAAGATAGTGTCCGGCCTGTGGCTGCCGAGGATCATACGTCCAGTTTTCCCGGAGGCCCTTTTTTCCCAAGGAGACGATGACAAAATCTTGAACCCCTGCCGTCCTGATCCCATACTCGTCGATCCCCGCCTGTGTCCAGATCCAATAGCTGGAGCCCCACAGGTCCGTGGTCTTGACACGCTCGAGATAGGGGAGCAATTCCCGGAGAATGGGCTTTTTGTAGTTGATCTTTCCGTTCGGGTTCGTGGGCGCCGCGCCGAAATCGGAGACGTAATCCGTGATAGCCCTTTCCCACATGTGCATATCAGCGATGGTGGCCCTGAGGGTTGCCATGTTCTTAGCCTTCTCGTAGACAGGGGCGAAGAAGGCCAGAAGGAGGCCCCCCGCGGAAAGAGCGAGAATGAGTTCGCCGACCGTAAATCCACGGCGGATAGACCCTTGAGATAGACGTCGAAACTTCATCGCGCCTATCTTGAACAAAGCCCGGCCGGCGTTCAATCCCCCCCTCCGGTGATTCTTAAGGTGAATTTCCTCGCGTCTTTTCATCTCTGGCGGTGAAGGCCCTAGGGCAAGTCGTACAGTTTATGGAGCTGGACAGAGAGCCGGATATTTTTGAGGCCAGACCGCAGGGAGCGGCCGACGAGGCGCAGGCTCTTGGTCTTGCTCCAACGAGCGTTCGACTCGGGCTGGAGGATGATCGGCCTCGAGGCGGGAAATCCTTTTCGCAATTTTTTCAAGATCTCGAACGTCATGCCTTTCGTCACGATGAGTTTCATTTCTTTGGCCCGCTCGCGGAAATGCGGATGATAGGCGTAATTCTTCGGCTTGGGAGATATCGTTAACCAGTCCACGGCCAAAGGCCGGAAGACCGTTGCATTGGTTTCGACCTGGATCTTCAAGCCTTCCTTCTTAAGGCCGCGGATGAGACTTCTAAGGTCTTGGAGGAGAGGCTCTCCGCCCGTCAGGCAGACCCAATCGGCGGGAAAACGCCCCCGGATTTTTTGGATTCTTCTGAGAATCTCGGCAACCGCAATCTCCCGGCCTCCCTCCCAAGCGTATTTTGTGTCGCAGAAGGAACAGCGGAGGTTGCAGCCTGCGAGCCGGACAAAGATCGTGGGCTCGCCCTGCCGCAGGCCTTCGCCCTGGACGGAGGGAAAGATCTCAACGATCTTCAGTGTAGGTGGCTGAGGCATCCTCGGATTCCCAAACGGTCACTTCCTTGACCGGGAAAGATTTCCGCAGCTCAAGGAAAAGTCGGCGGGCGAGGTTTTCGGCCGAGGGATTGAAGTCATAGACTTCGTTGAGCAGGGTGTGGTCGGGGAGGGCCGCCGCCAGCTTTTGTTTGATCAGGATGAAGTCGATCCCGAGGCCCACTCCGTCGAGTTCTTGGACTTCGATCGCGACCTCGACCTGGAAGGTATGGCCGTGGATCTTTTCGCATTTGCCCCGGTATTCCTTGAGGAAATGGGCCGCCTGGAATTTGTCGCGGACACGCAATGTCCAGCTCATCGTTAACCTTCCTTTTTCAGCCGGATGATGAGGGGGTCCGGCACCCCGGCCTCGGCGAAAGCATGTTCGCGGAGGAGGCAGGAGGCGCAGGCCCCGCAGGGGGTCTCTCGACCCGCATAGCAGGATAGGGCCTGAGAGTAATCGGCCCCCAAGGAGAGGCCCAGCCGGATGATCTCGGATTTTCTAAGGCGGACGAACGGAGCCGCGATTTTGATCTTTTTCCCGCCGCAGGCCGCTTTCGTCCCGGCGTTGACCGCTTTTTCCATCGCCCGGACGAACTCCGGCCGGGTGTCGGGATAGTCCGGCGAGTCGATGACGTTGAAGCCGCAGATGATCTCATCGTAGCCGCGGGCTTCAGACCATGAGGCCGCCAGGGCGAGGAGGACGCCGTTGCGGAACGGGACATACGTCGCCGGCAATCCGTGCTCGATCTCGGTCAATTTTTTGTAGCGCGGCAGTTCGATGGCTTCCTCCGTGAGGGCGGAGCCTCCGACCTGGCCGAGGTCGATCTTGAGGACCGTCTGGGGAACGCCGAGCTTCCGAGCGGTGCGGCGGGCCAGGCGGATCTCAATCTTGTGGCGCTGGCCGTAATCGAACGTCAGGGCATGGATGTCTTTCGATCGAGCCAGGGCCCAATAGAGCGCCGTTGTGGAATCGATCCCTCCGGAGAAGAGAATGACGCTTTTAGTCATTCAGTCACTCGTCTTGTTATGATCATCAATTTTTAAATCCATGAAATCTTTATTTCATGATCCATCATTTTAAATTCTTTATCTCCGGTTATGAGCTCGCCCTTGCGGATCTTCGTCAAAGCCGCGGCAAAACAATCCGCATAAGACATTTTTTTTATGGCTTTAATTCTTGCGGCTTCTCGCGCCAGATGAATATCGACATCGATTGTTTCGATCGGCAGGGTGCGAATAATATTTTCGATTTCATCGATCTTATCCTGGCCGCATTCTCTGAGGATCACGTAATATATTTCACCGTAATTAACGGTTGTCATGAGGAGGCGCTCGTTTCTCTCAACTGCCGAAAAGAAAAAAGAAGCCACTTTTTCGTGGCCCGGCTCTTTTTCAAGGTAGATCATTAAAGCATGGGCGTCTAGGATTCTCGTCATCTCTATTCTTCCCTCTTTTTATCTTTGGTTCTTTCTTCTAAAAGTGCTTTGGCCAATTTTCCTTTTGTCGGCAAAACACCCGCTATTCTTTCGAAATAAGCGGCGGTTACGGGTTTCAATACGATTTCTTGTTCTTTCTCTTCAATATATAACTTGGTTCCTCTTTTTATATTTAGCTTGCGACGAATCCTCGATGGGATTACGACTTGCCCTTTTGATGTCACCACGGTCGTCGTCATTTCGGCCTCCTAATAGACTATTTGTATAACATAAATAATAAGGTGCGTCAAATGTTTATATGTCTTACTAATTGTTGCTGGTATGGCGGTCTATCTGCAGTCTGCCCTTGAATCAGAATTGTTTATTCAGATTCCGCAGGGGCTGTCAGATTTGAAGGTTTATCCGCAGGCGGGATCCTTGAGCTTCCGGTTGGCCCGGCAGAATTTCATCATGGTGTCGATGACCCTTTGGCCCGTTTCGGCTGAGCCGTCCTGTTGGGCGAAAGCTTCGACGAACTCCATGAGGTCGGCGGCCGGCGGCCGCTGGCCGTAGTCGTGCATGACGTTGACGATCGCCGCGTCCAGTCCGTATTCCTGCGCCTTAGCCAGATAGGCCCGGCAGACGCCCGTCCGGCGGCCGGGGAGGTCGCGGACAGCGTTGGTGATGCCCAAAGAAAGGTGCGTGCCTTGAAGCGTCGGATCGTTCTTGATTTTACGGATCGTTTCAAAGGTTCGGTAGGTGTATCCCGGAATGCCCGAGGCCAGCGGCAGGTCGATGGCCAAGGGAAAAACCGTCGAATCGAAAAAGATGTCCTCCGCTTTAAAACCGTACTTCGAGGTTGCGGCCTGGAAGATCGTCCGGGCCATGGCGCACAGCTCTTCGATGCCATAATAGGAGCCTTCCGAGCCCGTCGATTGGATATCCACGAGCAGCCCGATGAACTTGAACGGATAGCGGCTCCGCAGAGGAAGCAGCCTGTCCAGCGTATAGGTCTTGATCGAGTTGAGGAGAGGCCGGGAGACGGACGAAGGGGCCTCCTCATACCAGGCTTCAAGCCCGGCGGCCAGGACATCCGGAGAGCCGCTGTCCACGGAGACCGGCACATGATCGCCATGTTTTCGGATGAGCCGGACATAGTCCCGGATCATCCGGACGGTCAGCTCTGGATTATGATCGCCGAACGCGTCCACGTTGACGTCGATGTAATCCGCGCCGTGTTTGACCTGGGCTTTGATCGAGGAAATGATGTAGTCCAGCGCGCCGCTCGGTTCTTCAAAAGCGCCTGAACCCTTGGCTAGAAGCTCCGCCATTGCGGCCGCGGGCCTCGAGATGCTGGCGTGGATGTTCTCCCCGATCTGGATCAGGCCGGATTTCTTGGCGTGATCCTTGGCGAAGAGATAGTTCAACACAGAAGCCGTTCCTTCCAGCGCCGGAATGCGCCCGGGATTGATCGTTTTGTCCAGCTTCGACAATCCTGCCGAGCCCTCGCTGGCCGCCGCTTCATAAATGAGCTCGCCAACACAGCGCCGTTCAATGTCGTGCCCGCACCTGCCGTCGGGATTGGCGTCGCCGCAGGGAGGGTTCGGCAGCCCTTTTTCACATTCGCCCAGCGTGCAGCGGCCGAAATTCTCGGGCAGGTAGCAATCGCCGCATTCCTCGCAGTCGAAGAGGAGAGTCTTCAAGGCTTTCTCTCCGGCCAGGAAGAGCTTGGCCGGACCGCCTTTTCCCCGCCGGAGCGAGGAGCTTGCGCCGAGAATTTTTTTGACGGCGGGATACAGGCCCCGTTCCGGCGTCAGCAGGATTCTGTGCGTCAGGTCGAAATATTTTTTATGGAAGGTGGGTTTCGGCTGCGAAGGATTTCTCCGCCGGCCGCTCTCATCATAAAGGTAAAATCCAGGTCTTCCGTCCGGAAGCCGCTTCACGCCGAAATCCAGGTTGGCCTCGAATGGCCGCCAGCGGCTCCCGATATCTTTGGCCCGCTTCATGATTTTCACGAGGGTCTCGAAATCCCAGAGGCCTCCGAGATCGACGCCGGCTGCGCCCAGGTCCCGGTACATGGCCACCTGCTCGGCGGCCCGCTCGATGTGATCGGAAAGCGATTCCTTTGAGACTTTTTCATAGAGTTCTTTCGTGACGAGACAGCCCGGGAGTTTGCCTTCGACCATCAGGCGCGGGGCGGGCGTCGCCGTGGAGAGGAGATAGACGTTGCCGAAGACGGGCGCTGGAATGCCTTCCTCGCGCAGATACCGGAACAGCTCTTCGCTCTTGCGCCAGTCCCAGCCCATCTGGGTGATCAGGGCCTCCGCTCCGGCGCGGATCTTCTTGCGCATCTTGACATACTGCTGCATCTGCGAAGCTTCGGTGTATTTGAAGGGCGAGACGGCGGCCAGGATGGTGAATTGGTGGACGCGGTCGAACGCGCCCGGAACGGCCCGCTGGAAGGATTCGTAATTCATCTCCTTGACGAGTTCGATGAGTCCGATGGAATCGATGTCGAAAACACCCTTCCCCGCCGAGGGCTTATCCCCGCTCAGGGCGAGGACGGATTCGAGCCCAAGCTTCTCGAGCCCGATGAGGGTGGCCTTTATGGCTTCGGCGTTGTGGTCCTTGGCCGTCACATGGGGGATGACATCCAGGTCGTCCCAGACGCCTTTTTCATTGAGGATCGAATAGATGTCGGCCGGGCCGAGCGAAGCGACGCCGTTGGGGCTCTGGGGGAGGGTGACACCCGCCAGGCGCATATCCTCTGGAAGGCCGGCCTTTTTTCCCGCGTATTCTTTTAAGAACTTTTCGATTTGGTTCAGGTCGTGGCCGGGACGCGGGACGAATTCGGCGAGGATGAGAAACGGGCGTGGGCCGTTTTCGGCCTTCAATAATTTTTTGAGCCGCATTGATTCTCTCAAGAATAATCCGTTTTTCCGCTCTTTGTTTTAGCGGACTCTTACGATTTGATTTTTATACGCTTTTCCTTTTCCTAATTCAATGATTTTTTTTGGACGAGAACTCGTTACCGTGGCACAGTTAAGTTTTTTAAAGAGATCGGGTGGCGCCGACCGGGGCGCCCCAGAGTTCGTAGCGAATGGGACCCCCCGAAGGTGGGTGATGAGCAAGAACTCTGGGGCTGGTCGGCGACAGGACCCGGCCCAAACTGTACTGCGGTCAGTGAGCCTCCCTCTTGACATCCGCGCGACAGAGCGCTACACTTGAGCAACCTCTTTGATAGAACATTCATGAGACCAAGAGCGAAACGATATTTTTTTGATGGACACGCAAAGCGAGAGTAGTTCAGGAAGTCCCGCGGACGCGGGAGGCGTCATCGTCCGCGACGATCAGTCTGATTTTTTCCCCCTCCTTGATGCGGCCCAAGCCTGCCGCCGGGCCGGCGGTCGCTTGAAGATTGTCGATTCCGGAAAACTCAAGATCTCCGAGCTCGAATGGCTTGGAGAAGCCGGCGCCGATCTCTACACGTCCGACCTCGCTCGACGGGGGGGCGGAGAATTCATCCTCCTGAACGAGGCCGCCAAAAAGGGTCGGGCCGTGGCGGCCTATTTCCACTACGGCCCCTTCGAATCCGCCGCGGGAGAAAAGTCCGTCTCCTTCGCCTCTCTCAAAGTCATGGGCCGGAGTGGGCTCCATCTCTACGTTTCCAACGGCCGGCAGCCGCGCGAATTCTCCGCGCTCGGAGAGTTGGCCGACGCCTGCCTTGAAGGCGGGAGCCGATTGGTGTTTTATCATCATGGAAGGCTGGAGCCTGCACTCGAGAGTGTCGTCCTGCAGGGCGCCTGGATCCACGTCTCCGGAGACAGCCTTCAAAGTGAGGACGACGCCGCTTTTGTCTGCGATTGCGTTCGGGCCGCGCGGAGCCAGGATGGGAATATTGTCCTTCACGTTGAAGGCCCGCTGAGTCTTTCCTGGCTCTATGATATCTTCAAAGCCGGCGCCTTCGTTCTTTTTCATACGCCGCCGAGCGATTACCGATCGCCCCAGCGGCCTTTCGAGCTTCGCGCCGAACAACAAAAACTCGATTTCAAGAAGTACTTCCTCCATCGTGCCTTTATGCTCTAACATGTCAAACAACTTTACAGCTCAATTCCTTGGGGGTCGAAAATGGATTTGCCACCACAGATTGTATTTTTTTCAAAAAAAGTATTGACATTTAGTGAAAATGATATATAAATAAAAGTGATATATAGGATTGAACAGACCAAGAATTTGTTGTGAGATATTCGAGCTGACATGATCACGATGCGGGGGACCTTCGAGAACCTGAGGCGCAACCGAGAAAAGCTGCGATGAAGATTGCCTTGCTCTACAGCTCGAAAGCAGGAATGGCCTCTTCGCTGAATCGACGTTTCTCCGATGATAAGTGGGACGAGGACGACGAGCCTCCACTCGATTTTCTCGCCGAGTGCGATTCCGACGAAACCATAACCGCCGTCCGGGACGCTCTCTGCACGCGCTATGACGTCAGCTCCATTGAATCCGATGAGCGGGCTTTCGACCGGCTGAGAAAAGCGAAACCGGACCTTGTCTTCAATATCGCCGAGCGGTTGTTCGGCCCCAACCGGGAATCGCATATTCCCATACTCTGCGAGATCCTCAACCTTCCCTACACCGGCTCGGATCCGCTGACGCTCGGCCTCTGTCTCGATAAATCCAGGGCCAAAGAAATCCTCTCGTTCTACAAAATTGCAAATCCCGAGTTCTGGATCGTCGAACCCGGCGACCGCATCCCTGCGGACATCTCCTTGCCGGCGATCGTAAAACCTCTCTATGAGGGATCGAGCAAAGGCATCCGCGACAACTCGGTCGTGGATGCGCAGGAGACGCTCTGCAGCCGCGTGCGCGAAGTCATGTCGCTCTATAAACAGCCGGTCATCATCGAGCGCTTTCTCGGCGGCAGGGAATTTACCGTAGGAGTCTTGGGCAACTCCCCCCACCTCGAAATCCTGCCGATCGTCGAGATCGACCACGGCCTCCTTCCCCAGGGCGCTCGGCCCATCTATTCTTACGAAGCGAAATGGATCTGGGATACCCCCGAAAAACCGCTCGAGATCTTCAAGTGCCCGGCGCGGATCGCGGTCGAGCTCGTGGCCAAGATCAAGGACCTTGTCTCGAAGACATGCCGCGTGCTCCGGATCAGGGACTGGTGCCGCATCGATGTCCGTCTCGACGACGATGGCCAGCCGAACATCCTCGAAGTCAACCCCTTGCCGGGAATCCTCCCCAAGCCCGAGGACAACTCGTGCCTGCCCAAGGCGGCGCGGACAGCCGGCTACACCTACAACGAGCTCATCTTGAGAGTCGTGGACGAGGCCCTCATCCGCTACGGGCTCAACGGCAACAAGAAAGCCAAAATGGAGCTCACCGAGAAAGCCAAAAAAAGCGGGGAACGGACAGTGGATTGCCGATGAGCAAAGTCAAGGACAAGAATATCCTGGTCGGCATCGCCTACAACGCCTACGACCCCCTCACCGGCCCGAAACTGGAGAGGGCATCGGAAGAGTCCGTCGAGCAGACGGCCAAAGAGGTCCTGACGGCCGTCACGGAGCTCGGCTACACGGCCTTCATTCTGCCCCTTCATAAAAGCTTCATGAGGTTCCTGAATCGCGTCAAGGACCTCAACGCCGATATCATCATCAACCTCTGCGAAGCGTTTGCCGGATATCCGCAGCTTGAGTCCAACGTGGCCGCAGCGTTCGAGCTTCTGGGTGTCCCCTTCACCGGCAATGATTCCCGGACCTTGGCCCTCTGCCTGAACAAGTTCAAGACAAAGGCCGTCCTTAAGTCCTATGGTCTGCCGACCGCTCCGAGCAAGCTTGTCGATTCGCCGGACCAGAAAGTGGACATCCCCTTTCCCCTGATCGTCAAGCCGAACGCCGAAGACGCCAGCCTGGGCATCCACCCGGAGTCCGTCGCCCGGGACCAGGAAAGCCTGCAGAAGCAGGTTCAGAAAGTCCTGGATGTCTATGAACAGCCGGCGCTCGTCGAGGCCTTCATCGAGGGGCGGGAGTTCAACGTGGCGATCCTGGACAACAGCAAACCCGAAGCGCTGCCCGTTTCGGAGATCGACTTCACGAAAATGCCCGAGGGCCAGACGCATATCCTGTGCTACCAAGCCAAATGGCTGACCGACGATATCCTCTACACGACCACCCCGCCTGTCTGTCCGGCGCCGATCGATGACGCCCAGAAAATGAAATTGCAGGAAACGGCCATTAAAGCTTTTCTGGCCTGTGAATGTCGTGACTATGCGCGGATCGATTTCCGCATGGATAAGAAAGGGAAATTCTATATTCTCGAGGTCAATCCCAACCCGGACATCAGCCTCAATGCGGGATACGCCCGGGCTCTGGCGGCCGCCGGCATCGACTACAAAATCTTCTGGAAGATGATGATCGACAAAGCGCTGGGTAGGAAGGCAAAAAAATGATCCGGCCGATGGCGCGATCCGACAAGACGGTGGTCATGGAGCTCATCGAGGCGACGAGCTTCTTCCGTCCCGAGGAGATCCATGTTGCCGAAGAGCTGATCGATATCTACCTCAACCATCCGGATCAGAAGGACTACGAAGTTGTCGTGATCGAAAACGAAGAGCATGAAGTGGCCGGCTATCTGACCTGGGGGCCGACGGCGCTCAGCCAGGGCACCTTCGACCTCTATTGGATGGCCGTCTCCCCCAAGCATCAGGGAAAAGGCTACGGCCAGGAGCTTGTCGACTGGCTGGAAAAGAAAGCTGGAATGCTCGGCGGCCGGATGATCATCATCGAGACCTCCTCGCAGCCAAAATATGACCCGACCCGTCGGTTTTATTTAAGTTTGAATTATCAAGAGATTGCCCGCATCCCGGACTTTTACCAGCCCGGCGATGACCGGATTATATACGTTAAGCGCTTGGTTTAAAGGAGAAAAGGAAGATGGACGAGTGGCCGCAAATATTGAGGGGCAGCCTGCGAAAGCCCGACGAGATCGCCGCAACATTCGGCTTGAACGCGGACGAGATTCGCAAGGTTGCCCGTATTTTCAAAACGCAGATCACGCCGTATTATGCGAGCCTGATCAAGCACAAAGGCGATCCCATCTACCGCCAGGTCGTGCCCGACGCCGCCGAGCTCGAGCGAAACACGGGCCTCAGCGACCCGCTCAACGAGGAGGAGGATTCGCCCGTCCCGAGCGTTGTCCATCGCTATCCAGACCGGCTGCTGTTTCTCGTCTCGCACAGCTGTGCGTCGTACTGCCGGTTCTGCACGAGAAAACGGAAAGTGGGCGACCCGAGCAAGATCCACCCCCGCTATATCGAGGATGGCCTGGATTACATCCGCAACCATCCCGAAATCCGGGACGTGATCGTCTCCGGCGGAGATCCGCTGATGCTCAGCGACGCCCGGCTCGAATATATCTTGAAGGAACTGCGGGCCATCCCCCATCTTGAGATCCTGCGCATCGGGACGCGCGTCCCGTGCTTTCTGCCGCAGAGAGTCACGCCGCGGCTGGCAGCCATGTTGAAAAAATATCACCCCCTCTACGTCAACGTCCATTTCAACCACCCGGACGAAATCACGGAAGAAGCGGAGAGGGCCCTCGGCCTGCTCGCCGACGCCGGCATCCCCCTGGGCAACCAGACTGTGCTCCTCAAGGGAGTCAACGACGACCCGGCGGTCATGCGGCGGCTCATGCAGAAGTTGTTGTTTGTGCGCGTCCGGCCCTATTACATCTACCAGGCGGACTATGTCCAGGGGACCGATCATCTCCGGACGACGGTGGACAAAGGCCTCGAGGTGATGGACGCTCTGCGCGGCTGGACGTCGGGATTGGCCGTGCCGTACTACGTCATCGATGCGCCCGGCGGCGGAGGCAAGATCCCCGTCCTGCCGAAATACGTCCAGACGATGAACGACGAACAGGTCGTCATGCGGAATTATGCGGGCGAGATCTATGCCTATCCGCAGCCGCGCCCGAGCCAGAAGAAGAGATCGAGAAAGGATAAGCAGCCGTTCGAGACGCCCTGCTATGGCCTCACCAACGCCCCGCCCATCGGCTGAGAAAAAGACGAGACACATCGCTTTTTCGATTGAAAATGATGTGTTCCCGTTCTATTTTAAACCGGCAAGGTAGGCCGCCAGGCCTGTTGTCTGAACGATCTCCAGCGCCTCTTCGGGCGTGACGCCTCGTTTCTGTCTCAACGACTCCAAAATGCGGATGATGGACAGCGGCACTTCGGCGGATTGTCCAACGTCCGCGGAGCGTTCTTTCATGAAGGCGATCGAATCGAAAAGCACGGCGTTCGCTTCGCCGTAGGAAACCGGCCGGCGCGTGCCGGACTGCCGGACCCAGACCGGATTGCCCAAAACGTCGTTCACGTGCAGCTGGATGAGATACGTCGCTCGGCCGATAAGCTTCAGGTTCGACGGGCTGACATTGGTCATTGTGTTGCCGACGACCCGGCCGAGCTTGGCCATGACGGCCGTCGAATGAGCATTGAGCAGCATCTTCAGGGCGACGTGCTGTTCGAGGCGAAAGGGATCATTGTCCGGAGGGAGGATGAATCGAACGACGGCCGGCCCAGAGTTTTTGAGGCCGGATTCGACGATTCCGCCGGCCGAACCCTCGGCGGGCGCAACACCGGTCGGCCTATCTTGAATCATAATGGTCCCCAAGGCGGCTTTGCGGCCGACAAAGAGGCTTCCAAACCGGCCAAACGACGAGCTTGAATTGGGCTTCAAAGTCTCTTCAACCTCGGGTCCGATGAGGGCCATAATACCGATATCTCCCTGTTTCGGCCCGCGTTCCTTGGCTTTGGAATCCGAGAAGGAAAAGTCATAGAGGCTTTGCTGTTCGTCGCCGGCTTTGGTCAGGCTGAGCAGAGCTTTTTCCTGGAGATAGAGATCGTTGATCTCCTCTTGGAAAGGCGGTTGATAGACCTCCGGCTTGAGCCCGCGGAACGGCCGGCCGAGAAAAGCCTGCCAGGCGGAATGCAGATCGGGCGCTTCGGTCCAGACCTGGATCCAGCATTTGCGTTTCGCTTCCTGCACGGTGTCGAGAGGATAGAGACGGAACGTCGGGCTTCGCTCCGTGCTGTCGATGAAAACCGTGATCAAGCCCGCTTTGGCGAAATATGTCGAGAAATGTCCCGCGGCATAGGTCTTGTATTCCGCGTCGGTCAGCCGGGCAATGGCGGAAACGTTTTTCTTGATCTCTTGAAGGAGAACGACGAATTTTCGCAGCCGGTTCTCGAGCGTCGTTTCTTCTTTGAATCCGGTGAGGGCCATTTCTTTCTTGGACAGGACTCTCCTCAAAACCCGCTCGACGGCGGTCTCGATCGCGCTGCCGATGACGAACGTTTCAATCGTCGCGGCCTGCATTCGCGTCGAGCCGGCGATGGCCTGTGGCCCGGTGGCCAGGTTGATCTTGGTGATGCCCGATTCTTCGATGACCTTCCGGCTCCGCTCGAACGGCAAGAGTTTGTCGTCCGGGTTGTTATAGACGAAGTAAAGCTTCCTCCGGCTTTCACTCGGCAGATACCCGGTCTCGGCCTTCCACTGGTCGAGCGCGCCGAGGATGGTCCCGATGACCGAAGAGGTCTCTCCGCCCTCGGTGACGCAGATGATGAGGTCGCCTTTCTTGATGCCGCGGTCTTTGAGCTGGAGGCGTCCGATGAGCTGCAGGTCCTCGAATCCTTCGAGCGAACTGATGAGAGCCCGGTCCGCGCCCGTCATCTCTCCGATGAGAATCTCTGAAATGGCGGGGTCGAGACGGCCCTGGCATTTGGTCCAGAGATCGGGCACGCTTTTAATCGCTTTCCAGAACGGTCGCCAGAAGCTCGATTCGATTTGTTTGGCCAGGCGCCCCGTCGCTCCGCAGCCATAGATGTAGATTTTTTTCTTGGCGAGGATGGCATATTCGACCTCGGAGACAAGCTGTTCGAGCAAGGCCTTGTCCGAGGCGAGCTTTTCCAAGCGCGCGGCGATATCCTCATCGACCGAAAAAAGCTGACGCAGCCCGGCCTCGGTGTCCGTCTTGATCTTCTCACTCAGGCTCCAGGTCTTCGGGTGGCGCTGTTCGGTGAGGAGCGCGTGGAGTTGGAACTGGGTCTTGTTGACGACGTAATCGACGGATTCGGGCGAGGCCATGATTCCGAGGAGCCGCAACAGGTTCGCTTCGACTTGGGGCGCCGCCTGCTCCTGGGCCCGCGGAGCGGCCTTCAACCAAAGAAAGGCGATGGAAATAATGACGGGCAGGATGAGAACGCAGGCTTTAGCCGTATTGGTGCGTGTCATCCAGGATGTCTCCTTCGCGCCAGGCTTTTGCCCAGTCCTCGACCCTGAAGATCATGTGTTTTCCGTCCGCCGTCGAGCAGACGACGCGGTTGAGGCCGGCGTTGATGATTATTTTCTTGCAGATGAAACAGGGGAAGGCGTTGATGGCCTCGCCGCTCTCGGCGGTCGATCCGAAAATGTATATGTCGCCGCCGAGGAGGCTCACGCCCGCCCGCGCCGCATTGATGACGGCGTTCTGTTCGGCGTGGACGCTGCGGCAGAGCTCGTAGCGCTGGCCGTGGGGGATGCCCATCTGGTCGCGCAGGCAGAATCCGTGTTCCAGACTGTCCCGTGTCTTGCGCGGGGCGCCGACGTAGCCCGTGGAAATAATCTGGTCGTCGCGGACGATGATGGCGCCGATCGAGCGCCGGAAACACGTGCTCCGGCGGCCGACTTCGCGGGCAATGCCCAGATAATATTCATCCTTCGAAATACGAGGCTGGGTCATAAGAGTTCCTCCAATTGGCGGCCGAGCTCTTCGAGCGTGCCGTCATTGATGATCGTCCGATCGGCCAGTGCCAGGCAGCCCCGGAGCTGTTGGCCGGCGGCATCGGAGCCGTTCTCTTCGGCCTCTTTCCGGACGAACTCGGCGAGCGTCCGGGCCGACTCGTCCCGGCCGCGCTTTTGGACGCGCTCAAAACGAATAGCCGCCGGGGCATCGATGGCGATCAAAATGAATCTTCTTTGCTTTTTCAAGTATTCGACTTCCTTCGGATTGCGGATGCTGTCGATGACCGCCCGGCCGCGGACTCTGTCCATAACCAGCCGGGCCAGGATGTCCGGCCCGCCCTGTTTGCGGAGATCGTTGCCTTTCCGGATGAGATTATCCCGGCTGGCCTCCAGGCCGTCTTCTTTCAATTTTTCCCGGATGACATCCGAAAGGGAAAAGTAAATGTAGCCTTTTTTCTCTAGATACGCGGCGGCCTCGCCTTTGCCCGCGCCGTTCGTGCCGGTCAGGCCGATGAGACGAGGTCTCTTTTTTTTGTTCATAGGGCCATTACAAAAAATGCCGCCACCAGGCCTCTTGGCCGTGGCGATCACACATCAAAATGGGGACACGGACTAAATTTCAGAAAATTTGGACCATGTCCCCATTTTCATTATTCATCCGGCCAGACCGGCCTCCCGTTTCTTCTTTGCCTTCTTCTCGTCTCGCCCGGCTTTTCTCTCGACCCTTTCCTTGCCAAAGAGAAAAGCGATGAGGATGCTGAAGGAGTAAAGCGCCAGCAAGGGCAGGGCGAGGACGCTCTGGGTGATCATATCAGGCGTCGGCGTGATGACGGCGGCTATGATGAAAATGGCGAGCACGGCGTACTTAAAATTCTTGAGCATCCATCTCGAAGTAACGATGCCCATGCGGGCCAGGAAGAAAATCAACGTCGGCGTCTCGAAGACGGCGCCGATTCCCAGGAGCATTTTCAGGATCAAACTGAAATATTCTTCGACCGTGATGACGGCCTGGAATTTCTGGCCCACTTGGAGGAAAAAGCGGCAGGCCCAGGGGAAGACGATGAAATAGCCGAAAAGGGCGCCCAGGATGAAAAAGAAGGTCGTAGCGGCGACGAACGGCCAGACATATTTCTTTTCTTTTTGGTAAAGGCCGGGCGCGACGAAATACCAGACCTGGAGAAAGATGATGGGTGCGGCGATAAAAGCCGCGGCCAGAAAAGCGACCTTCATGTAGAGCATGAACGGCGAGGGAAGCTTCAAAAAAGCCATCTTTTGCCCTTCGGGGAGGTATCGGTTGATGGGCTTGGCCAGGATGTCATAAATATCGCTGGCGAAAAAAGCGCTCGGGATGACGGCGACGACGATCGCGATTAAGGAATTGATAATTCTCTTGCGCAGATCTTCGAGATGTTCAAGGAAGGTCATCTCGTCAGGAGATTTTTTTGCCTTCCCCATCCTCACTCAGATCCTTCTTGATATCCTTGAAGTCGTTCTGGATATTCTTAAATTCTTCGGCGTTGATCTGTTCCTCGAGCTTGTCCTTGATTTCTTCTGTGGATTTTTTAAACTCCCGGAGGGCTTTGCCGATAGATCGTCCCACTTCCGGCAGTTTCTTTGGCCCGAAGATGATCAAGGCAATGGCCATGATCAGGAGCATTTCCGGCAAGCCGATGCTTCCAAACATGTTCTCTCTCGTGTTTCGACGCCTTGAAAATATATCCCTTCCCCTGGGATAAGTCAAGGCCGCGAGGGCCTGACCGCATATCACTTTTCAAGGTAGGGAGACACGATCCGGAAAATTCGGGACATAACCCTTTTCTCTTGAAAAGGGATTGTGTCCCATGAATTTTCCGGTCATGTCCCCGAAAAGTGACGTACGGTCAGCGCGAGGGCTCGGCCTTTACTTTGAGCCCCCCCTTTGGTAGAATCTTCCTTCAACAAACGAACATGAAGAGAAAAATCCTTTTCATCCTTATTTTTATCGCCGTCTTGGCTCAGCTTGGCGCTCGGGACGAGGAAATTTGGGAACAGTCCCTCGAGAAAATCTCCAATATGTCGGCCATCATCGAGCAGAACTACTTCCAGCCCGTCAGCCCTGAGAAAATGATGCAGGAATCCATCAAGGGCATGCTCCTGACACTCGATCCCCACTCTTACTTCTTGGGCCCCGATGACTTCTCCCGCACCTTCGAGGAGCAGAAGGGCAAGTACTATGGCCTCGGCATCCAGATCCAGAAGCAGGAAGACCGTCTGGTCGTTATTTCGCCGATCGAAGGCACGCCGGCCTGGCGGCTGGGGCTGCAGACGGGTGACGTCATCACCCATATTAACGGAGAGAGCACGAAGCCGATTTCCTCTCAGGGCGCCGTCGATAAACTGAGAGGACCGAAGGGAACAAAAGTCAACATCACCGTCGTCCGCGAAGGGCTTGACAAGCCGTTTGAGCTGACGATCACCAGAGAGGAGATTCCGCTCTACAGTGTTCCTTATGCTTTCCTCCTCCAGGAGGGCGTCGGCTACATCTTCATCCGAAATTTTGCCGAAAATACCTCTGAAGAGTTTGCCCAAAAGCTGGAAAAACTGACTCAACAGGGAATGAAGAGTCTGATCCTGGATTTGCGGTACAATCCCGGCGGAGCACTGTTCCCGGCCATCGCTATCTCGGACGAATTCCTGCCCAGGGGCAGCCTCGTTGTCTCCGTCAAGGGCCGGAACCGAGCGTACGACAAGGAATTTCTTGCCGTCCGCAACAACCAGTACGAAAAACTGCCGGTCGTCGTCCTGATCAACCAGGGAAGCGCCAGCGCTTCGGAGATTGTGGCGGGTGCCGTCATGGATCATGACCGCGGATTCATTGTCGGCGAAGACTCTTTCGGAAAAGGTTTGGTCCAGACGATGTTCCCGATTGGCTCCAACATGGCCGTGGCCCTAACGATCGCCAAGTATTACACGCCGAGCGGCCGGTGCATCCAGCGGGATTACAGCCGATTCGACGACTACATCCTCGATAATAAAGCCGTCCCCAACAAACAGCGAGAAGTGAAATATACGGACAAAGGCCGGAAGGTCTTGGGCGAAGGCGGCATCACGCCGGATTATGAAGTGAAATTCAGCATGCAGCTCTACACGCTGCAGCTTCGCAGCCAAGGCGCCTACTTCGCCTTCGTCCGGAAGTTCTTCGGCCATCAGACGCCGCTCTCGAAAAAATTTATTTTCCCCCAGGAAGCCTCGGGCTTGGCTTCCGTCACCCCGGGCAAAGTACTCATCGAAAAAAGTTTCGACGCCGACGAGGCGGTGCTCCAAGATTTCCGGGAATTTCTCCAAGCTAACAAGCTCCATTATGACGCCCAGAAGTTTAAAGAGGCCGCGGCCGAGATCGAGCGCGAGATTGAACGAGAAATGGCTTCGGCTATTTGGAGTATCGAAGAGGGCTGGCGGGCGTTCCAGCTCACAGACCCGGTGGTCAGGAAGGCCCTCCAGGTGATCCCCGAAGCCGCGAAATTCATTGAATGATAAGCCGCATATTTTCCCTCTCTTTTTAAGAGAGAGGGGAGGGAGAGGGAGAGTGAAAAGATTCCCCTTCTCTTCAACCTCTCCCGTCAGGGGAGAGTCACAAAGGAGCAGGACCATTTGAGGGGGTGCGGATGAAAATCGCACTGGCTTCCGATCATGCCGGCTATGAGTTGAAAACGGGCATCGCCCGCTATCTTGCTGAACAGAATATCATCTTCAGGGACTTCGGCTGCGGGCCGAATGAGGCCGTCGATTATGTCGATTTTGCCGTACCGGCGGTGAATGATGTTTTGGCTGGAACCTTCGACCGGGCGATCCTCGTTTGCGGGACCGGTATAGGCATGGCCATCGTGGCCAACAAATTTAAAGGCATCCGGGCCACTCCCTGCTGGAGCGCCGCCACGGCCGAGGTCAGCCGCAAGCACAACGACTCGAATTGCCTGACGCTCGGCGGCCGAACTCTGGCCCTGGACAAAGCGCTCCAAATCGTCCGTGTCTGGTTGGACGCGCCGTTTGAAGGCGGCCGCCACGCGAGGCGATTGGACAAGATCAGGGCGCTCGAAGAGCGCCATTTTAAACCGTAATATTATTCAGGAGAGCACGACGATGTTATCGTTCGCCGAAAAGATTCAGGCCCTTTGCGAAAAAGTGGAGCGAAACAACACCTGGCGCCAGAAGGAGTCATTCAACTTGATCCCATCCGAATCAACGCCCTCGCTCCTCGTCAAGATGTGCGAGATTTCCGACCCGGCCGGCCGCTACGCCGAACACCGGACGATGAAGGGCGAAGAAGTCTATTTCTACCAGGGCATCGATTTTATACGCGAGGTCGAGCGCGAGGCCCAGCGGGAGCTCGGGAAATATTTTGAATGTACCGACGTCGAACTCCGGCCGGTGAGCGGACAGATGGCCAACGAGGTCGTGTTCAAAGGGATGGTCAAGTTCATAAACCGCGGCAAGGCCGAGGGGCAGCTCACCCGGCGCCTGCGGCTCGTCATGAATAACGACCTGACCAAAGGCGGGCACCTCAGTTCGCAGCCTATGGGCGCGCTGTTCAACTGCGTCGAGGAAGATCCCCAGACGGGCAAAGAGAACGTCCTGAACTTTCCGGTCCTCCGGGAAAATCCCTACAAGGCCGATTTGAAAAGGCTGGTCGAGCTCTTGGACGAGCATCGGCCCGAGCTCATCATCTTCGGCAAGAGCATGTTCATTTATCAGGAGCCGGTGAAGTTCGTGGCCGACATCGTCAAAAGCTGGAATCCGCCTCCGGTGATCATGTTCGATATGGCCCATGTCTTGGGCCTCTACGGCGCCTTCCAGGATCCCTTTAAGGAAGGCGCCGATGTCGTTACGGGCAGCACGCACAAGACGTTTTTCGGCACGCAGAGGGGTCTGGTCGCGGGCAACTTCCCGAAAGCGAGCCCCCTCCGGAACTTGTGGCTCGATATCAGAGGCCGCGCCTTCCCGGGCTCGACGAGCAACCACCACCTGGGCACGCTCCTCGGACTCCTGATGGCGACGTATGAAATGAATGAATTCAAGAAGAAATATCAGGACGAGGTCCGGGCCAACGCCAAAGCCTTCGCCAAGGCCCTCAAGGACAAGGGGATCTCGGTCGAAGGCGACGAGAAAGACGGCTTCACCGAAACCCATCAGGTCTTAATCCGGGTGAAATCCTTCGGGCCAGGCCAGGCGATCGCCCGCCGTCTCGAAGAGAACAACATCATCGTCAACTACCAGGCGCTGCCCGATGACGAGACATTCCTGGAGTCGAGCGGCCTCCGGATGGGCGTCCAGGAAATGACCCGCTTCGGCATGAGGGCCAAGGACTTCGATGAGCTCGCCGGCTACCTCGCTGCTGTCGTCATCCGGAATAAGAATGTGAAGGAAGAGGTCAAAAAATTCCGGCAGAATTTTCTCGAAATGGGCTATTGTTTGCCGGCCGAGCGGGCGATCCCGCTGGCCGCCCGGATCATCGCCACCGCCTTTCCCCATCCGGGTTTTGCCGCGAGATTCGTTGAAAACCTCCAGAAGCTTGCCTGACGATGATCTGTCAGCGTGAAGGCGACATAAGACAATTGGCGACAGGGATCGAATTACGACCGGGAGAAAAAAAACAAAGGATGTTCTTATGAAAGTTTTAATCGTCGGATCGGGTGGCCGGGAGCACGCCCTCCTCTGGAAAATAGCCCAAAGCCCGCTCCCCACCAAGCTCTATTGCGCGCCCGGCAACGGCGGCACGCGGACGATCGCCGAGAATGTCGCGCTGAGCGATGGGAATATCGCCGGCCTGGCCGATTTTGCGGCGGCGGAAAAGATCGACCTGACCGTCGTCGGGCCGGAGCTGCCATTGACCCTGGGCATTGTCGATGAATTCGAAAAGCGCGGCCTGCGCATTTTCGGGCCGTCTCAAAAAGCGGCCGAGCTTGAGGCGAGCAAGGTCTTCGCCAAACAGTTTATGGAACGCCACAAGATTCCGACGGGGCGGTTCAGGGTGGCCGAGTCGGCGGAACAGGCCTCGGCCGTGCTGCGGTCCAATGAGTTCGACTTCCCCGTCGTCATCAAGGCCGACGGGCTGGCGGCCGGCAAGGGCGTGATCATCGCCAAGGGCCCGGAGGAAGCCGAACGGGCGATCGCGGCCATCATGATCGAGAAACAATTTGGGGATGCCGGAAACCGCGTCCTCATTGAGGAATTTTTACGCGGCAAAGAAGTATCGTTCATCGTCATTGCCGACGGCGCGAAAGCCCTGCCCCTTGTGACAACAATGGATCACAAGGCCGTTTTCGACGGCGATCAGGGCCCGAACACCGGCGGCATGGGGACGATCTCTCCTTCGCCGTTCCTCACGGAAGAACTCTTCGCCGAAGTCATGCGGACGATCATCCTGCCGACGATCAGCCGGATGGGCGAGGAAGGCCGGACATACAAAGGCGCGCTCTACGCCGGCCTGATGCTGACGGACCATGGGCCCAAGGTGCTCGAATACAACTGCCGCTTCGGCGATCCCGAGACGCAGCCGCAGATGCTTCGCCTCGATAGCGATCTCGTCGAGATCCTCCTAGCGTCCATCGAGGAGGATGTCCTGGCCAAGGAGGTCCGCTGGAGCGCCGGCGCCTCGGCCTGTGTCATCCTCGCCTCGGGCGGCTATCCGGGGTCCTATGAGAAAGGCAAAACCATCTCTGGGCTGGAGGAAGCAGCGAGGTTTCCCGGCATCACGGTCTTTCATGCCGGCACGAGATACGAGAACGGGCGATATCTCACGAGCGGCGGCCGCGTGCTCGGCGTCTGCGGAGCCGGAACGACGATCGCCGCTGCGAGGCAGGAGATTTATAAAGCGGTCCGTCTCATCCATTTCGACGGCATGCATTACCGCCGCGACATCGGCACGGCCCGCCTGGAGACATAGTTCAAAGGAGGCAACATGGATGTTGTGATCTTTATCGGCAGCGAATCCGATTTCGATATCGTCAAGGACGCTCTTGAGAACCTCAAAAAATTCGATGTGCCGTTCGCGCTCGAGATCACCTCGGCCCACCGCTCGCCCCAACGGACACTCGAGCTCGTCCGCAAGTTCGAGAAGGAGGGCGCGGAGGTCTTCATCGCCGTGGCGGGCAAGGCGGCCCACCTCGCCGGAGTCGTCGCTTCGCACACCGTCCGGCCGGTCATCGGCGTTCCCGCAGAGAGCGGCGGGCTGGGGGGGCTGGATGCGCTGCTTTCGACCGTCCAGATGCCCAAGGGCATCCCGGTCGCAACGATGGGCACGGGAAAAACAGGCGCAGCCAACGCCGTCCTTTTAGCCGTTGAAATCCTCGGCCTGAAGAAGCCCGCGCTCCGGAAAAAACTTCTGGATCAGAGGAAGAAAATGGCCGCCCAGGTGGAGGCCGATTCCGATAAGATCCAAAAATACCTTTAAGCTTTGATGGAATCTTTCTCGATCCAGAATTTCGGCTGCCGCGTTAACCAGGCCGAATCGTTCGAATGGGCCGGCGAGTTCCAAAGACGCGGACTGCGGTTCGTCCCGGATTCCGAACGCGGCCAGATCGTCATCGTCAACACCTGCACCTTGACCGGCCGGGCCGACCGCGACGCGCGAAAGTTCATCCGGAAGGTCCTCCGGAAGAATCCCCGGGCCCGGGTCGTCGTCACGGGCTGCCTCGCCGAACGGAATCCCGGTGAGTTCGAAAAAATTCCCGGCGTTTGGAAGATCATTCCCAACGGCGAGAAAAAGTCCTTGTCGGAGCGGCTCTTCGCGAATGTTCGAGCCGTCGGGACGGGTGAAGGTCATCCTTTCCGGTCGCGGGCTCTTCTCAAGGTCCAGGATGGCTGCAACATGACCTGCGCTTTCTGTATCATTCCGCAGGTCCGGGGCAGGAGCGCGAGCGTTCCGGGCCGAGATGTCCTCGGCCGGATTAAAAACCTCGTCAGCCAGGGATTCAGGGAGATCGTTCTGACCGGGATTCATCTTTGCTCGTACGGAAACGACCTGAGTCCGAGATCTTCGCTCCTGGAATTGCTCCGGGAGATTGAAAATATGCCGGGCGAATTCAAGGTCCGCTTGAGCTCGCTGGATCCCCGGCTGCTCCCCGGGCCGCTGTTGGAGCGTTTGACGGCTTCGAATAAAATCTGCCCTCATTTTCATCTTTCCCTGCAGCACGGGTCGGAAAATATTTTGAAGGCCATGGGACGGATGAGCACGATTTCCGAATACCGGGGGATCATGGCCTATTTGAGCCAACGCTCTCCGGCGGCTTCCTTGGGGGCCGATATCATCATCGGATTTCCCGGCGAGACGGCCGAAGATTTCCGGGCGACCGAGGATTTTCTCGAAGAGTCGCCGCTGGTCTATTTCCATGTGTTCTCGTATTCGCCCCGTCCGGGCACGGCGGCCTCCCTCTTGAAGCCGACGGAGGAGAAGACCAAGAAAGAAAGGGCGGCGCGCTTGAGAAGCCTTTCCCGGCGGAAAAATCTGGATTTCCGCCGTAAATTTATCGGGGAAATTCTAGCCGGTCTCGTCATCCAAAAAGCCGGCGGAGGGGCCGAAATCCTGACGCCGAATTACATCGATGCCCGCGTGGCTGCCTGTTCCGCGCCGGTGGGAGATGCGGTCAAAGTGAAGATTCTCCGAGTCACGGATGAAGAGACGATCGGTGAGATCGCCTAAGGAGAAGAGAGTGGCTCAGGGCCATGACGAACCTTAGCCATCCGGCTCGAGATAGGGAAAAAATGGTTCTCTTCCATTTTGTGTGGGTTAAGGATGATCGGAGAAGATCCGGGAACGGCCTAGCTCCCATCCAGGTTTTTAACGTCGTTCTCTCATCTTTAGCCACACCAAATGGAAGAGTTCCGAAATTATTAATCTAAAATGAAACGCATTGCCGTCCTCCCGCCCGAAATATCCCAGAAGATCGCGGCCGGCGAAGTCATTGAGCGGCCCGTGTCCGTGGTCAAGGAGCTGGTGGAAAATTCGCTCGATGCCGGCGCGACGGAGATCGTCGTCGAGCTCCTGGCCGGGGGAAAAAAGCTCATCCGGGTCCGGGACGACGGCCACGGCCTGAGCCGCGAGGACGCCGAGCTGGCGTTTGTCCGTCATTCGACGAGCAAGATCTTCGGAGAAGAGGACCTTCTCAAAATTTCGACACTCGGATTCCGCGGCGAAGCTCTGCCGAGCGTGTCCTCGGTTTCCCGCCTGACGCTCAGAACAGCGGAAGGCTCGGACAGGCCAGGGACCGAGATCGAGCGTGAAGGCGAAGACGTCCTGGCCGTTAAAGACATCGCCTTTCCGCGCGGGATGACGATCGAGGTCCGCGACCTTTTCTTCAACCTTCCGGCCCGGCAGAAATTCCTGCACAGCGACCAGGCGGAGCTGGGACGGATCGTCAAATACCTGACGAATGTCGCCCTGGCCTATCCTCGGCTCCGGCTCAGGCTCGGCCACGGAGGCCGGAACATTCTGGACTGTCCTTCGGTCTTTAGCCTGAAGGAGCGAATCTTCGAGCTTTATGGAAAATCCCTCTTGGACCGGCTGATGGAAGTCGATTATGAAGAAGAGGGAAATAGGCTCTCCGGTTTTTCGTCCCTCCCGCCCAGGGGCAAATCGGATCGGACGCACCAGTTTTTCTTTGTGAATTTGCGTCCCGTCCGCGATAAAATCCTGTCATCCGCCCTGAACCAAGCCTACCGAGGGATTCTGGAAAAAGACCTTTCGCCCGAAGCGTTTCTTTTTTTGAGCGTGCCCTACGGCGAAGTTGACGTGAACGTTCACCCGGCCAAGACCGAGGTCCGCTTCCGTCAGTCCCAGGCTGTCTTCCGCTTGGTCGTTCGGACGATCGAGCGCGCCCGGCTCGCAGTCGGCGGGATCAAGGAAATCTCGGCCGTGCCCCCGGAGATTCCGCCGAGCGGTGTCACGGAACAGGCCATCCTCGGAATCCCCTTCAAGGTCGCCGAGGAAGGGACGTCTTTCGAACAGCCGAGCGCACCGGACTCGGATTTGGCCGAGGCGGGAGCGGCGGAGAGGCCCGCCCGCCGCGTTTTAGGACAGCTCGCCAACGCGTATATCGTCGCCGAGGAGGCCGACGGACTTCTCGTCATCGATCAGCATAACGCTCATGAGCGGGTTCTGTTCGAAAAGTATGAAGCCATCGACCGCCAAAAAAATTGGCCGGTGAAAATGAGCCTCATCCCGCTTGTCTTCGACCTTTCCCCCGCGCAGATTGTCGGCTTGGAAGCCAATCAAGAGATGCTCCAGGAATCCGGCTTTCGCCTCGAAGCCATGGGCGGACGGAGCTATGCCCTCCGCGAGTTTCCCGATATTTTCAAACCGGAAGAGGCGATGTCGGCCCTATTAGCCTACATCGCTGAGATAAGGGAGAGCCCGAGGGAAGACAAAAAAAGGAAGATTCTCGCGACCATGGCCTGCCAGACCGCGATTAAAGCGGGCCAATTCCTGGCGCGGGAAAAAATGGAGTTCCTCGTTCAAGAGCTTTTTCGAACAACCAACCCTTCGCTCTGCCCTCACGGCCGGCCGATCTTGGTCAAAATTTCAAAAGCTCAGATCGAGAAGGGATTAAAAAGACCACTCAGACCGTAGTCCAGTTTGGGCCGGGTCCTGTCGGACACTCTTGGAGAGAAACCCTTCGAGCGGGTTCCCCCTCCAAGGTGACTCTGGGCGCGCCCCGGTCGGCGCCACCCGATCTCTTAAGAAAACCAAACTGGACTACGGTCAGAAGACCGTTAAATTGACAATTTTTAAGCCGTTCTGCTAAGATGGACGAGCTTTCTGATGAATGAGAAATGGGGACATGTTCCGAATTCTCTTGAATTCGGTACGTGTTCCCGTCTTCGTGACGACGGTCAATTTTATGGGGGAGCGGCGCGGGGAGTGGCGCAGCCTGGTTAGCGCGCTTGCCTTGGGAGCAAGAGGTCGTCGGTTCAAATCCGACCTCCCCGATTGTTCCTCAAGACGATAAATATGATGCGCCTGTAGCTCAGATGGATAGAGCATCTGCCTTCTAAGCAGAGGGTCGGGAGTTCGAATCTCTCCAGGCGCGTTCCCTATTCCATTTTGTGTGGGTTAAGGATGATCGGAGAAGGTCCGGGAACGGCCTGGCTCCCACACAAAAATGGAAGAGAACGATTTATATTCTATAGTTTTCCCCCGAACGAATTCTGAAATATTGAGTGAGAAATGCCCTGAAAAGATAAAAAAGTGACAATTTTTGTAACTAACCCTTTGGGGTGAGACCAGGAGATTTAAAATCACCTTGGGTATCCCCGGTCCCGGCGATTGACTCAAACTAAGCCATCGATGATGATTGAGTTCGTCAAAATAATGAATTTTTTTATATGTTGCTCAGGCTAAGAGAAAAACTTGAAGCTCAAACGTCTTTAATAGGTGGAGGCAGAAGTTGACAAAATTTGTCAATTCCGTTATTTTTACTAGAAAGGCGATCAATGGCTTCTACTCTAGGTGAACTTCTCGTCCGCGAGAACGTTATCTCCCCTGAACAGTTCAAGTCCGCTCAGAATTTCCAGAAAAAACACGATGTCTCGCTGGGAAGCGCTATAATCGCCCTCGGCTTTGTTTCCGGCGAAGATATAGCCCAGGGGCTCAGCCGCCAGCTGGGGTATTCATATATCGACCTTGAACAGATCGACGTCGATCTCGAGGCCATCAACCTGATCCAGGCGGACGCGGCCAAAAAATATATGGTCATCCCCGTTCACCGGATCCGGTCCTTTCTCACATTGGCCATGATGGATCCGACCGACCTGGATGCCATCGAGGACATCCGGTTCCGGACGGGCCTCAGTATTCAACCCGTCATTGCTTCGGAAAACGGGATCATGAACGCCATCAACAAGTATTACAGCCTCTCGAGCGCGATCCGCCTCAAAAAAAGAATCGAAGATATCGAGCTGGGCGATGATGCCAAAATCACGATCGTCGATGAGTCTAAAGAGGACTATAACGTTGCGGATCTCGTCTTGGCCACGGACGAAGCCCCCATCATCGGCATGGTCAATAATATTTTCATCGAGGCTATCAAGAAGGGCGCGAGCGATGTCCATTTTGAGCCGTATGAGAGATCGTTCCGGATCCGGTACCGGATCGACGGCGTGCTTTATGAAACCATGAACCTGCCGATGAAATACAAAGATCCGGTGATTTCGCGGGTCAAGATCCTGTCGAACATGAACATCGCCGAAAAACGGCTGCCTCAGGATGGCCGGATCAAGATGCGGATGAAGCTCGGAAGCAACGGCCGCAAGGAGGTGGATATGCGCGTCTCCTCGCTGCCGACGATCTTCGGCGAGAAGATCGTCACCCGTCTCCTTGACCGGAGCATGCTCAAAACCGATTTGACGCAACTCGGCTTCGAGCCGGAGTCGCTCGAAATCTTTAAGAAAGCGATCGTCCGGCCATGGGGGATCGTCCTGGTCACGGGGCCCACCGGCAGCGGCAAGACGAACACGCTCTATTCGGCCATTTCAACGTTGAACGCGCTCGAAAAGAACATCATCACCGCCGAAGATCCGGTCGAGTTTTACATCCCCGGCATTAATCAAGTGAATATCAAAGAGGAGATCCACCTGGATTTCGCGACATCGCTCCGGGCTTTCCTGCGCCAGGATCCGGACATCATGCTTGTCGGCGAGATGCGCGACATGGAGACCGTGGACATCGCCATCAAGGCCGCGCTCACGGGGCACCTCGTTTTCTCCACCGTCCACACCAACGATTCGGCGAGCACCATCCATAGGCTGATGAACATGAATATTGAGCCATTTCTCATCTCCGATTCGGTGATCGTCATCGCCGCCCAGCGGCTCGTCCGGCGCGTCTGCAAACAATGCGTCGTGCTGCAGAAGCTTCCCGTCAAGTCTCTCTTGGAGTTTGGCTACTCTCCGCAGGATGCCGAAGGCCTCGAAGTCCCTGTCGCCAGGGGCTGCGAGGCCTGCAACTACACGGGCTATAAAGGGAGGACAGGCCTGTTCGAAGTCATGGAGACCAGCCCTGAGATCCGAGAACTCATCCTGGCTCGGGCTCAGGCCCAGGATATCAAAAAGATGGCCATCGAACAGGGGATGGTCACGCTCCGCCAGAGCGGGCTCATCAAGATCAAGGCCGGCATCACGACGGTTGAGGATGTCCTGAGGGAGACGGTTAAAGACTAAAAGGCTGGCCATGAACTTAACGATCCAAGACCTGCTGAAGCTCGCGGTCGAGGCCGACGCCAGCGACCTGCACATTACGACATATGTCCCGCCCCGGATCCGGGTCAATGGCACGCTCAAGTCGGTCGACCAGCCGCCGCTCACGCCGGCCGAGACCAAACAGCTCATCTACGGCCTCCTCACGGATAAGCAGAAAAAACAGTTCGAAGAGAAGATGGATCTTGATTTTTCCTTCGGAATCAAGGACCTGGGACGGTTCCGGGCCAATGTCTTCATGCAAAAAGGGGCCGTCGCCGCCGCCATTCGCCGCTTCCTGCCGACGATGTGGAGCTTCCAGAAGCTGGGAATTCCGCAGCGGATCGCCCAGTTGTGTTATCTGCCGCGCGGATTGATCTTGGTCACGGGGCCAACGGGCTGCGGCAAGTCGACAACCCTGGCCTGCATGATTGAATTTATCAATTCCGAGCGGAGCGTTCATGTCGTGACGATCGAAGATCCGATCGAATATTTCTTTACGCCGAGACAGGCTTTGATCAACCAACGGGAGCTTTATGCCGACACCCTCTCCTACGGAAACGCCCTGCGCTCGGTCTTGCGCGAGGACCCGGATGTCGTCCTCGTCGGAGAGATGCGGGACCAGGAAACCGTGGAAGCGACGTTGCGGGTGGCCGAGACCGGCCATCTCACCTTTTCGACGCTCCATACGAATTCCGCTTCGGAGACGATTTCCCGGATCATCGATATCTTCCCGCCGCAGTACCATACCCAGGCGCGGGTCATGCTCTCCATGAGCCTGGAAGCGGTGCTCACCCAGGCCCTTTTGCCGCGGGCCGACGGGAAGGGCCGGGCGCTCGCCATGGAAATCCTCGTCCCGAACGCGGCCATCCGGAACCTGATCCGTGAGAATAAAATCCACCAAATTTATTCCCAGATGCAGCTCGGACAAGAGAAATCCGGCATGCAGACCTTCAACCAATCCCTGGCCACCCTGTATTTCGGCAGGACGATCACCCTCGAGACGGCCATGTCCGCCACCTCGTTTCCCGAGGAGCTGACGGACATCATCCAGAGAAAAGAAACGTTCCGGCCGACAACCTTCAACCTCGGCCTGAATACGAAAAGAGGAAGGGACTGACCATGGCCGTTTATGTCTGGAAAGGACGAAACCGATACGGCGATGTCGTCGACGGCGAGCGCGTGGCGAATTCCGCCCCAGAACTCGCTCGAATTCTCCAGAAAGAGCAAATCTCGGTGTCCAGCATCACGGCCAAAAAAGAGCCGCTTCAGATTCCTTTCCTGAAGAGGGAAAAGATCAAGCTCAAAGAGCTGTCCACCTACAGCCGCCAGCTTTCGGTCCTGATCGACGCCGAGTTGCCGCTCATCCAAAGCTTGAACATCCTCGCTGAGCAAACGCGAAATAAATATTTCAAGAAAGTCATCTCCTGCGTCCGCGAGGACGTCGAGGCCGGCTCCAGCCTGAACGAGGCTAAAAGAAAGTTTCCCAAGGCTTTCGACGACCTCTATTGCAACCTGGTCGCCTCCGGCGAACAGAGCGGTTCGCTCGACACCATGCTCCAGCGCCTCGCCGATTACATCGAGAAGGTTGTCAAGCTCCGCGCTCAGGTCCGGCAGGCGATGATCTATCCCTCGGCCATCGTTCTCTTCTCCATCGTGGTCGCCATCTTCTTGTTGTGGAAAGTCATTCCCATCTTCGTCGCGATCTTCCAGGAACTCAACGCCGAGCTTCCGCTTCTGACGCTGGTTGTCGTGAAAATGAGCAATTTCGTCTCGAACTACATTCTCTTCGTCTTTCTGGGGCTCGCCGCTTGCTTTTATCTCTTCCGACATTTCCGGAAGACGCCGCGGGGGCACTGGACGGTGGACCGCATTCTCCTGAAGCTGCCTCTTTTTGGCAAGCTGTTGCTCAAAGTGGCCATTTCCCGCGTGACGCGCACGCTCAGCACGTTGCTCTCCGGCGGCGTATCGATGCTCGAAAGCCTTAAGATCACGGCCGCGACGGCGGGCAACATGCTCATCGAGAAAAGCCTCCTGGATGTCCGCCAACGGGTTACGGAGGGCAAGAGCCTGACCGAATCGTTCAAGTCCACCGGCCGGTTCCCGTTCATGATGTCCCAGATGGTCAGCGTCGGCGAAGCGACGGGCACTCTGGACCAGATGCTCGGCAAGCTCGCGGATTTCTACGACGACGAAGTCTCGAACTCGGTCGCCGCGCTGCTGTCCGCCCTTGAGCCGATCCTCCTCATCTTCGTCGGCGGAATCGTAGGGGGGCTCCTTCTGTCGATGTATCTTCCGATCTTTAACCTTATGTCGCAGATCCAATGAAGGACATGAAAAAAAACACCCTGATGCTCATCCTCTCCCGGATGATCGTCTTGACGACGCTGCTCGTTGCCGCCGTGGTCATCCAATTCTCGACGGCCTCCTTTCTTCCGCTCGCTCCCTTTTACGGGTTGATTCTCGGCTGGTATGTTTTGAGCCTGGTCTATCTCCTCCTCTACCATTGGAACTCTCACCATCGTTTCCAGGCCTACCTCCAGCTCATTTTCGATCTTCTCCTGATCACGGCCCTTGTCTATTTTTCGGGCGGCATCAGCGGCAACTTTTATTTTTTGTATATCTTTGCCATTATCGCTTCGAGCATGGTGCTTTCAGAGCGTGCGGCTTATATGGCGTCAGCCCTGTCGGCGATTCTCTTCGGGGCTCTCGCCGACGGGATGTACTTCAAATTGATCCCCTATTTCCGCGAGGATCAGTTCCGGGAGCTCTCTCTCGGCTTTGTCCTCTACACCATTTTTTTAGCGTGGGCCTTCTTTTTTATTGTCGCCTTTCTGGTCAATCATCTGGCTATGAGCCTGGGCAGAGCGCGCCAAGCTCTCATTCGGGCGGATCGGGAAATCGAGATTAAAGAACGCCAAGCCGCAGCCGGCCGGGCGGCGGCACTCGTTGCCCACGAAATCCGGAATCCGCTGGCCGCGATTTCCGGTTCCGTGCAGGTCCTCAAGAGCGAGCTGGTGTTTAACGCCGAGCAGTCTCGGCTCATGGAGATCGTTCTCAAGGAGTCACAGCGCGTTTCCCGATCGATCGAACAGTTTTTGAGCCTGGCCACACCCAGCCGAACGGAGTCGATAGCCTTTGACCTGGCCGAGGTCTTGCAGGAAACGCTGACCATGCTCAAGATGAGCGGCGAGTTCAACGGCCGGACGACGGTCAAGGGAAATTTTGCGGCCTCTAAAGTTGATTTCTACGGCAATCCCAGCCAGCTCAAGCAGGTTTTTTGGAACATCGCCCGGAATGCGCTGCAAGCCATGCCCGAGGGAGGTGTCCTGTCGATTGATTTTCTCCGCGAAGACAAGAACCGGCTGCAGATGCGCTTTGCCGACACGGGCAAAGGCATGACGGCCGAAGAGCAGAAACATATCTTTGAGCCGTTTTACACCAAGTTTGAAGGCGGGCAAGGGCTGGGGATGTCCGTTGTCCAAAAAATCGTCGAAGATTACAAAGGAAAAATTCGGATTATTTCCGAGCCTCAGGTTGGAACGGAAATCTTGATCACGCTTCCCCTGACGCCCGCGAACCATCATCCCGATCATTAGGCCAGCCATGGAAACGATCTTGATTGTCGATGACGAAAAGAGCATCCTTGACCTCCTTAACGTTGTCTTTAAGAAAGAAGGCTACCAGGTCAAAACGAGCCCGGGGACTCCGAAGGCTTATGAACTCATCGATCAAGGCAATTACGACGCCCTCATCTGCGATATCAAAATGCCCCAGGTGGACGGAATGGACCTGCTCAAACATTCAAAAAAGCAAAATCCATTCGTCCCCGTCGTCATGATCACCGCTTACGGGAGCGTCAAGCAGGCGGTGGAGGCGCTGAAGATCGGCGCTTCGGATTATGTTATGAAGCCGTTCGACATCGAAGAGCTCAAAATCATAGTCGCCCATGGCCTCGAGGAGCGAAAGCTCCGCGAGGAAAACATCCTTTTGAAAAAAACCTTGCGCGCGGAATCGAGTTTTGAAAATATGGTGGGCAAAAGCAAGGCCATGAGGGAGATCTTCAGCCTTATTGATAAAGCCGCCTCCACGGATACGACCGTCCTTATCACGGGCGAGAGCGGCACGGGAAAAGAGATGGCGGCCAGAGCCGTCTATGCCCTCAGCCGCCGGCGCGACAATCCGTTCGTCTCCATCAACTGCGCGGCCCTTCCCGAGAATCTCCTGGAAAGCGAGCTTTTCGGCCATATGAAGGGATCATTCACGGGCGCTGTCGTCGACACGCGGGGCATGTTCGAAACGGCCCAGTCCGGAACGATCTTCCTGGATGAGGTCGGCGAGATGTCCCCCTGGACCCAGGTTAAGCTCTTCCGCGTTCTCCAGGAGAGGACGGTCCGGCGGGTCGGCGGGACGGAGGAGATCCCGGTCGATGTCCGGATCATCGCCGCGACGAACCAGGACCTGAAAAAACGCATCGAAGAAGGGAAGTTCCGCGAGGAACTCTATTACCGGCTGAATGTCATCTCGTTTGAAATGCCTCCGCTCCGGAAGAGGATCGAGGATATTCCGATCTTTGTTAAGCATTTTCTGCAGAAACATTGTGACAAGCTGGGCCGCAAGATGAAGAGACTATCGCCCGAGGTTTTCACCTGCTTGGAAGCGTACTCCTGGCCGGGAAACGTGCGCGAGCTGGAAAACCTGATTGAAAGGATTGTCGCCGTAGAAGAGAGAGAGACGATCACCGCGAGCTGCCTCCCCGCAGAAATCGTGGACTCGAGCCCGAAGGAAGGGGCCCCGTTTGTTCTAAGGCCGGGCTTCGACCTCGAGAATCATTTGGACTCGATTTCCAAAAGAGTTATTAAAGAAGCCGGCCAAATCGCCGGCGGCAACATGCGAAAAATGGCCGATCTGTTGGGGGTCAGCTATCGGTCTCTGAGATACCTCTTAAAAAAATTCAAGATCAAATCATTCGCCAGGATTGAACCGAAAGAGGCAAAGGCTGAAGACAGACCTTCCAATCGAATGTGACAAAAAAAGTCACAAAAAATGACAAAAAACGTCAATTCCCGTTGACCTCTATAGCAATACGTCAATTAATTCATTTATTATCAATTAATTACAAAATGGCACATAATTCGCATAATAATATAATGTAACGCAATTTTTTAACGCCTTGTTGGCTCGCAAGTCAACGAGAGCGAAGGAGGAATGAAATGCTTAAAAAAGAAAAAGGTTTCACGCTGATCGAGTTGCTCATCGTTGTGGCCATCATCGGAATTTTGGCCGCCCTGCTCATCCCCAATGCCATGCAGGCCCTGCAGAAAGCCAAAATCAGAGGTACCCAGAAAGACATCAGCACGATCGGGACCTGGGTGGCCGATTACATTGCGGACCGGGGAACTCCCTTTGTCAACAACGGGGATGTTTCGACTGCGATGAACACGGCCCTTGTTCCGCTCTACACCAAGGTCCTTCCGACGAAAGACCAATGGGGGACCAACTTCAAGATCTACACCGGGACGAGCTGCGACGGGAACTATGGGCTTTCGGGATCGGCGACGGATGATTTTCTGATCGCATCCTACGCTCGGGGTGGGGCTCTGGAGAGCTGGACGTACAATGCCTCGACGCCGGAGTCAGGGTTGTATTCGATCACGGCGGTGGCCGACTTCGAAAAAGACCTGGTGAGCTTCAACGGGATGTTCATTCGCTGCCCGAGATCCGGCATCAGCGGCTCATAACGGCACGAGTTCAAACCTTTTGGAGATGGGCGATACGAGGTGACTCGTATCGCCCATTTTCATTTTGACGTCTTTCTTTTTCGATAAGGCTCAAACGCCTTTTTTATCCTTCTTCGCGTCATCCTCCTTCCCCGCCAGCCGGTATAAATCCTGAGAGCTTTATAGTATAATTTCGGGCGATGAAGGTCCGAACCCTCCTTCTTCTTTGCTTCTTCGTCATCATCGTCGTCTGCCTCATTCCGATTCTTCCGGTCTGCATGTTGTTCAACTTTCAAGCACCCCTCTTCGCCATAGGAAAATGGGCGGTGCGGCTTTCGGTTAAATTCTTGGGGATCAAGCTGGATGTCGGAGGGCTGGAGCATGTGGATCCGACGAACTCCTATGTCTTCATGGCCAACCACCTCAGTTTCATCGATGGGCCCCTTCTGGTCACGTTGATTCCCCACCGGGTCCGAGTCATCCTGAAAAAAGTGATTTTTAGCATTCCCGTCCTGGGCACCGGCATGAGATATGTCGGATTCGTGCCGGTCGACAGGAAAGGCATCAAGGCCGGAAAGGCGAGCATCGAGCGTGCGGCCCGGCTGATGAAGGAGCGAGGCTATTCTTTCTTGGTCTTCCCCGAAGGGACAAGAAGCCTGGACGGGAACCTGGGGAAGTTCAAACGCGGGGGGTTTTTTCTGGCCTTGGAAAGCGGAGCGCCGATCGTCCCCATCGAGATCAAAGGCACGTTCGGGCTCATGCCCAAGGGCAGCTTTTTCGTCAAAAAAGGGGATATTCGCGTCACTTTTCTGAAGCCCATTCCGGTCCGGGGATACGATGTCGATCATCTGCCCGGCTTGATGGAACAGGTCCGGATGTCCATCCTGGCTGATGCGCAAGAGAGGAAGACATGAGATTCCGAGCCATCGTCAAGGAATATGGCCGCCTCCTGGACGGCTTTGTTTCGGGGCGGAGCGATGTCCTTGAAAAATCGATTGAGGCCTGCCGGCGAACATTGCGTGCCGGCGGCAAAGTCCTTGTTTTCGGCAACGGCGGGAGCGCGGCCGAGGCCCAGCACTTCGCGGCCGAGATGGTGAATAAATTCAAAAAAACGCGAGCGCCGCTCCGCGTCCTCTCTCTCTCGGCCGACACATCGGTTTTGACTTCGATCGGGAACGACGCCGCGTTCAGCCTTGTTTTCAGCCGTCAGGTCGAAGCGTTGGGGGAGGAAGGGGATGTGGCCCTCGCTTTATCCACAAGCGGCCAATCGTCCAATATCATCAAGGCGCTCCAAGTTGCCAGAAAAAAAAAGATGGTGACGATCGGTTTGACGGGAAAAGGCGGCGGGAAGATGGGGCCGCTCTGCGATCTGCTGCTCGAGGTGCCTTCCTCAGACACCCCCCGCATCCAGGAGATCCACCTCCTGATCCTTCATCTTCTCGCCGAAGAGATCGAGAAACGGCTGTCCTAGAAACAGGGACACCTCATTTTTTAGCGACCGGGATTCTGATCATGTCGAGGCTCTCCTGGTCGAGAGCCCACGATCTCCTTAATTTTTTCCGCTCCGGCCACCCCGCTGTTGAAGAGATAGAAGCCCGCGCTTCCGAGCAGCCGCTCGAAAAACGATTTCTGAAGCACCCGCCGCTCCTCGGTCGCCAGAAGAAGATGGGGGTTGAAAAAGGGCGGATTTTTGCCCGCCTCGGCGCTTTTTTGGAGGCCCGGGCTTTCTCCGGATTCGAGGATCCGGAGGGCCTCCTTGGGATTCAATTCGACGACGGACGGGGAAAGGCTGTCGTTCCGCAAGAGGAAAACCCAGCGCAGGGCCGTCCGTCTGGTGCAGGCCGCCGGACCGCCGATCCAATTCGGATCGAGCATGGCCTGGGATTCTTTGGAAGCCTTGTAGCAGAACGGCGAGCCGCGGTCGAGCCGGCAATCTTCCTGGCGGAGGCATTCGGCGTTCTGGCAGCCGTCCTTATGCGTCACGACGTTCTCGCATTTGCTGTTGTCGAAGAGCGGGGTGAGGCGGGCAAAGGCCTCGACGGTGTTCGTGGGAATGGTGACTTTGTGTTCGACGCAGTCGGCCAGGGCGGCTTTTCCGGAGAAGCGGACAAAGACCGCGTCGCTCGAGTGAAAGCGGAATTTCGGGTCGCGGAGAAGTCCAAAAAAAAGCTCGGTTTTTTTTGTCCCGGGCGGGCCGATGAGGATGAGTCCGTTCCCGCCGCTGTCCGCAGACATGCCTCGTAGGGAATGGATGCCGAACAGGCGCTCGGAGACATCGGCCACGAGCCCGAGGGCCAGGCTCCGGAGCGAGCCGTAATAATCGCAGTTGACGATGACGCCGGTCTTCGTGTCCGTGTTGTAAAACGCGCGGGGCTCGCGACCCGGGATGCCGTCGACCGCATAAATAATGCCGTGCGGCTCGAGGTCGGACTCGAGCTGGGCCGGGAACCAATTCTCCATCCAGAAGTCGTTGAGATGGGCGACATTCGTCCGCAGTTGGACGATGACGCCGTTGATGTTGGCGTTCCACTCGAAATAATTCTCGTAGGTCAGGTGACTTTGGACTTCGGCGATCAGGCCGTCCCGGACTTTGTCCGTGAGCGTGGCATCCACCGGCACGGATTTTTTGACTCGTGTGACGGTGTTGTTGAGGGCTACGCGTTTTGCTTTTTTTGCCGGCTTGAGCAAGGCGAGAGCCCGGGCGATCCGCTCCATCGCTTTCTCCAGATTCTCCATGGAGGTCGCGTAGGAGAGGCGGATGTAGCCATCGGCTCCGAAGGAATCGCCGGGGACGATCGCCACGCGGGCTTCTTTGAGCAGATAATAAGCCAGGCCGTAGGAATTGCGGATGGGCGTGCCGTTAAATTCCTTTTCGTAATAAGCTTTCAGGTTGGGGAAGAGATAGAAGGCCCCCTGCGGCTTGAAACAGGAAACCTGGGGGATGGCCTGGAGTTTCATCAGGCAATAGTTGCGGCGGCGTTGGAATTCGGAGACCATTTTTGCCACATCGAATTGGGGACCGCTCAAGGCTTCGAGGGCGGCCCTCTGGGAGATCGAGGCTGCGTGTGAGGTCGTATGGCTCTGGATCTTTCCCATGCCGTTGATGATGTCGGCCGGACCGGCGGCATACCCGATCCGCCAGCCGGTCATGGAGTACGACTTGGATACGCCGTTGATAACGATGGTCTTTTTCTTGATGTCTTCGCCGAGCGAAGCGAAACTCACGAATTTAAAGCCGTCATAGACAAGCTTGTCATAAATTTCATCGGAGATGACAGAGATGTCTTCCTGGCGGATGACGTCGGCGATGGCTTCGAGCTGTTCTTTTGTGTAGGTGGCCCCGGTCGGGTTGGCGGGAAAATTGAGGATGAGGGCTTTTGTCGCCGGCGTGATGTGGGCCTTGAGCTCGTCGGGTGTCATCACAAAGCCGTTCTCTTCTTTGGTCGGGACAATGACGGCTTTTCCCTGGGCCAGGCTCACCAGATGAGGATAAGTCACCCAAAAGGGGGCCGGAATGATGACTTCCTCGCCGTTATTGACCAAGGCCTGGATCAAATGGAAGAGCGAACTCTTGGCGCCCGCGGAGACGATAATCTCGTTCGGGGCGTACGCCAGACCGTAATCCTCCTTCATCCGGACGATGATCGCCTTCTTCAGGGCGGGGATTCCCTCGTTCTCGGTATATTTGGTGAAATTCTCCTGGATGGCCCGCACACCGGCGGCTTTGACGTTCTCGGGTGTGGGAAAGTCCGGCTCGCCGATGCTGAGATCGACGACGTCGATCCCCTCGGCCCTCATGGCTTTGGCTTTGGCCGAGATCTTGAGCGTCGGAGAGGCGCCGATTTGATTGGCTTTTTCTGAGATCATGATGGCCCTTTCTTCCTGCCGCCCCTCGCTACTTCTCGGCTTTTTCTTCGGGCGAGAGCTTGTTTTTAAGGAATTTCTTGAGGTCGGCGCCGGTGAGAGATTTCACGACTTCGGGCACCTGGGCCAGGACCTCGGCCAATTGGGCCGTAATCTTCGTCGTCCCCAAGCTCTTATCCCCGCCGATGACCACGATCTTATCGACCTTGGACAGAGGCTCGGCCACGGCCTTGGCCACGTCGGGCAGGACCTTCAGGTACATTTCCAAGATGGCCGCTTCGTTGAATTTCTCCCAAGCCTGGGCTTTCTTGAGCATGGCTTCGGCTTCGGCCACGCCTTTCTCCCTGATCTTTCCGGCCTCGGCCTGGCCTTCGAGTTTCAGCGCTTCGGCTTTGCCGCGGGCCTCGGCCTCGATGCGGAATTCCTCGGCCTCGGCTTCGGCCTTGATCTGGTACTTTCTGGCGTCCGATGGCTTCAGGACGTTGGCTTCAAGCTCTTTCTCGCGACGTTGAATCTCGAACTCTTCGATCTTGATGGCCTGTTCTTTTTCCACCATCCGGACTTTGGCTTCCTCGCGCTTGATGTCCTGGCCGAGCTTGTGGCGTTCGAGCTCGTAGGAGAAGTCCGCCTGGGCCTTTCTCTGGTTGACGGCGACCTGGGATTCCGCCTTCTTGGCCTCGTTTTCCCATTGCACCTTGGCGATCAAAGCTTCGGCCTGAAGGCGGGCCACTTCCGCTTCCTTCTTGGCCTGAGACGACTTGATGATCGCTTCTTTCTGGGTCTCGGCTTCGACGATCGTCGCATCGCGCTTGGCCGCGGAGATGACGGGCTTGCTTAAGGCATCGATGTAGCCCTGCGTGTCGCTGAATTCCTTGAGAGAAAACGACAACAGGACGAGACCCATCCTGGAAAGGTCCTCGTGCGCCGAATCGATAACCTTGTGATTAAACTCATGGCGGCCGCGGTAGATCTCTTCGACCGTCATCGTGCCGATGTTTTCGCGGACCTTGCCTTCGAGGACGTTCATCGCCACGTCGCGGATCCCATCTTTTCCCATACCGAGAAACTGCTCGGCCGCGATGCGGATGGAGGCATCCGTCGACTCCACCTTAACCTGGGCCACGGCATCGGCGAGAATCGGAACGCCGCCGTGGGTCAGGACTTCCGGGGTCCGGATATTGATCTGTATGACTTCCATGGGCAGAACATCCACTGTTTCCAGGAAGGGGATGACGAAGGTCCCCCCGCCCAGGCGATAACGGTAGCCGACTTTTTTCTTGGACCCGTCGGGTTCCGTGACCGTTTTTTTCCGCCCGGAAATGATCAGGGCCTCGTTGGGACCGACCTTTTGGTACTGCTTGGCAATGATCAGGATAACCACGGCTAGAAAAACGATGATGGCGCCGACAAGAATAAGCCAGGATTGAAGATTCATAAGGGCCTCCTTGGAAGAAAGCTTCCTCTTATGGCTTGATTCGTTATAACTTATTTAAAAGTAATATATTAAAGAATCTTGCCGATCAAAGTCAACTGGATGTCTTTTGAGAGCTCAATTCCGAGTTCTGAGTTTTCCCCTGAAATATTCAATGGTCCTGGTCAGACCTTCATCCAAGGAGACCGTGGGTTCCCAGCCGAGCTTCTCTTTAGCGAGCGCGATATCCGGCCGGCGGCGGATGGGATCGTCGGAGGGGAGGGGGTTGTGGACGATCCTGGATTTGCTCTTTGTGAGCCGGATGATCTTGGCGGCGAGATCCGCGATCGTGAATTCGGTGGAATTTCCTAAGTTGACGGGGCCGATAAAATTCTCCGCGTCCATCATCCGGCAGAGGGCTTCGACGAGGTCGGAGACATAGCAGAAGGAGCGCGTCTGGCTGCCGTCGCCGTTAATCGTGAGCGGTTCGCCGCGCAGCGCCTGGACGATGAAGTTGCTGACGACGCGGCCGTCGTCGATGGCCATCCGCGGGCCGTAGGTGTTGAAGACGCGGACGATGCGGATATCGACTTTGTTCTGGCGGTGGTAGTCCATCATCAGCGTCTCCGCGACGCGTTTGCCTTCGTCATAGCAGCTCCGCACGCCGATCGAATTGACGTTCCCCCAGTAGTCCTCCGTCTGGGGATGGACCTTGGCGTCTCCGTAGACTTCGGACGAGGAGGTGAGCAGGATCCGGGACTTGATCCGTTTCGCCAGGCCGAGCATGTTGATCGTCCCCATGACGTTTGTCTTGACGGTTTTGATCGGATTCTGCTGGTAGTGGATGGGAGAGGCCGGGCAGGCCAGGTGAAAGATCTGGTCCACTTCGATGAAGAGCGGATGGATGATGTCGTGCCGGATGAACTCGAAATAGGGATGGGCGACGAGAGGCCGGATATTGTCCTTGCAGCCCGAGAAGAAGTTGTCGACGCAGACGACGTCCGATCCCTTGCCCAAAAGATGTTCCGAGAGATGACTGCCCAAAAAGCCGGCGCCGCCCGTGACCAGAATCCGGTTCATGAGGCAATCTCCTTCGTTGGTTTCCTCTGAATTACTTATATCCGTAAGCCATAAAGAGCAGGCTTTTCTTTTTTAAAACGTCCTTTTGGAGCTGGATGATCTCTTCGATGCCCTTGTCGGCCAGGCGGAGGAGCGTTCCGAGGAGGCTCCTGGAAAACGGCTCTTTTTCGGCCGTGGCCTGAACTTCGAGGAGTTGACCCCTATCGGTCTGGACGACGTTCATGTCGGTTTCGGCGGTGGAATCCTCGGCATAGTCCAGGTCGAGGAACGGCTCGCCGTTGACGATGCCCACGCTCACGCCGGCCACGAGATGGTGGAGGGGCATGGTGTCGATGATCTTCAGGTCGAGCATTTTTTTGAGGGCCAGGGCCAGGGCCACGCAGGCGGCGTTGATCGCAGCGACGCGCGTCCCGCCGTCGGCTTGGATGACGTCGCAATCGAGGATGATCTGCCGTTCGCCGATGATTCTTAAGTCGGTGACCGCGCGGAGCGTCCGCCCGATCAAGCGCTGGATCTCCTGGCTTCTTCCCGAGGGATAGCCCTGGACCCGTTCCCGGACGTTCCTTTTTTCCGTGGACCGCGGGAGCATGGCATACTCGGCCGTGATCCAGCCCGAGCCCGTGTTCTTGAGAAAGGACGGGATCTTTTCTTCTATGGTCGCGGCCGCCATGACACGGGTCTTTCCGAATTCAATGAGGGCGGAGCCGTCGGCGAAATCGAGATAATCCGGATGGAATTTGATCGGCCGCAGCTCGTCGTATTTGCGATTATGGGCTCTCACGCGGTTGTTTCCTCATCGACGGGGCGCGTCTTCCACCGGTTGTGGATCCAGAACCAGAGTTCCGGGCGTTGTCGGATCTCCCGCTCGATTATCTTAGTGCATATTTGGGTAATTTTCAACACATCTTCCTCCGGGCGGCCGCTGGAAGCGACCTGAAATGATTCAAGAATTTTCAGAACGTAGCGGCCACCCCGGCTGGGATAGACAAAGATCGGCACTAGGGGGGCGCCCGTTTTGATGTGGAACGCCGCCAAGCTGGGCGTCGTGGCCGCCCTTCTTCCGAAGAAATCGATGAAGACGGCTTGGCTGCGCAGAACGTTCTGATCGATGAGGATGGCCACGATCTCGTCCCGGCCGAGTGCCCGGAGGATGGGTCTGACCGCGCCGAATTTGTAGATGATGGAACACCCGAGCCTCATCCGCAGCCGGGCCAGGTCTTTTTCGAGGAGCGGGTTGTCCAGAGCGCGGACGACGGCTCGGAGAGGTCCGATCTCAGAAAGCGGCACTGCGGCCAACTCCCAGTTGCCGAAATGGGCCGTGAAAACGAGGACGCCTTTGCTTTGGGCCAGGGCCTCCTCCAGGTTCAGCCGTCCTTCGGTCGTGACCAAGCGCAGGACTTTGTCCCGGGAAAAATGCGAGATCTTGAGGATGTCGGCCAGAAGACGGCCGAAATGCTGGAAGAACCTGCGAGCGATGGCCGTCCGTTCCTCCTTCGATCTTTCTTGGCCGAAGGCGGTCTCGAGGTTGGTCAAGACGATCGCCCGGTGCGTTCGGTCCAGATAAAAGGCGAGTTGGCCGAAGAGGCGGCCCGCCGCCAGACAGAGCGGTCGGGGCAGGCAGAAAAAAAGAGACGTCAAAACCTTGTAAGCCATGTATCCGATATAATTCTGGGGTTCAATCACAGGGTCCACTCTGTTTTCAGGTCTCTCCACTTTGTTTTGCCTGCGGAAGAGACTTCCGGACCTCGTCGAAGAATGCCGGCGGCAGGTCCAGCCCGATCGCGAGGACGTAAACAGGCAGAGGGGCAAAGAGTCCGCTCCGCCCGAGAATCTTGACGGCGTCCTTTTCGGTCGTGACGAGAGCGTCCGGTTTGAGCGATCGGCAGGCAGCGGCTATATCGTCCAGGGCCCGCTGCGGAAACGGGAAATGATCGGGGAAAGCCATCCGGTTTTGGGCGGGAATTCCGCATTCCTCCAAGAGCGCAAAGAACCTTTCCGGCCGGGCGATCCCGCAGAAAGCCAGCACGGCTTTGCCTTTCAATCGTTCGACCGGAACGGATGCCCCTGTCTCCAAAGAACGGAGTCCTTGGCTCACGACCGCATATTCAAACATACGAAACGGAGGGCGCTTTTTATCGATCTTGTGCCGGTCGGGTTCGCTTCCGCCTTTCTTCAACAAAAGGAGGTCGGCCCGATTCAAAGCGGAGAGGCCTTCGCGGAGCGCGCCGCGGGCCCCAAGATCGTGAAGGACGATATCCAGGCTGCGTCCGAGCTTGAGGTGCTGGAAACCGTCATCAAGAACGACGATCTCGAAGGCCATCTCCCGGGCTCTGAGGCAGGAAGGGAAGCGGTGCTTGCCGATGAAAACGCCGGCCTTTGGGAAACGGCGCGCGGCGAGATACGCCTCGTCGCCCGCCTCCTCCCAACCTCCAAAAAGCCTCTTTCCGTCGGAAAGAACGCCGCCTTCTTTCTCCCATTTTCCTTTATAGCCGCGAGTCACGAGAGCCGGCTTGAACCCGAGGCTCTCAAGATACGCCAGAAGTTCCAAGACCAGAGGCGTTTTTTCCGAGCCCCCCATCGTCAGGCTCCCGACGCTGATGACCGGCAGCGGCGCCTTTCGCCGGCTGATGAGCCTCGCCCTGACGAGCGCAGCTTTGCCCCGGCATACGGCTCTGGAAAAAAAGGAGTAAACTTGGAGCAAAATAGGCATCTTTCTTAAAATATACTATATCCGTCGCGCCGGGGGCAAGCAGCACTTCATTCCCAAAATTGCCGATAGAGATGACAATTCGTTGATATTCGTGTCATTGCGAGCGCCCCTTGGGTGCGTGGCAATCTCCAAAATAAGAATCTTCTGTGGAGATCGCCACGTCGCTCTGCTCCTCGCGATGACAAGCTCTATCGGCAATTTTCGGTCGTTGTAATTATCCTCTTCGTTTCCTTATAATAGCCCTTGTTTCCTGGAATGGATGGAGGATTGAAAATGAGACGAAATATCTGCCTGGGAATATTCCTGATCGCCGTCGGGCTCGTGATGTCCGATTGCCAGAAAAAGAATGGGATCAAAGGGGTGGAGCTCAGCGTCTCGTTTTCCGAGCCCACCCTATCCGACAAGCTGATCACGGACGTGGAATACAAGTGGAAAACGACCAATGATTTTGTCGGATTCGACAGGGATTACAGCATCTTCGTCCGTTTTTGGCACAACAAGAACAATATTTTCTCGGACAATTACGTTCCCGAGGTGGCCACCACAAAATGGACCAAAAAGAATGAATACACGGTCAAGCGGCGGATTTATATCCCTCCCTTCATCGACGAGTTTGATCCCTTCTTCAAAGGCGATGAAACCCTCCGGCTCTCGGCCGGCTTCTATGATCCGGCCGACCGCGCCGGACACTCCGCACTCGAAGTCCTGTCGAAGAAACTTAAGGTCTTCCCTCCCCCGCCCGGGACACCGGATGTGATTTATGGCAGCGGCTGGTATGGCCTCGAGATTGACCCGAATTCCGCGCTCAAAGAGTGGCGCTGGACGGCCAAAGAAGCCAAATGCATCATCGACAATTCCAAAAAGGACGCGCTCCTGGTGATCAGAGGGAGCTCGGGCTTCAAGGCCGCCGGAGACCAGAGGATCACTTTCAAGATCAATGATCTCGTTCTGGATGAGTTCGTTGCCGGAGAGGAGATCTTCGAAAAGTCCTACAATATCAAGAAAGAGAAGTTGGGAAACAAGCGCGACTTCATCCTGACCATCGCCGTGGACAGGACGTGGGTCCCGGCCAAAGTCATTCCCAATTCCAAGGACGAACGCGAACTCGGCTGCCGGATATCGTTTCTCTATTTCCGCTAGGGCGGGCGGCGGCCTTATTTGATCCCGGCCGCGAGAAATTTCTCCTTCGGCCCCAGAGCCAAGGATTTATGATTAAAAGGGGGACATGTTCCGAATTTTTTTGAATTCGGTACGTGTCCCCGGTCTTCAATCCTTTATTCTTGACTTGAACTGCATCCGGGATTATCATTTTTTCGTGATGGGGAGTATCGCTTCCGAGCTTATGGGGAGCGAAAGTCGCGCAACGCGAGAAAGCAAATCCCTATACCCGCATATTTAAGTTATTGAAAAAGAACAGTTATAGGAACATGTTTTTAAAAGCGCCCCGGAGAACGACGATCGGCTTGAAAAATAATTAATGTCCATAACTTTTTAGAGGCCGGAAAAATGCTTTTTTAATAATAAACAATAATGGATTCGGTAATTAGGAATTTTAAACTCCTAACTCAAATCGGATACGGGCGGTCTTGACCATGAATGATAGCATTACAATTTGTCAGGCTATTTCATTAAATCCTCGATTTATTGGGGTATATCGTAGCTCTACGGACACTATAGCGCGTTCTAGGGGCATATATTTTCAATGTTCCCAATATCCTCTGACTTTATTGACACCATAGAAAAGGAGGTGAGGCTCGAAATATCCCGAGAGAGCAATCGAAAGGACGCCTGCAGGTAAGAAAAAACTGGAAGAAACGTGGAAAAATAATCAAGGAATAGGAAAGTCCATTAATTACAACTTATTACAATGAAATACTTGACATTACCAATAAAATCTTTTATTATCTTAGTGAAATGGCCAAAATAAAGTTAAATACTCTGAAACAAACTTTGAAAAATCATGGGTTAAGACAGACTATTGTTGCTGCTGAAGCTGGCATTGATTCTGGTACATTGAACAAGATTGCAAATAACAAAATTCCAGGAAGTGAAACCACTCAAAATGCAATAGTAATAGCCATCAATAAATTACGAAACGCCAACCTCAAGGTTGACGATATATTTTAGTATAGGGACGACGTCCGGAGAGAAGAGAAAAAATTTGACTTTTTATTGGGAATAAATATAGTTTTTTTAAAGAGAGAGAGAGAGAGAAAAAATGACAGCTACCATTACTACGAATGAGAAGGGAAAGGAAACGATTGAAAGAATTTTAGGGATCTCTGTGAACGAAGTGAGGAGGATGTCTGCCCAAGAAATTGATAATGCAGTAGCTAAAAAGCTCGGTCTAAAAAATGGCGAAATAGAAATAAATACAGATCGCGACCCAAGAATAATTCCAAGTGGATCTATCTATATTGCACATGGGCGTTTTTCCAAGAGAAAAGAAGTAAAAAAAGCAATTTCAAGAATCTAACAATTCTTTGACGAATCAAGATCACTCACAAGAAATTAAAGGTATATACAAGTATTATCGTGAGGAATTCAAAGCCTGGTTAGCCGCCGTTGAGGCTCGCCGTCAGTCGTTCCCCCCAGAAATTCTAAATGAAATACGAATGGCATTTGACCATATTGCTCGGTGCTTTGCAGATGGACTTCCTGAAGATAAGATAAAAAGAAACATTGAAAGGGCTAATAACCACATTTCCAGGGCAATTTTTGATTGTGTTAAAAATTTAATTCTCTCATATAATGACGAAATAGAAGATTTTGAAAGAGCCACAAAAAGAATAGATCTTTCTCTTATAGCCGGCGGGCGTTTTTTTGTAGAATACCGAGAGTTGAAGCAAAAGGCGACCGAAAGCGTTCGGCATGCCAAGGAAATAGAAAAGAATGACACAGTTGAGAGTTATAAACAGGATTCCTTTAATCTCTTTACGCAAAGTCTTTCTTTTTACAAAGATTTGTCTGACCTCATAAGTAAATATATCCATGAAGTAAATTGGGCTAAATTTAAAACTGCGAAGGGCAATTTAGTAAAGGTCATTTGGTTTCTGGCAGGAGCCTTCATTTCTGCTATCCTATCATCATTATTTGCAGCACAGGAAATTAAAGGGGTTATTACTCGCATCCTAAAATTATTTGGGATTCAAATAAGCTAGAAATCCCCACCCCGACGCCACAAAAAGGGGAACGTTCACCAGCAAGGTCGGTCATGATCCGCCGTAACAAGCGTGCGGAAGTTGCGGATGCCCTGCGGTCGGTCTATTGAAAAGAACAGTAAATAACAATGTCCGCAACTTCTGCCGAGGGACCGCAAAAAGGGAAAGAATGCCTCCTCGTGTTAGAAGCTATGGGTAACCGGCAGGACGAAATTCTAATATCCACCCTTTTATCATTATGGCATGAAGGCAATTATCTACAAAAAGCTCTTGAGATAGACCCGAAATACGCGCTGGGGTATTACGATCTCGGCGTGATCCTGGCGAAGCAAAGGACGCGCGATGGAGAAGCAAATCGGTGTCTCAAGAAGGCGATCGAACTTGACCCGGGAATGGGCTGGGCCTATTATTCGACCGCCTGTATCGATGCCCTCGTGGAGAAGAGAGATGAGGCATTGAAAAACCTGGAGAGGGCGCTCGAAAAAGGCTTCGACGACAAGAAGTATATCGACAAAGATACGGATCTAGATTTGCTCCAGAGAAAAAAACCGGTTGATGGGGCGGCGCTATATCGTTTCTCTATTTCCGGTAGGACGGCCGGCGGCTTTATTTGATCTCAGCCTCCTTCGCAGCCATCTCCTTGTTCTTGACTTATTCTGCGTCCGGGATTATCCTCTTTTCGTGATGGGGAGAGTCGATTCCACGCTTAATGGGAGCGTAAGTCGTGCAGAGCGAAAAAGTAAATCCTTATACCCAAGAGGTATACCCTATACAACGCCACTTCCCGATATCACTGTTTAAAGCTGTACCAAGAACGGCCAGCAGATGCCGTGTCGGCGGGAGAAGAAAAGATTATATGGTCCCAAAGCTATGAAATGGGCTTGACCTAATTTATTTGGCAGTTAATTTAAATACGTAGGAGGCCAAAGATGCCAGATGAGAAATTTAAGCTTCCCCAATCATCTTATGAAGAGCTTGTCAGGATTATCAAAACATATGGGCATGTATCTCTGCCCGCAAGTCTGGAAGAAGTAAGTAGGCTCTCCGGCATGAACACCACAATGATCAGTCGCAACGCAGGCTTCTTGACTGCTATAGGTGTCTTGGAATCTGGAGTCAGAAAGCTCCCCACTCCCCCGGGCAAAGAACTCGCGCAAGCTCTCGAGCATGGTATAAACGATCAAATAACGTCTTGGTGGCGGAAGATTGTGTGTGAAAACGACTTTTTTGAAAAGCTACTTACTGCGATTAAGATTAGAAATGGGATGGATGAAGATACACTCGAAGCGCATATTGCATATTCAGCTGGCCAACCTAAGAAAAAGCAATTCATGACTGGTGCAAGGACAGTTGTTGATATCCTTCATGCCGCAGGACTTATCATAGAGTCTGATGGAAAAATCACAACAAATGTTGAAACCACGGAGGTTGCTGCCAACCATACAAAGAAGGACACGAGGTATGGACAGGAAACACCGGCTAAGGCAATTCAGCCACATGTTGAATTGGCAATCCCCGGCGTGGAGGTTAGCCTTAATATCCAAGTTAATATCAACTGTGCCCCGGCCGACTTAGGGGAGATGTCTGGAAAGCTGAAATCCCTTTTAAAGGAGCTTTCGTCGGATCACAGGAATGATAACGAAAGCGCGAAAAAGGAAACGACATAATGCCTCGTGCTTTTTGCCACTCGACGGCAGAGCAGGTCGTTCAGATTGTTGATGCCGTCTACGTTAAGGGCAAGGCAGATATAGCCTTTTTAGAGAAATTTTGTGATCTATCAAATGAGCAAGTAACAAATGCTGTTGGTTTAGCTGTCGACTTAGGCCTAATCGGCCAATCAGGAAACGAATGGGCGGCCGCAAATATCCTGACAAGCTTCTTTAGCACTCCGATCGAAGCCCAAAAAGCTGCGGTGCTGCGAATTGTGCTGGAAACCTATCAACCCTTCCTTATATTCAGAGAGCGGCTTAAGGCTACCAATTCCGCGGATTCAGCAGCCCAGCAGACTAAAGCGGTCCTGGAATTACAGGCACACCGTGAAGAAATCAAAGATACATTAATAAGTCTTGGAACGTATACAGGCGCCATATCAATACAAGGAGGGGGGCGATACGTAAGTTCACTCGAGCCACTTACAAACCAACTTGGGGAACTTGCTTCCGCATGCGCGGACCTGGTTACCGCTGAGGCGCGAATCCGACTTCAAATAGGAAATCGGAATGGTCAAGTCAACAGGGAAGAGGTGTTGGTGCCGCTTTCACGAGCATTGCTCAAAGCCAAGAATAACTATCCTTCCGATGCTGTTACCGATGCTGCAATAGCCTTAGAGTCTTTCCTTGTACGACTTGCGGATAGGATGAGTGTTGACCTTGCGGGTGCAAACGGGATCAATCAGAAGCTGGATAAATTTCGATCTGGTAATCATCTTCCTAAGAAGATTGTTGAATCCGGTAAGTATCTCGGACATATTAGAAACGCTGCCGACCATGGTGTAGATGTTGATCCCGAAGTCGGGGCAGTATGGCACGTACAAAATTGGACTGGCCATCTATATGTGTATGTTACTTGCTCTTTTATAGCCGCTTGTCTAGAAAGGGAAGCAGACGGCGATTTTGTTATTTAGAATAGCATTTCGATTATTCGAAAATGTTATCTATTATGAGCTGTTAATATTCCCTAAGGATATGGACTATCCGCGTGAAAGCAGGGTGGCGTCTTAGGCGATGAACGCGCCTCGTAGAGTATAGACGGTGGAAGAAGGAAGAAATTCTTAGAACAAAGGCGGCATAAAATGGCATGGACAAGCAAGTATTCATTTCGTTTTCCATTATTGGAGGGCGGGAGATTAGCTTCCGGTTCTAGCACGATCAATGAACGATGTTTCATCCGCAAAGAGCATAAATGTGGCAAAATGTACGGAGCTTCGAAATCCTGCTTCATTGCGTGTCCATCGGATGACGACCTAGATCCAATACTTGCGTTAATGTCTGAAAAGCTAACTAAGCTAGGGATCGAACCCAGTATTGCGATCAAAGAGCGTGCTTATGGGCAGGATATTTTCTGCACAAAAATATGTGGAAAGATTATTGAATCTCGGTTCTGCATAGTCATTTTAGATGACTCAGTCAAGAGTGGGTTTTCCATTCCAAATCCCAACGTTTACTACGAATACGGGCTCATGACCTCACTTAGGAAACATATAATTCCGCTTCAAAAGGAAAAATTAAAACTGGCCTTTAACATCCAAAGTCACGATACAATTAAATACAACTCGAAGAATATTGATACTGAACTGGAGCGCGGTATTCGTGACGCAGTCAAGATCTCCGAGGCAAAAGAACCCGAAAAGACAAGCGCATCTATTTCGGAAAAAAGCATTCTGCGCAAGATGGAGCTGGCTGGATTTGAAGCAAAGGGGGATAAGTGGTTTTTATCAGACGTCATTGAAGATACTGCATTTAAAGGTTTCGGCCATCATGAAAAAGGACTTTATGCTTATGTGGGAAAGATAGATGATCAGGAGGATTTTCGAACATACCTTGATGACCTAAACATCGTCGTTTACAGAACAGAAAATAAATTGGACAGTATGGAAGCAGAATTAAAAGATATTAAAAAGCAACGCGAGTCATTTCGAAAACAAATCTCACCGGAAGAAAAAAGGTCCAGTGCAGCATATACAATAAAGAATCAGCGTCTTATTCGAGCGATCGATGAACTAGAACATAGAATTTCAGAAATAACCGACAGGATTAGCTTAACGGAAACTTTTTACATAGGCTTTATAGTTGGATCCGATCTAAACATTACTAAATTTCTCGACTCGGCTAAAAAGAAGATCGAACCATATCGCAGGTACAAAATTACTTGTTCGCAGGCTGGGAAGGTTCAATTCGGAGAGGTATGCGTTGACTATAGTGAAAATCAGCGATAGAAAGGAGCTTGCGAAAGGAAACGCCGGGAATAGCGAGAAAAACCATTAAAATCGTAGCTTTTGGAGCGGGATTTTATTTCGGCGTTTCGACTAATAATTGCTTATCTAGAAGAATCGTCGCAGAAGGCAAGAGCCTTGTCTCTTCCGTGAGTATCTGCAAATCTGACTTGTGGATTTTGGGGTGATAAGAAGTTCGTTTTTTCGGGCCGCACGACTTTCGCCCTCATCAACCTCGGAATCAATGACTGTCATCGGCGAAGATGATGCTCCCGGCCGGGAAGCGATGTCAACCACGCAAAATAACACCGCCGCAGCTGGCCTACCGGTCGAATCTTAGTCTCGAAGAGTCCCTAAAAAAAAATGCATACAGACTCAACTGACGCTCGAGCATATTGCGGTCTACGAGAACGAGCTCAAGCGGGCCCGGATAAAGACCGACCGAGTCGCGCCCGTCCTCCTTCCGCCGCGCACTTCGGACGAGGTCAAGAAGTGCCAGCTCACGACCCCCTAAGAAGGCACATTGCCGTAAGCTCCGCTTTTTTGTTATTGCGCCCCGAGTGCGTCAACATCCCTTGACGTCCATCAATTCTCTTTTCCGCCTCAACCATTGTCGCTCGGCCTGGTGTCGCTCTTCTTTCACAGCCATCTCCTTGTTCTTGACATCGATCTGCGGCCGGGATTATCATTTTTTCGTGATGGGGAGTATCGCTTCCGAGCTTATGGGGAGCGAAAGTCGCGCAACGCGAGAAAGCAATTTCTTCTTCTATAGGCGCAGGGCAAAAGTCTGAAATCCCAACGCCATACCGTTGGGCCAACACGCAAAAACGATACTTCATAGGTTACAACTCGTACGTTTTATCTCCTCGATATTTGTCCGTTAGCGAACACATAGTGTCTCTGAATCGGACAGAGATCAAGGCTAAGCCACTCCCATGATTCCGGATTCCAGGCGAACTCTGCTCTGGCATGTTTTATGCATACATAGAGCCGCAAGGTATCTAGAGATGAGAGGCAGCAAATGATTTCGAAGGCTTTAATGGCGGCTTCTACGAAACCGATCATCCTTTCCATTCTTTTGGAGGGAGAAGATTATGGCTACAGCATCATCCAGAGGGTCAAAGAAGCGTCCGGCGGGTCGCTCGATTGGTCCGACGGGATGCTCTACCCCGTGCTTCAGCGAATGGAGAAAGAAGGGCTGATATCGTCGCGCTGGATTATCTCCGAAGAAGGCCGCTACCGTAAATACTACACGATTACCGATGAAGGCCGCCAAGAGTTGGAATCCGAGATGGCCCAATGGCAGAGCGTCTACATGGCCCTGACCAAGCTCTGCAAGCCCTTGCCGGCCGCCGATTGACCGAAGCGGAGAAAGGAATGTTCGAACTCGAAAAAGCCATCCGGGAGTGGAAAAAGCAATTAAGAAAGACCGAGTCGTTCGAGGACGGATACATCGCCGAACTCGAATCGCATCTTCGCGAAGAGATCGACCGCCAGAAAGAATTTGGGCGTTGTGACGCAGACGCTTACATAAAAGCCGTCGCTATGGTCGGCTCCATCGAATCCATTGCCGCCGAGTACTCCAAGACCAACGTCCGGTCCCTCACCGGCCCGCCATCATGGAAAACATCGCGTTTCTCCCCCGCCCTCCTTTGGAATTATTTCAAGACGGCCGTGCGTAAGGCGCGGCGGCAGAAAGGCTATTCCATAATCAACATCGCCGGCCTGGCCGTGGGCATGACCTGCTGCCTTCTCCTCGTCCTCTGGATTCAGGATGAGCTCAGCTATGATCACTTTCATACCAACGCCAGCCGAATTTATCGCGTGGAGCACGCTTGGCTTCAAGAAAGCAAGGACTTCCGGAGCGCCTCCACGTCGGCGCCCCTGGCTCCTGCGCTCATGACCGAGTTCCCTGAGATCGAAAAAACCGTACGTTTCGCGGAGAACGGATTTTGGGTCATCTACCAGGACAGGCGGTTCATGGAGCAGATTTTCTTCTCTGACTCCGAAGTATTCGACGTCTTCACTATTTCCCTGATCAAGGGCGATCCGAAGTCGGCCTTGAAAGACCGGGATTCCCTAGTCATTTCCGAGGAGATGAGCCGGAAATATTTCGGCCAAGAGAATCCCATCGGTAAGATATTAACCTTGATGGAATACGGTGATTTCAAAATCACCGGCGTTTTCAAGGATATTCCCCAGAACTCACATTTTCACTTCGGATTCCTGGGGCCGTTCACGACATACGCGGGCAGGACCCTGAACCAATGGGGAATCTATAACTACTACACATATGTTTTGACCGGAAAAGGATTCGATCGGAAATCTTTTGATGCCAAGCAACTGGCTTTCGTTCAAAAGTATCAGGGGAACATGATCAGACCCGGCATTAATTTCAGGTATATTCTCCAGCCCCTCACCCGTATTCATTTGTATTCCCACGTCCATAACGAACTGGAGCCGAACGGAAACATCGGGCGCATCATGATTTTCTCGGCCGTCGCGCTTTTCATTCTACTCATCGCCTGTTTCAATTATATCAACTTTGCTACGGCATCCTATGCCGCACGGACCAAGGAAGTTGGCCTACGGAAGGTCATCGGCGCGGGAAAAAAGCAAATCATCGGCCAGTTCCTTGGCGAGTCCTTATTGATCTCGCTTTTAGCCCTGTTTTCGGCCTTCCTCCTGGCCGCTTTCCTTCTGCCGGCATTCAACACGCTGTCCGAAAAAAGTTTGACGATGAACGATCTCTTTGACGGCCGAATCATCGCCGGCATGATCGCCTTCATGCTGTTGACAGGTCTCTTGGCCGGAAGCTATCCGGCCGTGTTCCTCTCGTCCGTCCGTCCAGCCGCGGCACTCCACGGGCCGGGCCTGCTCCGCTTGAAGGCCTCTGCCTTTCGGAACGCCCTCATCGTCGTCCAATTTACGATCTCCATCGGCTTCATCATTGCCACGCTGATCATCGCCGCCCAAATGAGCTACATCCTCGACGAAAATCTCGGGCTCGACAAGGAGCATGTTATCACCATCCCGCTTCGGGATGTGACTGTCTTGAAAAAAATCGACGCCATCAAAAACCAGCTCGCGGAGAACCCGTCGATCCTCAGCGTTTCCGCCAGCACGTTTTTCCCCGGCAAGAACACTTACAACCAAAACTACTGGCGGGAAGGGATGAGCGAGAACGAATACCCGATGATCCGTTGGATGGCGGTCGACCATGACTTTATGAAAACTCTGGGCATCCCGCTTATGGCCGGCCGGGATTTTTCCAGGGACTTTCCGTCTGATGTGGGCCGGGCCTACATTCTCAACGAAGCCGCCGTGAAGGAAACCGGGTTGGCATCCCCCATCGGAAAACAGTTCAAAATCATCGAGAAAGGGACCGTGATCGGCGTCACCAAAGATTTTCACTTCGATTCTCTCCATCAGAAGATCGAGCCCCTGGCGCTTTATATCTATCCGTCCTTGTTCGAGTATCTCTCGGTCAGAATTCGTCCCGCCCAAACCGCTCAAGTCTTGGGATTTCTGAAGAATAAATGGGAAAGTCTCGCTCCCGGCAAGACCTTCGAATATTCCTTCCTGGATGAGGACATCGACAAACTCTACAAAGCTGAAATCCGTCTGAACAAAATATTCCTATCGGCCGCGGCGGCATCCGTTTTGATCGCCTGCCTGGGGTTGTTCGGACTGGCGGCCTTGACGGCCAAACGCCGGACCAAGGAAATCGGCATCCGAAAAATCCTGGGGGCTTCTGTCGCCGGGATCACGGTCCAGTTGTCCAGGGAATTCCTGGCCCTGGTTGCACTGGCCAATGTTATGGCCTGGCCGGTGGCCTACTATGCCATGGCCAAGTGGCTTCAGGGGTTCGCCTACAGGACAACCATCGGCATCGGGACCTTTGTCTTGTCCATGTTGATCGCCGTCCTGATCGCCATAGTCACAATCAGCTATCAAGCCGTCAGGGCCGCCCTGGCCAATCCGGTCGAAAGCCTGCGGTATGAATAATAGATCTGGAGCATAGGCCTTAGGCCGGATTCGTCATGCGGGGTGGATGAAGCGGGCGTTTTCCATAAGCTAGACTTTTTCGACGACGTCCGGCTAGCTGAGCCGGCCCGCCGGCCTCTTTCGTGGCAAATTTCTTCGTGGTTTTTCCCGTACCATGACACTAGAGCAATTCAGCCGGCGGTATCTCAAAAAATTCCTCAAGCCGCAGCCCGTCACCGCCCACCATTAAAGGCCGGGCATCAGGATGCTTTTTGATGAAAATTCCGATCCCCGGAATTCCATCCCTCGTCCGTCCGGTCTTCACTTCGAGCGCGGCCAGCCGCTTTCCCTTCTCCAGAACAAAATCCACTTCAAACTTATTTTCGCGCCAATAGCTCAGCTGCAAATCCTGCCCGGCCGCCCCGGCCAGCAAATGAGCGCCCACGGCGGATTCCACCAGTCTCCCCCATGCCGCCGGGTCCCGCCGCATCGCCGTGAAGTCCGATGCCGAGAGCGCGCTGAAGAGAGCCGTGTTCATGACTTGAAACTTAGGGCTCGAACTCCTCCGCCGGAGCGGAGCCACGGAATACTTCTGCAGTCCCGTTATAAGCCCCGCCGCACAGAGGAGATCCAGGTAGTGGGAAAGCGTTGTCGTATTCCCGGCATCTTGGAGTTGCCCAAGCATCTTGTTGAAGGATAAAATGCGGCCCGAATACAGCGTCCCCAGCTCGAACAGGCTCTTCAGCAACGCCGGTTTATCGACGCGGTTCATCATCAGGATATCGCGGGAAACCGTCGTCTCAATAATGGAATCGCGGACGTAATCCCGCCAGCGTTGCTCTTGGGAAATGAGAGGCGCGGCGCCGGGGTAACCGCCGAAATAGATATAGGTTTCAAGGTCAAATCCGAACGCCTCCCTCATCTCCTGATACGTCCAATGGGGCAGGCGCACGACTTCGAATCGACCGGTGAAAGACTCGGTCAGCCCCTTCTGGAGAAGAAGCGACGAGGAGCCGAGAAGGATGACTTTCAAAGCTAATCCGTTTCGGCCGTCTTCGTCCCAGAGTTTCTTGACCGTCTCGCTCCAGGCCGGGATTTTCTGAATTTCGTCAATAGCCAGGACGAAGCCTCCGGCCGGCCGACGGCTCCTATACTCTTCACGAGCGGCATTCCATTGCTGCTCGAGCCAGGCCGATCCGTGCGCTTCCTGGGTATCTGCCGAAGCATATCGGGAAGGGAAAGGAAGCTCCTTAAGGATTTGGCCGACGATGGTCGTTTTTCCGGATTGTCTGGGACCTGAAAGGACCTGGATAAAACGCCGGGGCTCCTGAATCCTCTCAAAAAGCGGCCCGAATTGAGGTCTTTTAAACATGAATTTCCTCGAGAAAATATAATTTACTCAAGACGTTGAGTATTTTTACTCAATTGCGGAAAAAAATCAATCCCAATTAAGTGCGCGGGCCTCAATGTAGAACCGCCTTTCAACAATATTAAGAAAAAGAAGCTGGGAGGCAAGAGCGAATTCATTCTGACCATCGCCGTGAACAGGACGTGGATTCCGGCAAAAGTCATTCCCAATTCCAAGGATGAACGCGAGCTCGGCTGCCGGATATCGTTTCTCTATTTCCGGTAGGGCTGGCGCCGGCTTTATTTGATTCCGGCCGCCTGAAACAGCCATCTCCTTGTTCATCGACTTGACATCCCTTCACCTCATAATTTATCATCCATGACGATGGGACGAGGCAAAATCAGCGCATGAATGCTCACTCAACCGTCGCTCACGAAAATGATTTATCCTTCATTCGAGGTCAAACTGGTTATGATGATTTCCTCCGGCAAAGAGGACAACGTCAAGCTTTTTTGACTTGAGGAGAGAACCTGGGAATAGCAATCCTCGTTTTTATCTGTTCACTCATTTTTGCCTTCCTGTTCGTTTATCATTCGCCCCGCCTGAATATCAAACTCCTCCTTTTTCTTATAAAGCCCGGAAAGCCCTTTGACGCCTGCAAAACTCCGAGCGCCCCTGATTATGCAAAGTTAGAAAACTGGGCGGATCATGTTCTAAAAAAAGGGAGTTCTCAACTGGTTCCCAAACGATCTGCGCTCAGAAATGATAAGGAAAAAGCCAAAGCGGATGTCTTTTTTGTTCATTTCACAACATGCATTACCCGAAAACGGTGGAATGCGGACATTTCGAACAGATTGTTGAACAGGATAACGGATGTGCTTTCGATAAGAAACCAAGCGAGCATTTTCAATGAGAGCTGTCGCGTGTATGCTCCTCGGTACCGTCAGGCAACCCTTTACTCTTTTTTTGATCAAAAAGACAACGGGAAAAAAGCCCTCGACCTGGCTTATGAGGATATCAAATCTGCTTTTTCTCACTATTTGGTTCATGATAACAGCGGGAGGCCGATTGTCATTGCCGGACACAGCCAGGGGGCCGAGCATGTCGCGCGTTTGCTGAGGGACTTTTTCGACGGAAAAGAGCTGATGAAAAAGTTAGTTGTGGCCTATCTGCTGGGAATGCCGTTTAAGGAAAAGAATTTTAAACAAATTCCGCCAAGCAGCTCTCCTCACCAAACACGCTGCTTTGTTACCTGGAGCGCGTTTGGCCGCAATGCCGCCCCCAATTATTTCCAGAAAGACTACAGCACGGCCGTCTGCATAAATCCGCTCTCCTGGAGCGCGGAAGGCGAGGTTGAAGGAAAGGACAAGAACCTTGGCGGAGTATCGTGCTTTTTCAGGCGAGTTGACCGACGCATCGTCGACGCCCAATGTTCCAACGGGATTTTATGGATCAGCAAACCTAAAAAAAGGGGATATATTTCACTTCCCCCCAGGAACTACGTTTTAATGGACTATAATCTTTTCTACATGAACATAAGGGAAAACGTGAAGGAGAGAATCGAAAGTTACCTCAAACTGGGGGATAGATAACAATTTACGAAGTCGGTCGGTTCGATGACAGACTCATCGCCGAATTTTATTAAAGAAAATACTCGGGGGGTTTTTAACAAAATATTGACAAACCCTTGACAAGCTCATGACAACTTTCAGGGGGCAAAGGATTAAATTCTCCTCAGATTAAGATCCTAAGGAGAAGAACGATGTCAGGAATCTTTGGAGCAAGGCGTTCATAAATTTGAGCTGTTTGCTTCAGAAACATTACGACTGCGGAAAGAAATGAGGATTGGAATCATGACAGCAGAAAATATCTTCGATGAAAGTCATGAAATAAATAGAATTGGATTTTTGTCACTATTTTAGAAGGAGAAAAAAAATGGCTGGAGCTAACCTGTGGGTAATCTCAAAAATTTTTTTGTTTGTTTCTTTAGTCTATACGCTTGTCTTGCTTCCACCGGCCGCGCTTCTCAAGTACGGAATTCTTCCTCTTTTCTTGAAAAATGGATATTCATTTTTCTTAGGATTGCTCCTTGCCCACATCAATCTCTGGGTGCTTTTGTTGTCGGCCGTTGCCATCCCGGGAATATGCTGGAGGGTGTTGAATTTGAGGTATTCTGGAAGCCATAATCTCGATATTTCGGACAAAGATGTAAGACATTGGCTTATGACTCACATGATTTATACGCCCACCGCCGTAACTCTGGACTTCTTTCATCTCTATCCTCTCAAAGCCATTCATATACGACTTTTCGGCACCAAAGTGGGAAAAAACGTCGTAGCGGGAGGTTTGGTTCTTGATCCTTCTTTGCTCGAGATCGGAGACAATTCGAACATCGGAGGCTTTTCCACTATCCTCGGGCACTCAGTCGAACGGGGAAAGATTTATTTTAGAAAAGTGACAATAGGCAAGAATTGCGGCATCGGCGTTCGGGCGACGGTGCTTCCCGGTGTCAGCCTGCAGGATAACGCGATGCTCGGCGCACAATCCCTCTTGACAAAAAACATTCAGGTTCCCGGCAATGAGACTTTTGGAGGAGTTCCAGCCAAAAAGATTGCATCAAAAATAAAATAAAGTATATAAGGTCAGCCCCGTTCCACGGCTGCGCAGGCACGCGGGGTCCTTTATAAAACACGGAACTTCGGGCATAGGGGTTTCTACATGTCAAAACTTATATTCTGGGTTTTTTGGGTCGAAGTCGGCAGCCGTAAGGCCGGCGTTGAGCTTGAATTCTTCATAGCCATAGTTCTCGATAAGCTGGTCTCGCCAATCATAAATCATGGACCTAATGGGGACTTTAAAGACGGTATCGAGGTTGACGACGGCCCGGAAGCAAAAATACCCCTTTTCTTTGGGAAAAATGCTTTCGATTTTTCTTGTCTTGCGGGCGTAGATCATCTCTTCCCCCAAGTCTTTTACCTGAATCTCGCCGGCGCTGATCCCTCGTTGCAATTCCATGCCGATCAGCCTAATGAGATTTTCGAGCCCGACTTCAGTTATCGGATGGCGGTTGCCCTTCATCGCCCTTGAGTTCAAGGGGTCAAGGTTTAGCTTTATCAGATCGAGAATTCCCCCTTCATGAGCCTTGATTCGATTGTTGTTGGCCCCCTGGACATAAAGGCATTCACGTCCCTTGAAAGGGTCTTTGATCCATTTCATATAGACGCTAAACGGCCTCTTGAACTTGATGAAAATCGTCTCTTCCTTAGTCAGGTTTCCATTGATCCGCTCCTGCTTGTGGAAGACGGCTGTGTAGCTGTCGACAGAAGCCATGGCCGTCTTAGCCGCATCGATCAACTTTTCAGGGTCGAAGCTCTCCTGAGACCAAAAGGCCAAGAACAGGGGAGCTATAAGAATCGACAGAAGCGGCACAATTTCAGCTATCTTCTTGAGGTTTAGGGGTTTGCTTTTTCGCGTTGCGCGACTTTCCTTCCCGTTAATATCGGAATCGGCACCGGTCTTCACGATAAAAGGATATTCCCGGCTGCGGATCGATGTCAAGAACGTGAACGTCACCGTGACCCAGGGCGGGCGGCGGCCTTATTTGATCCCGGCCGCGAGAAATTTCTCTTTCGGCCCCAGAGCCAAGAATTTATCGAGCTCTTCCTTGGCCTTGGCTTCCTCGGCTTGGGCCGCTTGGAACTTTTGGTATGTTTCGCTGATCGCCTTTTGGATCTGGTCTTTGGGAGTCATGCTGTTGAAGGAGTAAAACTGCTGCCAGAGCGCGTTCATTTTTAGGTTCAATAGATCCACCATCTCTTTGGCCTTGGCCCATTTGTCTTCGAGCCCGGCTTTCTTTTCTTCATATTTTTTTTGGGCTTCGGCGCGCAGGTCCGCGGCGGCCTTGTCTGTTCCGGGCCCGGTTTCTTGAGCGGCCGTTGGGGCAGCCGTTGCGGCCGCCGCCTCGCCTCCGGCCGGAGGGACGGGATTTGTCTGGGTCACGGACGGCTTCTTCTTGGTTTTAGCCAGGTCCGCATTGGTGACGACCGTGGACGATTTCCCCTTGAGATTTTCTCTTCTTTCCTTTTCTTTTTTCGTCACTTCGGCGAGGCTCTGGGCCGAAGCGAGCGTGGACATGAACAAGAGCAGGGCCAAAGCGGCGATTGTCTTTTTCGGGCTCATTTTCCTGAACTCATATTAGCGCCGAGACTCCCGCCTGTCAATCACTCGCGGACCGGGTGTGCGGACGGACACAAGTTCTCCGTTCGAGGCGACCTCGACGGCGCCGGAGAGGTCCGTCCTGTAGATTCGGGCGCCCGTTTCCTTGTAGCGGTCGAGGATTTCCTGTTGAGGAAAGCCGAATCTGTTTCCGCGTCCGACCGAGATGACGATGACTCCGGGAGCAACGGCGTGGAGAAAGGCGCTCGAGCTCGAGGACGCGCTGCCGTGGTGAGGAGATTTAAAGACTCCGCTTTGAATGTCGGCGCCGCCGGCCAGAATCTCCTGCTCGGCGTTGGTCCCGATATCGGCGGGCAGGAGGAAAGCCGTCGAGCCGAAGGTGACTTTCAGGACGAGCGATCGATCGTTGTCCGGGGGAGACACGGCCGGCGATCCTTCTGGCGGGAAAAGAACTTCAATTCGGACATTTCCCTCCCGGTGTGAGAAGCCGCGGAAGACGCGTCGTTGGGGAACGCCTCCCAGGGCTGTTTTGAGTTCGGCGTATTTCGCGTCGTCCGGGGGGCTGAAGCTCTCCCAGAATTCCCCGATGCGGAAATTTCGGGCCACGGAGGCCAGGCCGTTGAGATGATCGGAATGAGCATGGGTCAGAACCAGATAGTCGATCCTTTTGATGCCCTTGCTCCAGAGGAACGGCGAGACCACGCTTTCCCCGATGTCGAACGTGCCGCCCGGAAGCCCTCCGCCGTCGATGAGCATTTTCTTGTGCCCGGGGAATTCGATAAGGACGGAATCGCCCTGCGCGACGTCGATAAAAGTGACCTTGAAGTTTCCGGAAGCGGAGGAGAAGGGATACAAAATGAGAAGGCCGAAAAGGACAAGAAATCCGGCAATGGCGGCGACTCTGAATTTTTTGAGCTGCGCGGGAAGAAGAAGGAGGAGGAGAAAAAGAAAATAGCCGGCGACGACGAGGCCGGGCGGCGTCGGGATCCTGTAGGAGAGAAAGGCGAACCGGTCGAGAAGGTGCGTCGATCCCATAAAGGCCTTGATGAGAAATGCGATCGCGGACGCCGCCGGTCGGGCCAGGGCCGGAACGATAATAGCGACGGGAAGAAAAATGTACCCCGCCGCCATGATCAGGCCGACGAGCGGAATGCCGATCAGGTTCAGAAGGAGGCCGGAAAAGATGATCCGGTGGAAGGACTGAGCGATAAGCGGCAGGACTCCCATTTGGGCCGTGAGCGACAGGGTGAACATCTCTCCGATCTTCAGGGGTACCTTAGGTATGGCGGGCATGATCTTCGGGTAGAAGAGGATGATGGACAGCGTGGCGGCGAACGTCAATTGAAACCCGAGGTCAAAGAGCTGGAAAGGATTGAAGAGGAGGATGACGAAAGCGCTCAAGCTGATGGTGTTGAGGAGATGGGTGTCCTTCCAGAAGAGCTTGCCGAGAAGAAAGGCGATGCTCATGATGGCCGCCCGGACGACGGAGGCCCGGCCTTCGACAAGGAATGAATAAAAAATGAGGAGGACGATGAGAAGGACGTAGGAGAGGCGGATTGGCAGGCGAACAAATCTCAACAGGCCGAAGATCATGAAGGAGATCATGCCGATGTGGGCGCCCGAAATAGCGAAAAGGTGGAAAAGCCCGGTTTTTTGGAGCGCCTGGGTCGTTTCCGGAGTCAACCGTCCCCGCCCTCCGAGGATGAGGGTTTCGAGAATCGCCCCCTCCGCCGACAGCTGGTTGGGGTCTTGAGGAGAGGCGAAGTGTTGTTCGATTGCCCGCTGGCAGCGCTGCCTCAAGGTGGATATGAACCGGAGAAGCGAGGCTTGGCGGTCGCTTCCGATTTTCTGGACGAGGAGCGGGCTCTTGGTCGCGGCCAGGTTATGGAGCAGCTGGGTTTTGAGATACATCCGGGAGAAGGGCTCTTGGAAATTCCGGTATTCCTGCATCGGAACGATATGGGCGGAGACTTTTAAACGGTCGCCGGTCGAGAGGTTCAAATGCCCCGGAAATTCGATCGAATGAAGGACGGAAATGCGGAGGTTCCCCGAGAGGCGTTCCTCTTTGTTCTGGAAGGACATTTTTTCGACGCGGAGATAGAGGTAATCGCGGTCGAGGCCGGGGGACGGAGACCGGGTGAGGACGCCGCTGAAATCCGCGTAGGCCGTTTCTTGCAAGCGGTGCAGGGCGTTCCGGTCGAAGCGGTCGTTGAAAAGAGTGAAGACGCTCGAGCCCAGGAACATCGTCGCGATGAGGATGAGGAAGAAACAGGCCTTGCTCCTTTTCAGCGCGTAGAAGAACCAAGCGAGGACACATGCGGCGGCCAGGCCGGACGCCGCCAGCGTCAGGGGAAGGGAGGTCAGGTTGGAGACCCAAATGCCGACGATGAGCGACAGAGTCAGAAAGAGAAAGGGGAAAGCCATGAGGACTCTATCATATGATTATGAAGAGCCCTTTTCAAGGCGGTTCTGCTGCTCCAGGCAGTCCAGAAGGAGGTGGCAGAGGATTTTGATGCCGAGGCCGATGCTCCGTTCATCGGGGTTGAAATACGGGCTGTAGAGAGGGGCGGAGTTCAGCACTCGCGGATTTTTCGAGCCAAGCAGGAAATACATCCCTGGGATCTTCTGGCTGTAAAGGGCGAAATCGTCGGCCATCATCTGGGGTTTGATCGGGCTGAATTTCTTTTCGCCGAGCGCCTCGGCGAGCGAAGGCATCATGAGGTCGAGCAACATCGGGTGATTATAGACCGAAGGAGTGTCCTCCTCGAAGGCGAGCGCGTAATCGCCGCCGAAAGAGTGGGCGATGCCCTTGACGACGCTTTCCATCAAGCGGGGGATCTTTTTCCGGTTGGATTCGCTCAACGTCCGGATGATCCCTTCTAGGTGGACGCGATCGGCGATAAGGTCGGCTTTCGCCCCGCCCTCGATCTTGCCGATGGTCAGGAGGGCTGGGTCCGTGGGGTCGATGTTGCGGCTGATGAGCGACTGAAGGGCCATCACGATCTGGGAGGTGAGGACGATGGCATCGACTCCTTCCTGCGGCTGCGAGATTTGGGCGCTTTTCCCTTTGATCGTGATTTGAAAAGAATCCGAGTTGGCCAACAACGGTCCGGGAGTGATGAACACCTGCCCCAGGTTCTCGGACCAGACATGAAAACCGAAGATGGCGCCGACGGGAGGATTGTCGAGAACGCCTTCTTTGATCATGAGGGCCGCCCCGCCTTCTTCTCCGGCCGGCGCGCCTTCTCCAGCGGGCTGAAAGATGAATTTGATGTTTCCCTTGATCCGGTCTTTGAGCTCGTTCAAGACGAAGGCTGTTCCCAAAACGATCGACGTATGGAGGTCATGGCCCGTGGCGTGCATGATCCCCGGATTCAAGGACTTGAAGGGGACGTCGGCCAGCTCCTGGATGGGCACGGCGTCCATGTCGGCGCAGACGGCGACCGTGCCGCCCGGTTGGCTTCCCTGGAGCAAGCCGACGACACCGGTCTTGGCAATCCCCGCTTTGACGTCCAGGCCGAGCGAGGAGAGTTTCGCGCTGATGTAATTGGCCGTCTCCTGTTCGTGATTCGCAAGCTGCGGGTTCATATGGATGAAACGGCGAACCTTGATCATCTCCAGCCGATTTTTTTCAATTTCGCGGTCGATGCTAGCCGCCGTCTTTTTGTCCACGGCAGGAGCGGTGAGGACGCAGCAACAGACAGAAAAGAATATAGATAAAATGCGTAAATTTCGTTCGAAAGCCATGCTTTATCTTAAAATGAGAAAAGGCTAAAGTCAAGAAAAGATGACTTTTATTGTTTTCAAAGATGAAATCTGCTAACGTTGCTCAAAAGGAGAAAAAATGGACAAATTGTTTCGGACGTTCTATAAATCGCCGATCGGGATTCTGGAGATCAGGGGAACGGAAAAGGAAATTTGTTCGGTCAATTTTGTCAAAAGAAAAAAGAAAAATTCGGTGACAGGCACCGTTGGCGGCCGTCACCGAATTTCCCGGGCGCTCAAAGAATGCGTTAGACAGCTCGATGACTATTTCAAGGGAAAACGAAAGATCTTTGAGTTGAAACTGAGGTTCGAAGGGACGGATTTTCAAAAAGCGGTCTGGTTGACGTTGCTCGGCGTCGGCTACGGCGAAACAGCCGCGTATCAGGACATTGCCCAGACGGTCGGACGGCCGAAAGCCGCCCGGGCCGTGGGCCAGACGAATGGGCTCAATCCGATCGGAATAATCGTTCCTTGCCACCGCATCATCGGAAGTTCGGGGAGACTCGTCGGATATGGCGGCGGCCTGTGGCGGAAGGAATGGCTGCTCGCGCACGAACGGAAATTTATGAATAAAAGATAGAAAGGTCTTTTCTTTGAAGCACCGGCCGAACATGCCAAAATAATGAGGAGGAGGTGGCTCAATGTCCCTAGATAGAAGAGATTTTCTTAAGTCGCTCCTGGCTACGATTCCGCTCGCGGCGATCGACTGGGATTCTTTTCCCAAGGCGAGGCAAACCCGGAGCGGACAGGAAGGCTTTGACGCCGTCATCATCGGCAGCGGCCTGGGAGGCCTGAGCTGCGCGGCCGCTTTTGCGCGCCAGGGTTTCAAGCCGCTTGTCCTGGAGCAGCACACGATCCCCGGCGGCTATGCCACTACCTTCAAGCGGCCCGGGGGTTTTGTCTTCGATGTCTCCCTCCATTCGACCTCGGTCGGAGAACGAAACCGGGTGGCGAACCTCATTCCCGGTTTTCCAGAAATCACGGATGTGGAATTCGTCCCGCATCGCACGCTCTACCGGGCCATCTTCCCCGAACATGATATTCGTGTCCCTCATAAAGATGTCGCCGGATATATCAAAATTCTGCAAAGCCATTTTCCGGAAGAACGGGAGGCAATCGAAGGCCTGTTCGCCGATATGAAAGGATTGAGGGAGGATTTGGGCAGATATTCGCAAGCCGGGGACAAGATGAATTTCAACACCTTCCCCAAAGATTTTCCTCACCTCTTCAAGGCGGTTAATCAGACCTGGGGACAGATGGTCGATGGCCGGATCAAGGATCCGAAGCTCAAGGCTATCGTCTCCGGAATGTGCGGCTATTTCGGCCTGCCCCCATCCAAGCTGGCGAGCCTTTATTACGCCATGCCGACAAGCGGCTATCTCGAAGATGGCGGATATTATCCCATCGGCAAATCCCAAAAAATAAGCGACGCCTTTGTCCGCTTCATCGAGGAGCGGGGAGGCAAGGTCAGGCTCCGCACCAGGGTGGTCAAGATCTTGACGAAGGACCATGCGGCTGTCGGCGTCAGAACTAGCGACGGAAGCGATGTCCCGGCCAAGGTCATCGTCTCGAACGCCAATGGCTACGATACTTTTCACACCCTGCTGGACGAGGCCGAATTCCTCAAAGACTACTTGGCCAGGCTGGATAAATTCACGGCGAGCCTCTCCTCGTTTCAAGTCTGGCTCGGCCTGAAGAAAGACCTCGTCCGCGAATTGGGCCTCAAGGAGACAGAGATCTTTTATTATTCCAGTTACGACTTGGAAGCGGGCTATAGGCAATCCCTGGAGGCCGATATGGAAAATCCGGGATACGGGCTGACCCTTTACGACAATCTCTACGAAGGCTATTCGCCCAAAGGCAAGAACACGCTGAACATCATTTCGCTTCAGGGCTACGACCCCTGGAAAAAATTCGAAGCCGACTACTTTATAGGAAACAAGGATGCTTACCGGGCTGAAAAGAAGAGAATCGCCGATATTCTTCTCCGGACGGCTGAGAAGACGTTCCTGCCCGGACTCTCCCAAGCCATCGAAGTCATGGAGGCCGCAACACCGCTGACCAACGTCCGGTTCACGGGAAATTATCGGGGAGCCATCTATGGTTGGGACCAGACACTGAATAATTCCATGCCCCGCCGCCTCCCCCCCAAAACTCCCATCAAGAACCTCTTTCTGGCCGGCGCCTGGACTCAGCCTGGAGGAGGCTACGGAGCGGTCATCCCCAGCGGCCTTCAATGTTTCGCCGAAATCATGAAGGACTGGCAGAAATAGACGTTTCCGGCCCAGACAGCCATCCTCCTCGGCTGGCGCTTGAAGCGCACTGAGAATTTATGTTCTGACGCGGCCCAAACTCTATGGAATTTTGTTCGTTTTTGGTGTAATACTGTTTTTGTCGTTGATTATTTTTGGAGGTATCCATGAGAAAAGCCCTGGTCATCGTTTTTCTTTTTGTGTGCATTTTGCTTTCCGGGTGCAAGCAGTCTTCGGAGAAGAAAATTGATTCTCAGGCTGCCGCGGCCCTCAAAAAAATAGAAGCCATAGCCAGACAATCCGCCGAAAAGTCGCGGACGAGCGACGAGAAAGCGACAGCCAAAGAGGCTTATCGGGCCTTGAAATCGACAATTTCGGAAAAAACGGCGGGAAAAAACGTTAGATTGGGAAAAATCAGCGGGACAAGAGTTGACAAAGACGGGAGAGGGAGCACCTGGGCTTTTGTCTATTACGCGGATAATACCGACAATAAAAACTATACTCATGAATACGGTTTTGGCTGGGTTAAGGGAAAAATAAGCACGGGATATGAAAATATATTTTCCCTGGGATTGAATACGACGGCCTATGATTATATGTTCAAAGATATCGGCAGCGACTGGCTCGACTCAAAAGAAATCGCCAGAAAGGCCTATGGTCTCTTTACGAAAACGAATATGTATGGAATTCAATTGCAGGCACGCTGGGATACGTCAAAATACAAAACCGGGCCTTTTTGGCTGGCCGACGCTGGTCTCATGGGCAGGGAGAATCCCGATATCTATTTTGACGCACAAAGCGGAGAGAAAATCAAGTAATCCCTCTCCCCTTTATTAAATAAGATTCTCTTCCATTTTGTGTGGATTAAGGATGATCGGAGAAGGTCCGGAAACGGCCTGGCTCCCATCCAGGTTTTTAACGCCGTTCTCTCACCGCCCTTTTCGGCGCCGCGGAACTCGCAAAGCAGATTTAGTCATCAAACGGATGTTTGAAAAAATGGAGCCCCAAAACTCCCATTTTTTTCATCTTGGCGTTTCCCTTTTATGGATCAAGCTCAAACATCCGCGGCGCCCGGCAGAGCCGGGTCCCCTCAAGGGCGGTTCGAGAAGGCTAAACCTTCCACGGTCGCTGCGGCCATTCCCGGACCTTCTCCCTCATTTTTAGCCACACAAAATGAAAGAGAACCTTATAAAAGAATTTTAATCGGATTGAGGTCCCTCTTTTATCAGATCGAGATGTGTTCCTGGTATTCGCCGAAGGCATCCTTGAGAATGTCGGTGATCTCGCTCAGGGTGGCCAGGCTCTTAACGGCCTCGATGAGGGGAAGCATCAGGTTTTCTCCGGCGTCGAGCGTCTTCCTCAGCGCCTCCAGCCGGGCCGCAACCCGGGAGGCCGACCTCTTTTTCCTCAATCGCCGCAGGCGCTCGATCTGTTCTTTTTCCAGCCTCTTTGGAGGATGAGAGATCTTGAAGTTCAGCCGCTCCGTTTCGTCGATATATTCGTTCAGCCCGACGATCGTCCGCTTTTTTTCTTCGATCTCCTTTTGGCAGGCGTAGGCGCTTTCCTGGATCTCCCGCTGGATGTATCCGGACTCGATGGCTTTGAGCGTGCCGCCCATGTCCTCGATCTTGCGGAGATATCCCCTGACCCGGAATTCGATCTCGTTCGTCAGCGTCTCAATGAAATAAGAGCCGCCGACGGGGTCTGCGGTTTCCGCGACGCCGCTTTCATGGGCGATGATTTGCTGTGTCCGGAGGGCGATGCGGACGGACTCTGCGCTCGGAAGAGCCAGAGCCTCATCCCGCGAATTCGTATGCAGGGACTGCGTTCCGCCCAGAACGGCGGCCAGCGCCTGAAGGCTGACCCGGACGACGTTGTTTTCGGGCTGCTGGGCGAGGAGCGTCGCGCCGCTGGTCTGGGTGTGGAAACGGAATTTCCAGGAGTCCGGATTCTTGGCCTTGAAACGGTCCCGGGTCAGCCGGGCCCAGATCCGGCGTGCGGCCCGGAACTTGGCGATCTCCTCAAAGAAGTTGTTGTGGGCGGCAAGGAAGAACGACAGCCGTGGGGCAAACGTATCCACGTCGAGCCCGGATTTCGTCAAGGCCTCGAGATAGGCGACGGCGTTGGCGAAGGTAAAGGCAAGCTCCTGGGCGGCTGTGGCCCCGGCTTCCCGGATATGGTAGCCGCTGATGCTCATTGTGTTCCACTTTGGAACGTGCGCTTGGCAGAAGGAGACGGTTTCGGTGATGATGCGGAGCGAGGGGCGCGGCGGGAAAACATATGTTCCCCGGGCGACGTATTCTTTCAAGATGTCATTCTGGATCGTTCCCGACAGGGCGTCCCAGGGAATTCCGCGTTTTTCGGCCAGGGCGAGATACATGGCCAGGATGGCCGCGGCCGTGGCGTTGATGGTCATGGAGACGCTGACTCTGTCGAGCGGAATACGGTCGAAGAGAACGGCCATGTCCTCGAGAGAATCGATGGCGACGCCGACTTTCCCCACCTCGCCCGCGGCGCGCCGGTCGTCGGAATCGAGCCCGATCTGGGTGGGCAGGTCGAAGGCCACGCTCAGCCCCGTTTGTCCCTGGGAGAGGAGATAGCGGAAGCGCCTATTGGAATCCCGGGCGGTCCCGAAGCCGGCGTACTGACGCATGGTCCAGAGCTTGCCGCGGTACATGTCGGGATGAATACCTCGGGTGAAAGGAAACTCGCCGGGCCGCGCCAGTTCGTCGGCCGGGCGAAAATTGATGAGATCGCCTTCGGTGTAGAACGCTTTGAAGGAGGGCTCTGCCTTATTCTTGGAGATTGCCACGGCGCCTTTCTTCTCCGATCTTTTTAATTCTCCCCACATGATCCTCCCCGCCACCCTTTTTTGAAGGGGAGGAGAGATCTATTCGATCATTCACGCGGCAAATTTAGCGAACGCTTTCGTTCCGGTGTAAATAGCCTTCGGCCCGAGCTCGTCCTCGATCTCCAGGAGGCGGTTGTATTTGGCGATCCGCTCGCTCCGGGACACGGAGCCGGTCTTAATCTGGCCCGTACCCAAAGCGACGGACAAATCGGCGATAAACGTGTCCTCGGTCTCGCCGGAACGGTGGGAGATGATGGCCGAGAAACCCGCGGCGTGGGCGTAATCGACGACTTCGATCGTCTCGGTCAGGCTCCCGATCTGGTTCAGCTTGATAAGGATCGAGTTCGTGATCTTTTCACTCACGCCCTTCTTGAACCGCTCTAAGTTCGTGACGAAGAGATCGTCGCCGACGAGCTGGATTTTCGTGCCGAGGGTGTCGGTCAGATATTTCCAGCCGGGCCAGTCGTCCTCGGCCAGGCCGTCCTCGATGGAGACGATCGGATACGTCCGGATGAGGCCGGCATAGAAGGCGGCCATGTCTTCCGCTGTCTTGGACCCGGCGCCGGATTTTTTGAAGACATATTTGCCATCCTCATAGAGTTCGGAAGCGGCGACGTCGAGGGCGAGATAGACTTCTTTTCCAGGCTCGTAGCCGGCCTTGCGGATGCTTTCGACAATGCACTCCAGCGCTTCTTCGTTGGATTTCAGGTTCGGGGCGAAACCCCCTTCATCGCCGACGGACGTGCTGGCGCCTTTCGCCTTCAGTATCTTTTTCAGGCTGTAGAAAATCTCGGCCCCGGCGCGGATGGCTTCGGCGAAGGTGGGGCAGCCGGCCGGCGCGATCATGAACTCCTGGATATCGACATTGTTATCGGCATGCGAACCGCCATTGAGGATGTTGATGAGAGGGACGGGCAGCCGGTAGGAGTCTTTTTTTCTGAGATAGGAATAAAGAGGGAGGCCGGCAGATTCGGCCGCGGCAGCCGCGACGGCCATGGAGACCGATAGAATCGCATTGGCTCCCAGGTTCTTCTTGGATGGAGTCCCGTCCAACTCGACAAGAAGGGTGTCGATCTCCTTTTGAGCGCAGGCGTCCATCCCTATGAGCTTTGGCTCAATGATGTCATTGACGTGGGCGACGGCTTTCAAAACCCCTTTGCCCAGATAGCGGGCGGGATCGTCGTCCCGGAGTTCGAGGGCTTCGTGAGTTCCCGTCGAAGCTCCGGACGGAACATAGGCTTTGCCCACGGCACCGCCCCGCAGGACGACTTTGGTCGCGATGGTCGGATTGCCCCGGGAATCGAGGATCTGTCTCGCCTTGATTTGAACGATATCTGTTTTCCTCATGAGTCAAGAAACCTTTGATCGGGATTTATACAATTGAACAGCGAGCGGGAGAGGGACTTCGACTCAGCCCTTTTTTTCTTCTTCCGGAAAATTCTCCGGCGCCCGTTTCATGAATTCGTCTTTCTTTTTATCGATGAATTCCTTAATGGCATCGATGCCTTCCTGCGTTTTTTCCTTGACGACGCGGACGCCTTTTTCGGCCTCTTTGGCGAGTTTTTCAAAGCTCTCTTTGGCCTTCTCGCCGGTTTTGCTGACTTCTTCTTGGATCTTTTTCCGCGTTTCCTTTCCGGGAGCGGGGGCGAGGAGGATACCGAGGACGAATCCTGTGGCTGCTCCGATCAAGAATGAAACCGCGACTTCCAGGGCGGAGCCTTTTTCATTTGCCATTTGATTTCTCCTTTCTTTTTTTCCATTGCCGCAACACAAAGCGGGCGACCGGGAGGAGAAGGAGGAGGTATTTGGAAGAGGGGCGGATGATTTTCGAGGTGATGAGAAACGAGGCTTTGGAGATGTTGACGGCCGCCTTTTTGGAGGCGTCGAGAGTCTTTCCCAAGTCTTCCACTTTCTCCTTAACGACAAGATCGAGCTCGCTCAGGTTCTTAGCCAGGACCCGTAGTTCGGCCAGGGTTTTTTCCCCTTCGACCGCCGTCCGGCGAAGCTGGGCGAAAAGCCGGACAAGGCATACGATGGCGATAACGAAGGCCAGAGTGATGACGAGAAAGAGGAACTGGTTGAGTGTTAGCGGCATAGTAGTGTTAAAATACTGAAAAAAACGGGGTTTGTCAATTCATTGGGGCAAACTCGGCCCATTGACACATCGGCCCAAGACGGCGTTGGCGTCGCGACAAAGGCATCAATTTGATCCCGAAAAGAAGCGGCGACGGAAGTGGAGGGCGACGTTGACCAGGACGATCATGACCGGGATCATGGCTAAAACGCAGGGGTTGGACGCGTTCATGCCGCCGCCGAGAAAGACGGCGACGATGGCCAGCCAAGGGTTGTGCTGGATGAGCTGCTGAATATCGCCGAAGATGCGCTCCACGGCCCGCGTACCTTATTTCACCCCGTGTTCCTTCAGGAATTTTAATATTTCTTCTTTAGGGAAAAGGCCGACGTGGCGGAAAAGCTCGTTTCCGCGCTCGTCGATGAATACCTGCGTCGGGATGAGCTGGATTTTGTAGTATTCGCCGGGCGCCGGATTTTTCCAGACATCGTAGAAAACGACAAGAACCTGGTCGGGATATTCGGCGGCGATCTCCTTCATGATCGGCTGCATCTGCCGGCAGGGAATACAGTTCACGGAGCCAAGCTCGATAAAAGTGACTTTGTGTTTGGAAAAGTCGAGCTTGATCTCGTCCGTGACGAGGACGGTCCCTTTGGCCGCCGTTCCCTGGGATGCCGGAGCCTTTGGGTCGGATCCCGGCCCGTAAAAAATGTTCAAAAACAAGACTGACGCCAGGAGGAACATGGCGGCTTTGCTTGCAAGGTCGCTTGTTTTCATGTTTTGATCTTTCTCTTCTTCTTAAATACCGCCGTGGGCTTCGCGGATCCATGTTTTGATTTCATCGACGGACGGGATGCGGCCGGCGCATTTCACCCGGCCCTCGATGACGAGCCCCGGCGTGGCCATGATCCGGTAGGCGATGATCTTCTGGATGTCCGAGACCTTTTCCACGTTCGCCGCGATCCCAAGCTCATCGACGACGCGACGAGTTTTCCGTTCGAGTTCAAAGCAGCGGGCGCAGCCGGGTCCCAAAATTTTTATGTCCATTCTCCTTCCGGGGTTTTAGGCGGGCCGGCCGGACGTTCAGATCGGCCGTCGGCCTCGGGGCCCTTTCGGTGCGCGCGTTTGGCGTCCCCGCGTCCTTCGGACGTCGTCTTTCAGGCAGATCTGAAGATTCCTGAGGTCTATGAGGAGCTCTTCCGATCCCCTCCTCTCTTTTTTTCCGAAAAGATCCAGCAAGGGACGAAGAGTGTCTCGTATGGCCGGCGGAATGCCGTAGATCATCCACTTCCCGTCGCGTTTGTCCTCGACCAGCCCGGCCTCGCGGAGGATCCTAAGCTGGTGGGACACCCGGGACTGCGACATCTTCAAAATGAAGGTCAATTCACAGACGCAGAGGTCTTGCTCGAGAAGAAGGAGGATAATCCGGAGACGGGTCGGGTCCGAAAGCATTTTGAAGAATTTCAGGATCTTTTTCATGATCATCTATAATATGAACATATATTCATATATCTCCCGTCTATTTGTCAAGACCTTGACAGCGCTCACATATGAATATATGATAATCTTTTCATATGTAAGGACGGGCGCTCATGAAAACGGACAGCGCTAGGAAACACACGGGACTTCTGGGATGGATCCCCCTTTGGGTCGTTCTTTATCTGAATTTGAAGACGGCGGCGGATTTCGTCGTTTTCTCTCTATTAGGAATGCCCGCCGGCTCGCATCTGACCGAAACGATCCGGTTCTTTCTCTTCGAAGTCCCCAAGGTGCTCATGCTGCTGACCCTGATCGTCTTTGTTGTGGGGATCATCCGGACCTATTTTTCGCCCGAGAGGACGCGACGGATCCTCCGGGGCAAATCCCTTTTCGTCGGCAACATCATGGCGGGCGCCTTGGGGATCGTGACACCGTTCTGTTCATGCTCGGCTATTCCCCTTTTCCTCGGTTTTGTCGAAGCAGGCATCCCTCTCGGCGTGACGTTCTCCTTCCTCATCGCCGCGCCGATGATCAACGAGGTGGCCGTCGTCCTCCTGTTCGGCCTTTTCGGATGGAAAACGGCCCTTCTCTATGTCTCCACTGGATTGGTCATCGCCATTTCTTCGGGCTGGACCATCGGCAAACTCAAATTGGAGAAATTCGTCGAGGAATGGGTCTATCAGATCAAGAGCGAGGGCGGGGCTTTCGAAGGCGAACGGAGGTCATTCCATCAACGGATCGATGCCGGCCTGTCGGCTGTAAAGGAGATCGTCGGGAAGGTTTGGATCTACATCTTGATCGGGATCGGGGTCGGGGCCGCGGTCCACGGATATGTGCCGGAGAACTTCATGGCCTCCATCATGGGCAAATCGGCCTGGTGGTCCGTGCCGCTGTCCGTTCTGATCGGCGTCCCGCTGTACTCGAACGCGGCGGGCATCATCCCCATCGTCCAGTCTTTGCTCGAAAAAGGGGCTTCGCTCGGGACCGCGCTCGCCTTCATGATGTCGGTCATCGGCCTGTCGCTTCCGGAAACGATCATCCTCAAGAAGGTCCTCAAACTGCCTTTGATCTTCATTTTCGTCGGAATCGT
>Ga0315282_10000195_pt1 | contig 122609 bp, 125 predicted proteins | sample YL17G07_20_MG_FD_203693 | JGI IMG/M metagenome (GOLD analysis project Ga0315282, IMG submission 203693) | Sediment microbial communities from Yellowstone Lake, YNP, Wyoming, USA - YL17G07_20 | ecosystem: Environmental > Aquatic > Freshwater > Lake > Sediment | place: USA: Wyoming | collected... | reverse complement strand
TTGACTGAGTCTGAGTCGGTCAGCAACAACAGGCAACGTCTTTTCTGGAACTTCGAGTCTAACCTCCTGTCTCTTGTCCCTCACAAGTGGTTGAATTTCTTCAAGGCAGTGTGTTAGGGCTTCCTGGAGGTTGAGTGTTTCGAGCTTGAACTCTAAGTGGTCCGTGTCCAAATCTTGGATATTGAGCAAGTCGTCAGTTAACTCAAGGAGCCTGTCGGTGTTGTGTCTTACGATTTCAATCTTCGATTTGAGGCTGTCTGAGAGGTCGGATTCTTTCGTTACGATGTGATCGACATAGCCTTTTATGGAGACCAGTGGTGTTCGGAGCTCGTGGGTTACGGTCACAATGAAGTGATCCTTCATGCTCTGCAGTCTCTTGTGTTCGGCAATGTCACGCATTATGGCATCGATCCCAACCGTCTCCACGCATACGCCGTCGACGTACTCGATCGTAAATAGGTCTGTGCTCAGGGTGGCTTTAGGATAATCTCGTATCCATATGGTTCGTCCGTCTTTCTGTCGAAGTTCGAATTCCGCGAAGACAGGTGATTCTCGAAGTTTCTCAAGATGTCCTTGACGGTCGGACTTGTTGACGTAGACCTCGTTCATGTTGACGTTCTCGAGTTCCTCAACATCCTCATAACCCAGTATTTCGGCGAATTGGCGATTCGCCATGAGAATTCTACCGTCTGGCGTGACGCGATACACGCCTACTGGCAGATTCTTCAGAAGTGAAGCATACTCATCATTCGATTCGCTTAGTTCCTCGATTCTCGATTCCTGGACCGATGGGTTTCTTGCGAGCATCACACCAGCCAATGCGAATACAGCGAGTGTGACAGCTCTGAGAATGAGCTCGTTGTTTGGGACTTTGAAGATGAGCCAATCAGGAAAAGACTGAGTGGGCAGGAATGCGTAGTCGAAGGCTGCGCTCAACACCCAAATCAATAGCCCCAAAGATATGAGGATGAACGTGCCCCTATACTTCATTCTTGAGTCTCACATTCCCGTTTTTCGCGCGAAATAGCCGCCTATCCACTACTGCAAATCACTCCAGTGGCTATGGCCAGCGTAATTGGTTCTGTTACCGATGCCGCGTAAGGGTGGTGACAATGAGCGGGCTAGGAATGTCGATCGGGGAGGTGAATTACAACTTGGCGACCTCGCCTCTATCATTCGCAGGTGTGTGGTGCGCGGGACTCCCACCAGCACCTTGCTATTCCATTTGACGGGTCACTCCAATGGCTGCCCCAATGCCGACTCATTCAAGCCCCAGATGGACACTACAAGAACATGAAAACTCCAAAAAAGCAGTGTTTGAACCTAGAGTAGGACGGTAGGTGTGAGGCATATATGCAGTGATCTTGGAATCCACAAATTGGAGAATGGTCTGCGCACTCTGTGCCTTCGATCTCCCAAGCCATCACTCTTTGCCGAGCACTAGAAGAACTGGAGTAGATGCAACGCGCCGTGAATGGAACACGTTTTCGCCGGATATACTAAATTTGAGCGATGGTTTACTTGGAGATTAGCTGAGCATCTGGCGGGGGATATTGTGGAATTTCTTCAGATAGCCGAGTACTTGTCGATTTCAGTTAGCCTCTTCTTCTTCGCGCTTGGTTCCTGGTTTGACCTTAAGACGCGGGAAGTGTCCGACAAGGTCTGGTTGGTGTATGGGCCTTTAGGGCTGGCCTTCAGTGTTTATCGCCTGACAGTAAATGGATCTTTACTGATCTTGGCGCTTGCGTCTATGGCTCTTACGATCCTCGTTTCGTTCGGATTGTTCTACTTTGGTTTGTTCGGTGGAGCTGACGCGAAGGCAATAATCTGTTTGGGCTTGACCCTTCCTCTAGCGCCCAGTGGTATTCAATCAATAACGGGTTATGCGCATCCTTTCTTCCCGATAGTCGTTGTGATTGCGGGGTATCTTTGCTCCGTCTCGGTGGCGGTGTGGCTTGGCCTGCGAAATTCGCTAACTTACCTGACTGGCCATCGAATGTTTGAAGGCCTAGAGCATGAGTCGGTCTGGAGGAAGGTATTAGCTTCTATTACTGGTTACCCCACAGAGACATCGAGGCTCCGTGAAACCTTCTATTTGTATCCGATGGAAAAGATCGTGGAAGGATCAAACGGTGCACGTAGAACTTTTCAGTTATTCGTGAGCGCCGAAGTCGACCGGGATAAATTGCTTGCGGAGCTTGATGAATCGCTTCCCAAAGTGGGATCACCCAGTAAGATCTGGGTTACTCCAGGACTGCCCATGTTGCTGTTCATCTTCGTAGGGCTCATAATCACACTGATATTAGGAGACCCCATCTTCACAGCAGTCTTCATGCCAGCGAGGCGTTGAGTTTTTAGAAATCAAGAATCAAGTGTTCCCTTGGTCCAAATAATGTGCCGCTGATTGCCCACTTCGGCTCATAGCAACCGCTCCATTTCTGACGTGATATCACTCATACTGTTTCCCTCGATGAAAATGAGACCGTAAAGTTTGGCGAGGCGTTTCACTTTTTCAGGAAGTGGCGGAATCGCGGCCAGTATGGATTTGTCAGGTCTGATATCCGTGGTCGGGACCAAGACCCTTACCACATCCTCAACAGTGGCTGGTCGGCCAAGATCTAGCACATGCGCGATCACGGTTTCAGCCTTACCTTTGGCTAAAATATCAACTGAGTATGATATCGATGCACCTTTTACTACGGCTGGCGATATCACAGTGAAACCCTTCGCTGTCAGATGCTTCGACAGTGCAACATCGATTCTGCATGCTTCGAGGATTTCCTCACGCAGATGAGGGTTGACTCTAAACATGTAGACTGGCCTCAACTCGACTGATTCGTTATTGTAGGCCCTCCCACAGAATCCGCACTCTTGCCGCAACAGAGGAGTCGGAGTGACCTTTAGGCAGGATACGCATTCGAAGCCATGCTCGTTCCTGCGTTGTTCGCCACTTCCAGTGGGTTGTCGGCACATCGGGCAGACCAATTGACCCCGAGTTGAAAATTCTTCTTCAGAACCCAAGTATCCACAGGAGAGGTGTTCCAAGAGAACGACTCTCCTAAGCTCGTCACCCTCGCAGAACGGACAACGAAGGCTAGTCTTGAGTTGCGGTGACTTACATGCAGGGCAGACTGGTTGTGTGAGGAAGATTTCCTTTTCGAGTGTCTTGGCTTCTGAAAGTTGGTTGAGCACCTCGAGTGTTTCTTCCGGTGATGCTTGCAATATTTCTTCGACCTCGTTGTATCGGTAGTCCCCGTCGAGCGCTCTTTTCGGGGTGAGGATGCCTTCTGGCTTCGTCATTGCGGCGAGGAGGCGCCGAATCCTAGGCTCCCTGCATAAATTGCCTCTGGAAACGCCTATGGTTTGAGGCTCCATGGGCAAGCCATCCTAGTGCGCAGGAGCGGCTAATCCCAGTCGTTTCAATACAAGGAAGTAGTTGCCCTTGTGCACACCGACGTAGGTCGCAGCATTCAAAACAAACAAGCCCAACATCCTACCCTCATAACCAAGAAAGACTCCAACCACGCCTACGCCCATTTGAGATAATACGAAGCCTAACTGTTCGATTAGCAAGAGCGCAAACCCAATCACCGCGAATCCTTCGCTTGCCTTTCTTGTGAACCTCCAACTCCGCCCCGCTTCGTAAACGAGATAGAACGCAGCCACAGCTGTAGCAGCTCTCAATAGCATACTGACACGGCTCTGAACTAAATTCGAGGTTACTGATGGGCCGAAAATCACAACGTAAACGAGAAGGATGATCGTTATCAAACCTGCCATAGCAAGCTCGATCGAGGTTGATTCACCAATGAATCTGAGCGCCGTGCGACGTGCGAAGGTCAACGCTAGGAATAACATACCATAAGTTTGAGTCAAGAGATACATTACCTCAAGAAGACCTGTTTGCGCGGAGAACAACCCCGCAACGGAAGCGAAGGCATTCGCTACGAAAGCAACACCCAACAACCCGAAGCCGATCGGAACCCCAAGCAGGAAAGAGACACCGGAGGAACTGCAAGGCTTTAGCGTTGAATAAAACAAAGATACTGTTGTGATTGCAGAAATGATTTCGACCGCGACAATCAATTCGGAAGCCATATCTGGGACAAGCCTTGCACAGGAATTTGGCAGCCAGACCTTTTGAAGTTGTTGTACCCAATGCGATTCGTAGACCGTTCATACGGAGTCACGGTCGCCTTCTTCTTATCGGGGGCAGTTACGGGGGCTTTAGCAGTGCTCCTCCTTCCAGCCTTCTACGAAACCATGTCAAGAATTGTCGACGTTAGGGTGCTGGCGCCTGTACAGGCCGCTAGTGCTCTGGGAAGACCTGCTCTGTTGGCTCTGGTTTTCGTGAACAATTCCATCCCAGCAGTCCTCTCCTTCATCTACCCGCTCATTGTCGTGAAGGTTCCGTGGACCCCACCACTCACCCAGGAGAGGAGGAAGCTCTTCATTGGCGCTTTCACCCCTATGGTCGGTTTTCTGATCGGCTTCTTTGGCTTGGGAGGATTGTTGGCGTTGGGTTGGTTACGAGGAGGCACAGCCCTTGCTGTCCGGCTGCTTTCAGGTTCCTGGTTACATGGTCCCCTAGAATTTGCCTTGATTCTACTATGCGCTAGCGAACCGTTGAGACTTGCTGCGGAGATGGATCTTTTGAGGAGAATTCGCAACGACTTGAGACTGTTACTGGCTTGTCTCCTTGGCCTATTCATCTCAGCGGCAATCGAGGTCTACATGGGTCTTTAGATGCAAGCGACTCCGCTGTTCCGCCTCCCGGGACAATAAATCATTCCTATTGAATACGTCTGAGAGATGCATTTTGACGCCTTGGAAGCTTCCGCTCGTTCAAAAGCTGCCTTCGGAACCCCAACAATTGTAACCTCACATTAGAGTCTCACGTGACAAAATGACTTCATCTAGAAGCTGATAACGACTGTCGTAATGACGGGTTGGAGGTGAAAACAGATCATGTGGATCATGGGCAAACGATTCAACAATAGAGCAGTTTCGCAGGTCATAGCTGCGCTCCTCTTGATCGCCATTGCAGTCGCAGCAGCGGTTCTAGTCTACGTCTTCTCCATCGGACTATTAGGAAGCCTTCAAGGAGGCGGCGGACAACAAGTCAAACAGCAACTCATCTTGGAGGCATATGACTGGACTACTACATTGAAGCTTTCACTGAGGAATGTTGGTACAGCGCCCGTGGTTATTGCTGACGTCTTCGTGGGCGGGAATCCCGCTGTTGTTGGAGCAAGCACAACCGTAGGCATCCAGTCTATGACGGTTATGAGCTTTACTTCGGTTAGTGGTCTTACGCCTTCGCCAGGAGTAGCCTATACGATTAAGATCGTCACACTCGACGGTGCGGTCTTCTCCTACTCAGCAATCTACGGGCAGGCCAGCTAGAAGAACCCAGCCCGTACACCTCTTTTTTCCTCGTTTCCACTCTTTCGAGAGACATAGCCTTTTAATGGGTACGTCCAAACCCAGCTCTTCGTCACGGTCGTACAGGTCTGCCCGTGACAGCATCCTATTGTTGAATACGATCACCTGTATTGGCTGAATATGAAAAGGGCTAGGCGAGCTCGATGAGCACCAAGATTCGTTGGCTAACGGTTCTGTTGATGCTGGCGAGTCCAATTAGCGCGCTCACAGCTCACTTCCCGCTCATCACCGCCGAATATCAAGCGAGCGTTAATTTCGTTGCTACCGGAACTTTTCAGCAAATGAAAGTTCAATCGAGGGATGGGTCCCCTGAGACCGTTTTTCTGTTGCGAATTGACGGCGGTGGACTTCTCCGTTTGATATTCTATTGCAGGAACGGAGTCGTAGTCACAACCTGGGATCAAGGCACGGGCGTCCACGGCGGCTATGAGTTCTGCGAGAATGCGCCGATCACAGACGGGGCGTCAATCTCAGTTCATGGAACCATTTTCAGGCCTAGTCAGTGGAAACCTGAACTCTCAACGCCAAGGCTTGCATTCTCAGCCGACCTGTATGTCATTACCGTCGACAACCCCCTTTAACTTCCGAATGAGCCTTGGGTTGACGGCATCTTCTGAGTCAACATGTGTCACGGTCACTGGCCCACCGCAGTGACGGCATCCTATTGTTGAATTTAGGCGTGTGTATTGTCTTGCGTGGGTTGACCACGCGAGATTCATCACGACGGGGCATTCACACGGATGGAAGTTCGCAACGCGCGTCAGCAAAGAATCATGGAAGTCCTAGAGGAAGCTGTGATGCCTATGGACGTGGAGAATATCCGCGTAAGGGCTGGCCTCAAGAACTGGGAATCAACAAAAGCCATTCTTCTGGAAATGGTTCTCCAAGGTACGATAATAGGCCAGAAGACTACAAAATCTTGGATCTTCTGGGTTAGTTCAACCGCTGTTAACGGCTACAAGCGCCCAGGAATTCAACCTATCATTAAGACGAGTTAGGAGGCTCACAAACGTGGTCTCCAAACCATCCCTCCCACACCACCGCAAGATAGCACTATCCAACCTGGTCTCACAGAAACACCTACTGGGACGCCTATCTCGCAACGGCAAGCCCGGGAAAACGCAATCGGCCAGCACTGTGATACTGGAAAAGCCTACCCTTCCGGCCGTGCGTATTCCCTCCTCCTTCAAGGAAGTTTACCCTCTAATCGAGCCCTATGCCTATGCTGCGATCACACGCGACCCAAATACGGGCGGCATGTTGTACTACGTGATCGAGCCTACGTTACTGGATGAAGACAAGGCACTGTACTCGAAAATCCGCTCTTTCCTAATTGAAGAGCTAGATGTCGATGTTCGAAGCGTTCCAACGAAAGAGGAAGCACAGAAGCTTCTCCGAACCCATGTCGATGAAGTGGTGAAATCCTACAAGATTAAGGTCGAACCGGAAACGCTAGAGAAACTGATGTACTACCTGACGCGGGATTTTATCTGCCTAGGCAAAATCGAGCCGATAATGAGAGACCACATGATTGAAGACATTAGTTGTGTTGGCCCGGGCGTTCCGATCTATATTTGGCATAGGCAATACGAATCAATTCCATCGAACGTGATTTTTAGCGATGTAAAGGAACTGGATAATTTTATCGTCAAACTCGCATACCTGTGCAACAAGCATATCTCCATTGCCTCACCGATGGTCGACGGCGGCCTTGCTGACGGCAGCCGCATTCAACTCACATATGCAAAGGAAGTCACTCGCCACGGAAGCAGTTTCACCATCAGACGCTTCAAAGCCGACCCTCTCACAATAACAGACCTCGTCTCATTCGGGACCCTAACGCCAGAAATCGCAGCCTACCTCTGGTATGCGGTTGAGAAGAAGACATGCATACTGATAGGAGGAGGAACCGCCTCAGGGAAGACTACCCTCCTCAACTGTGTTTCCATGTTCATTCTGCCAGACGATAAGGTCGTCACGATTGAAGATACGCCTGAGATGAACATTCCCCACAAAAACTGGATCTCATCAATCGCAAGGGTCGGGTTCGGCGGCGCTGGCAGCAGCGCGGAAATCTCAACCTTTGATTTGCTGAAAGCAGCGATGCGTCAGAGGCCGGACTACGTCATAGTCGGCGAGGTAAGGGGGGAAGAGGCGTTCACGCTCTTTCAAGCCATGGCCACTGGTCACGGCGGTCTATCCAGCCTTCATGCGGATTCGGTTAGGGCTGCGCTCCGGAGACTTGAGGCTGCACCATTGAACATTCCCCGAACCCTTCTGCCAACCCTTCAACTGGTCGGAGTGGTGGGAAGGTTCAAGATTACTGAAAGACCTGTTCGTAGGGTTATTCACCTAGCCGAGATCCTTGGCATTGATCCCAGTTCCGGCGAGCTGGACCTGAACGACGTCTTCAAATGGGATCCGAGAACGGACTCATTCTCATACTCTGGACGCAGCCAAACCATAGAAAGACTTGCGGAGCGAACTGGGACCACGTTACAGAACGCTCAGGATGAGATTCAACGCAGAAAGACCGTAATCGATTACATGGTGAAGAAGAACATACGGCGCTACGATCAAGTCGGATCCATAATCAGAGACTACTACGCGGACCCATCGAAGACGTTCGAACGAGCGAGACTCACGATACTTGGTGATTGACTTGGCGAAAAATGTTAAGCCTACAACTGACGCAAAAAGCCTATCACCACTGAAAGCTCCATGGCTGTTTGCATTTCGCTACGTTGGAAGCCGCGTCCCGAAAATTCTTCCTTACTTCCAGGACCTCGGCGGCAGCCTGCAGAAAGCAGCCTTCAAGATCAGTCTCCAATCCTACGTAAGCTTGATCGTCGTCATATCAGGCGTTTCCTTTGTCGCATCATTTGCAGTGACTTTGGTCTTAGCAGTGATTCTTGTGACTCCTATCTTGTTGGCGCTGCTCTTTGCCGTGGGGGCAAGCTTTCTGGCCGGAGCGTTGGTGTTCGGCGTACTGTACGCGCTTCCCGCTCTCCTTGCCTCAAGCCGAAGAAAGAAGATGGATCTGGAGCTTCCCTATGTAGCAAGCCATATGGCGATCCTTGCCGCGGCGGGTGTTTACCCGGCCCGTATCTTCAAGCTAATGGTGGACTCATCAACCACACCTGAGGTTGCTTCCGAAGCAAACGAAATCACACGCGATGTCGAAATCCTTGGAAACGATATTATCACTGCTGTCGAAGCAGAACGGGATCGTTCACCTTCGCAACATTTCGCTGAGTTTCTCGAAGGAATGGTCGCCACGATTAGGTCGGGTGGAAACTTGAAGAACTTTCTCCTCGATTCAACACGCGCGATGATGGACTTAAGACGCATCGCGGCAAAGCAACTCGTGGAGTCTCTTGCAGGCTTTGCCGAAGTGTACGTCACACTGCTTGTAGTATTCCCCCTGCTCATGATCGTCATGTTTTCCGTCATGGCGCTAATTGGTGGAGGACTAGCCGGAATGTCGGTTTCGATGTTAATGCTGTTCGTCACCTACCTGGTAATTCCACTGTGCGGTGTTGCTGTGATGGTGATGCTCGATACCCTTCTTGTGGAGGATTGAGGATGCCTAAGATTGAACCGAGAGAGAAGAGGTGGGTTGCCATTACCTCAGTAAGCTTGGGTTTTCTTGTGGCATTTGCCTCACTAGTCAACCTCTTCGTGCTCCGGATGAATCTACCACTCGATTGGGACCAGCTTCTTATTGTTGGCCTTATGATCGCCGTATTCCCACCCGCAGTTACAGAGTACCTAGACATGCGATGGGAGAGGGGGATCGACAGGAACATACCGAGACTACTTCGTGAGATTGCAGAGTCGGGCAGAACCGGGCTTACCCTTGTCCGAGCGATCGAGGTTTCGGCTGCAAGAGATTACGGGCCGCTCACGCCCGAGCTAAAGCGTCTGGTAGCGCAAATATCGTGGGGAAGTAGCCTCGAAGATTCACTGCACGATTTCGCAAAACGAGCTCGAACCAAACTTGCCCGAAGATCTGCCACACTGATCGCGGAAGTTGCCCGTTCCGGTGGTGACATTCAAGAGGTCATGGAGCAAGTGAATAGACATATTGGAGAACTCGCGAGTATTGACCGCGAACGATACACGCAAATGAGGCCTTATGCGTTCGTGGTGTACGTTGCTGTCGGTGTTTTTCTTTTCACCGACATAATGATGATTCAATCTTTCTTCGCACAGATAGCCCAATTACAGACAAAAGTGCTTCAGACATCTTCTGCGAGAGGCATCTTCGGAGGTATATCCGCCGCTGATCTTCAACTACTAAAGCGAGCCCTCTTCCACGCAAGCATAATACAGTCGGTAATAGGCGGTCTTGTCGCGGGTAAGATGAGCGAGGCAAAGCTTGGGGCCGGGCTGAAACATGTGCTCATCCTTGTTCTGATCTCCTTCTTTTCGTTTATGATATGGGTGTGGAGCGTGTGAAGTATTGAAGCTGAAACGGAATCTTGCTGTGAGTACCGTAATAGCAAACATGCTGATGATCGCGATCACGTTATCCCTAGCCGCAATACTGGTCGCATGGGCAGGAACTAGTTACGGATCCTTCAGCTCCGGCTCACAACTCTTCTTTGTGCAAAGAGGCCAGGCCTTGCAAGAGAGATTTGTGGTGGAGAATGTGTTCTTCAACAAGACTGCATCGCCTGCGAGATTGTTGGTGTTCGTTCGAAATGCTGGCGTTGAGGAGATCAAGATAGTCGCGATCTACGCGAATGGGACAGTTCTTACGCCGACCGGAAGTGGTGCCACCTGCACTTTCGCGGGATCGCCACCATCAGTAACCCTGACTGTAGGGGCTGTCTGCGAATTCAACTTGAGCTGGAGCCCAACATGGACAACAGGAGACATCTTCAACATTCTTGTGGCAAGTGCCAGAGGCAACCAGGCAGTGTACACTTCACGAGGACCATGAGGAGAGCTGATGTAATGCGGATGTTCTGGGCTCGACGGAAAGCCATCAGCTCTATAATTGGCGGAATCATAATACTAACGCTATTCCTATCTGCCCTCTCAGTTATGGTGCTGGTAAGCCAGCAATACGACGCGTACCAGGGCACCGTGAATAAAATGTCCCAGAAAGACATTGACCGGTTCTCAGAGAATTTGGTAGCAGTGTTTCCCGGACTCGCAGGCCCAACCTCAGTGACAGGTTGCGGAGGAACATGCAACCAATACAACATGACCATCAGCAATATGGCTGGCATCGGAACACAGATTACCAGAATCTACATAAACTCGACGGATTCAGGTTGCACATCGATCTGCGTGCTTGACCTATCGAACACGGCCACCTCCTATAGTTTCCAAACGTCTGCTCGTTTCGTTAATTCGGGGGAGACCTTGCATTCGGTACTGATTTGGTTACCGTCTAGCGTCTTACTTCCCAATCCTACCCCACCTTCGCCCAAAAGCACCATCTACATCGCCACTACTAGAGGCAGAGTGTTCACGTTCCAATGGCCATTTCCACCGATCGGTTCAGCTCTTGGCGGACAGAGCGGTGCATCAATTAGCGCTGGCATTATGAAGATTGCTTACCAAGGTGCTTATGACAGTAAGAATGAACCTTCCCAGCCTAACAATCAAGGATGTCACTATGAACAATCGCAGCCTTATCCAGCTCCTCCTGGCTACAAGGAAGTTCTTTCGGGAATAACCGGCGTTACGGGCAGCTCGCTAACCTTCGTGAACCCATGGATCACAGACACGATTCTCCAAACTGCAGCCCCTAGTTCGGGTCACCCTAGTTCAACACTTTACATCTACGCTAACGTTATCAACACAAGAGGAGTTGCCACAACTGTAACCGGAGGAAACCTTGTAATCAGTGCTGCCGATGCGTCCAGTAACGCAAAACAATACTTCCTCGGAGGAACTTTGCTTGGAACGTATTACAAAGGAACTTTCTATGCTGCAGGTACATCGGCGACCATTCAGCCAAATGACAACTTTTACCTCATATTCATAATTACTAATTGGACGCAGGGCATCAACGCTGCAGGTCTGGTCTTTACCGGGACTGGTGCATTCACGAATCGAATGCAGGATGGAACTTACTCCGGTGGCGAGGTAATGCTTGATGGCTTATACGACCGAACCAGCTGCACTGCACCATGACAGGATACTATGAAACTGTCTAGTGAGGTTACTACGAAAACACATGTTCTGTTCCGCAAATGAAGTCTCGTGCAGGCTTTCAAATCAAGATGCATTAAGACCGCACCGCACGCTTCTAGGCAGTGCTACCGGTGTTCCGTCCAGCTATGCATGTATAGGAGAATGATGCGCCGTCAACAGCGATAACTTTCACAAGGTAAGCAACCCCGGCAGTTGCAGCTGTTATCACAGTGTTACCGGAACCATTTGTCAGAGTCGCGGTGCATGACTGTTGAGGATCAAGTTGGCCGCACCCAACCGAGCTCACCGTTGAACCCCTCACGAGATAGTCAGCCTTCGAGGGAGATAGATCCACTATTGTCGTCCCAACGTTCCTGAGCGTAAGTGTTAGAGTGCCTGCCACTAAGTTCCAGTTGTAGTACTCCAAGGCGATCTGGCTAAGGTACGATTGTTGAGGCCTAGCCCCTTGGAGAGAGCCCAAGAGTCCAGAAGAATAGGTGTAGAGGACAACCGCGCCTGAAACTGTAATCACAATCATCAGCATGGCTGCTATGATCTGAGAGATTCCTTTTCGATTTAGCATCCACACACCCCACGGAAAGGTTAGAGTCGTGATAGTGATCTTTCGAATGCACTTTGTTTCCGAAGGGATTCCATTGCCTCTTTGAGGGACATACCTTCAACGTAGGTCAGATTCGAATTCTTGGCTAAAACGCGAGCTTCCTCACTTAACCCAGGCGTGGCGATCAAGTAACTTTCAGAAATCCCCGCATCCTTCACCTTCGCAACGAATTCTTTAACAACTTGAACTCCCGCTGGAGCATCTGCCAAGACAACGTCAATCGCTACTATCTTACTGCCCCTGAAACCTTTCTTCGGGAAAGTAACCACAATGTCAAACAATCTTGCTTGGCCGGATTTTCCTGGCAGAGTTTGCGGAGCGGCAACAGTCAAACCTGAATTCTCCAGCATCGTGATCGCCTCTGAGTACAAGAGCACCTCTCGCCTAATCTCAAGTAGCGCGTTCACGTTCAGCCTGTACTCGTAAATTGGGACTAACGTTGCTCTATCGGGGGAGAACTCGTGGTGATTTGGTCTACAGAAATGTGAGAGCGTGGGGGCGTTGAAAGAGTTGTTGCAGCTATTGCATCTGTACCAAGCACCTACAGCACGGTATTCGACTCCGAAGTTGTGGAGTACTGCCTGGCATTTGGGACAGATGAGCGCGTCTTCCTTCTTGAAGGTCTCATCACTACCGACCTTGCCGCATTTTAAGTGCTCATAGAGATAACCTCGTGCAACATCATAACCGTAACATTGCGGGCACAAGTAACGAGTGCTCACTTCTCTTGACGAACATTCCGGACAACTTGGTGCCTTGTCAACAAGCTCAGCCACGAGAACCCCTGAAGCAACCATTTTGTCAAGCAAGATACCCGGATCAGGCAGATTGTGCCCCAAGATTGATTCTAATTGCGGGTACGTTGTCTCATCGGTTGGGAGCAGCGCTGGTGAAATAGCGGTCTGCACGTTCCCGAGTAGGAAATGGAGTATTTTTCTAGCCTCGGCGTTGGAGTAGATTGTCTCGGTAGGTTGCTTGTTCTTCGCATCTAGCTGGGTGACAACGGTCATTGTGGTGTTACCTTGAACAGAGGTTCTAGTGGTCTAACCTCGAACCCTTCGGGGGTTATCTGGTAGGGTATGATCCTTCTTTGTACTCTCACGCCTCGTATCTTCTGGATCTCCATGGCTTGGGTGACTATGTCTTTCTGCCTGATTGTGTGCAGTAGGAAGCTGCCTTGAGCTATGATCGTCTCCACACCGTATTTTTCAACGATCGATGATGGAGATTCCGTGAGCACCAATGTGGTGAGCTCAAGCTCGGAGAGCGCTCGGTAGAACTGAATCAGTTTGAAATGAAAGTCTGCTTCCGTCTTGTAGGCTCCTCTGATGGAGACGAGCGAGTCTATGACACATCTCTTTGCGGCTACTCTCTTGCGCGCGTGAGCAATTGCGCCGAGCAGTCCATCTAGATCAAACTTTTCCGTTCCTAGTAATCCTCCTCGCATTTTCAGCTCAGAGCCCGGGTGGTCTTGGTGGGGCGACGCGTCCGCTAGGACAAGTTTTCCTTGGCTTTCTAAATCGAATAGGTTCCAGTTGAAGCGCATCATGTTGTTTGCAATGGAGTGCGTGGGTTCCTCGATCGAAACGTACACACCGTTCTCGGCGTATTGGGTTGCTCCCCTGAACAGAAATTGAGAAGCCATAATGGTTTTCCCGCTTCCTGGTGCCCCTACAACGGAGTACGCGTAGTTACGGGGCAGTCCGCCTTCCAGAACCTCGTCTAATCCAGGTATTCCAGTCTTAGTTTTCGCAATCTCACTCATGACTAAACACCTCCAACTCTACTTCAGTACACGTGAACTGATGTTTCAACTGAACTCAACTCGCAAGCGTTTCGATTTGTTAGGTCTAATCTGGGCGAGAACCGCGTGCTCCAGTTTGGGTGAGGCGATCAATGTCTCACCTTTACCCAGCGAGGGTAATAGAGACCATAGCGAATCTGGTACGTTGCCCGTGGATTGTCGTAGCGCATTGATATTCGGGGTTGACGCCAACTTGTGCATGAAGCGCGTATTGCACAGTTCAATAAGCTCACTGGGAACGAGAGCAGGCTGCTGGGAGACGATGCCCATGCTGAGTCCTCTTTTTCTCCCCTGCCTTGCCATCTCTGTCAACATTGTTATTGTTGCAAGCATCTTGCGCCCCTTGCCTTTACTGATAAAAGTGTGAATTTCCTCAACGAAGAGGATCAACGGCGTGGAATGGGGATTATGCGTCTTATACCGGAAAGTTTCACGCAAGAAGTGCGCGACGCAAAGGTTGCGTAGAATATCAGATGATTCGCTGATGTCTAGTACGGATATTCTGCCGGGCACGCAGAAGGCTTCGGGAGGTATCTTTTCGTAGGGAGCATCAAGCACACCTGTGCGCGCAGCGAACGCAAGTTTCGTATACAAGCCCATGTGGGCTTCAGCGACCATTTCCGGTATTCCCGTTTTTTCAACCTGTGCCTCAATTCTCTTCTTCAGGGTGTTGAGAACGTGGTTGACGTTATATGCTTGGAACCCTCCAGATGATTCCTTTGCTTTTCTCGCGACCTCAAACAGGTAGACGCTTTCGAAGGGCGACAGCCCCAAGACCTCGCTGAAGATCTCGAGATCCAAGTCCGCGAACGGTATGCCGAACTTCCTCGCCTCTTGGTTGAGGCTACTGTTGGGAGCAGGGACGTAGACATGGAGATCCTTTACTCCCTCGCGTTTCTCCCCGAATTCCATGAGGATTGAGAGTAGCTCGTCCGTTGGTTCATTCATCTTTACATACTCGCCTTCGATGTCGAAAATTACGACAGCGCGGTTTGCTCTGCTTGCCTCCTCCGCGATGACTTGAAGGCAGTTGGATTTGCCGCTTCCCGTAGTTCCAAAGATTCCGATATGCCTAGTCATGGTGGAATAGTCCAGCGCGATCTTGACATCCTTCTGGCTGAGGAGCCTTCCCAGCTTGACTTCGCCAATGGCTCCAAGGTATGATTGAACCTCCGCCGCGTTCAGTTGTCTTACTGGCGTTCCAGGTCTAGGCCTATTCTGAACGACCGTCTTCTGCCCATTCACTATCATCGACGTCAGCTCGAGAACGTAGAACGGTTGTTTCGATGTGTGGAATGGCCCATCCACAATTCGTGCTATGAAGGACAGTTCCGGGGGATCGCCGATCTTAACGTAGGTCCCTCGTGAGGCGTTAGTATCCTTGCAGGCTACATGGCAGAAGTTGCCCTCGTTCTTATAGCCCTCGTCGTAGTCAATGTGCCCGATGGGCTCACCCACGGTTGCCGTTTGGGCGCATAACACAGTCGTTTCCAAATCGCCGTAACCTTCGCTATGCTTTTCCTGCATCCCCCACTAGTGCGGACTCTCGTGTGGTCAAACCACGTAAGACAGGAATAACCTAGCAATCCAACATCAGGATGCTGTCACCGGAGTCCGTTCAGTGTGGGAACAGGCTCAGGACACACTTGGAGTCTACATGCGCTTTGTGATTTCAAGAATCTGCCGGGCAACCTCAGCGGGCGAGGCTCCCATTGCGACTAGGATGTTATGTGATGAGGCCACATTCTGAGCCTTGTCCGAGAGCCCAGGTATCGCGCCGAGAATCGTCAAGTTCGGTGTTACTTCCAATAATTTCGTGTAGAGCGCCAAGACGGGTTCAATCCCAACCTCAGAATCACTTTGAGAGATGTCAATTGCAACAACATTTGAGTTCTTACGGGCAACGATCGAAAACTCAACTTGCTTCGAGCCAGCAGCGAGAAAACCGGGGCCGGCAACTTCGAACCCCGCAACAGTGAGAGCCCTTACTAAAGCAGGATTACCCAGCTGGGAACGTACCTCATCTAGAAGGACGTCGTTGACGGTGTAAGTGTAGACATCTGACACTACAGCCGTGCTGAGCCCGAATTCGATCTTACATCTTCTACAGTGATTGCTTTGAGCTGGGTCCTCGAAGTGAGCCCCGCACGCTTTGCAGGAACAAACCAAACCTATTAGTCGGCTTTCTTCGGGTTTCTGAATAGGCTTCTTGCACAATGGGCACGCCATAGCCTTGCCTACTCTGAAGGCAGTTTCTTGGTGAATTGTACCGCACTGTATGTGCTCCATCATTCGGCTGATCGAAATATCGATGGAACCACACTGGGGGCATTTGAACCGGACAAATACGTCCGAGGGGCTGGCGCAACTCGGGCACAGCAGAATTTTCTCGAATAGGGCCTCATTGAGAATCCCCGTATCGGCCATTCGCTGGAGCAGGGCTCGATCGACATTGACCCTCTGTCCCTCTTCGGGTTCCACTGAATATTTCGGAACGCGGTCGACACTGAAATCGGGTTCCAAAGGCCTCTTTGTCCCGTAAACAAAGTGGTTGCATACCTGTTGCACTGCTGGATCTTTATAGTCTCTAACCCGCAGCTTCCTAGCCACATTTGCATCCTTCCTCGCAATAGCATAGGCCTGGGACTCCGCGGCCGAGATTCGCTCCTTCACCTGCCGCGATAAATCCTCGAATTCCTGTGCTGATATCTTGCTATCTGCAAGCTGTCTTTCTAGGTCAGCTAGCTCGCTAGTCAAATTGGCCAATTCTTTCAGAAGATCGCTTGCGGATTCGATGGCCGGCATTAGTTGCGTGCTCTTCCACAGTCGAGTGACTCAAGACAAATATAAGCAGTCCTCGACTCATCTTCACGCCTCGACATGGACATAAGAAAACGGCACGCACTACAGCTTTCCATTTTCGCACTCATTTACGTAGCCCTAACCCCGAACTCTACCGTGCTTGCCCAAGTCAATACTGTGACTATGACGACTGACAGAGCCATCTACCCCATATGGCATACAGGCGGAACCATCAACATCACTACAAGACAACTCGCCCCGAACACGACCTATTATCTCTGGATGCAAAAACCAACGGATCTTGCATCCCATGGCGTAGGAGTTTCCTTCACAAGCGTCAATGGCACGGCGCCATCACCTCTCTCAGTGAGTATAACCTCAAACGACCCGGCGGGAACATACTTCCTCAGCCTCTCCAAGTCAGCGAATGCCGACACGAGAGAGGCAGCCATCAATTTCGGTGTCTTCGGAACCAACGCAACCACCTATCAGCGAACGCAACAGATTGAGATTGCTGGTGGTGGTTTCTTCCCGAACTCGACAATCTCCTTGGATCTAAGAAGCGGCAACAACTCGTTTCCAAGTTTCCCTGTGAACATGCAACTTAGAGCAAAGGGTGAGTTCGATTACATCTTCAAGATCCCAACGTCGGCGAAGATTGGCTCCTTGAACATATCTGCAAACGGCAGAACCTTCGATGGGAACAGGTCAATCCGCGTGAATACTCAGGTTTCAATCAAAGTCTCGCCGATCCTGATCAAACCAGTCCAAGGTCCCCCGAGCACCGTTGAAAGAACGAATGAAGCATCAGTAACATACCAATTGGCATACCCCGACGGTTCTCCCGTTACAACTAGCATTCGCGGCACGACGATAGCGGTCGCGAGCGATCAGGCGCACGCACTGCAGGTCCCGCTTCTCTTGTCGGATCCCGCGACAGGAATATGGAGGGCGACATGGGTTCCGGCCCCGTCGACCAACCTTTCACTATACCATTTCGAGTTTGCGCCAGCTAACTTCAGCGACCCGGATGGAAACATCGGAGAAGGGCCACGGATAATCTCAGATGGCTTCCAGGTCATGTCTGCTAACATCGTGCTTCCCGTTGTGGGAGATTCAACTTTCCAGAGAACCCAGGAAGCGGTTTTCCTGATCCCTACCAAGTACCATAACGGAAACGCATTCACTAATATCACGGGGACAAGGTTTGAGGTGATCAATCCGTTTGGAACCAGAGCCACACTGCAAATGTCCTTCAACGGCTCGGCCTACTCTGGACGCATCAAATTCCCAGTAAACGCAACTTTGGGTATCTGGACCCTCCAAGCGTCGGTTCGGGACGTCTACGGGAATATGGGCTCGGGCGCTTTTGACTTTCAAATTACGAGGGCAATTCTGAGATTTGGCGTTGACTACCCCAAGGCGGTGGAAAGAACAACGAAGTTGAACGTCACCGCGGGAATAAGATACCCCGACGGGTCACCAATCGCCTCAGGTGTCACTTACACACTATCTGTTGGCAATCTAACCTTCACGCCCCTGATGAGGTTCAACGCTACGGCTCGAACATGGAGAAGCAGCTACTACATTGATCAGAACGCCACGCTTGGACAGTACAATCTCACGTTAACAGCAAGAGACCCTGACGGTAACGCCGGAAGATTCACAGCTTTGTCCCGGGTAGTGCCGGCGGTTTTCATTTTTGTGTTGCCTTCAAAAAGTTCCACGGGCGACTCTCTAAGCACCTTCAAACTTGCGTTGTACGTCAAGTATCCAAACGGTACATTACTCAACAATCGGGTTGGTAATGTTAACGCGACATATCCATTGAATTCAACTGTAACGAAACGACTGCCACTTGCATTCAACCGGACTGACGGGAAATGGGATATGTTCTTTAGCGCCCCAGAAGAGGGCAACTTCACGTTCTCATTCGCAGCTAGGGACCGTTACGGTAACTCAGGCCAAGGAGCGAATGCATACAACTTGAAGGTCACACCATCACAACGCCTGATAACTCAACGACTCTTGTTGGCCGGGATCATCGGAATACTCATTCCTGTAGGCCTCTTGAGCTGGGCCATCATTACGGTCTCAAACAAAAGGAGAAAGCACCGTCCCTGATTCAAGGGTCGGCAACGAGAGCTTGACCCAACGCCGCGCATTCTGTAACCAGTGTATTATTCAGAGTACGATGTTGAGCGAGCGTTGCATCGGCTTTTGTAGATCGAGATAAGATCGAATTGGATTACTATTGTAGCAGACCGGGTTGCCAACAAATAGGAGTGCAAGATATCCGCTTTCAAGAAAATTGGTCTTCCGCCGCAGACATGTCTTCTGTTGTGCCCGCCAGAGAATAAGACTCAAGCGGTTCATGATTCAAGTTCATACTTGCTGAGACACGATATAGCCAATGGAAGAGATAGTTTTCGTGACTGGAGAGGTTATGTTGACCTTCTTCTTGTGGCTCTCAAATCACTGAGCGCTCCAGCAGAGGGTTTACCTGACAATTCGGTACGCTCCGAATGTTTAGGAAGGATACAACGTGACTGTTGCCGATGATTTGTAACCAAATTGAGTAGTAATAGTGAAGATTATGAGATATGGAATAGTTGTCTGTTCTCCAAAGCTTGGGAAGTAGACGACGTACATCGAATATAGTCCATCTCTGATCGACACATAATTCGCTGTGGAGAGCAGTTGTCCCTGGTAAGAAATGGTCACGTTGAGTTGATATGAAGCTTGATACGAAATTTCACTGCCGCTCAGATACGAGATACCAATGGTGCCCTTCGTTACCTTTGTCGTTGACCAAAGAGAACTCTTGGAATATACGCCTTGCATAACTTCTATTTGCGGTGGATAGGTGATTGGAGAACTTATCCTGAATGTAACAGATAGCGTAGGACTGAACGGGAGAATGAAGACTACCATTAACGCGAGAAGAACGATGAGAATTACGGGAAGTATTCTTGCCGCACCAATTTGGGCTTGACGGCTCCTTGGCATGAAAACACCCTAGGAAATTTACTCTAAGTGAGCGATAATTAACGCTTAGCACTATATTGGCTTGTTTTGTAACATCCGACGAATTTTGGCAACCCGAAAAATCTAGCTTATCCGATGACAACTTGACGTTACCGAATCAAATCGCTGGCGGCGTCTTCACTCACATAATGCCTGATGGAGGAAGCGGCGCAAGCGACACGAACATTGAAACCACCTGGCATGGGAAATCTGATTTCAGAAAAAGCATCGAAGAACTTCCGAGGTTCGAGGTTCATGGTCACACACTAGGTTGTTAGAGTCTAGTCACGATAAAACGAATGCGTAGTAAATTGCGGTTTACATGAGGCGTAAACTGCAATAGTTACCATTCCAAGTTCTTCCGTCAGAGGACGTGTGAGTCCACTGGTGCGCGCGCACACACACACACAGAAAAAATGTCTGCCTGTCGTTAGGAAAGGTATGAAAAACTGGTGCTCAATGGAGGGGCTTCCGGTAGTACATGAAGAAGGGTGCTGTCAAGCTGGTGCCGGATATTCTGTGTGAGGCTACTCATTCAACGGATATAGGTACTCTGTTGCGCGCGGTGCCGTTTTCCGAAACTCGTTTTTCAGGATCTCAAGCGCTTCCAGGATCTCTCGCTCACCCGGAAATTGCAGCGGTTTTGCCTCCATTAACCGTTACCTGAGTTTGGCCTAAGTGGTAACGAAGCGCATTTCCGATGCTTTACGCCAATTCCGGAGGTACACTGACTGGATGAGAGGACCTTGGAATGACGGATACTGTTTTGAGCTCATCATCCAGGTTGAAAGTTTCGGCTTTGATATCAGGAATAAGCTACGTCTGTTCGAATTGTGGAACCTTACTCTACCACATCGGCTCAGAATACCAAGGTGGCGCAAGACCGAGTCCGCTGCGACCGGTAGAGGTTGCAGAAAGGATGAAGGTTTGTCCTGAGTGCGGTCATAAACTCAAATCCGAACCTGAAGAAGATATCAAGATAGCAAAATCGAATTCACCTTAAGCACATAGATCTGCCCACAGAGCAGTACGATTGGTTAAAGAGATCCAGCATACAACAACTGCTGCCGTGTCGATCCCTACGATCGTCATTTTTTAGTCGGTTCCTTCGTGAGCTAATCATCGCACACCTTCGCATATCGAACTTCCCAAAAGCATTCCGTACCAAGAGATTGCGGAAAGACGCCCATTCAATTTTTCATGTGTGTGTGCGCACCACGAGACCCACACACATATCGAGCAATCAGAATAAGGCCCCAGCATCAATCGGATTCATTAATAGATCTCCCTCTCATCGCATACACGAAGCGTAGCTTGGCTCGAACTGCCTCTCATGCTCCCTGCGTCATAGCTGTGAGCCGCGTTCTGGGCTAGGTGTAAAGTACGACGTATTCACCACGTCTATTTGAATGAGAATCGTTGTTTCTAGACTCCTATACATGGAGTCAGGAGTAGCGAATATGTTCACAGCCAAGAAGTACCGGCCAGTTTGATTCGCTGCCTTGACAATTACAGCTACGTCGATTGCTAATAGGCCTACTGTCCAATTAACCCATGCGTGGCCCCATGAAGTGATGTGCTCGTAATCGTAAACTGAAACAATTAGAGTCCTATTCCTGTAATCGTCGCAGTACCCGTAGAGAGAAATCCAAACGACAAAGCTGCTGCCAACATGAACCATGGAAGAATACGTAATGGCTGAGACAACTAGAAACGAATGCTGAGCACTAACCCTACCTGCTGACAACAGGCTTAAGACAATTAGTAGGAGTAGGAATAGGCCCTTCATCTCTCATTTTCCTGCTCTAATTGACCTGTGTGATTTCTCATGTACCTCTCTTGGAGTAGTTTCTTGAAGGCCGGGTTAAGTTCTCTGATCACAATTGAGGTCTTGAAATGGGGAAAGGAAGGAGGAAAGAGGCATTTCCTAGTAACTATTGAGAAGTTCAGGCCGAAAGAATTCCTCCAGCTAGCGAAACACAATTTGAACCGTCGTTCGATCGATGCTTGGTAGTGTGTGGTATCAGGGGTGCGACCGGCGGAATTTGAACCGTCGTCCGTCTTAGGGATTTTTCTGGGGGGTCCTCTGGTGGTGCGGCCGGTCAAATTTGAACCGCTAGTTTAGTAGTAGTATCAGTGGTGCGGGAGACGAAGTTCGAACCTTCCATTCGCACATGCGTCGCGATACCTGTGCGTTGTTGGCGAATATGCGCGCAGACTTCGGCGTTGACGCGCGTACCGCGCGACACATGCGTCCTATCCAAAAGATAACCGATGCGCACAAACTGCGCGTACGCGCAGATAACGGCCGCGAGTGCGGTAGAGGGGTTGTTAGGGGGCACCTCCCCTAAAAGCAGACATTGATTTTCGTGTGTGTGGGTAGCATGGTGCGCACACACCGGCTAGCTACTACTGACTTTCCTCTATATCTTGAGCGCGCGAAGTAATCTAACAAATATCGATAGAGCTGAAAAGAGGACGAAGAGCGATCTAAGAAGAAGAACGAAGCCAAGCAAATTTGAACTTAGAAGCATAGCGACTGCTGTGAGAGGTTGGCTCAAGGCCAGAAAGATGACTCCACCGAAGATTGACAGCCATGGTTTCTCGGAGCCCCCTTCGTACCGACATCAAGCAAGCACCGTTTGGACAGATTTCTCAACAGTTACTCGAATTTCTGTTTCAGCCGGAACGGCTGGCTCGATTGTTTCTTTTTCAACTTTTACAGAATTTGGCTTTCCGCAGTACGCACAGTTTATTCCGCCTTGCCAGACTTTTCGAAGTTTCTTCTCATTTTCGGACACAAACATCACCTCTCCAGACTCTTTGCGGGCATTCTCGAATCCACGAACGCATGTGCTTTTGATGATAGGCGAGCTACCTATGATAATAGTAATGAATAGTAATAGTGAAAGAACTCTTACTTTTTGCATGGAATTTTGACAGAAAGCCAGAAGCGTAGGAAGCGCTAACGCCCAATATCACCAAAGGCAGGAAAGGTCGAGGAAGCGATCGATTGTTCCAGGAAAATAGCGATTCCACTGCATAAAGATGATTGTTGAAGCAAATTCGCGTTAGCATTCTTGGTCATAGTTCAAACAATTACCTGAATATTCGCATATCTCCCTATATGGTGCTCTGTCTGGCTTTTGGGTCTAGCCGCGTCAAACGGTGTCAGACTGTTTGACTAATTGGCGCTGATTAGAAGAGGGCTTGCCCTTATGATTCGTGACACTTTCAAATCTAACCCAGGACTCTGTGAGCTGTTTAAGCGTAAGATACTCGAGAGAGCACGGTTTGTCGGACTCAGCGAGGGCCTGATCGATTTTAAGGCTCAAATCGACATGGAAGGAACTTACCAAGATAACCTGCGAATCCTGTATCGGGAATATCCACAATTATCGCAGAATTCCGACTATTCCCGAATCAAATCTGTTCGACTGTTGAGCGGTGCCGCCCTTGAACAGTCATGGCGAAGCTACGAACGGAATAACGGGCATGAAATCCCGGAGCTACTTGAGGACGGAGAACGTATCCTCTCCTTCCCAGTCAACACGTTCCAATCAATCATCGACTGCGTCACCGCGATGGTTGGGGAGAAGGTTACTAAGATGATCCTCCACCAGATAGGACAGGAGATAGGTAGCACCGCATTCAACTGCTCCAGAGACCAAATCCTATCCGACAACCTCGCCGAAGCCCTAGACCGCGTCTTGAGCATTCGAGGATGGGGACAAGTCCTAGATCTCGAGAAAACTGATCATGGATCACGCGTGACATATGTGTGCACCGTTAAAGGATGCCCCCTATGCTACAAGCGAGTATCAACAAGCCCGGCTTGTGACATTATGCGTGGCATTGTCTCTGGATGGTTGAAATCACTTGTTCAAAAGAATGTTGAAAGCATCGAGAACGCTTGCGTCGCCACGGGATCGCCACCATGCGTCTTCCAAGTCACCTTCAGAAAGTGAAAGCGCGCGCTGCATTGTAAGAGTCTATGCAGTTCATCGCATACCGCGTTTTGGTTGCCTTCATGAAGCAGAGTGCGACAATGATACGCACGTCTCTCTATTTTGGGTGCTTCAGCTTGCGCGATCCAGCGAACTGAGATTGAGGTACAGATTTTTCCTGGATGGGGGTGGCTATGCTGGTGCGCACAGGCAAAGTCGAAAAACCTCAATTAGAATCGAGAGAAGCAATCAAGTCAGGTGAGATGTTGAGTGCTTAGTTTTCGGAATGCCTCGATGAGTCTGTTGTAGAATGGGGTTTCCTGTTCGGGGTTGAAACTTATGATCACTAGGAGATCCTCAAAACGGTAGAATATTAGCAGAGCTTTCTGGTAGTGGGCCGTTATGCCGCCAACAGGGCCTAGGAAGGGAGATAACTTCTCAACCGCCTCAACGATTATTTGAGGAATTATTGAGATAAAATTACGATCCGTTTCTTGCGTTGTAAGTGGGATGATCCCATCACGGTGTTCGGAGGTTAGGATATGATATTTACTATCGACGATAGCGATGTATCGAATGCTAGAATCAACTTCGAACATTCCCTGAACGAACGCTTCAGTATCCATCTGGTATACGCCGAGGACAAGATGTATACCGATTGAAATAGCATTTTCGACTGCTGCGAGGGGATAATTCCAAAGAAGGGCATAGTCCGTCACTCAACTTTGAGACCAAGGGTTACCTCCCAGCTATCATTCTTGGTTACTTTCTTACTTTCTGGCAGTTGGAGATTACTGTATGAAGATTCTTGGCGATTCGAAGGTAACTGGAAAGTTTCAGGCGACAATACCGAGAGCTGTCAGAGACCTCCTCGAATTGGATTCGGGCGACAGACTTGTGTTTCTCACAGAGCATGGCAGTGTCTTACTGAAGAAGGGCAAACTGGGGGTTGAAGTTTGAGCACTAGCCTACGAACGCGTAACTGATGTCACTCCAGCGGAACAATTCTGGTTCATCATGTATTCAACCGTATGTCATGCCTGGGGGCCCTAACGCATTTGCAAAGGAAGCGTCAAAGTCAGCGGTGCTATGGAGCTCAATGAATCTTACTTTATTGCCGAGCATGCGCCAACTTCTCAAGATTCGAGACCTGAATCAGCACATTCTAGGTATCTACGTCGGGCCCGCGGAATTTCTGAAGACCGATTCGTATGATCCTAATCGCTTAACGAACTTGTATTTGGCTAGGAGTTTATGACTTCAGACTCAGTACTCCTTGCGTCAATCCTCTTTTCTAATGCCCTATTGTTCGATTCCTTGACCGAAAAGTAAGAGCCGTAACGGGTGATGTGGCCGCTTCATCGACCAGGAAATAAAGCTTCATTCGAGAGAGACCTTAACTCTAACAGGGATTTGTCAAAGTCCCATACCCATCCCTTCTGGTCGTCGAAGAGCTCGTATGATATTGTCTGCGTTCGCCTTCCGCTGTAATCCAATCTCACGACAGAGTAGGATTCAATTAGGTCATTCCTAGCCATTTGTGAAAAGAACTGGAACATTCTCGAAACTTGGGAGTGAGGTACGTTGGTTCGCACGAATAATGCATTTCGGTGTAAGACCTTCGAGACGGTGATTACAAAGAACAGCTTCTCTATGAGGGAAAAGAACTTGTTCATAGCATCGTTGCTTGTAAACTCCAGCATGACTTCATGCGTAGCCGCCATCTCCATGGGATATGGCAGGACGTCTAATAGAAAATGCTCCACTAATCCAGATGGAATCAGCTTCGTATCGTAATGGTACTTCACGGTCTGCGGCGATACGCCTATGTCGCGCGCGATATCGATGAAGGTTGCGCGGGCGTTCTTTTCAAGAGTCTTGATAATTAAGATATCAGTCTTATCCGCGCGTAGGACATATTCTTCTGGATCCACTATAGTTCTCGTCGCAGCTGCATACTCCAATTCGCTCAACCAACCCTCCCAGTTGAAAGTCCATTCCTTGGAGGCTGAGTTGTAGCTGGAGAAGTCGGGGAAGTTTGGAACTGAATCTCCGGTCAGAATGATTCTGTAGTTCTTGATTATGTTCATTTCCGCCATACTCGTAACGTATTCTTTGAATTGCTTGAGAAACGCCAATGGCACGGTTTGAATAGTGTGATGAGTGAAGGCTCCCTCACACGGCTCAATTGCCCGCCAAAAATTCGGAATCGTCAACACCTTCGCAACTCTTTCCTCCTCCCCAGCCCTTGCCGCAGTCAGAAGCACGAGCCTAACCATACCGACCTTTGCAACTCTGGGAATTAGGTATGCGACCCGTTTCGATTTTACCTCAAGTTAGGCGACGCGGTGGTAGACGGTCGTAAAGGGTATGCCGCAGCGCCTAGATACTTCAAGCAGATTTCTTGGACCGACTTTCGCCATCGTCGTGAGGATCTTTATGTTCGTTGGATCGAGTTGCTTTGAAATCTCTCGGATAGCCTTGTACCAGTACAAGTCGACGATGCGAGTTGTTTCGCTTTTAATCAGTAACACCCCCGCCTTGATTCATACTACTGCGGGCAGGCTTAGTGAAAACACTAAGCCAGGTTTGCGACCATAGATCTTTCGATAACTGTCGGTTGGCCGTGCAGTTCTGCCTCTACTCTTTTCAGTATTACCGTTGCAACCTTGGGCCCGCATAGTTGGGTCAAGACGCGAGTTATGGCGTCGCAGTGGTCACACATGTTCTATCCTCTTGTGTTTCTTACCAGAATAGACGCCTGGAGTTGTAAATAAAATGCTAAGGTCAGCGTTTATTTGACTTACAGATTAGCATATTTGCGCGTAGAAAGCCGACTTTTGATATAAAAAGACGTTGACTTTGACAATGGGCGAGGAAAGCCTTCATAAAGGAAAGAGATTCCTTGCATACGTCAAGGCCTCTCGTACCAATGTCCGGAGGTGACCAGTTGTTGAAGAGTCGATTGGTGCTGTTTGTTGTCGCTACGCTGTTGATCATCAGCATGGCGCTGATGTTCGCTAATGTGAGTCACGTTGCGGACTTTTCCAAGGGCATCATACTTGGCGATAGTGGCGGTGGCGCAGGGGACATAATCAGGGCTATCCTATGATCTCCTAGCCAATACGGCCTCGCGAGGAAGACGCTTATCTACCTAGTAGGTTGGTCGTTGGATGACTTCAGTTGCGATAAGCGTCTTGACCTCTAGTATTCCGTCAATGCCATACAGGGCAGCGAGGGTATGATCCAGATTTTCTTGTTCAACAATTATCGCAAAGTCGGCGTCTCCGGCAACCCTGAAAATTTCCACAGCATGGATCGTCTTTATCCTCTCAACAGCCTCTAACTGTTTGTTGGGAGCTAGGCGTATGATTAGAATTGTAGGGTTATTATGGTAACCGACGGCTCTCAGCCCGTTCCCCGTAACGTTTACGAATCCTCGACCGACCTGCACGAAGCCTGATTCTGTCAATCTCTTGATGTGTACACTTAATGCCTGTCTGGTAATATCCAGCTTTCGAGCTAGCTCCTTCTGGCTCATGTGGGAAGTCATGACCGTTGAGTGATCTCCCCCTTCACATAGCAGCCTCAAAATGTGCATAGACTTCCGAGTTAGGCGTTCCTTCGCAAGCTCGATCTGACCTGACATATCCTCCAATAAAGGCTTGATTGCGTGAAGGTCATCTTTGCCCTCGGCAAGGGGCGGTTCCGTTGATGTCAAGGCGAATCCAGTAAAACGTAACGCAACCGTTGGATTAGTATGCTGTAACCGTACTCTCGCAACATTCGTGACACTGACAGAGTTGCGCGTCACCAAGCTCCGCGGCGTTCCGCACCACTCAATTTGCCTCGCAAGGAGCAGATATCATGCTCGCCAAGTTGAGAATTACTATGCGAGGAACCCAGTACAAGCAAAAAGTGCTCACCAGGGAGAATGATTGGTTGGCTGTTCGAGTTGCCTGCAACATATGTGGCGCATATGACCTCAACTTCATCGGTTCCAACGAGGTTGAATGCGCCAAGTACCATCAGAAGAATTGGTTGATCCTAGACCTAAGCCCAAATTCACACGTTGAGTCCGACCAGAAAACTCAATTGCCAAGTACAGAGCGGATTGGCTTCATCGGCGAGAATGAGGTCGAGTGGGCTCGATGCAAGGAAATGTAATGGTTCCCCAGGAGAGCTTGGTTTAGGAACAGCCGTTTTTCTCGCCAGCCTCTTCATCATCACCTTAACGCGAGAGACATCACAAGAACGAAGTTCAAACAAGGTGACAGTCGGAGCCTTCGCTCGAACCTCGCATTAGGGTTGATCGCCTTCTCAAGCATCTTGGTTATACAGAGTATCGCGGCAGCGGTGATGTACTGGTTGCTCGCCCAAACCTACTCCGCTGCTGTGGTGACGCCTATACTCGTGATCACAGCCTTGGAAACGACAGGATTGCTTTTCCTATTTTGGGTCACTTGGCAGTAACGGTGAGCATTTCTCGATCATTAAATATGGTGATTGAGAAGGCTGCAGAGCTAAAGCCGTTCTCTGATTCATGGTGGTGTGCGGTTATGCTTGTGCACTCACCAGCCCACCACCCCCCCTCCCGGGGGGGTACCCCACCGTTATGCTGGTCCGCGCCATTATGCCGGCTGAATGGCCTTCGTCTTCAGTTGGGTCATTATTTGACCAACAATCATTTGATACATTAATGTACCATAAGCGAAACATTGATATATCGAGAATCGACTATCGACGCTCAGGTAACCTGTGTTCGGCTCTAGGGTTGAACTCACGAAGTCAAATCTACGCCAAGTCGGCCTTGCAGAGACACCAGAACACAAGCTGTGGACTCTGCAAACCAACCTTAGAGATCGTTCAATCGACGTGCGGGCTGAATCCATTCAGCAAATCCGTCATGATATGATTCAGATAATGGGTGAGAAGATTACAAGGTTAATCCTATACCGAGTAGGCGTGAGCATCGGCAAGTCTTCTTACCTCGCGGAGGATCAAATCAGCGATGAAGCGGCCTTCTGGGTATCCTTAGCTGATTTCGTTCAGAGGCGGGGTTGGGGCAACTCTCTGAGTCATAAGCAGACCGCGGCCGATCTCTCTTACAGGATTCACCTCCAAGACTCGGTCTTGGCAGATGGGCCAATAGTTGACAATCCACCGGTATGTGATATACTAAGAGGCATTCTCGGGGGCTGGCTGGCTGCCTTTCAGAACCGACCATTAATGAACGTTGAGGAAGTGCAGTGCAGGGCATGGGGCGCCGAAAAATGCGTCTTCCAGGTCAAGTTGGCTTGAATCGCATGTCCCAGTATTGGTGTCTACAGAACATCCAAGACGGCGGTGCAAGACTTCGACGAGGCCACCGTGCTCTTCAAGTCGAGGAAAGCTTTGTTGCGGTTCGGAATCTCTTGCCACATTGTGGACACGCGTAGTGTTTGATGTGTAAAGCTGGACCTCGCCCATCTTTGGGGCGCATGTCCCACTCCTTGAGGGATTCTGATATTTCGCACCCGCATTTCGGGCATTTCACCAAAATATTCAACTCTCAACTTACTTTAGTTTCGCCCATATCAGCGCAGGCGCAAATGATGCCATTCAGCCCTGCGCTCTTGCGTGATCTGAGATCTGCATGAACCGTTGCATCATAACTGTGTAACCGAGCTATGAACTCTTAGGTGACATCCGACTGGGTTTTTCATTAGAAAGACGAGGCATGGTAGGCGATTACTATCCGTCGACAGTTTGCCAATCTAAGGTAATCTAAATACCGCAGGCTCGATCGCCAATCGCAGTGCACTCTGTTTCGATGCTTTCCACAGCTCTCCTTTCGCAGTATTTTTCAAACCAACCCGCAACAACTCCACGCAGAAGATGGCAACTTGCCTCTGCGGTTCGTCTTTCATGTGAAAGCGGAGTTCCCTTGAGCTCAGCGACGTATACTTTCCCACCCCTAAGCGGCCTCTCGGTTATCCCGAAGCATCTTCCCCAACCGCGGCGTTTCATGACTCTGCCAAGCATTAGCCCAAATTCCTTTTCGGAATAAATTTCGCCCTTGGAATAACCCATTCCAACTCTGCCAATCTCGAGGCCGATTTGGTATAGCAGTACCGCACCGAGTTTCGCTCCAACCTCATCGAGGCATTACTACCGTAACCGTACCTTGCAATTACCAGTGACACAAAAACCAGCTGCGTGGTCGTTTCAGTACAGGATACGGCAATGACTGGTCAGTTACGGGTCCGACTCTATGTCCAACTGGATTTCGCCCGTTCAACCAGTTCCCTTGCGACTTTTGATCTTGCCGCCTCTAAGTAATCGAAAAATTCAAAATTGGGTTTATGTTGGAATTCCCAGCCGAACTTTTCAAACAACCTCTTCGCGATCTCGATTCCAATAGTCTTACTCGCTTCTCCAAATGTTTCCTCAAGGAGCTCAAATAACTTGGGCAGATGTTCAGAAATCTGTTCTCTGTGACATGAGCAATTTTTTTCGAGGTACTCGTAAACTCCCTCCCTGGCGCGTCTTCCCATCAGATCACCCAAGACTTCATCTATGGAATCACGTAGTAAATTGTCCAGTTTAATTGACCTCACGTAGGAAGAAAACGTCCGTGTAAGGGACAGCTGGGTAAGACCGTTCAATGGTCTTTCTTCTCCCAATGCGACGAGCCTGAGAATCGCGCCCTGCTTCAAATCGATATAAGCTCAGCAAAATGGTTAGGGCGGCTTTGATGCAAACACTTCAATTTGTTGACATGAAGATCGGAAAACCTACTCAGACGAATCCATGTGAATGCAGCCTGATCACATTTTCCTTGTAACTAAGGAATTGCTTAGGAATCCCTTAATCAGCAATCTATTCATCAAACCCGAGTATCTCGCGCGCGGCATTACGGGCGACCAATTGAATTTGAATCGTGCGTGTGCGCGCACGACTAGATCCACGCTGGATAAGAACGAAATCTCGAGGCCGCATTCAAGGTAGGCGAACTTGGAACGAATATCCAAATTCCAGCATTAACGGAAAATCTAGGTTGCAGATTTTTCTTTTGATTGTGATAATTCTTTCTTGGCTTGTTCCACGTAATTCTGAAGCCCATAATTTTCTATGTCAACGAACCGTAAACCAATCCCGGCATAGAAGTTTCTCGTTATCGCTCGCCCAATCGTCTTCGTGGCAGCTACACCGAAAGTGTACTCAAGGACCTCGAAGAGAGTTTCCAGACGATAAGGAATCTCGTCAGGAATTACGTCGTACAGTTCTTTGAGATGCTGGTGCAGAGCTTCAAGAACAGCTTGCCCCAATAGATCTGAAATAGTGTCGTTGATCGACTTCAGCAGTTTCACATTGAAATCTCTTTCAGGAACGGAAGACGATTCTCCCAATATCTTGACGGCCCTACAAAAGCATACACTATGCTAGGTAAAGATTAAAGTTGAACTGGAGACACTCATTCAGCCTATTCGCTCAAACAGATACTATCCGCTAGCGAACATTAAGGTTCTTATATCCAGCAGAAATGATTAGTTAGTTAAGGCGGATACAAGTCGGGCAAACTCGTGGTCATAACGCTAATCCGATCCGGAAATGGGGAGCAGAGTGAGGAAGACATGAGGGAGACGATAAGGCGTGAACTTGAATCTAACCCAAGCTGGCGAATGTGGAAAATCGAAAAGATAACCATACTAGAAACGACCACCCACGAAGAGCCAATCAAGCAATCCACCTAGCAAAAATCGCCCTTCATCAATCGACAACTAACGTCAACCGAGTGTGCTTCCCTTCACTGAAACGTCAGGATTTCGGCTAGTTGTTGGCTACTGTAAGGGTGATTCAACTCTTACCAACAATTGCTTGAGTTCAGCGGATTGAAATATCGCCCTGTCACTCGACAGGCCCGACTCTAAGCACAAACCGCATATCTCGCATTGATGACATTCACACAACATAGAAATCGCCTTAAGGTAACGCATTTGCTAAGGCTGTATACTCATCAACTTGCAAGCGCAGCAGCTGTCTCTGTAATCTTCGGCTTAACATTGCTCAGTAGGTTGATAATTATTGCAACAGCTTTCACCAACTGGGTCATTGACCGATTCGGACACAGGACTGTATACCTTGAAGAGAATGTGGAGCCGTCGATATGGCCCTAGCGAGAAGCGTTCTCGCACTTCATGACGACATACGAGAAGTCTTCGTCTTGGAGCATAGACCGGGGCAATACGCGGTGGTGGAAGAGGCTATGAGAAACGCCTCAATACTTTCGGAAAGCTTGCATGAGGTGAGGAAGCACGCTCAGCTTATCCCCGTTGCGATTCTGGGAGGAGCGGCCCAGTTTACTGGTGATCCCAGTTCGCTGAAACTCGTGGGAATTCTCTACCAGAGTGGAGGCGTCATCTTCACTAATCTTGGTGAAAAGGAACTTCTAGCGTTGAGCACGTCACCAGAGAGCCTATACAGCGTCATGGAGAAAGTCAACAAAACTCTTCCTGGGCTTTTGGAACGAGAACGGGGCGAAGGAGCTATTGGCGTCAAGTCTGCGGTTGAGGCTGAGAATATCGCACGCTCCTATTTGACCAGTAGAATGCGCGGTTCGATTCTCGTTGATGAGGTCTCGTATTATGAAGCCGATCAGCGATGGATGGTGTACGGTTCATATCGTCCCTCAAGGTGGGTCTGGTCGAAGCGATTTCAGGTTGAGTTGGAAGCGGATAAGGGCTCGGTGATGAGGTTTACGTCGACTTCGCCCGTCCGTCGATACGGGTTCTATTTCTTCTTCGCTGGGCTCGCTTCCTTGCTGACTATTCTACTGGCCGTCCTTGCGTGGTTAGTTCAGCACGGTCTGTGGTGATGACCTTTCAAATGTCGACCAGGTCTCTGTCCAAGTAGACTTTGCCGGTTCGATCGGTTCCCGCTATAGAGTTGCCAACTACTACATCGACTGCAACAATCTTCTCTTCGCTTCTCCAACCTTTCTTAGGTAACGTCAAGCTTGAACTGGACGAAGACCCTGCTAGAGATGGGACGGAACTGGCAACGAGATTACAGCGATGAGGCTTCGATTATTGTGGGTAGAAGTGAACGAATTCGTTGGTAAGGAAAATAAAGTCATAGAGTCGCTCTAACACAGAGTCCCTCAAACGCGTATCTCTGATGGCGCTCAGAAGAATTGTGCTTGAGCTTGTAACATCTCTTCTGATGAATTGACACTTTCATATACTTCAAGCGGCTCACGGTTCAGAGTCAAGAACGTTGCCCCCCACTTGAATATGTCGAGCAGATCACTTGCCAGATTTCTGAAACCCAAGATATAGAGCGCCGCGGCTAGAGCCTCCAGGGATGATAGTTTACTGGGTCTCGCGTAATTTACTGGATTTGACGCAAGCAAAGCGGGCAGTCGCCTGCCCAATCCTAGAAAACGGTTAGTGAAGATCTTGTCCACTCTCTCCCAAGAGCAATCGATCGCGACTAATCCATAATGTTCAGCAAGTTCTTTGTCTTTGGGCAGAAGAACTTGATCTGCGAAGGGGTCCAGAACCAAGGCTTTTCGAGGAATTTGTTTCGCCCTGAAAAGTGGAGTTGCAAGCCTCAGTTTTGCAAGTTTCGCTGCCGTACACTTGCGCGGATCATCCTGCTTCAATAGGAGAACGTATACTCTTGGATTGAGAGCGTCCGCGCCATTGTGCAAGATACATCTAAGGCTCTTGATTGTCACAATCTCTTTTCGAAGATCGCCCTGTGGCACATTGGGTCATTCATAACTCGTGGTATGTGCTCGAGGAGGTCCGTCGCCGTCAAGTGGTATCCGTACTGTTCGTGGGCGAAATCGCCAGCCGCACCGTTCACGAAGGCTCCCGCAACGGCCGCACTGAACGGATCAATCCCCTGTGCCATCAGTCCCGCAACTATTCCAGATAGGACATCGCCAGTTCCGCCAACGGTCATGCCTGGGTTGCCAGTGTTGTTTAGTTTTGTTCGGACTCCGTCGGATATTATGTCAGTATGCCCTTTCAGAAGGACAATGGCCCCGCTCTTTGAAGCGAAATTGCCAACCTCGCTCGCTCGATTACTCAAATCCTTTGATGGAGTTTTTCCTGAGATGGCTTGGAACTCTCCTCCATGAGGCGTTACCACGGTCGGGGTGTCGAAGATTCTTCGCTTGACGACTCCCAGGGCCTTCAGGCCATCGGCATCCAAGAGTAGAGGCTTCTTCTCCTTCTGAACGGCGTCCACGATCTTCCGGACGGCTGAGCTGATCTTCTTTGATAAACCCAAACCTGGGCCTATCGCAACCGCGCTTGCTTTCTCAAGTTGTTCGCGTAAGATGTGCAGATGCGCCGGTGCCAGATTCTCACCGGGCAGCTTTATTGTGATTAGATTGGGTGAGATCGAGGATATCGCTTGGGCAGCCTTCTCTGGGGCTGCGACGAATACAAGGTCTGTGCCAGTGCGATAAGCGGCCAGAGCGACTAGGGTTGGCGCTCCAGAGAACATTTCACTCCCACCAATCACGAGCAAACGACCAAACTCTCCCTTATGCGCATCAAGAGATCTGCGCACAGTGACGGCGTCCACATCGCCGGGACCGGCGAAGAGTGCTGCTTCAGGCGGGATGCCTATGTCGACAATTTTGATTTCGCCACAGATCTCTTTCGCCTTCACCAGCCCTTTCTTGGCCGCGTGAAGGGTCACGGTGAGGTTGGCTCGTACAGCTTCTCCAAGGACCTCCCCTGTGTCTGCGTTTATACCAGTTGGGACATCCACAGCAACTTTGAAGCCACCACTTCCATTGATTACTTCGACAGCCCTGAGGATTGGTTGACGAAGCTTTCCCTTAACACCGGTTCCGAGCAGTGCATCAACCAAGATATCGGACTCAGACTTTGATAGGCCCGCTGAATCAGGATGCCTCTCTATCTTGACGCTTGAACTCAACGCTTTAAGCGCTTTCCAGTTCCGAAGCGTGGTCGGGTCGGAGATCGAGGTCTCATCTCCAACGAGCTTGTAGGTGACACTGAAACCTCTTCCGGCTAGTTGACGGGCTGCCACCATGCCGTCTCCGCCATTTCTACCAGTGCCACCGTAGATGATGACTGTGCTACCTTTCCCGAAACGGGCTGTGATCTCATCGGATACTGCGCGCCCCGCGTTCTCCATTAGTTGAAGCGTTGAAACACCTAGGTACTCTGAGTTTCTGTCAAGTATCATTACATCGAGTGAGGTCAATGTCTGATTGTTGAGAACCAAAGAAGTGGCCCTCCATTGACAGGCCGGCGGGGCTGGTAAAGATTGCGGCTTCGGTATGGCATTTGATGTGCGTAAGACAATGTTACTCTTTATGCTATTTGGCTGAAAACTGGGCAAATCCTTTTTAGCGGTACGGGAGAGAATGAGTCTGCGAGGTCTTGCGATGCCTCTTGCCTTTGTTCTCATAAACGCTGAGATAGGTTCCGAAGACGAGGTTGTTAGGGAGCTGCGGAAGCTGGGCAATGTGAAGGAGTCGTACGTCGTTTATGGCGTTTATGACATTGTAGCTAAGGTTGAAGCAGAGTCCATGGATAAGCTGAAGGAGATTGTTACTTGGAAGATCCGCAGGCTTGACAAGGTGCGCTCCACGCTTACCATGATAGTTGTGGAAGGAACTTAACCTCTTTAATACCGAGAACTAGTCGGTCTTGCTGAGAAAACCCGACTAGGTCTGAATGGTGCAACTTCACATAGGGATAGACGATACGGATTCGAAAAAGGGTGGGTGTACAACATATATCGCAGCCCGCTTAGTCGAGAAACTGGAGAAAATAGGCGTTGCCTTCCTCGACTATCCTAACATCATACGGTTGAACCCAAACATTCCGTACAAGACTCGTGGAAATGCAGCCGTGGCCTTGCGGGTTATGTCGCGAAACTCGACGTGTAACTCAATCGTGGAAGCCATTCTTGAGGAGATTGAAGAAAACAGTCATTTAGGCAGGAGGGGAACTGAGCCAGCAGTCGTAATTCTGAGAGGCAGACCGAGTTCAGCGATTAAGATGTTTTCTCGTCGAGCATTATTCGATGTCATATCCGACGACCTAGCGTTGAGGATTCTTAGAAAGTCCAAGGCCTGTGCTGCAGCTTATGGGGGCACGTTGGGTTTCGTTGGCGCTTTAGCGGCAGCAGGTCAGACATTAGATGGCGACCACACTTTCGAGCTTGTGGCGTACCGAGAACAACGAAATTGCGGGACACCTAGGCGGGTTGATGAAGAGTCGGTGAAACGGATGGATGAGGTGACAACTCCTTTGACCTTCAACAATTATGACTACGAGAACAGACGAATGCTCGTGACGCCTCATGGACCTGACCCTGTGCTTTTGGGCATAAGGGGCGAAACGGCCAAAGTCGTCCTAGACGCGTTCCGTATGCTCAGGATCAATGAACCCGTTGAACGATGGGTAATCTTCCGCACGAATCACGGAACCGAGGCGCACCTGCAACACGCCAAGACACAAAGACCGATCAGACCCAACAGACCCATCGTTCTGAATGGGATCGTCGCTGACGAACCGAAGACGATCAGGGGTGGGCACACGTTTTTCACAATGAACTACGGGAATGGAGCGATCAGATGTGCTGCCTTCGAACCAACCGGTACGCTCCGAGACGCAGTAGCCAAGCTATCTCCTGCGGACGAAATAACAGTATTCGGCGGGGTTCACACGCATATCGGGGAGCCGTCCCTCACAATTAACATGGAGAAGATGATCGTTCATCTTACTGGGCAGCGATTGAAGCATGAAAACCCGGTTTGCCCTCGCTGCGGAAAACACATGAAATCGGCAGGACGAGGGCAAGGGTTCCGGTGTAAGAGATGTTCAATTATCGTTTCTGAAGCTCAAAAGCGCACAGTCGTGGTCGCGAGAACGCTCAAACCCGGCCTGTACTTGCCAACGCCCAAAGCTCACAGGCATTTGACGAAGCCGCTTTCACGTTATGGACTAGAGAAGAATTGGAATCACATGAAACCATCGAGCGTCTGGCATGAGCCTTAGCAACGATGTCATAAAGCATCCCCAATGAAGGACAGCTTGACAACTACTTCCTCAAATGACGTACAGATGCCCGTCAACCTGAGACGGACGTCTTCGTCATTGGACTCTGACTGCTGGTCCCTGACAATAGTAGACCTGGGCAGGCGGCTGATAGGCATAGGCTTGCGGAGGGGGCTGATAGACGTAGTTCACAGGAGGAGGCTGATACGCATAGGCTTGCGGAGCAGGCTGATAGTACACCTCGGGCGGTTGCGGCATAACGCACTGAGCCGGAACATAGCAAGGGTAGGCAACTGGAGGTCTGGGCACGTAAATGTACGACAACTCTAATCCCTACAGCCGCCGCATTGACTATGGATAAGGGTTACTCAATCACGTTCAACGTCATGTTATCAACCATGACAATCTGAAAACCGAGAGTACTCAATGTACGCAGACTAATGTAAACGCCCTCGTCAATTTCACGTCCTACTATCTGAGCATGTGAACCCTCACACCCTGAAAAGCACTACCTGCCAAATCGAACAAAAGCAAGCATTAGAGAGCCCCGACAGTGCAGGGAGCTCAGCTGTGAGGCGTTCCCGAAATGATGACTTGTTTAGGAGCTCTTTTCAAGCATATGCAATCTTACCTGCGGGGGCCTTGAGGTCGTCTATTTCGTGACTAAGAAAAGCGTAATCTCGCAGAAAACGTCGGCCAAGTTCAGTAATCTGATAGACAGTTCCATTTGTTGCCTTGGTGACTCTCACGAAACCAGACGCCATAAGCGCCTTCTCATAGACATCCACATTCTCCTCTATTCGTGTTGAATTCGGCAAAAAATTGGAAGTTGTCAGAGATATAGCCGAACCCATCACAAGCCCAAAAATCAGCGTCAATAAACTGACTACTCCCAGACTCCTCACCAGTGCGGTAGCATCGGCACTGAAATCCATCGTCCCATCAGTATAGTAGTTAACCGTCAGCTCATGAAAGTGGAAGGCATTCTTCGACAAAATCAAAATTAGTGATACTGTCGCAACGATGATGAGGACCGCAAGCTGAACAACAAGCAACCTGCGTAATGTGAATCTGTTCAACACGAATCCCCTTACTTTGCATAATAGCAGATTATTGAGGAAGATGGAAACAGAGTCTAGAAGACTTATTCATCATGGGAAAAGCTATCAGCGAGCGGAGCGGCATCTTGAATCAACATGCAATACGCTGGCCGAGTTATATTCATTGGAATGAGAGGTAACTTGCACGCTCAATCGTATCGGTCTTAGGAAGCCACCCATTTGACACACTGTCAACAAAGGACAACAGAGAAAAGACCTTGGTCGTGACTCCTATGAACGCGCCAAGAAGTTAGCAGTGGTCAATCAATAACACAAACACTAAAAGGCCACGACGTGATTTTTGTTTCTTGCTAGCGGGGTGGGGTAGCCAGGTTTAACCCGCAGAACCTTCCGTGCGGAGGGCTCATATCCTGGCGAGAAACCCTGAGATTGAGCTGAAAGCTCCTCAACCGGTGGTTCGAAAGGACACGTACGCCCGAACATCCACCCCCCGCTACCAAGAACGCAGACCAAACTAACCCACTAACTCTAGTTGCGCATATTTCCTAGAGAGTCTTAGGCCCCTAGCCAATCAGGCAGGCTTGCGAAGATAGCTTCAGCAACTCTTCGTTCCCGATCGTCCAACGAACAATAGCAACTACCACAATGCGGGCATCGATCGAAACCACAATTTTCGCACGCCGTTCTCAGATCATGCTCAAACACTTTACTGCATTTGAAACATTGAAAGTTGAGGCGCCTTCGTTCAGCAACACTCGGCAAGCGAATCGCTCCGAAGGTTAAGAGAACTCACGCGTCAAGAAGTTTTCTATCGCCAAAATTACTTTAAACGAATTGTTGTCTGGTTAATTTCCGCAAGCTTCAAGATCAGATGCAGAACCAAGGACACTAGTTGAATCGCAAATGAGCGTAGGATGGACGAAATTACGTCATGTATCTAAGGGGATTTTCGAAACTATTGGTCGAACTCCGCTCGTCAAGCTCGATAATATTCCGCGTTTAGAAGAAGTCAAAGCGAACATTCTGGTGAAGCTTGAATACGTGAACCCCACGGGTAGCCTCAAGGATAGAATATACCGCGAGATGATTACGAAGGCGATTGGACGGCACGACCTTAAGCCGAGCATGGAGATTCTGGAAGCCTCAACCGGGAACGCGGGCATAGCCTGCTCCTTCGTGGGAACCACTCTTGGGTACAAAGTCACCATAGTCATGCCCGCGGGAATGAGCCAAGAGCGGATAAAGATCATACGAGCCTACGGTGCTGAAGTGATCACAACCCCAGGCGGAGAAAGCGATGTGGATCTATGCCTGAAGAAGATAGAGGAATTGAAACAGGCAGATCCAGGAAAGTATTGGGAGCCTGGCCAGTTCGGCAACAATGACAACGTAGCAGCTCACTTCAAAACAACCGGGCCAGAGATCTGGGAGCAAAGCGCGGGAAGAGTCGACTGCTTTCTGGCCTCGCAGGGCACTGGGGGAACGCTGACTGGGGTTGGACGATTTCTAAGGAGAAAGAAACGGAAGGTTGCACTGTATGCAGTAGAACCCTCCGAAGCACCCATGTTAGCTCACCGGAAATGGGGCACGCATAAAATAGAAGGAATCGGGGACGGCTTTGTCCCACGTAACCTCGATCTAAGTCGCCTGAAAGGAATTGTGACGACAGGTTCTGGCGAATCAATCCAGATGGCTAAAAGACTGGCTAGAGAAGAAGGAATTTTCTGTGGAATATCATCTGGTTGCAACGTGGTTGCCGCAATTAAGGTCGCTAGGAAACATCCGGAATACAAAACGATTGTGACCATGATCAACGACACGGGTCAGCGATATTTCTCCACGGAACTCTGCGGCGAAGAGAAGCATGTTGCAGTACCGCAGAGAGATCATCCCTTGGACAATTACACAGTTGAGATGCTGAACAAGTACCAATCGCGTTGGGAAGTAATCGAGTAGTCAACCAGACCCCAATACTCATCCTTCGGCGAGTCTCAGAAGATTAATGGTAGAGAGCGATGAGTTCTCACATCAAGTGGATGAAATGCGCCCGATGCGGAAAGGAATACGACCCAAGCACCGGACCTATTCGTTGTGCGAACCGCGATGATGGCCGGTTAGACATCTTCTATGACTACGACTCGCTACGCGAAGTGGTTACTCAAGCTGAGCTCTCAAAACGCCCCAGAGGAGTCTGGAGATACCGAGAACTCCTCCCAGTGAATCATCCGAAAAACATCGTCAGCCTCGGAGAAGGCGGAACACCCTTGATTCCTGCGCGCCGCCTCGGTCAGAGGCTAGGTTTGGAGAGACTCTGGTTACTCGATGATACACGGAATCCCACCTCCTCCTTCAAGGACAGACCGATGACCGTTGGTGTCTCTAAGGCCGTGGAACTCGGTTACAATACAGTTGTCTCGGCTTCGAGCGGAAACGCCGCCGCAGCATTATCTGCATACTCCGCGAAAGCCGGGCTAACGTGCATCACCTTTGTCCCCGAAATGGCAAGTTCAGGGAAACTTGCGCAGCTCACCATGTACGGGGCCAAGGTAGTCAAAGTTCGTGGAGTCACATCTGGGCAGGATCCAACGGTTAAGATGCTGAAGGAGGTATGTGAGCGTTACAACTGGTACCCTTGCCCAAGCTTCGGCCCCATGAACCCCTACCAAGCTGAGGGACCAAAGACCATGTCATATGAGATCGTGGAATCGTTAGCATGGGAAGCACCTGACTGGGTCTTCGTTCCAGTTGGAGCCGGAGGCGCATTAACTGGGAACTGGAAAGGTTACCGAGACTTTCGGGAATTGGATTTCATCAAATCCATGCCCAGAATGGCGGCGGTCCAGTCCACTGGATGCGCTCCCGTTATTCGCGCCTACGAGCATGGGGCCGACCCGTTGAAGATAGTTCCGTGGGAAAGACCTGACTCAGTCGCTACTGGGCTGATGGATCCGTTTCCATGGGATGGCGACGCCGCACTGAGTGCCATCAGAGAATCACATGGGACAGCAACGGCCGTCACGAACGATCAGATCCTCGAGGCTCAACGGACACTGGCGAAGAATGAAGGAATATTCGCGGAGCCTTCAGGTGTGACTTCCCTCGCGGGCTTGACCAAACTGGTTGGGGAAGGTGGCATAGAGAAATCGGATAACATTGTTGTAGAAATAACCGGAAGCGGCCTGAAGGATCCGGACATTGCAATGAGAGGGATGAGTGAGGTCTTTACGATTGACCCGTCGATTCAAGAATTGGAACGGATCATTAAACTCTAGCCTCTCACTGTTTCTTGCAGCTACTACAATGTCATAAGGTCGAATCGGAACGTCAAGTGCGATTCTTCCGGAGACTGAATCCGGTGCGTAAGCCCTTAGAATAACCCCGTATCATGGCACGTTGAGGCAGTGCTCTTGGTTTCCTACGTTGGAATCTGGAAAGGTAAGGACTTCCTTAACACAAACGACTTTTCGCAAAAAGAAATCATGCAGATCCTGGATGCTGCGGACGATTTGAGAAAACTGTTCCGTTCGCGTAAACAGCATCACTATTTGTCTGGAAAAACACTGTTCATGATGTTCTATAATCGCTCACTTAGAACGCGCAACTCTTTCGAAGCTGGTATGTTTCAGCTGGGGGGGCACGCTCACTTCCTGAGCCCGCAGGACGTTTACACGCCCGCGCTTCCGGAAGATATGATCGCATATCAGACTGAGGCAATCTCAGATGTTAGTAGAGTTCTGAGCAGGTACGGTGACGCTATCGCAATCAGAATTTATGGTGACGCCGCAAAGTGGATCATAGGGAGAGGCCACAAGGTGGTTCAAGAGTTCGCGAAACACGCGACGATTCCCGTGCTGAACATGGAGGATGATATGCACCACCCATTCCAAGCGCTTGCTGACGCTCAAGCGATGAGAAATGCTATTCCGAAGCTGGCTGGAAAGAAACTGGTCGTGTCCTACGCCTACTCCGGAGGTTTGAAACCTCTTGCTGTTCCGCAGAACGAAATCTTGATTGGGACACAGATGGGAATGGATGTCACCCTGGCGCATCCTCCCGGTTTCGAGCTTGAGGATGTGATCCTTGAGGCAGCTAAGGCCAATGCAGACAGATACGGCGGCGAATTTCGGGTCGTCAACGATATGAAAGAGGCCTTTGACGGAGCGGATGCCGTATACCCGAAGGCTTGGTCACCGAAGAATTTCTTCCCACCACACAGCGCGGCTTTGGACAAGAATGGCGCCACAGCACACCAAGATAAGTTCAAGGATTGGATTTGCACGCAGGAACTGATGGATCGCACGCACAAGGGAAAGTACATGCACTGCGGACCAGCGGATCGAGGACAGGAGGTGACCGACGACGTGATAGACAACGAGGAATATTCACTATACTTCGAAGAGGCAGAAAATCGATTGCATGTGCAGAAGGCCGTTATGGCTATTGTAATGGGAGAGCGACCAGCGCGCCGACGGAAGTGAGTGCCCTCACACAGGTTTATCAAGGATTAATGTCGGCTGAGGAGGAACTCAAGGTCTACTTCAAAAACACTGCCGAGGATCCACTCGCCCTTCGCCTTCATCAGTACCCAGACGAAATTCCAAGTGAAGCGCTTTCTATCTCTGGAAAGATCGCCTGAGATGTTGTCGACTTGCCACAAACGCTGCGATGAAAGCCTTCGCCGTATCGCCGGGCAAGAACGGATCGAAGCTTACTCATGAAAACTCAAATGTACTGTTGCGAGCGCTCTTGTTTTGAGCATTTGCTTCATGCAAGCAATATTGTCAAACTTTGTTCTGCATAGAAGCCTTATTTATCTACATTGTCCAAATATGCATCGTGAATCGCATGCCCGCAGCACACACCAAGAAAGTGCAAGTCAGCCGCACAGTCGTCGATCCCATCGACGTGAAGATCTTAGACCTCATGAGGGCGAATGCAAGGATCTCTCTCACTTCGATGTCCAAGAGACTCGGACTCTCGAAGTCCGCTGTCAAGTACCGTGTAGATCGCCTAATAGAATTAGGAGTCATCAAGTCGTTCTTCACTCTAGTCGATTCAGCTGTCTACGGAATAAGCCTGTCAGTTTTGTTTGATTTGACAGTCGAGCAACAGGTTATTGAGAACGTCGCGGAAAAACTCGCGAGTTATCCTGAGGTAATACGAGTTTACGAACTGACCAACAGCCCCGACTTGCATGTGCACGCACTTTTCGAAGATAATGACCAGTTGGAGCATTTCATTCGGAACAAGCTCTACTCAATACCGGGAATCCGAGTAATCAAGTCCGGCATGATAATGAAAAGGTACAAAACGGAACTGAGCCTGACTATCTAACCTCTTTCGCGATCCTTGATCGGCCAATCGATTCTGGTTCAATTCACGATCAGGTTAGAGCGACTACCGCGGGGTTCGGAGCAGATGTCCAGGGCAGAATGATCCGTTTCTGCTTATCCATCTCTTCCCAGTATTTCCATTCCTCGTTCGTCATTCTTTGAATTTCATCGACTTGCTTGTCGGTCAGGTGAGCGAAGCGGCCTTGAAGCTTCAGATATTCCTTAACGGGCGTGAGCTTCCTGGGTTTGTAGGTAAGACTGAATTCACCGTTTGCATACTCCCATGAAACCCAAACCCTGGTTTCAAGGGCTAGCTTCGCAAAGTCCACGGTATCTTTTGGATCAAAGAACCATCCCTTCGGACATGGCGTGAGGACCTCGATGAATGATGGGCCTCCGGAATCCAGCGCTTTTCTGACCTTGTTCATGAAGTCTAGCGGCGGGTGCAACGTGGATGTTGCAATATACTTGACTCCTGGATGTGCGGCCATGGTCAATGCCACATTTTTCTTAAGTCGCAGGTTGCCGATCTGTTTGACCTTACCTGAAGGAGTGAACGTTGTAGTCGCACCCCAAGGTGTTGTGCTGGATGCTTGAATGCCCGTGTTGGCATAGGATTCGTTATCGTTCAACACGAACAATAGTCGGCTGTAATCGTAGCCCATGCCCATGGAGAGGCTGGAAAATCCTATGTCGGCGAAACCTCCATCGCCACCGTACACTATCACATTAACGTCCTCCGTCTTCCTCTTCCGTTTAGCCATTAGGGCCCTGAATGCTGCAGCTGTTCCTACTCCAGCCGCGCCTCCGCCCCCAAGTTGGGTATGATACCATGGGACGGCGTATGGGGAAGTCAGGTATTGATGACCGTTGGCTACGTACATGCAGCTGGTAGGGCCCAAGAAGACCGTATTAGGCCCAGCAGCCTTGCTGAGCAGACGGTAGCCTATAGCTGGTCCACAACCAGCACACGTTCTCCGCCCAGATGTGTAATAGTCAACTGCCGGAACGGCTTTTACGCTTTTGATTAAATCGCTCATACATCTTCCCCTCTTAACGTAATCCAGTGAACAATCTTACTCGCGCTTCCTGTCTGCGCTGCTTTCTGCACTAGATCGATAGCTTGTTCGAAATGTCTCACCGTTGGCTCTCTTCCGCCAGCTAAGATGAAGTCAATCACGGGGGGCCTTGAACTGCTCTGATAGAGCGCGGATCTGATGTCGTTGAAGAAAGCTCCCGCAAAGTCAGGAGAGCCCATCGAATACGAAAAGTCAAGAACACCCACAGCCTTGGCGCCCTGCAGTGCGTTCCTAAGCTCGTCTGCTGGGAACGGCCTCCAGTATCTCAAGCGAATAACTCCGGCTTTGATACCACGCTGTCTCAATCGCTTCGCGGCGTAAATCGCGTCCTTCGTGTACGCGCCCATCGACACCAACGCGATGTCAGCATCCTCCATGAGAGTCGATTCAATGAATGGAGAATACTGCCTACCAACGTACCTAGAGTAGTCCTTCCAAGCTTCTCGAATGACTTCCCTGCTGTTCTTGATAGAGACGTCAACTAGCTTTCTCTGCTCTGGGCCTATCAGCGAGGGAGCGATGTGTTGTGCCTTACTCACTGGGCCGTAGGCGGGGTCTAGTGGATATGGAGGCTTGTAAGGTGGTAAAAATTCGGTTACACCTTCCTTCGCAGGTGTCTCAACAGGAGTTGAAACATGCGTTATCGCTGCTCCGTCCATGGCTACGAAGTGCGGAAGTAAGACTTGTCGATCTTCGGCCACCCTGTAGGCAACCAATGTCATGTCGAGTGCCTCTTGTGGATCCTTGGCCCAAGACACTAGCCAGCCGACATCTCGGAAGAGGAAGACATCGTTCCATTCCATTCCGAAATTGCCTGGGTCATCTAGGGCTCTACATCCAGCCACCGCAACGACGGGCAACTGCCCCAAGGCCGTCACGGCTATGGCCTCGGTTGCGTATGCCAGACCAACGCCCGAACTGCCCACAAAAGTTCTGGCGCCAACTGCTGAGGCGTGTTTAACGATCTCGAATTGTGAGTGTTCTGAGTCGGCGACGATTATTTCCGCGTGAAACTCGCCGTCGGCCACCATTTTCGCTAGATCATTCATTATCCCAGTGTAAGGTCGAATGGGGTAGGCGGCGATCACGTCGACATCTGCAATCTTAATGGCCTCAGCAACAGACCTGGTTCCGGTCCAAACGTTCTTCTTTCTAAGGGTCACAGTCTTAGGAACAGTAACTTGAGAACTCATCTTTCACATCTCCCTCCTAGTAACCATACTCCCTAAGCGCTTCTCCAACTGTTGTTACCTCTTCCTCGTTGAGGCCTTCCTTGATCTTCAGTTCGCTCACCATTGCAATCGCTTTGGATGGGCATACCTTCGCGCATATTCCGCAACCTTGACAATAGTCGAAATCGACTGTGATGTTTTCGAAGTCGATTGCGCCATCCGGGCAGTAGATCGGGCATAACTTGCAGTCGGTACATTTCTTAGCGTCGATTATCGGTCTGAGATATCTGGAGAATGAGGTTCTGAATCCAATGTTCCGCTTGCCCGGGGACGGGCCGAACTCGATGAGACCGGGTGCTAAAGCTTCCCATCTTGGCATAGCTGCTATCCGCTGGGAGTAGGACCGCGCCTCAGCTGCGGCCTCCTGGTATTTTCTATAAGTTGCTGTGTCCCACCATGCGCCTCTAACAGGAACTGGAAGAGTTATCTTCTCGGTCGTCCTCATCTTCGCTAATTCAGTTTCTTCAGCTCTGATTTTTACCGGTATAGGATTGGTGTCCTCATAGGCTCTCCTCACGCTATCGGCCTTCTTACTCTGGCCCAGTGAGTCGAGGGCGGTAAGAAGATCATTCAAGCTTACAATTCCAAGGGACTTCGCTAGGGCGCCGACGAGTGGATACGCAATGTCCTTGCCATAGTTCTTCGCTCTTATCGTCACAAGTTTGCCGTTCCAATCCTGAGCCAGAGAATATTTCTTTACTAACCGAATAATCTCGTCGGAACTTAGGGAAGTATTGACAACTAATATGGCGTCTTTTTTCGCGCCGTCGAAGAGCAGGGCTCTCTGAGAAGTCTGGTGGAGGAGCATCGAAGAGTCGAGCACGACGATTGCATTAAAGACATGCCCCACAGGTTCCACTTCTTCGTGCAACACCACATCTATCGTAGGATTACCAAAGACCGCGTAGAACAGGTGCGGAATGTGATCGCGCTCCGGGGAATCATCATACCTCATGTAGAAGTATGACTCTCTGCCGGCGAGAGCTCCAGCCGTGGCTAATGCCTTTACAAGAACATTCGCGTGGCCCGTATGTATGACACCGCGACCATGCACGACCACCCAAGTCAATTGCTCATATTCCGGATAAGACTCCAGCTCGGACATTTGTTCAGAAGGTGGCGCCAAGATACTTCACGGCTTCAAGGCTCCTCAGATCACGATATACGGATATGGTATATGTGACTAAATAGGTATCAATACCACTATATTTCCGTATGAGAATTTTCTAAACTCAACCTGCTCTCTCGAACAAAGTGCAGAATAACACCTCATAGGGCTAACATTGTGTGTCGGCAATTCGAGCCGTGATCATAAGCGAGTTTTTGAACTCAACATGATCAACGGACAGGTCTCGACAACTATTCAGGCTAAGGCCGCCGGTTAAGAGGGAGATGATGTACGGCGCATAGTATGCGAGTATGCTATAGTGTTCTCTTTCTAATTTTTGGTCTTGATATCTTCGACTAAGTCGAACGATTGAAAAATAGGGAGTATTTAGATTCGGATCCTGATTGTTCTGGGTTCAACGGGATGGAGGTGGCATTGTGAGCTTCCTAGGAGGTTGCATTGGTGCCCAGTTTGGTTGTCTGCGTCCATATATGACTAGGCCCGCCGTAGCTATTACGACGGCTGCCAGAATGGCTGCGATTGCAACGTAACTGAGCATTGTTGTATTGTCGGATCTTTGTGCCTGATACTGCTGGAATAGTTGAAATTGAGAGAGGTTCTGGAATGCTGATGCGAATGGAGCCTGGTATGATTGGGATTGATACGGGTAGGAGGATTGGTACGGATACTGGTATGGAGCCTGCTCAGTCACCGTGGTAGTAACGTACTGTTGAGTTCCAATGCCGACTTGAATTGTTTCAGTGGCCGAAGTTAGCAAAGTGCCGTATTGGCCGTTGTAGATTTGTACGGAAATTTGTATCGAGTGGCCCTGCGTGGTTGGCGGCAGATTGAAGCCCAACTGCCCGTTGAATACGGTGCCGCCGTTCACTGTATCCAGAGTGCTGCTTACTGAACCCAAACCGGTGCCTGTGTTGATGTCATATGCGGTGCCGGTCGCGTACAATTGACTGCCATAGAAGGTCGTGCAAGACGCTGATACTGGGACTACGATTGGTACATTCGAATATGTATACGACACAGGCATGATTGGGTAGGTTAGTTGCGCTGTGCATGCGTCTGCTGATACCAAGCTGATGTTTGTCTGGATTGCTGCCATCGCTGTGGCAACAATCAAAAGCGCCATCACATAATTACGCGTTTTCACGAGTTATGCGCTCCTAATTTTGCGATGGTAACTACAACCCATAGTTACCTATAACCAAAATGGATGAATCATCCTCATTTGAGGTCTTCAAACTACGCGTACTTCTATTCCGAACTACGCGTAGTACACAATCGAGCAAGTTGGTTTCTCACCAAATATTTGTTTTTTCGAGGGGCAGGTAATGTGGTGCGCACACACAAGATCCACTAAGCTGACGGTTCAATTTCTGATGCCCGCACCATTAGAGGCACACCACCAAAAAAACGAACCACGAACGACCGTCTGTGAATTGTTGTTAGTTGTTACGTGGCGTGTGTGGTAGTGGTTCAGTGGTTGGTGGTACGCGCCCCCGAAAGATTAAGCTCTCTCGTAAGATTTCCAGTTAAAACGCCTGCATCTCTTAACAGTGTAAGATGGGCTAGAATAGAAGCCAAACAATCCAGTGAGAGCTGCAGCAAGTCTATCGTTTCCATCGGTCTCTTCAACATATTCTGGGCATCCTTTGCATTCATAAGGGAAATCCCGGGAACATGATGCGAGTCTGCTCATAACTCAACCCATCAGAGAAATTCAACCAATCTCTATAGCCTCGGCTAACATACGATGAATATCGATTCAGAGGATTGAACTTTTCGGAATTTGCATTCTTGCAGTCGAATGTTACCTTCTACATTGAGGTGAGAGTGAACTTGTTCACCTCAATCAGGAGACTCACTAGTTAGAGTTGATGGTGAACCATTATTGTTGACAAAACTCGCAATAGAAACGCAGGAACCAAACCCGTACTACCATAAAGATGAGTGAAAGAACCAAATTGCTAGGCGTTGTTCTTCCGTGTGTTCCGATTGTAGCTGCAGCTATGAATCAAGGAGACGAGAGAAGGTGAGGCGTGGAAGACTTCTTGAGGTACTATTACTCGTCACCGTCCTCGGTCTCACCGTCCAATTGATGAGCAGCGAGACCGACGCCGTGAATTTGCAACAAACCAGCACGGGCACAGTAATGAATGATATACAAGTTTTGAACGCCACGTATCCGGGGCTTTTCAACGCAAACTACACATATGATGAGTTTGCGTCAGTAGACCTTGCAGCGGTGCCTAGACCTTCAGGGGCTTTCACATTTAGGGACGTCATAATTGGTTACTCTTTCGTCTATGATGAGCATGGCATAGTATGGAATTACACGCAAGGCCAAGCTAACGAGAAGGTCTTAGTTCTCATGACCTACCCTTCCTCGACTGCTCCCTCGCCTCATTATCTCCAATTATACGGCATAACAACTAGCGCCTTCGTAGCTGCTGAAACAAGTAAGGGATTTGCTCATGCTTACCTCTTTCTCATGCAGCCTAAAGTATGAGACGCCGCCCCTGGTACGTCTTTCGTTGTTTACATGTAGTCTAGTAGTGTTGTTCTTTTCTTGACGGGTCTGACTCCCTTCGCTTTGGCTCTGGCTAGGTATGGTGACACGGACTCTGTTTTCCTAGATAATCCATCAGAAGAAGATGTGACGCAGTTCTCGAAGTCTGTTATGAACCGTTTCGGGTTAGAATTGGCATCTGATCGTGCCTACGCAGTTTGTGTTCTCAGCTCCGCCAAGAAAGCATACTTCGGAATTTTACAAAATGGCGAAGCAGAAATCAAAGGATTATCGATCACCAAATCAAACTCCCCCAAATTCTTTCAGCAAACCTTCCATAAGTGCCTAGCTAAGCTCTCCGAAGGACGTCAATCATCCAGCGACTTTGAGCAAGCTAAGCAACAGGTACCAGCGGTGGTAGAGTAATCCATCCGCAGACTTCAAGAAGGAAAAGTCAACCTATCCGATTTAGAATATCAAGTCGAATTACGAGAAGACCCCCAAGAGAAGTTAAAATCCAAAATACTTCCACAACCATATCAAGCCGCTTGGCTTCTTCTCAAAGAAGGAAAGAAGATACGTAGAGGAGATACCGTGAGCTTCGTTAAAGTCAATCCTTTCAAAATTCAAGGAAAACAATTCACAGTCAAACCATCATCGCAAGCCAACAAACAACACACTCCTCCTCCAACGCCTCCCTCAAACGCACCTGAACAGGCGCCTCAGGCGCCGAGACCAGAACAACCGAACCCGACACTACCTCACCTGCTTACAATGAGCAACGAACAACTCATCGCAAACTTAACACATAAGAGTTCAACAGGGAGTTAAGCCTAAATTCCGCTGCATCCACACCACGTACGTGAAGGTACCGGGGGAGCTGGGAGCACCCGGCTGAGAGGACGACTATGGGTCGTCGACCCCTGTGAACCTGATCCGGGTAATACCGGCGTAGGGAGCGAACAATGTCAAACTCAATTGATCGTAACAGGTCGAAGAACTCATCCCACCAGGTCACCACGACCAAGGTGGCGTTGAGCGCATTCTTCATCGCGTTGGGTTTCGTTTTATCGCTTGTGTCTTTCCCAGTGGGACCGACTCGGGTCTTTCCGTTTCAACACATGATTAACGGTCTTGTTGGGATAATGCTTGGTCCGCTTTACGCTGCGGGAGTAGCTATTGGAATTGGTACACTCCGAGTCGCGGCCGGAACGGGCACTGTCTTCGCTTATCCCGGCGGAGTGCCCGGCGGGCTTGTCGTGGGCATTCTGTACTGGTATGTTTGGCGGCATGACGAATGCGCGCTGAGCGAACCAGTGGGTACCGGATTAGGGGGGATTTTGAGCGCGCTCGCTATCGCTCCCTTCATGGGATCAAAACCACTGCCATCGATCTTCGGATTTAATGAACAATGGCAGCTCTTCGTGATCTTCTTCTGGTTGAGCAGTATTCCTGGGTCGATAATGGGTTATGTTGTTGTCAAGACGTTGAGGAGGATTGGTGTCTTTGAGCGATTTGCATTTTAGTGAAGTACGCGGGCGAAAACTGCTCATCTTGGGTGATGTTGGTAGGGGGAAAACGGCGCTCACTGCTCGAATGATTAGTGAGGCAGTATCCTTGAGCGTCGCGACTGATGTCACGGTTATTGATATGGCACCGGCGCGAAGAAAGTTCAAAGACATTATCATAGGTGGACGTATCACAGATTTCTTGGATGCCAAAACAAATGCTCGTCTTTTGGTTTCTACGCGAAAGTTGCATGCACCTCGGATAGAAGGACACACCGCAACCGAGATCATCAATCTCGCTAAAGCGAATGCGGAGTCGATAGAGGAGTTGCTTGAGAGCTATTTGGCCAGTCCTACTCCAATTCTCTTCATTAATGATGTTTCGATCTACCTGCAAGCTGGCGAGACACGCAGACTTCTCAAGACAGTGAAGGCTGCTGAGACCTTTGTTGCGAATGCGTACCATGGGACAACACTCGCAGATGATCGCCATTCAGGCATCTCTAAGCGTGAGCGACTGGGGCTCAATGCGTTAAAGATCGTCATGGACAAGGTCATCATACTCCACGCTAAATCCACACTGACCATGCAAAATGCGATCGTGAAGTGACCGGGATGACCGATCAAAAGCCACGAACCGTCTTCGTTAGGGAAGCAACCGGCCTTGTGAGAGAAATCTCGACTTGGGAAGCCTTCATCTTCAACCTATCAGCTAGCCCATTGGGCCCCGCGCTCGTATACATGATAGTCGGAACGACTCTCTTCGCGGGCGGTGATCTGATCATACCTGGATTGATCGCCACAGTTTTCTCATTCTTCATAGCCGCAACCTACAGTCAACTCACAGCCGCATTCCCAAGATCAGGTGGAGACTACATTTTCAACAGCAGGATACTTCATCCCGCGATAGGTTTTGGCATGAACTTCTCATTGACGTTATGGGAGTGGTTCATTTCAGGGTTCTACGTATTCTTCGTCGCGACGAGTGGAATCTCGCCTGCCCTTGTAATCGTTGGTTACTTGACGCGAAATGAGACGCTGATCGGCTTGGGAAGCGCCGCTGGTGGACCGCTCTTAGGCTTCGTAATCGGGACAGCCGCCAATCTCTTATTTGGGATATTGATCCTGACGGGCACCAAGAAAGTGTTTAGGGCTCTTACGGGCATTTTCGTTGCATCCCTCGCGGGATTACTCATCAGCATTGGTTTGCTCGCATTCTCTGGCCCCGCACTCTTCAAAGCAGAGTTCAACAGATTCGCATCAGCTTGGAATCCTGGAGCCGATCCATACCAGAACGCAATTGAAACCGCAGCTAAAGCTGGCTTCTCCGCCGTTCCCACCGGTGACATCACGCTAATCTTCCCGTTAGTAGCAGTTGCCGCTAGCGAGTTGCTTTGGTACTACTGGTCCTCTTATGTGGCTGGCGAAATTCGGAGCAGTAATTCACTGAGAAAACAGACCTACGTCATGCTTGGAAGTGCCGCGTTCAACGGCATGCTTTTCGTGATAGCAATTTGGCTGATCATTAGAGTAATGGGTTACGATTTCCTTGCTGCCACAACTTTCCTAGGTTCATCGAACGCAGAATCATTTCCGTTTGTTTCTCAAGTCACGCCTGGAAACCAGCTCGTGATCTTCATTTCCTTGTTGACGAACAACAGTGTGCTTGCAGTCTTGTTGCCCATATTATTCGCTGGGTGGAGCCTCGTCATTTTACCGGCCCTCTTTCTGCAACCAAACCGGTGCGTGTTCTCGTGGGCAATGGATAGAATTGCACCTGAGAAGTTCGCCGAGGTATCAGAGAGATTTCACGCGCCGATTTACACAACGATATTGGGAATGGTAATTTGCGAGATATCTCTCAGCATACTCACGGTTTACCCATCATACGCTTACACTATCTTCGCCGCTGGAGTCATAGCTCCGGCCTTCGCATCCATGTTTCCATCAGCTCTCTCTGCAATGCTGCTGCCCAAACGAAGAAAGAATCTATACGACTTATCAGGTTTGGATCGAAACCGATTCCTGGGCGTGCCCATAATCAGTGTAACAGGAGCCGTCTCCGCGGCCTACCTGATTTTCCTGACCGTTATCTTCTTCAGCAATCCAGCCTTCGGCTTGAATAGCCCTCTAATGATAACTGCATCTTTTGGCCCAATAATCGTAGGGATAGTGATCTATTACTTGGTGAAGGCATATCGGAAGAAACAGGGCATTGACATAGGTTTGGCTTTCTCTACAACTCCCCCGGAGTAGGTCAGATGACTTCCGTTTCAACGAACCAGACTGTTAGGTCTGCGAACTCCATGAGAACTGTCCCTGAGACGATAGCAAGAGCCCTGACTATCGCGGGCTCCGATTCGGGTGGTGGAGCAGGCATTCAGGCGGATCTGAAGACATTTGCTGCGCTTCGAGTCCACGGCATGAGTGCCATCACCGCCATAACCGCTCAAAACACGACCGGAGTGACAGCTGTACACGACGTGCCCGTACAGGTAATCAAAGCGCAGATCGAGGCAGTGATCGATGATATCGGAGTTGATGCCGCGAAGACTGGAATGCTACACACCACCGAAGTCATCAAAACAGTTGCAGAGGAGATTGAGCAGCACAAGATTCCGACCGTTGTCGACCCCGTCATGATAGCAAAGAGTGGCGCGAAGCTCCTACAAGACAACGCTATCATGGCACTTGAGAAAGAACTGATCCCGATCGCAGCGGTCGTCACACCCAACGCTATGGAAGCCGAAACCTTGGCTCATATGAAGATTCGCACGCTGAATGACGCAAGAGTTGCCGCGAAAAAGATCGCCGAGTTTGGCCCTCGTGCCGTCGTGATTAAGGGAGGCCACATCCAAACCGAAAGTAAAGCGGTCGACACATTATACTTTGAAGATGGTTACCAAGAGTTTTCAGCGCCGCTCGTTGAGAGAATTACTGATCATGGAACGGGTTGCAGCTTCTCCGCTGCGATAACCGGAGAACTCGCTAAAGGAAAAAGCATTCCAGAGGCTGTGGACGTTGCACGCAAGTTGATCACCTCTGCCATACGCCATGGCATTATGGTGGGTAAGGGGCATGGTCCCGTGAATCCCTTGGCCAACCTCTATAGAGAAGCTGAGAAGACTGAAGTGCTGGAAGACCTGAGACAAGCCGTACGGCTGCTAGAAGAAAGCAGCTTATCCGCGCGCCTCGTGCCCGAATCGCAGATTAACATCGGCATGAGCCTTCGGGATCCTGAATCACCAAATGATGTGGCTGCTGTTCCAGGCAGAATTGTGAAGATTGGAAATCGTGTTAAGGCATCGGCGTCGCCCGACTTTGGGGCGTCCAGGCATGTGGCGTCGGCCATTCTGACAACGATGCGATTCGACGCATCTGTCAGAGCCGCCATGAATCTTCTCTATGTTCCGGCTCTTATCGAAACCTGCAAAAGAATCGGGCTCACAGTGTCCTACTACGATCGTGCTCAGGAGCCTGAGGAAATTCGGAAAAGGGAAGGCGGAACCATTCCGTGGGGTACGGAAGAGGCTATCAGGAGAATTCAGCGCGTTCCTGATGTGTATTACCACGCCGGTGATTACGGCAAAGAGCCCATGGCAGTGGTGCTAGGAAAGTCCGCGCGCGAAGTTGCGAAAACTGCTCTTCGAATTGCCGAAGCAATGAGCGCCGCATGAATGGCCTTTGTTCTATCTACGCCAAAGCGATTCATTAGCAGCCAATTTGACTGGCTTAAGTACTCGACGCGGCTGGATCGTTACTCTGCCGTCAGATTTCCGTTACCTTCCCTATACAGAACACCCAGTCGCCGGGGTTGACTTTCGGGTATGTTCTGATGGAGAGGATTACGCCGTCGATCGGTGCCGAGACCGTCTCGGTTTCCTTACCGAAGATGTCGTGTATCCTCCCGATCCTGTCTCCCTTCTTGACAAAGTCGCGAACCTTTCTTTCCGCGATGTAGAACCCCCCTGTGTTGCAGGAGATGAAGTCTCCGTCGCCAAGAATGTATTTTTGCCTGAATTTTGGCTCGCTTTCAATGAGCCCCAGATACTTCATTATGTTTCGAAGTCCAGAAAGAAATGTCTTCACGGAATCTTCGCTGTACCTGCTTTCGCCCCCGATCTCTGCGAGTGAAGCTCTGACTCCGTTCTCAAGTGCGGCCGCGGTGGAGAACCCCTTACCTGGTCCAGCTTTCCATATGAGCTCAAGGCCCCAGGCCTTCGCCAACATCAGCGCCTCTTCCCCGTCTCCTTCAAGCGAGGCCAGTGGCCCGATTCCAAGCATGTTTCCGCCACCGTGCATGTCAATGAAGCATTGAGATTTGCAGATGACCTCGTTAGTTAGTGTGTACGCGATTCTTTCGGTAATGAAGCCGTCCTTCTTGCCCGGGAAGATTCTGTTAAGGTTGAGGTTGTCGATTGGGCTTACGCGGGATGATGCGTCGAAGGCTGGTGTGTTGACGATTGGTATGTCAATTATGGCACCTTTCAGCTCTTGAGGGTCGAGCTCCCTAGCGAACCTGCTGGCGGCTATCATGCTATCGTATTCGTCACCGTGAATCCCTGCTACGACACTTAACACTGGGCCGTCGCGCTTGCCGTTCACTACTATTACTGGCATTTGAATGGGGTGGCCGTCGGCGTGGTAGGCTATGTGCAGGTGACCCTGAGCTTTTGTTCCAGGTTGCGCTTCGGCCGAGCCTATTCTCAGAGACGCCCTCACGCGTTGAACCTCTTTCGCTAAGAGCCTTGGCCCCACGCGTATTCCAGAGGCACTTCGATAGGCTTTCCTTCTTCGAAACGGCTGTACCTGTATTCGTCTAGGTTGAATTCCTTTGATTTTCCATGCATTATGAGATCAGCCATTGCTCTGCCCATCATGGGTGCTAGCTTGAATCCGTGCCCGCTCATGCCGAACGCGCAGTAGAATCCTTCAACTGTGGGAAGCGCGCTCAGAATGGGGTAGCCATCCAGTGAATCATCCGAAATCCCCGCCCAGCCCCCAGCTTGCACAGCGTTAGCGAAAGCCGGGAAGCGTGAGATGGCGTCGTTTGCAAACTTCAACGCTTCCCCTGGTTCGACTGCTTCATTGAACTTGTCCGGGTTCAGGTTGACGCGTCCTTCGGGAGAGGTGGGCGCGGCTCCTCCCACTATCGTCCTCTGCCCATCGGGCCTGAGGTATGAATCTGGAGGGATGTCGAATATTATGGGGTGGGAGTCTCCGAAACCTGCAGGCCGCTTGAAGACTGCGAGTTTGCTTCTCCGAAGCTTTAGCGGGAACTTGACAGAGATCATGTCTCCGATCTGTTGTGACCAGGATCCGGTCGCGCAGACAAAATGTTTCGTCTCAATGCTCCCCTTGTCCGTCTTGACCCCGACCACTTTCCCGCCAGAGATCTCGACGCCCGTAACCCTTGTCTTCTGAAGCACCTTCACACCCATCTTTTCTGCACTTGACGCGAGAGAGGTCACGAAGGCTGATGAGTCGGCGTAGCCCGCGTCTGGCTCCCAAGCTCCAATGGCAACGCCATCAAGTGATAGTCGCGGTTCGATGCGGAGAATATCGTCTTTGGATACGGTATCAACTTTGACGCCGACCCCCCTTTGCATCTCCACCGTTTTCCGAAGCTTTGTTTCGTCTCTGGATGAGACCAGTACGATCAAGCCGGTTTTGGTGAAGCCGGAGTTGCCGCCAACTATCTTCTCGAATTTTCCGAAGAATTCAAGGCTTTTCAAGGCGAGTTTGGATGTTTCTTTATGTGGGTAGTGGCATCGGACGATCGAAGCAGATCTTCCCGTGGCACCGTACGCCAAGAAGTCTTTCTCGAGGAGAAGGACGTTCTTCTGACCAGCTTTTGCAAGGTGGAAGGCGATGTTTGCTCCAGTGGAGCCGCCTCCGGCGATAACGACATCCGCACGGGTCATCTCGATCACGTGAACTGAAGTTGCTTGAATGTTGCATTTGAATTGTGGTGTTGGCGTAGTCCTTAGAATTCTACGGGGTAAGTACTGTATCGAAGATTGGGTCGCAATGAAAAGGCATTAAAGCGAATCCCCTTCACTGACTTGGCACAAGGGAGAGTAAGAAAAACGCGAAAAACAATCCTCTTCTTGACACTTCTCGTGCTAGTACTAACACCTACAGCGAATCAACTGGCGTCTGTTCATGCACAAGCAGCCGAGACAACCTTCACAATGGGCTGGGGAGCCGCGCCAATGGACACCCTCAGTCCGACCGCTATTACATTGTATGACGGAGGCGCCTACCTCATTATGCACGCGATCTACGATGCGCTCGTCATGTCGGATCAAAACAGTAATCCGGTTCCCGACTTGGCTACGGGGTGGACATACAAGAATCCTACAACAATCGATTTCCCGCTTGTGCGCAACGCGACTTGGCACGATGGACAACCATTCACTGCGGATGACGTGGTATTCACGTTCAACCTATTCCTCACCAACAAGAAACTTGCCTACATGCAGACCTATGTTAAAACAATCAAGTCCGTTCAAGCACTTGACAAGTACACGGTTGAAATCCAGACTAATGACCCCGACGCCACACTTCTAGACTACAGGCTGTTCGGCGTATACATACTACCCAAACACATTTGGGAGAACGTCAAGAATTACACCAGCTACACGAATGATAATCCAGTCGGCACGGGCCCATTCAAGTTCGTTAAATGGGGCGGGCCCAACACTTATGTTCAGTTTGACGCTAACCCCAACTACTTCTACGGAAGACCAAAGATAGACCATTTCGTTATGAGATACTTCACGTCATACAACGCAATGGCATTGGCACTTCAATCGGGGGAAATAGACTATGCAGGCCCACTGATACCACCCGCTCTCATCCCAACGCTTACCTCAGCATCGGGTATTCAAGTAGTTAGCAGGCCGGACCAACGATACTTCTATTTCTGCTTCAACGCATATGACAAAGGCGCTGGAAATCCAGTACTGCGCGACAAAACCGTTAGAATCGCATTATCGCATGCGATCAACAATGAAGAGCTAGCTAAGGTAGTATGGAACGGAACCGCCACCCCCCAGAACACTGTGATTCCAGTAGCGCTCGGAGATTGGGTGAATCCAAACACGCCGAAATACAACTTTGACCTCAATCTGGCAGCCAAGATGCTCGACGACGCTGGATACAAAGCCGGTAGCGACGGCATCAGAGTAAGTCCGACGGGAGTGAAGATGTCCCTAAAGGTCGAAGTCCCATCTAATTACGCACAAGAGTACAGGGCCGCACAGATCATCGCGGGTTGGTGGAAACAGATCGGCATTGATGCCAAAGCTCAATTGACAGACGTTGGCGCATTGGGAGACGAAGTGGCCGCTTGGAAGCATGACACGTTCATCTGGGTTTGGTCAGCGGGAGCATCACTTGATCCGGACTGGTTCATCGGCATGTTCGTGGGCTCTGAATCACAGCCGGCTCCCAACCCCGGCTTGAGCGACTCGGGTTTCAATAACACTCAATACGACACCCTATACCAACTGCAAAAAACTCAGACCGACCGGGCTGCGAGAAAGAGTACGATCTGGCGTATGCAGGACATATTGCACCAAGAAGCGGTGTATGTTCCTCTATACGACCCTCCTGCAATACAAGCCTATAGAAGTGATAGATTCACGGGTATCCCTGGAGGCAATCTGCCACCGGAAAGCCAGGGTGCCGCGAACAACCTTCTACGCTTCGTAAGGCCAGTCACAGCAATTACCCAAACAACAGCTAAAGCCACAACCACACAGGCGCCAACAGGAATGAGCACGGAATCGCTTGCTGCGATAGCCGTAGCCATCATAGTGGTCATAGCCGTTGTAGCTATACTAGCAACGAGAAGAAAACCCGCACCGAAGGGGCAATAAGCCCCTAACCTTCTTTTTTCCCATTCCCCAACTAGGAGGCATATGCCATAGTAAACATCGCGTATGTGTCGAAAAAAGTCATTGGACTCTTGCTTACCATTTTCCTTGTTTTGTCGTTCAACTTCTACTTGTTCAGAGTACTACCTGGAAATCCTGTAACCCTCTTGTTCAGGGGGGTTGGCCTTTCAGCTGAACAGATACGCGAGCTGAACATGCAGTTCGGCCTCGATCAACCTATCTGGGTTCAATATTTGGTGTACCTTCAAAACACGTTGAGCGGTAATCTTGGATATTCGTTCCAGACACGTGTGGCCGTGATGAGTCTAGTTGTACCAAGCCTGATCAATACAGTTATTCTTCTTTCCGTGGCCTCTTTGATATCGATCGTCGCAGGTTTATTGATTGGAGTCGTTGCGGCGTGGCGTAGAGGATCCAAAGTCGACATCTCAGCTTCTGCGACTACGCTGGTCTTGTATTCCATGCCAACTTTCTGGCTTGGACTTGTCCTAATGTTCTTAGGCGTAATTTACTTTGGCCTCCCCGTTGGTGGGATGATGACGATAACCTTCACAACAATCGGAATATTCGCTCAGGCAGGAGATGTGATGAGGCACATGATTCTCCCATTGTTGACATTAGTTTTGGGCTTAACAGGCCAATACGTTCTCGTTATGAAAGGTGCTCTACTGGACGTGTTCACGGAAGACTACATGATAACAGCCAGGGCCAAAGGAATTTCGAATAGAAAACTCCTGCTGGATCACGGCTTCAGAAACGCCATTCTGCCAATGATGACGTTGGTTGCGCTAAATCTCGGCCTGAGTATCGGGGGCGCTGTTCAGACCGAGACGGTTTTCTCATGGCCCGGTATGGGTCTTCTGATATATCGTGCGATCCTCTCCAGAGATTACCCAGTTCTCCAAGGCGCCTTTTTGATGGTCACCATCGCAGTGATCTTCACGAATTTCATCGCTGACATGCTTTACCCGTTGTTGGATCCTAGGGTGACTTAGTGATGAGCAGTGAACCTGTGCTTGAAAGGGAAGAGAGTTACTCAAGGACGAGAGTCTACATACGGGCACTCGTAGCATTTTGGCGTGTTTACCGAAGAAACAAAACCGGGATCATCGGCCTCTGCATGCTCATCTTCTTTGTCGCGGTTGCGATTCTAGCTCCGTACATAGCTCCTTACGACCCGAACAAAGCCTTCCTCTCCGCCTTCCTGCAGCCCCCTAGCTCGAATCACCTGTTTGGAACGAACGAGGCGGGCCAGGATTTGTTCAGTCAAGTGGTCTACGGTACGAGGGCTTCTTTGACGGTTGGGTTCGCGGCCGCTTTCATAGCGGCCACGATTGGAACCTTAATTGGCATAACAGCCGGCTACTTTGGTAAGCTCATCCGAGACCTACTGATGAGGTTGACCGATTTCTTCATCGTCATCCCTGCTCTTGTACTGATGATTGTCTTAGCTTCCGTATTGGGCTCGGGTCTGACGAGCGTGGTTCTGGCGATTGGTTTGGTTGGTTGGACTGGGACAGCTCGCGTGGTCATGTCGCAGACTTTGTCATTGAAGGAGCAGGCGTTTGTTGAAGCGAGCAAGGCATCTGGGGCCGGGGATTTCTACATTCTAAGAAGTCATGTGCTTCCGAATGTTATGCCAGTTGCGTTCGCGCAGACAGTCTTGGTCGTGGCGAACTCAATCCTGTACGAAGCGACACTCACATTCCTTGGCTTGGGCAACCCGAACCAAGTCACGTGGGGGCAGATCCTTCAGTTTGCATTCGTTTCCGGAGCAATAACGACGGCCTGGTGGTACGTTCTCCCACCCGGCCTCAGCATCATGCTCGTAGTCCTAGCCTTCTCCCTCACAGGATACTCTCTGGACTTGGTCTTCAATCCGCGAGTGAGAAAAGTCTAACAAAAGGAGCCATCCAGAATTGCTTCAAGTCGAAAACCTCAGAACCTACTACAGAACACCCCAAGGCTCCCTGAAGGCTGTCGACGGCGTCTCCTTCACTCTCGAGAAGGGCGAGATTCTTGGATTGGTTGGAGAATCTGCTTGTGGCAAGACGACCGTAGCGCTGTCAACAGTCAGATTGCTACCTCCCGCGGCACAAGTGATGGGGGGAAAGATCCTACTCCACGGCGAGGACCTACTCACCAAGACTGAAAACGAGATGAAGCACGTGCGCTGGAAGAAAGTGTCAATAATCTTCCAAGGCGCTCTGAATTCCTTAAACCCAGTACTCCCTGTCAAGGAACAGATTGCGGAAGCAATTCTGGCGCACGATAACCTCACCGGAGAGGAAGTTGACACGGCCATTGGCCGCCTATTCAAGGCCGTTCGCTTGGACCCAGATAGAAGGAAGAACTACCCGCACGAATTCAGCGGGGGCATGAAACAACGAGTCATGATCGCCATGGCGCTTGCGTGCGATCCTGAAGTGGTGATCGCAGACGAACCTACAACAGCCCTAGACGTTATCGTGCAACGCCAAATCCTCGACCTCATACGGAACCTACGAGATGAACGGCACATCTCCATGATTCTCATTACTCATGATCTGTCCGTCGTGGCACAACTGTGCGATAAAGTCGGTATCATGTACGCTGGGAAGATTGTCGAGTTCGGAGACATCTTCAGCATATTCGAGACCCCACGGCATCCTTACACTCAGGCATTGCTGAAGTCAATCCCCAAAATGGAACAAACGAAGACCCAACTAAGCTACATACCAGGCTCCGTCCCAGACCTAACAGGCGAAGTGCCTGCTTGCAGATTCTACGGCAGATGTCCATACGCACAGCAACTCTGCTCGGAGACTGAGCCTAAGATCGAGGAGACGGGACCGCAGAGCTATGTTGCATGCCATTTCTGGAGGAACATCAAAGCCCATTGATCAACGACAGCAATGGGAATACGTTAGTTCAGATAAGGAATCTTAAGAAATGGTTCCCCGTCAGACGCTCCCTCTTCTCCAAAATCAAGCCGGACGAGCGATTCGTTCACGCGGTAGACGGTGTTAGCCTTGGGATACGCAAGGAGGAGGCGATCTCGATTGTTGGGGAATCAGGCTGCGGTAAGACAACACTCGCCCGCCTGATGCTCAGGCTACTAGAGCCAACCGAAGGTACCATTCTCTTCGAATCCCGCGACCTCTTCGCCACCACGAAGGCGGAAATGCACAAACTCAGGGTCCAAATCCAAGCGGTATTCCAAGATCCCTACTCTTCCCTCGACCCGAAGAAGACTGTCCTACAAATTGTATCTGAACCATTGGAAGTCAACCACCTCACAAAGAGAGGGAGAGAGACGCTTGAGCGGGTTAGCTACTCCTTGTCTGCAGTTGGTTTAGACCCACCGCCGCGATTCCTCGCCAAATTCCCTTACGAACTGAGCGGTGGGCAAAGGCAGAGGGTGGCCATAGCCCGCGCGATGGTCGTCAATCCACGACTGATCATCGCCGATGAACCGGTTTCGATGCTGGACGCTTCGATCCGAGCCGAGATTCTAAACGTGATGTTAAACCTGAGAGATAAATTCAATCTGACTTATGTTTTCATAACTCACGATCTAGCGGTCGCCCGCTACGTGTCTGATAGAATGGCTGTGATGTACCTTGGGAGAGTGGTTGAGGTTGGACCGGCGGATGAGATCTGCTTGAACCCAACTCACCCCTACACAAAAGCCCTCCTCTCAGCCCTTCCCACAACCGATCCGAGAAAACGCCATGAAGGCGTTGAGCTCAAGGGAGAAGTGCCAAGCGCTGTACGTATTCCCGCCGGCTGCAGATTCAGGCCACGATGCCTTTACGCATTTGACAAGTGCAATGCCGAGCCTGAACTCATCAAGGTCGGGAAAGATCATTATGCGGCCTGCTGGTTAGGTGAAGCATCATAACGAGCTTAGAGCAGTTGGCGAGCCAACCCAAGTATCCGGTCTGAATCCTCGAGCAGCAAATCCTCCGACCCACCATCAATCAACCTTTGGAAATTCGTTAGGGCGTTCTGCAGAGTGTGCACCGCCCAATTCACATTCGTTACAGAGGTGCCTCCAAAACGCTCGACCAGAATGCTTTGCGCCCACGGGTTCAGGTGCACCATCAAGTTCTCGAAGATGCACTCGGCCCGAAACGTTGAGACATCGATCATCGAATTTGAACGCAGGTTCAGCAACGTCTTGACCCCATTGTCATGGGAGGTGAGTATGACACACGCGGCTGCGGAAGCAGTTTGCGTAGACCTCCGAGCCCAAACTTCCTTGCATTTGGCGCCCGCGATCCACTCAATTAGGTCGAGTATTTGCGCAAGTTTCATCGAATATGCCTCTTTTCCTTTCGTCGCGAGGTTGCAATTCATAGTGAGCGAGAGCAACTTTGACGAAGGATCTTCAACTAATTGCTTCAACTCGTTCACGCCCGGTTCAGTTTTCAGGAGGTTGGGCGAGTGGAGTTGGAGGTCTTTGCTTGTCGCCAGATCTTTGAGGCGTCGAGTTTCTTCTGATGTTTGACCAACTGGGAAGTCGACCATGACATGTTTTCCAAGTGAGAGCGCCTCACGAGCATAACGGACCTTCGCTGAGTGGCAACCAACGATGGCAACGGCGTCCAATTTCTTAGCTTTGGCTTTGAGTTCTGACGACACGTTTCTCGATCCTTTCCGGGCCAGTTGAACGAGTTTCCAGTTACCACTGACCTCGCTCGGCTCGATTTGGTAGCTTTTCTCTAACGCGATGAGCCCGATTGTTAACATTGCGCGCACACTCTTTACAGCGGTAATCTTACAGGTCCTCGCCGTTTAATCGACTTAAGGACAGCTAGGATGATCTCCAGTGCTGCTCGTGCGTCTTGGCCGGTAACTGGGGGGGTCTTGTCAACGATTATTGAGTTAACGAAAGCTTCGATTTCAGCCCTGTACGCGCTGCTTACGCTAAGCATGTCAGAATATGCCAATGGATACGTAACCCCACTATCGGCGCCTTTCACGATAACATTCATGTGATTGTCAGCGGCCAAGACAAATCCCTTGGAGCCCATCAGTTCGAGGGTTGTGTATTGAGCGTAGCCTTTCGGCAGAACGTACCCAACTTCAAATGAGCCTACAGCCCCTTTCTTGAATTTCAGAACCGCGAACACTTGATTGTATAGCGGAGAGATGGCTTCGCGAACCCTCGCGGTCCCAAGGACCTCTCTGACTTCGTCGTCGAAAAACCATCTCAGCAGATCAGCATCATGTATACCCACCTCAGCAATCGGGCCGTACGTCATCGCGGGGTCGAAATACCACGAGCCAGGCTCTGAGATGTGACGCCTCGAAATCTGAAGCCCCCAAATGGGTTTCCCAATTCGCCCCTCTCTGATTAATCGCCTAGCTATCGAGTTGCGCGGTATGAACCTGCGAGAGTGTGCGATCATCAACTTCACATTATTCTCCGCGCAGGCCCTAATCATTCGATCCGCATCTTCGAGTGTGAGCGCGATAGGTTTCTCGCAGAGCACATGCTTCCCCGAATTCGCGGCAGCAACGGCAATATCGGAGTGGTATTTCGTGGGCGTGCATATGTCAACGGCGTTCACTTCCTCATTCTGAAGAAGTTGCTGATAATCCTCACAGACCTGCACTGACCCCAAGCTCTGTTCAACTGCCCGTGACTTGGATGGATCGGAATCAGTCACAGCGACCAGTTTTGCTGAAGCAATTTGGGTGATTGCGGGTATGTGGGATTCCTGCGCGATCGAGCCGCAACCTATCAAGCCGAGTCCAATCTTCTCTTTCGAATCGCTCAATTCAAACTTCAACTCTGTTTGCATACGAACGGTCCGTTAACACCTGAAGGATGTGATGATTTCCTTCGCGAACACCGTGGTGAGGTATACAGGCGCCGAGTTGCATCTTTCACTTACTCACAGCGAAGGGAATTGCTCCCGCATACAGATGAGCACTATTTATTCTAGCCGCACCTAACGCTTGCACAGACAATAAAATCCAAGTCAGAGTCAGGCGGCCGGCATCAAAACATACACGAAAACGATCGTTCAATTTCGCTTGCCTGAACCATTAGCCCCCCCCAAAAAAACTCACACCAACGCACGAATCTAAGGCAGCACCAGTCAGTCCAGCCTGAGCACTCCGAGCTTAGGGGTTCGAATCTTCTCCCCGCCACTGCGCCCGCAGATGCTGAGTTCTTCGAACCGAAACCGGGAAAACGTTCCACACCAAGCTAAAACGTTTCTATTTCTTCTTGTAGAGGTTTTGCGGGAGGAGGTCTATTCTCTTGAATTCTTTCACGAAGTCGGCGAGATAGTCCGTGAGGATTTCAAGGTATTTCTCTCCCTTCTCTCCGCTCGCCTCTGACGCGGGGAATCCGTCGGCTTCTAGAAAGCCCTGCTCACTCATGTCCCCCATGTAGAACCGGCCTCCGATCGAGCCTTTTCCAAACTTCAAACCACTTCGCAGGAAAATCTTCTCGCTCAATTTGCGGCCAGGTTTAGAGGGTTTGTATAGGTCCATACGGACGTTGGAGGAGTTGATTGCCAGGTTCAGGCTTGTCTCCTTTTGACCTCCATGGTCGTGGAACGGAAAGATTGCTTTGAGCTCGGGGATTGATTCGTCGATCTCGGGGCGGAACCAACGTGGAACAACAGACATTACCCCGTATTTTCTTCGTAGGTTTAGTCCCACGGTCTCCATTGCATCAAGGTTCCCTCCATGACCAGAGATGAAGATGAAACGTTTGATACCCCACTTCATCAGTGATTCGCACATCTCGGTTAGAATTGTCTCCAGCGTCCCGCGAGTGAAAGTCATCGATCCGGGGAAGTCCATTTGGTATAGGGACCAACCGACCGGAATCGGGGGCGCCACAATCACGTCCGCCTTCTCACCGACACGTCTAGCGACATCAATCGCTGTGAAAGTGTCTGTGCCCAACGGGTTCTGAGGACCATGAGTCTCGTTACTTCCAACAGGTATGATGGCTACGTCTGTCTTCTTGAAGGCCTCTTCAGCTTCTTTCCAGGTCATGTCAGCCAACCAAACTTTCTTCATTGCAATCATCCCGCCGTTCCATTCATCACTTGACTTATTTGAGTTACGTGCAAAGTACGCGCACGTTACCACTCACACGAAAACCACTAACCGACGGCGATTAGTTGAATCTCTTTGTTAGGTGATTTCTCGTTGGTTTGTTACTTGATGGTAGCACGCTAGAGGATCGACAAAACGGTGGTGGTACTAGGTGCTCACACAGCCGCTGAAGGTTAGGTTTTGGGAGCTGTCGCTAGTTTTTGTCGTTCATGACGGAATCAAAAGACAGCCTCTTACTCTTCCAAGTTCCACTTCATTGCGTAAATATCTCTTAACTGCACAGGCCAGATTGTTCATTATCACGGTTTGGGTTAGAGGGCGCGTCATTGAAATTCATGCTTTCCTTAGTGTTGCTTGGCGTAGTTGCGGCATTCAGTATGCCTATCGTTCTCGGTTACGTCGCTGTGGCGCCGAACAATGTTCCTCGCTCTAACGCGGTTTTGCAGGTGTGGTTTGATGCCTGCCCTCAATTAACTGGTTCGTACCCACTAGGATATTTGTTCAATGTGGCGGCAAAGACATCCAGTGGCCTTTGGATAACTACTCTACATTGGGACTTCGGAGACAACTCCACGCTGAACGTTCCGTACTCTGGTCAAAGTCAAGTAAGCGAAATTCGCGCTCACCAGTACGCGAATAAAGCAAACTACATTGTCACTGTTACAGCGTACGACAATGCGGGAAACACTAGAGCCGCCCGTGTGTCTCTGATGCCTGATTTCACGTTGGCACCCGCATTTCCAACGACACAGACCGTCGTGCCGGGGGGTTCCACAACTTACACCGTGAATGTGGGCTCAGTGTGGTGCAAACAAATCCGCGTTGACCTAACAACATCTTTGAGCCAGAATCCTCCATCCGGAGTCACATGGAACCTTAACCCACCATATGGCAATACCTCCTTCACCTCGACACTTCAGGTGAATACCGAAACAACCACGCCAAAAGGAAACTACGCAATCAACATCGTTGGGACTGGGGCAGGTTTCACTCATACAGTGACGGTGGCTCTCATCGTGAACGTCCCGGCTCCCCCATACTTCACTCTTTCTGTTGTTCCGACTTCGCTGTCTGTGCCAGCACAATCAAATACCCAACCAGATCGAACTAATACTACGACTGTAGTTATTCAATCGTTCAATGGCTTCAACAGCGCTGTTACGCTTACTAACTCTACTCCTCCAAAAGGAATGGTCTTGTCCTTCTCTCAACTCACTGTTACGCCGCCTCCGAACGGGCAGGCTACTTCCACACTCACCATCGTAACCCCGTGTAGCGTGTCGCCGGGGCCATATGGAATAATTATTCAAGGAGGTAGCGGCAGCAATGTGAGGCAGGCTAATCTCAACATTATGATTAACGCCTGTACTGTGCAGTCAAGTATTCTCCCGTTAATGTTGCTGGTACTGGGGCTAGGCTTTCTAATCGTCCTCCCAATTTTCCTTATCCTATTGCGAAGAAGGACTGCCCTTGCAGTGGTTCCTGTCGTTCCTGTGGTTCCCGTGGTCTCTCCTACTCTGGTCCCTACGGTCCCAGTACTTGTGCCACCCGCGCCACTATGTCCGACATGCGGCACCCCTCTGATACTCATTAAGCAATACCAAAGATGGTACTGCAATACGTGTCAAGAATAATTCGGACGCCCTAGCACTGCCGTCAATTTGAACATCAGAAATTGAACCGTGATCAGTCCTCGTTTATTTTTTTTGGGGGGGGAGGTGGGTATCGTGGTGCGCACACACAATTGACTCCCAGCGTCTATGACTCTAATTGCTCATGTCAGGATTGAACTCGTTCTTTCTTCACTCTTGATCTTTACATGCTGGAGAGATTGAATAATGCTTATTCCTCGCTTCTCGGAATGCCTTCGCATCGAATCCTTTGTCAGCTCTGTAGATCACCATGTGACATTTTCCGCATTCGATACTACTGGAATCTTGAATCGGTGCCTGTTTTCCCGGCCTAGCTAGAAGGAGGCCTTTGGGAGCAATCCGTTTCAATGGACCGGAGAGTCCCATCAGGTCCTTCTTGGGATCGGGTTTCCAACGCATGCTTTCACATCTAGGGCATTTCTCCCGATTTGTTTTGGCTACCCATCCGCATGATTGGCATCTCCAATTCATAACTGAACCATCACGGAGATTGCTTTGACCCAATTTCTGTATGTGAGCGCTTATCTCGCTGGTGCATGTCAACCGAAAGTCACGTTGTGATCTTCCAAATGTCCATTGTTGGTTAAGGGGATTTCACGTTTGCGTTAACGTTGGGCATCATCCCCGACCCCAATTCAATTCTTGGTCTCTTGTATCACGAGACCACCATACCGTGCAGGTGGAAGATAAACAGCTCGTAGGGTTCTAAGCGAAAACGACCCGTCGCCCCTTCCCAAGTTTCACCATCACTTGTAAAACTCATAGTGAGTTCCACAGCGCGTGCACGTGTCAACACGATTTGGGTTGCCGACTGGTTGCTTCTTCCTTTCCCAAGTTAGATTATGTCCGGTTTCAGATATTTCACTCAAAACCGCCAAGATGTATTCCCCCAGGAATGGTCCCAATGCACGTGGGACGGACGTTTGTAAAAAGATGGAGAAATTTCGGTCGATATCGGTTCTAGGCTGTTTGCCTAGTATTTTCGGTGCTTCTGGTAGCACTCTCTGCAGTAGACCGGTTTACCCGTCGTCGGCACAAACGGTACTTGCGTATCTGCACCGCAGTCAGAGCATTTGACTTGCGTCATTTGCCTCGGGGCGCCGGAACGTCTATTCTCATAACCCATTTCGTTTTCCACCGTCCTTATTCTCTAGTTATACGAAAGATAATACTCGCCGCGATAATCGGCAAGAGCTTGACGGCCCTCCCATCATCCACGCAGGTAAGATCTCCAGTATACCGCCTACCCAACATGCAAGACTAGTATAAAAACCGGTTTCGTGCTAACCGTTTTGCGGGCTAATTGAAAAGGGGAGATCTGAAGAAAAGCAAATTGATCATTCCAAGTGTGGCTTTGAATTGTTAGACCCTGTTTTCTCAGAAGCGGGTATGTTCTTTGATGAAGTCTCACCGAAGTAGGGAAGGAAGAGTTAAATGCGCCACTGGCAGCTTGGCGCGATTCGGTCGTCATCTGGAATGCAGTTCTGCACGAAATGTAACCTGGCACTTGTTCCTACGAAGAAAGAGAAGATAGTTGTGCTAGCATGCCCTAAGTGCGGGGAAGAAACTAGACGTCCGGATCCGATAGTACAGAAATTCTGAAAGGCCAAGGAATCCGTCGTGGTGATCGGCAAGGAGGAGAAGAGCATTCAGGCTCTCCCAATAATGAAAGTCAACTGCCAAAAATGCGGGCACGGAGAAGCTTTCTATTGGATGGTGCAAACGCGCGGGGGCGATGAATCCTCGACGCAGTTCTTCAGGTGCGCCAAATGCGGAGTAACCTGGCGAGAATATTCATGAAACCACAATGATCCGAAGTTTGTGACCGCATCACTAATCCCGCACACAAAATCAAACGAACCACGGTTCAAATTCACTTGCTCCCACCACCAGTTCACGGGGGATCGAGTTTGTTCAAACATAAGACTACGAGCAAAAGTAGATTAGTTTCTTCGGGAAATCCAGTTTGGTTCTCAGCTTGCTTGTCGCTATCTTCCTCGTATCGGCTGGCATCTACCTGTGCGCTGAAGGATTCTTGAACATCTTCTACTGGCGTCAGTCCCATCCACCGTGGCTTTTCCAGGCCGGAAGAATTCTGCGCGGCCTAATCGGTGTTATCATGATAGTTGTGGGTCTGATACGGTAAATGGCAGCTACGAGAGCCACTGACATGCTTTCCCATTCCGGGCATAATCTAGTAAACAACATTGAGTTCGGACTGCGTGGTTCTATGAAGCGAGTTTCTTCGTGGAGCGCGTTTGTGCAAATTCTGAGATTCCATGAGTACGGACCGTCCTACTTGGTTTCTGCTTTGGCTTGTGCATTCGTGGCGAGATATCCCGTCGATAGCAGAATTCTGCCGTTGCTTCTTTTCGTTGCAGTCTCCTCCATGATCGGTTTTGTCATTAACGATATTGCTGATGCGGAACTTGACAGAAAGGCTGGCAAGCTAAGAAACCCTGTAGCGTCCGGTGATTTGTCTGTGGCTGCGGCTTGGGCGCTCGTGGCAGTTCTGTTGGGCGTGGCAATCTTATCCATCTATTTCCTCAGTTTTCTGAATGGGTTGCTTGGGATCGTGGTGATTATGCTGTTTGGTTGCTATTCTTTCGGTCCTAGGACAAAGGCTAGGCCTGGTCTCGATGTTGTCTGCCACGCCTCCTGGAATACCATATACGGGGTAATGGCTTACTCCGTTTATCGGCCCCTTGACTTCGTGGGAGCAGCGTTGGGTGGTATGCTCTTCATGTTGTCCATGTTGGCGGAGCTTGTCAATGAGATTAGAGATCATGATTCCGATAGAGACATGATAAGGACAACCGTGACGTGGATCGGCAAGAGGAGGGCGCTCAAGGCATGCGTTGTGCTCCTTTTTCTGGTTCTCGCGTTATTTGTCAGCGTTGTGCTAGCTGGTGGACTTCCTTGGGTTCTCCTCGTCTTCTCGCCGTCCATCATATTCCTAATCGCGCCTATCATCAATGCACTGCGGTATGAGCAAAAGGAGCAGGACCTAATGCCCGCGTTCGTGAAGAGGGGAACTATCATTGGATTCCTTTTGCTCGTCACCTATCTCGCCGTGAAGATTACCGGTGCTGGCTAAACCTGCAAAATCTAGTCCAGGTCATGAGAAATCAATGAAGTATAATGGCGGAGAGATTGTATGGTTTTGTTGTCGTCCTCCGATCTCCTCGATGATTTGTTGAACTCCTTGACCGCGTCGCTGCTACGAAGTTATATTATATCAAAGCCTAGACGATCATATCAGAGGAGTTTGCTGTGAATCAAGTGCTTCTCGGAGAGATGACGTCGGAAGAATGTGGGAAAGCAATTAAAGATGCAGACTTCGTGTTGCTTCCAACTGGGAGCACAGAGCAGCATTCGTTGCATTTACCACTTCTCACTGACTCGATTCGAGCCGAATACATCAGCAGAAGACTTGCTGAATCGTCCAAATCCGTCAAGATTCTGGTTCTGCCAACCCTCTGTTATGGCTATTCTGAGCATCACATCCATTATCCCGGAACAATCACACTGACACCCACCACTTTTCAAGCGGTTCTCTTCGAGATAGCTTCAAGCTTGAAGAAGCATGGAACCAAACGACTCCTGATTCTGAACTTTCACGGAGGAAATACTGAACCGATTAAGATAGCGGCTGATGCAATTCAGAGGAAGCTTGGCCTCAAAGTGTATGCGTCTAGTTGGACTAGCCTCGCCAGGGATCTGATCGTAGAGTGGGCCAAGTCGGAGGATTGGGGACATGCTTGTGAGCATGAGACCAGCATGATCCTCCACTTCAGGCCGGATTTGGTGAGGAAAGAAAGAATTCGAAAGCCCAACATGGCCCCGAAGCCGACGATTAGGCAGATTGCCTACTGGGAGGAGAGGACTGACACAGGTGGAATTGGAGACCCGACTAAGGCTGATGCGGAATTCGCGGAGCAGCTAGTCGAGAAGGTTAACACTAAAATCATATCGGCTCTCGAAACGGACATCAAGAACGAGAACTCTCCCACATCTAGTGGACGGGCCTGACTCGTATCGTCTTGTGTGTGCGTGCACCACTAGTACCGCGCACGATTCACAAGCTGTTAAGAACATCTACGCCATAACTGACAACGGTCCGGTTTGATATTCAAACTGCGATACACAGCAATACAGGTTCAGGACCTCGATAGATCAATAGACTTCTATACGCACGTTCTGGGAATGCGCTTGACATCTCGAATCAAGGTTCCTGAAACTAGGGGCGAATTCGCAATAGTGAGATCAGGTGGTTCTGATCATTACCTTGAGATCAATTGGTATGAAAATCAACAATATCGGCCAGGTGATGAACTAGATCACATCGCATTCGAAGTGATGGATCTCGACGCGACAATCCACGAACTATCAACCATGGGGATAAAACCAGTTAGCCCACTTAAGGAATCTCCAAGTTCCAAATGGGCCTACATTAAAGATCCAGACGGAATCTGGATCGAGATATTCCAGAAGAAACAGTAGCGTCATCTTGCGTGTGCACACCATTAGATCCGCACACAGGAACCGAAAGCCATTATTGCGCGCTAGCAGGTGCACAAGTCCTTCCGTAAGTTGACAAAGGCTTGGGTGGAGCGGGATATGGAGTATCGTAGGTTAGGGCGAAGTGGCCTGAAGGTTTCGGAAATCTGTCTTGGCACTATGACATTCGGCCACGGAACCGATGAGGCGGAATCGAAGAGAATGGTTGATCTGGCCTTCGATGCGGGCGTGAATTTCTTTGACACGGCCAACACCTACGGGAACAATCAGTCAGAGATACTGCTGGGTAAGGCGCTGAAGGGACGACGCGAAGAAGCCATCGTAGCCACCAAGTTCTTCAACCCTACCGGGCCGGGCCCGAACGATTCTGGGACATCACGTGTTCACATAATGAAAGCTATCGAGAACAGTCTCCGTCATTTGCAGATGGATTACGTGGACATCTACTACGTCCACCACGTGGACACGCAAACGCCCCTGGAAGAAACCTTACGCACGCTAGACGACTTGGTGCATGAGGGAAAAGTGCGTTACGTGGCATGCAGCAACTTCCAAGCGTGGCGCTTGATGGAGGCGTTATGGATTAGCGAGACGAAGAATCTGGCCCGCTTTGCGTGCTATCAACCACAATACAGCCTAGTAGTCCGCGACATCGAGCAGGAGATCATCCCGGTATGTGAGATGAAGGGATTGGGCGTTGTTGCGTGGAGCCCGCTGGCAGGTGGTTTCCTCAGTGGCAAGTACAGACCCGGAGAGCGCAAGTTAACCGGCACGCGCTCCGAGGAGAGATGGGGGTATCCGGAGCAATGCTTTGCCACCAACGCGGACGAGACGCTGACGGAACTGCTCGCTGTGTCCAAAGAAGTGGGACGCACGCCGGCTCAGGTTGCGCTACGCTGGGTGCTGGAACAACCAGCCGTCACGTCGGCCATTGTTGGTGCCCGCACCGCTAACCAACTCAAAGAAAACTTGGGCGCGACCGGCTGGCACCTAGAAGGTGAAATGCTGGAGCGCCTGAATGAGGTTTCACGCCTGCCCGACCGTTATCCTGAGTCCATGGAGAAGAATATTCGTGAACGCCGCGAAAAAGCTGTCAAGATGCCGTCCCTGCATAACAGAACGCATCCATAGATAATTGAGGAGCGAAAGGCGGAGAGATTCCCGAGTTCAAATTCATTCGTCAGCATCATCGAGGGCACACACTCTCGCACATGCTCACTTCGCCCGCAGAACCATTCTTTTGTTGTTTCTCGTGATGTGTTGTTGGTCTGTGGAGTTATGTGGGGTGTGTTTGAGTTTGGCCCTCGAACCAAGCACGGTCCATTCTTTAGCCTTCACGCTAAATCCTAATGTGACATTGCCCTTACTGACGCTGGGCAAGAGGATGATCGTCAGTTGATTCGTGTTTGCGCGCAACTTGACCCGACTACGACGCACCGTTGAATCCTAAACGTTAGATTTTGAAGCCGAAGGCCTCCGCGAACGCTTCCACTTTTCTGAAGTTGTTCATGAACTCCACGCCTTTCTGTGTGAGACCGAAGACTTTTTCTTCCGACCCAAATTCATGAATAATATCCAAAGCCTTCAGCTCGCCGAGATACCTAACTAGTCTATCATGGGAGAGATTGGCGCCGGACAAAATCCTGGTTGGTTTGGCTTCGTTTTGTTCTCGTTGAATGACTCTCATGATGTCCACGTAGATGCGGAACTGTGACCTGTATTTTGCGGCCGGTTTCGTCGGGGGCCCCTGTTCCGTAGTAATCATTGCGCCTTGTTCACCTTGAAAAGCATCTGTAGCAGCAGAAGAAATCCTAATAGTTGCGCAATATGCGCAAACGCAAAGAAAATCGGTTCAATCGTGTAGAAGAGAAAGAAGACATGCGCGATTGTGAGAAGTGTGAAAGCACTGAACACCAATAGCGAATTGGTTGTCTTGGCAACGCTATAGTTGATCGCGGTTTGAGCAGCGATGTAAGCCAGCAAGAAGATCAAAATCAATTCTGAGAAGGCATTATGCTCAAAGAATAGAATTGGAATAGCAGCAGCTGTAAGTTGACTACTCCAAGTACGGGTTTGCTGTAAGTAAGCGAATACGAGAATGCCGTAGGCGAGCACCTGCGCGAAGAAGTCTATTGTGTAGCCCACGCTCGAAAGAAATACGAAACCTCTATGGAACCTGCTCAGCAACACGATAAGGTCCGCTAATCCTTCAACAAGCAATCCGGTTCCTATGAGAATGAAGCTAGAGTTCAGGTATAGCAGCGTGCGCTCCTTGGTTAACGTGTAACTCTTCCTTGCCTGAAATCCAACGGCCATGGCGATTATGAAAGCAATGAATTCCATTAACGAATCAAAGCCTAAGAACCAAGTAGGCGGAGCCAATTCAACCCCCAGCCTGCACGAGAAAGAAAAACCGTGCTTTTCAGCGTTACGCATCATCACTAGAATATCTAACCTGAACCACTGGATTAGAGTGCGGAACGCAAATGCCTACTTCCAAGGGATAATTCAGTGTGCGCCACACACCAGTAGTACTCGTCACACCAAGAGCCGCCAACCCGGCAAGCTCAGAGCGCACAAGCCATCGTAATACACTCCAACCCACCCGCGTAATACTTTTGATCAAGAAACCACACCCACCGGGGGGTCGCGGCACGCACCCTGTTGGGGTCATCTTGTGATGCTCGTTTCGGGTGGTGCGGTCTAAGCATGAATACGGAGTCCGATCTCGGTGCCTCCTTGGAGAGGTATGGTTTGCCAAGACTCGTGCTCGATGGGGTTGCGGGAGCGCACTAGCGGCACCAGACGCACATTTTCAACAGTGCTCGCTTTTGGTCGCAGGAAGCTGTTTGTTTCTTGTCGGGTGGTGGTCTTAATGGTGCGCACACACCACCACAAAACACGTCCAAAAACACACTTTCACGTGGGCATCCACGTCCCTATCAGCCCTTCCACGTGGCCATCAATTTCCAGCCCGTATGTTATATCCCCGTCTTAATGGTGTGGCCGGTCAAATTTGAACTATTTTTTGGGGGAGGACGCACCAGTGATACCACACGCAAGAGAGAAGATTCAGCGAAATGTGACGTTAGTCTTGTTATCCTAACTATTAACGACGCAAGAGATTGAACGACTTTCTCATGAGTAAGTAGCTCTGCCCCATGAGTTTGCCAAATCCGACCTTCATCCTTCTTGCATAGGGCATGTCGTTGATACTAGGCATCAGAGTAGTTCTTTTGCCCATGACCATTGAGTAAAGCGCAACGGAACTCAGGTTTGCTGGCTTATTTCTTGATTTCGATCCTTTGAAAAACACACCGGGGCTTTCTGGGTCTTGCATAAGCTTCACTGAGACGAAGTCTGGAAAAATCGCTTTGATATCGGCATCTTCGAACCTCCAGAAATCATGAGGGTAGGCGTGAAATGGAAAGCCATAGGAGCGAGTGGTGATGTAAAGGCTCCCACCAACCGTAAGCACCGTCTTAATGTTCTCCACAGCCATTCTCCGATCTCTTACGTGTTCCAGCAACTCAGTAGCGATGATCATGTCGAAGCTCTCCTCTTTGAAACAGTCCCTCAGTCGTTCAACGGGAAGAACGACATCCACATATCTCCCTCGTTCGATGTCTACACCCACGTACTCTTTCGGTTCAAACCGTTCGACGAATGGTCTTATGCTTCCATTAACATACTTGCTGCCGACTTCTAGAACTCGCTTACCCCTAATCTCTTCTTCCGCTATGTGTTCGATCAAGAACTGCATCGCAGACAAGTGCATTTAAGTTACTCCGTAGGGGTTTCCCACTCGATCTTAACACTCCAATGTTCACTTTGTTTGGATATTGGACTTGCGTTTCGGATTAACGAGTGCCAGTTGGCTTTTCCCTGAACTTGGATTCCCACCACTTTTGCGGCGTTCTGTAACTGAATTGTATGTGTGGCTCTAGTGGTGCGGGCAACTGAATTTGAGCTCTGATTCTGTGCGTATTGTGTGAAGCTAGGTGTTTGGTCTCAATGTTCGATTGGCGGTCAGCAGGCCTAATAGAGACGCCGCATCATTAGCGACCAATCAGCCGGTATTATATTGAGTCCTGAATGTTTCCACCTCAAACATGGGAAATGTGTTCTATCAAACTGCGGCTGTTACTGTCACACACTCGGCACCATTCAAGTTTAGAGCCTCTGACTGGCAAGTCAAACAAAACCACCAAAAAACTTCTCTCGCACCCTCACAGCGACAATCCTTGATTGTGTGTGCGCACCAGTCAACCCACACATGAGGGCTATGCTGTAAGGAGACCACAAGCGATATTTCGCTGTGATAAGACATTAGATCGGGTATCGTTGAGATTCATCGCAACTTTGCTCATTAACGCGTTATTAATATCTGCAGTGAGCGCGACTTTCATGACGGTTGAGGCTGCGCCTGTGATCTCCTTTAGTCAGGGAACCAGCTGGATCGGGTTGAGCATCTCGTTTACTGGTGCAGGTTTTCTACCGACAGATACCACCTGTTTGTTGTCAAGTCCTTCATCGAGCAGTGTGATCCTGTCTTCCGCTTGTGTGATTCAGAGTGGAACGGGTCGGCCGAATGGCGGTTTCACTGTGGGGAATGTTCTGCCTGGTCAATATGTGATTCAGGTTACTGGTAATCAGGGAGACTTCGCGCAGGCAGTCCTGGTAGTGAATGGTGGTTTCATTAGCTCTCAACTCGGTATGAGTTATGCAACCGCCTGGCCTGGGGCTAGGGTTTCAGTTCATGCCACTGGTTTGCTGCCAACGGATACGACTTGTCAGCTTTCTAGCCCTTCTTCGCCCAGCGTGATCTTGCCGGGTACTGCTGCTTGCGTGATCCAAAGTGGGACCGGCGTAGCTTATGGTGGTTTCATTATAGGAAATGTTCTTCCAGGTCAATATGTGATTCAGGTTACTGGCAATCAAGGGGATTTCGCGCAGACAATATTGGCCGTCGGTTGAACCATGTGCTAGTTATTCCCTTAGCAAGGACAGGTTCAGATTAATTTGTTCGATGAGTGATCGTCGCAGTTGCTTCGCACCCAAGTGTGTGCGCACCAGCCTGCCCACACACACTGAAATTGCTAGTTCAAATCGATTTGTCGAGTTATCTTCTTTTGACGGGGACCTGCACTTCCGCGTTTGCCCATGCATGAGGGCTTGTTCACGGGTTTCCTGCGTAGACTTCTCTCGAGGGGCTGTCTGTGGCTTGGAAGTCACTGTATCTTAACCATCCATAGATCCCAGAGTAAACTAAACGGGGAGAGACTTTCTCTGGGTCAAAAATCACGCTGAGCACGGTGTGCTTAGGGAATTTCTTGATCTTTATCTTACCTTCCGTTCTTGCCTTATCTTTGATCTCCAAACATGCCTCAGAACGAATCTTACTGGTAGGCTTGCTTCCGGGTTCGTCAAGCCATCGCATGATCCATTTTCCGGTTCGCAGTTTGTTCTTCTTCGCCCACTTTACCAGACGATCAAATTCAGTTCTGAACATGTTCGGGCCGTGAGGTCCATAGTGAATCAAGGACGCTACCGTGTAACTTGGAGCCTGCTTCACTTTGATGTCTACAACCATGTCGACTCAACAATTGAGCACTGTCAAACCCGACACTTGAACGTTGCTCAGTTCACGAGAATCAAAGGAAATGCATATTCAAGATGTACGAACGTCGTTCAGGCCTTGATTTTGTGTGTGTGGGTATCGTGGTGCGGGCATCGGAATTTGAACTGGTCATTTTTCCGTTATGCGCACCAAACGCTACGAGCCACGTTCAGCAATTGGCGGTCGCGCCATCGAATCAACTCTTCATTGCTCATGCCACGTTTGCGAACGTATTCACGTACACTCCTCTGCACATTGGAAAGAACAGGCTTGGGGATCTTCGACCATTTTGCTAGGCTTCGCCAAGTGTCTGGCAGAATTCTTGAGTAGTACTTCAACGCGGCCTCGATCTCCCCTTGCCCATGAGGCCCACCGTGTAGGTGCGCTTGCATGAACGGCCCCAAGTCAATGCAGGTCGATGCACGCGCCATTTCACAGAGCGCTACATCAATATCCTCCGCGGAAGCAATTCCCCTTCCAACCATATCCAATGCTTCCCGCCAAAGAGTAAACTGCAGCCGGTTGGTGATGTAATCTTGAGTTTCGTGTTTCAGCAGTATCGGGCGCTTGCCAATGCGCTCCATCAGCTCATAGGCTGTTCTCTGGCTACCCGCGCTTGTTAAACGCCCGGGTACGATCTCAACGAGTCTCGTCAAGTGAACTGGAATTTGGCACGGATGCACGACAACGCACCTACTCGGGGAAGATGCGGCGGATTGGATTTTGGAAGTGGGAAAACCGCCGGAGCTACTTGCGATGACCATGCTGCGTGGGGCGATGGATGAGATCTCTCTGAACATTTTCCTTTTCAGTGGCAGAAATTCCGGCACAGATTCCTGCACATAATCGGCCAAGGAAACGGCTTGCTCCAAGCTCTTCGTGTAGGAGATACGACGGATCGCGGTTTCGGCGGCGGATCTGCTCAGCAAGCGGAGCTTGACCAAGTCACGAAAACTTCGTGTAACAGTCTCCTTCGCGAGCTTGAGACTGCTCTCGCTGATATCCTGCAGGACAACTTCAATTCCTTTTCCAGCGAAGAGGACTGCCCAGCTCCGGCCAATCGTTCCGGCGCCTACACACGCTATTCTCTCAATTCGGCTTGCTCGATTCGACATGATTGATTATCCCACAAATTCGATTCTACGACAGGCACCGAGGTCTCAGGAGTTCACAACTCTTAAGTACTTTCTCCGCTCTGCCAACGATCATGCCTCCGAAATTATCTCCGGTCGAACAAAAAGTAGTTCACGAGGTGTCTTCCGAACTCCTGATGCAGCACACGAACGAGATCGCGAAATATGTGAGGATCTCGGGAACCGAAGACGAAGCAAAATCTCTCGAATACGTGAAAAAGACGCTGCAAAGTTATGGTTTCAAAGTTCACGAATACTTCGCTGATGCCTATATCGGCTATCCGGAATTCGCGTGGTTGGACATTACCGAACCCGAGACGAGAAAGATCGAGGGCGCCTCCGCGTCACTGGCAACTTCAACTCCAACGAATGGAATTGAGGGTGAGATAGTCTATCTGGGCGTGGGTGATGAAGAAGCATTTTCAAAGAAGCCTGTCCAAGGAAAACTTGCTTTGCTGGAAGGCCTCGCCGAGCCCGAGATCGCCAAGCGGGCCGACAAATACGGAGCGGCCGGGCAGATTTTCATCAATGATGATTACGCACATGAAGGGACGGTTTCTGTTGTCTGGGGTACGCCACGGGCTGAAACGGTGTCCTTGCTTCCAGCAACTCCATGCATCTCAATAACCGCAAAGGACGGAGAGTACCTGAAAACCCTCTTGAACAAGGGCCGTGTCTCAGCTCGTCTGGTAACTAAGACTTGGCGAGGATGGAGCAAAATACCCACAGTCACCGCCGACCTCTCAACCGGAATCGAACGTGACAAGTTCGTAATGTTGTCGGGGCACGTAGACTCATGGTTTTACGGTGCAATGGACAACGGGAGCGCAAATGCTGGGATGCTTGAGGTTGCACGAATCATGGCCAAGTACAAGAAACAACTTCGGCGCGGACTTAGGGTGGCCTTCTGGTCCGGGCATTCGCATGGAAGATACGCTGGCTCAACATGGTACGCAGACAACTTCTGGCTTGAATTAGAGAAGAGATGCGTTGCCCACGTGAACGTTGACTCTCTGGGTGGGAGGGGGGCAACGCTGCTCAGTGAGGCCCCCGCTATGTCTTCAGCAAGGGATCTCGCCTCTTCAAAGGTCGAAAAGGTAACCGGGCAGAAATTGTCGGGGCGCGACCTATCGCGGGCGGGAGATCAATCATTTGTTGAGATCGGCATGCCCTCGCTTTTTATGGGTCTGTCCGAGGTCCCAGCCCAGGCGGGAGAGAAATCGATCTCGCTATTTGGACCAGCCCCGGGCGGTTTGGGATGGTGGTGGCACACACGCGAGGATACCATTGACAAGATCGACGCGCAGAACCTGGTTCGGGATACACAGGTTTACGCGTTGGTTCTGCTCGAATTGTGCTCTGCTCCTGTTCTTCCATTTAATTACCGGAAGACTGCTCAAGAAATCAAGCTAACCCTAGAGAAGCTTCAGCAGACGGCCGATGGAGCATTCGACCTAAGCCCACTGATTCAATTAGCCCAGGGACTGAGCAAGGCCCTTGACATATTCAATCGCAGAATTCGCACGGCGAAAAGTGCGCGTCAAATAGAACTCTTCAACAGCACCCTCATGGAGTTAGGCCACCTTCTGATACCCATCACACATAGCAGCAGAGACAGGTTTGATCACGAGTTCGCTGTCCCGGTTCCAATGCTGCCTTGCCTCCGCGACGTAACTCGATTAGCGAAACTCAATAGGAATTCTGATGAATTCAAGTTCCTAGTGAATGGGTTACGACGCGAGAGTAACCGAGTGGCGTATGCGCTTGATAAGGCGACGGACCTTGTCAAGCGTACCATCAAAAGTACGAAGTAAGGGACAACTTGCCAGACACAGGTGTGATGTGTAGGTGTCTAGGGCTTTGTACAGCCTAGACTCGATTCATGCCCGTACTATCATTTTCGGCTCCACGCGCTGATTCAATGGGTCTATGAAGTAAGCGTGCTTAGTGGACGTGAGGTAGAAAATTACAGTGTAGCACACAGTGTGCTACACAAGATTCCACTGATCTATATTGCAATTAGAATTATTGTGTAACAATCCGTTTGAGATGGGTAACAATTACTCCACTCGGTTTGCGATAGAATCGAAGGGCTTCACGATCAAAGGCGAAAGCAATATCGCATTCCCGACTAGTGACTTCGCTTTCAGCTTTTCCGTTCTCCGATTCAACCGGTAGAGTTTGATTCTTGATCTAATTTGCTTCTTTGTAACCTAGGGAAAACATTAGGGTCAACGCGTAGATTTTTGCGAAGTTCATCAAATCTGATATTCGCACGTTCTCATCTGCACCGTGCGCGTGTCCCGATTCATGATCACCCGGCCCGAAGCCTGGTATGACCGGCACTCCGCCATCTTGAATCAGGTATACTCCGTCATTTGTTCCGGAACCGGCACCGAGGGTGGGCGTTTTCCCGGCAATTAGCTCAGTTGCCTTCTGGGCCGCTCGGATTACTGGATGATCGGCCCGTATTTCAGCTGAGGGCGCATAGGCGAAGGCCTCGGCGGTTGCAGAGAAATTGAAGTATTCTCTGGTCATCCGATCGATCATGGAATTGAATTCTCCGAGCACTTGCTCCTTCGTCATGCCCGGCGTGATTCTGACGTCCACTTCGGCTTCGCAGGATTCTGGTATCACGTTTGTTTTCGTTCCACCTTTGATTACTGTGCCTGCGGCGATTGTTGGTGGCGGCAGAACGCTATGCGGTATATGTTTGAGCTGCAATTTGTCCACCTCAAGCAACAGTCTACTCATATTGAGGACCGCGTTGACTCCGTTGGAGGGATTGCTGGCGTGAGCGGCCTTCCCGAGCGTCCTGAGCTTGACCCAACAATTACCGCGGACCGCCTGTCTGATCACGATCGCTTTTCCGAATATGGATGGTTCAGCTACGATTCCCATGTCGGCCTTCGCCAAGCCTCTCTTTATCATGTACTTCGTTCCATAGATGGAGTCCACTTCTTCGTCCGCTACTGCGTGAAAGAGGACATCCCCCTTCAGAGCTGTTCCCGAGTCCACGATTCCGCGTAGGGCGATGGTTATTGCGGCTAATCCGCCCTTCATGTCTGTGGCTCCTCGCCCATAGATCAAATCGCCTTTCACTTCGCCGCCGAATGGGTCCGTAGTCCACTTTGATGGATCACCTTCCGGAACCACATCCATATGCCCATTGAAGAGAAACCGAGATCCGCGCTCAATACCCCCGAGAACCGCTTCCACGTTAACTCTTTTCGGAGCGACTTGTCGCTCCTTCGCCTTAACGCCGAATGATTCCAATTCCTCGACTAGTACTCGAGCGGTTCCGGTCTCGTCACCAGGTGGATTGACGCTCCTCTCCCGAATCAACCGTTGAGTGAGTTCGACTAACTTTGGCCGAAGCTTATCAATGGATTCTAAGACTGCCTGCTGCTGGGATGTGGGAATGGTTTCCATCTCCAAAGCGGCATGAGATAACACGGTATCTCTTTATTGCTTCCCATCCTCTGCCACCATCAGCATAGCCAGCGGCTTACCTGATTCTTTCCCGCTTTCTATTCTCCTGATATTTGATCTATCTCTGGGTTGGTGGGGCCCGCACGCACTAAGAACCACGGTTCGAATTCTGATCCCCGCACCATAATAACCATACACAAAATCGACCGATTCAAAGTCACTCCGCGATCGCTAAAGAGATGAGTTGAGGGTGAGGTTCTAGTAGACCATATTTCCAATACTCGCACGATTAATTGATGGATTTTAGGATTGGTTGCAGCGGATGGTCGTATAGCGACTGGGTTGGGCCATTCTATCCCCCCAAGGCGAAACCTGACGAATATCTCAAACTCTACTCTAAGGTATTCGACACCGTAGAGATAGACTCAACCTTCTATCGAATTCCGTCTTCAAACATGGTCAATCAATGGTACTCATCAACGCCGAAAGAGTTCGTGTTCTGCCCCAAGCTCCCCAAGCGGATCACTCACGATCTTCGACTCGAAAACGCGTCCTCCTACCTTGAACACTTTACTAGAAGACTGGATGCGCTGCAAGAGAAGTTGGGGCCAATAGTCATACAGCTGCCGCCATCATTTAAGCTCCAAAAACATCATCAACAGCTCTCACGCTTCCTCGAAAGCCTTGACGGCCATTACAGATATGCAATGGAATTTAGGCATGAATCTTGGTTTAGTGATGAAATCAAATCACTGCTTGAGAGCAGGAATATCTGCCAAGTTTGGTCTGTCAATCAGTACTTGACTACGCCTTCCACGCTCACCGCGGACTTTGTCTACCTTCGTTTTGTCGGTGACCGTGCGATCGATCAGTTCGACAGAATCCAGAAAGATCGAACAGAGTCAATGAGAGACTGGAACAACAATCTAGCACAGGCGCATGACTCAACTAAGGAGCGGTTTGTGCTTTTCAATAATCACTTTGCCGGATTTGGTCCAGGGTCAGCGAACGAGTTCAGAAGGTTGATGGGGCTAGCTGAGTTGGATTGGTCACATTTAGCCACAGATTCGGCGCAGAGGAGTATGCTCGACTTCTGAAGAGCGTGTAGGTGAAAGTTGCCTCGATACATTTTCCATGTGGACCTAGACGCCTTCTACGCTTCTGTGGAGCAGAGGGAGAATCCAGCCTTATCCGGTAGACCGCTCATAATTGGAGCCGACCCAAAGGAGGGCAAGGGTCGTGGAGTAGTTGTCGCGTGTTCCTATGAGGCGAGAAAAGAAGGTATACGTTCCGGACAACCGATTTCAGTTGCATATCGACTCCTGCCTGATGCAATCTATCTGCGGCCCGACCTTGCGACTTATACTGATGTGTCATCTGACGCAATGTCGTTTCTTAGAAAATACGCTGATAGATTCGAACAGGCAAGCATTGACGAAGCGTACATGGACATCACTCAGAGTTGCGTGCAGTACGGCGGTCCGGTTAAGCTTGCTGAACGAATAAAGAGTGAATTAAGGGAAGTACTGGGGCTCACGTGTTCCATCGGAATAGCTCCGAACAAGTCTGCAGCGAAGATTGCCTCTGACTTACAGAAGCCTAACGGACTGACTTACATTGATGAGAGTAGGCTACGGGAAACCTTGGCGCCTCTTCCCGTATCCAAGATTAGCGGCATAGGACGCAAGACTGAACGTAGTCTGAAGGAACTTGGAATCAATACAATTGGTGAACTTGCCAAATGTCCCCCCAAGATCTTGTTCGATCGATTCGGGAAATCCGCTGTGTGGTTTTGGGGCATTGCCAATGGAGAGGAACGTGTGGAAGTTGAAGAGAACTTTGTGATACAATCTATCGGAGCCGAACACACATTCGAGCGCGACACTGATGATTGGTCCACAATCGACAAGGAACTAGTTGCGTTAACGCACTCAGTTCATAGCAGACTTACAGATGAAAAGATGGCGTATAGAACAGTAGTTCTTAAGATACGGTTCAAAGGCTTTGAGACATACACACGGACAAAATCCTTGAGGTTCCCGACAACGGAGGAACGTACAATCACAGAAATCATTTGCGAATTATGCGCCGAGTTCAAGTCAAATCCGAAAGAAGTGAGACTTGTCGGCGTCAGGATATCTGGTCTAGAGTCAAAGCCCATTTCGACCATTGACACTTTTACTCGGCGAAATTGACTGGAAAATCTCAGGCTTTTGCGTGCGCAGCATCAGAGCCACACAAAAAGAGCCTCTACCCGTTCATGAAGTCGTGATTGCGGGAAATTGTATGTGCTGTCAATCATGGTTCATAGGACAAATACTCATCTGAAGTAAAGGTAGTTGGGCAGATCGACTAATGACGATATTATGGCGTCTGGATTTGCATTGCGAATTTTGTCCATAGTCGTCATGCCCAAGACTATGCTGCTAGTCACGGCTATCACATCGACCCCAGAGTTTCTGGCTGTGATGACATCCAAAGGCGTATCTCCAACCATTACCGTTTCCCGCGGTTCCGCGTCGAGCTCCTTCATGAGGAATCTTATCATGTCTGGATACGGTTTGTTCCTCATCCCTTCCCTGCGACCGGTTACCAGATCAAAATACTTGTACAACCCTATTCTTTCAAGCAAAGGACGAACAGGATCATTTCTCTTTGAAGTAGCGACCGCTAGTTTGAATCCATCTTTCTTCAGTCTCTGTAGCGTAGGAATCGCGTCACTCAGTACAGTTGTTCCAATGTGCCCAGTCTCCTTGTATCTTTCTGCGTAGACGTCTACTAACTTCGGTGCCAAGTGTTTGTTCGATGGGGACAATGTTCTCTCAAACATTTCCACAAGAGGCATGCCGATCATCGCATCAATTCTCTCATCTTCCACCTGAGGAAGACCGAGCTTCTTGAGTGCAAGATGGAAGTTTTCTCTTATTGCCTCCCTACCATCCACCAATGTACCATCAAGATCGAATATGATTAGATCGAATCGCTTCTGCATGAGCTTGCCAGTATCCTTGAGTAGTTGTTTGCTTCAGAATCGCTTTGAGCTAGGCCGTCTTCCAGCTGTTATGTTATCAGGACACCAGATGACAGGACAGACTTTGCAGTCCATCCTTTTTCCTCTTATGGGAAGTTCTCCTTTGCATTCCTTGATCATCTCTCTTGCCGTAGCCACTTGTTCCCTTCCACCTTTAATTATCATGGTCAGGGCTCCTTCTGCGCCTCCAATGCCTCCTTTCCCGATCGGGATCGCTTCAGCTCCACTCAGAATCCTTACGGCGTCGAGCTCGGTAACCACTCTGCCTTTCATTTCCATCAAACGTACGGGCATACCCATCGAGTAATCCACTTTCGCCGTCCTGCATTCCTCCAGCGCCGCGGCCAATGGAATTGGAATGAGTTTCTCCAACCCTACTGGGACTATGAAGTTCATGCCCTTTGCTATGACCTTCCTTATGATAGGCCCTTGTGCTCCACCGGATGGATGGCCGAACATCACGGCAGCTTTTCCTGCCATGTCGAGAGCGTTGGCTCCTTTAATGTACACATCGGTGTGTCTCATCTTGTCGATGTAACTGGAGAATAGTGGAGCGTCTTCCCTCAATATCTTGGTACCTCTAATGATCATCGTCTCAGGGCCCCTAACATGGTTGCGACATGCTCCGAATGGAACGATAAATCCGCACATACTGAGTTCCTTGTCGACTTTTACACCCGTTAACTCCTCGAAGACGTAAGCATCTGTTGTTCCACCAGAGAGAAGGATAGTCCCATTCTTGTACGCTTGCCGAACGATATCCATCTTAGCAACTCCTTTGCCGATTAACCTCTTGCACTCTGATACTGTGAGAGAGACTTGCATCCTCAATCCACAAGCACCTCTAGAACAAGTCACGTCCTGCGATGAGGTTTAAGCGATCGCTCGTGTTTTCGTGAACGAGAAAGACCGTCATTCGAACAATCATGAGTCAACTGCTTTCAATGATGTGTGTGCACCATTAGTGGCAGACACAAATCATGGTCCGGACTGACCATCCCAGAGTCATCGCTTAATCTGCCCCACCGGGATAACGTAGAGAGGAACATGTTCGCTCGGGCCGGATATCACTTCTCGGACTTGTTCGTCATTGAAAGCCCCAACCGTTACCGCGCCAAAGCCAAGCGATTCTCCTTGCAGACAGATGTTCTCCGCAGCGTGCCCCGCCTCCATGGGCACATATCTTTCTCTGCCTCTCTGTCCATATGTCGCGGTGGTCCGATCGTACGTGGCGGTGATGACGAAGTTCAAGGCTCCATTTTCCACCCATTCCTGCCCGAGAGCTGCTTCGCGCAGCTGCTTCCTATAATCCCCGCTCTTCACACGCTCCAGAATGTGCTCTTTGCATGAATAGTGGTAAACACCAGCAGCAAGATCCGAGTTCCCGACTACTAGAAAGAGATCCAGAGGATATAGTGCGCCAGCGGAAGGCGCAGCCCTCAGCCCAGTGCTTGGCTCAGTTATTCCTTGAGCTGCCCAACAAAGTTGCGAGATATGCTTAAGTGAAATTGGTTCATTTGTGTAAGCTCTACGTGAGCGTCTGCCAGCGATCGCTTCCTCCACCGAAAAACCACCCTTCTTCACAGGCTCAAAGAGCTTGACAACTTCCCCTCCAATTGGCTCGCCACCTTCCTGCCTGCGCATCTCGAATGTCGAGAAGGAAACGATACCAACTGCAACCGCACCCATACCTGCCAAAATCCCAAAGAATCTCCTCCTCGATACACGTCCGAGCATCTCGCATCCTTCACATAGAAAAGGGCGAGGCGTTACCAAAAAGACTCTTGTTACGTGCCAAAAAGGACCCACAGAGTTGACGCAGAACCAATCTTAAGGAAACTCACTTTTGGTGTTTTTGCCCAGAACGCGAGAATCAAATCAGGTTTTGCTACTATCGTTTGCTGCTGGAGAATCGATTGCCTAGATTAAGTCATGTGGGACTTTGGTGGGGCGGGAGGGATTGTCATGATCCTTCCCGGATCATTTTGAACCCTCGATCACCGGTGTGCTCGCCGATTTCGTAGTGGTCCCGAGACCGGTCTGAAGGCGGTTTCCGCTATCTTAGACCATGTTGTCCCCACGAGGGATCAACTCGCGGTCTGGACCACCGCCCCTAGCTCTCGTACTTCACGCTCTTCTGCTTAAACTCTTTCAAATCGGTTGGGAGATTCGAAGAGATCCGAGTCAGAGCCGTATCTTCGGCTTGCTCGCAGGAACGCCCTTGGCGTTCTCCTTTTTTCGGTTTAGGTATGTTAGATACTCGAATGCGATCAGTGCTGAATTCGCTACGTCCTCATCCCTGTCGTCAATCGCCTTCTTCAATTCAGGTAGGACGCTGTCGTCTCCAAGGGAACTCAAGGCCACAGATGACTCGTGACGAACGATTGGACTTGGGTTGTTCATCATGGCTTCGACGAGTGCGGGGACTGCGGAACGATATCCCAGTTGACCCAAGGTGAAAGCTGCCTCATGTCTAGTGAGCGGGCTCGAATCCTTTGCCAGAACTTCACATAATGGACGCACCACGTCTTCATTTCCTATGTGTTCGAGCATGCAAACAGCGTGGACTCTCAGCAACAGGGGAAGGCCATCCTTCTTCTCTAGGAAGGAGATGAAGTGTGAGACGTCGTTTCTCTCGAAGGTTTCTTCCAGCTCTGTTAGGAGAGGATAGTCGTTTTCGTGCATTTGCAACTCTGTCATAGCCGCTTGCTCGTTTCTGCGATTTGTGTTCGTGAAAACAAAGATTCTCAGCAGGGAAAGGGCCTGCTTTCCGAGTCCAGGTTTCGTTAGATCGTGGTAACTACAATTTTTTAAACATGAACGGACGCCTATGTGGTCTACATCAATCGTTCTGGGCGGTAGTCTGTTGCTGCGTTCGTCGGAGAGAGTTGGGGCTAGCATCTTCGATGCCGCGTCTGCCCCGGTCCGACTCCAAATCCTACGACTGCTATCAACCAAGGGCCCTCTCCTGTACACTGAAATAATGTTTCAATTGAAGCTCGACCCTGTAAGGGACGCGGGGAAATTCGTCTATCACCTCCGAAGCCTAACAGAAGCGGGCTTAGTGGCTTTGGACAAGAAGACGAAGAAGTATGAGGTATCCGAACTCGGACGGATGATGGTTTCCTTCGCAAGGGATCTGGACGAGTATGTGAATGTGAAGCGTGGGAAGCTGTATGTGCGATCCTCGCGGCTGGCGATTGAAGAGTTCCACAGGAACAAGATCGCGAGATCACTGGTTGTGGAAGCTGGGGTTCCGCAGGAGATTGCGGATGAGATCGCGGCCGAAGCTGAGGATAGGCTTGTTCGCCTGAAGACGGTCTACCTGACCGCTCCGCTGATTCGGGAATTCGTGAACGCGATTCTCATTGAGAAGAAGCTGGAGGAGTACCGCCACAAACTCACTCGGTTGGGTATGCCCGTTTACGATGTTGCTCAGCTGATAAAGAGCACTGGGGATAGGCAGCTTAGCGCGGATTACGTGCATCGCTCATCCGCGAAATCCGTCCTATCCGAGTACGTGCTGCTGAACTGTCTTCCACACAAACTCTCGGACGCTCATCTCTCGGGCTCAATGCACATCGCAAATCTCGAAAACTGGATACTCAAACCCAACGAGTTCATGCACGACATAAGATACATTCTAAGAAACAGTCTGCCCGGCATGCTCCACCCCGAAACTCTCGACGCAACCTTGGCGCTACTCCGGAACGCGTTGGAAATCGGCTCATCAGAAGTGTCCGGGGAACAGACGATCCCCTTCTTCAACACCTTCCTCGCGCCCTTCGCTCGCGGAAAAACCCCGGAGGACATCTCACGAGGGCTGTACTATTTCTTCACGTCACTGCGAAGAGATGCGATCTCCTGCAATCCAAGCTCGGGGTTCTCGGTCGCCATAGACCTATCGATACCCGAACACCTATCCGGGGAGGAAGCGGTCGGGCCTGGAGGAAAACCCGCAGGAGTTTATGGAGATTTACGGGATGAGGCGCTTCAGGTAGCTGAGGCTACAGTGGAGGCTTTTCAAGCGATATCCCAATCAAGACCCCCCGTCCTGCCTCACCTCTTGATCCGCGTGAACCGTAAGGCTGTGGAAGATGAGAGGGCTCGCAAGATTCTTGACAGTGCCCACGAACTGGCCGCCTCACGGAGCCTCCCGTACTTTGAACTGGAAGGCTCGGAGCAGAAGAGTACCTATTCAGCCACCGGGCTTAGGTTGTCGGATGAGTGGACGGGTCATTGGGAGGCCGACTGCCTCAGAACTGGCAGCATGGACACAATCTTCCTGAACCTCCCCCGAGCCGCGTACGAAGCCAAGAAGAGCGACGAGAAGTTCTTCGCGTTCTTGAAGGAGACGGCTTTGCTGGCGATTGAGGGATTCAAGGCGAAGAAGCGAGTTGTCTCGGAGCGGTTGAAGCAACCTCTTCTTCCACTGCTCGCGGGCCAGAGCTCGGCCCCGTACTTCTATGAGAAGAACGCCTCCTACAATCTCTCCTTTGTCGGTTTGAACGAAGCCGTGGCCGCCCACACTGGTGAACGCATGGATCGCGGTGGGCCCGGATTGGAGTTTGGTTTGAGGATCCTGCAGGAATTGGGGAAGGTCGCGAAGACGGCGTCCGAGGAGTCGGAGATACGGATCGTGATCTCGCAGCGGCCCGGGGACGAAGCGGTTGGAAGGCTAGCGGAATTGGATATCGAACAGTACAGAAGAGCGGTCATCGTGGCGGATGGTTCGCGTGGAGTATTCTACTACACCGACATGCCAACCATACCTCTGACCGCCAAAATACCAATCGACGCGAGATTATCCCTTGAATCAAAGCTCCAAGCAGTCCTTCCCGGAGGGCATCTGAACCTGCTCTGCATCTCACCCGGCTCAGCGAATGGAGCCGCACTGTCCAAGCTCACCACCAGCGCCATGGAATCGGGCACCAGACTCCTCGCGTACACTGGGAACTATTCCGCGTGCGAGGCGTGCAATCACACCGACGCGGGGATCACGCCCAAGTGTAGTAAATGTGGTTCGGATAGGTTGACGTACCTTGGGCGATCATCGTATGGGTTTCTACCGTTCAGTCTCTGGCCTGAAGCCAAGAGGCGAAGCATTGAACGTCGATCAGAGTACTCACTCACAGCAGCCACGCCGAGTAACTGATCGGATCACTTGGCTTGTATGGTTAGCTGATGTATCGCTGACTGCTCCGTTCCAGGTCGGGTATCACTTCGAAGTCCGGTGGCCCCGCGGGAGCGTCGACCGTGAACATTTCTGGGAATAGGGTTGCGGGGCCCTTCAAGGCTATTTGGGTTGCGGGATGATCGGGGCCGAAGATCTGCAGGGAGATCTCGTGCACAAGTCGCCTAACCTTCGGCTCCTCCACGTAGCCCAACGCGTGCAAGTATTCATGGAGCAGGATTGAGTAGACGTACGAGTTTATCTCCCGAAGCGAACGCGCCCCATGCGTTACCATGTCCAGCATCGTTCGGTTCATCACGATTCCATTGGTGCCCATCGTGTGGAAGGCTCCGATCTGTTTCGGTAACCGGGCCAGGTATAGCATCAAGCCTGCCCTGCGTTGGCCTAGGGCTCGTTCCGTGGACGCCTTAACCAGTTCGAAGACGTCGCTGAAGTCCTCACAATGGTCTAAGCGCTCGGCTATCGAACTCATGCCCACTCGCCCCGGTTAGGAGTCTTTCTCGCCGCGCTCGATCAAGTGCCTGACTTTCTCCACGAAGGCCAGGTATTCGCAGAGGATCGTCTTACCCATCGGGGTGAGGTCGTAGAGGTCGTCGGATAATTCGTCGATGAGCTTATGCGTTCTGAGGAGTGGGACGTTCTCGTAGATCAGCTTGGGGTTGATCTCCTCCCGGTAATTCTTCTTGCCCTGCGGACGCTCAAGGAGTGGGAGAAGCATCTTGACCCGGGTCTCGTTGCACAGTATATCCATGACCTCCAACACGTTCCTGAAGGCTTTCTCCAACGCCCGATCCCGCCAGTTCAAATGCTCAATCACAACCTTACCGCTCTCCATCGCGTCCGGGAACTTGGCGTCTAAGGAGCCCGAATCCACCTTGAACGGGTACACCACCACGGCCTTCGAGTTCTCCGACTCGTCCACCACCTCCAAATCCTTCATCAATGATTCGCTTGGTGGTTGTTGGGTTTCACAGAATACCGCGGTTAAATTGCCTGACTCAGCGCCAGCCAGATCAGCGGTCAGTCTCCGCGATTGCCTCCCAGGATCGTAAAGTACGGGTTCCATGAACGTGTCAATATCCCCGGTCTGGGAGAGCAGGCGTGCGGCGTGAAACTTCTCGAGGAGGTGGAGTTCACTTTCATCCTCTGTGCGAAAGTCGTCGCGGAAGGAGCTGTAGTTGACCACGTGCATGGAGAGGACTCGGCGTTTGTGTGAGGATGGAAGGATTTCAAGCCTCATTGATCTTCGACAGTAGATAGGCTTCGGCAGCTCATATAAGCGTTACCTTTGGTAACATAAGTTCAGCTCAACACCCCAAAAACCAAACCAAGCAAACTCATACGAACAAGCAACCCATACCAAACCTGCTTGAAGTACTTCGCGTGCGGCGTATTGTCGACGCTGAAAGCGATCTCATCAACCCGCGGCAGAGGATGCATCACAATCATGCCCGGCTTGGCGGGCTTCAAATCCTCAGCCCCAAGCATATACGACCCCCGCACCTTCTCATAATCCTCAAGTGAACCAAACCTCTCCTTCTGAATTCGAGTCATGTAGATCGCGTCGACTTGAGGGATTATCTTCGAAATCTCCTCAAGCTCCTGAACCTTGACCCGAGTACTCACATCCTCCAAGACCTCCTTCCTCATGCGGAGACTGGGCGGCGAAATCAAGTATAGGTGGGTATTGTAGAGTGAGAGCGCGTACGCCAACGAGTGCACCGTTCGCCCATACCTCAAATCCCCCGCGAGCGCAATATTCAACCCATCAATCTTCCCTAGCTCCTTCCTCACCGTGTAAAGATCAAGCATCGCCTGCGTGGGATGCTCCTCCGCACCGGTTCCAGCGTTGATCACGGGCACGGACGCAAACTCCGCGGCCAAACGCGCCGCACCCTCCAGCGGGTGGCGAATCACAAGAACATCCGCGTAGCTCTCAACAACACGCACCGTGTCAGCCAAGTTCTCACCCTTCTCAACGGAACTAACCTTCGGCTCCGCGAAACCCAAACACTTCCCCCCGTACCGATACATCGCCGATTCGAAGCTCAGCTTGGTTCTGGTGCTCGGTTCAAAGAAGAGAGTGCCCATTATCTTATTGTCGAGCGCATGCGATCCCTGCCTCGCCATCGGTTCGACAACATCGGTCATGTCGAGAACGTAATCGATCTCCTCTCGTGAGAAATCCTTGATGGAGACTATGTCCCTTCCAGTGAAGTTCACTTTGCGCCGCCGCCCGATTGTTGGCTTTCATGGTTAAATAACTGTTGGCGGAAAAGGAAACACTTGAGCTAGGTTGCAGACACGACAGGAACTCTACGTTAAGAAAATCATGGACGGAACCGTCATAGATCACATAACGCCAGGCTTCGCACTCGACGTAATGAAGATCCTCGAGATCAACGGCAAGGACGGTATGGTCGTGAGCATTGCGATGAACGTTGAAAGCAAACGACAGCCTCACAAGGACATCGTGAAAATACAGAACAGAGAACTCAAACCCGCGGAGGTGGATAAGATCGCGTTGATCGCCCCCAGCGCAACAATAAACATTATCCGCAACTATGAGGTTGCATCAAAGAAGCGCGTGGAACTTCCCTCAACGATACACGGGATCTTGAAATGCGACAACCCATCCTGCATCTCGAACTCAAGAGAACCCGTGGAACAACAATTCGCAGTGGACCGCCGAGAACCAATCCGCCTACGATGCTACTTCTGCGGACACATCATGGAACGAGAGGACGTACTGAAACAGTTCTGACGCAAGGAGTCTGCATAGCTCATGGGAAAGATAGCCCTGATAGCTGACCGAGCGACATCGAATTACTTCAAAGTCTCCGGAATCAAGAGCAGCTACCCGGTCAAGAACCGAGAAGACGCGGAACGCGTGTTCAGGCGCGTTCATTCCGATGAAACGATCTCACTCATCATGGTAACCGAACCAATCTACGAGTGGATTCAACCAATCTTGGAACGAACACGAAAGGAATTCCCCCTGGTTGTTTCGATACCCAGAAGGGGCGGCCCCAAGGCTCAGGTCGACACGTTGGCTGAACTCATCAAAAGGACCGTTGGAATAGAACTAAAGATGAAGTGACTCCGGGAGCCGAAGCAGTCAAGAATCGTAGTCCTCGGAATGTGTTGTATGAGCTATAACATTCTGCTTATGCCTTGACGGGTGCCCGATTTGCGGATGATCATCATAGGATTCGGAACGATTGGAAGGGCCTTCGCTGAGTTAGTCTGGAAGAGCTCGGACTGGTTGAGGAAGCAACATGGAATTACGCCTCAGATCGTTGCAATCGCGGATCGTGGAGGCGCAATGATCGCTCAGGACGGCATCAACTTGGAGGAAGCCCTTCTGGCGCGCAAGTCGAGCGGCTCGGTTGCCTTTCACAAAACGCTGGGGCAACGGAACGTTGACGCGTTGCAGGTGATTGATAGCGTCGAGGCCGACGTGCTTCTAGAGTTCACCCCAACGAATCTGCCTGACGCGGAGCCGGGGCTTACACATATTGAGTCAGCGATCAAGAAAGGGTTGAATGTGATCACAACAAATAAGGGCCCTCTGGCTATCGCTATGCCATCCCTTCTTGAGTTGGCTGATTATCAGCGTGTGCAATTCAGATTCAGTGGTACAGTCGGTGGAGGTACACCCTACCTAGATTTTGCTAAGAAATGTTTGTCGGGCGACAAGATCCGGTCTATTCAAGGGATTCTGAATGGAACAACGAACTACATTCTCACACGAATGTTCGATGCGGGAATCACGATGAAGGAAGCGCTAAAAGAGGCTTCGAGGGCAGGATACGCCGAGGCGGACTCGAGTTACGACATCAACGGCATTGACACGGCCAGCAAACTCGTCATAATCTCGAACTGGATCATGGGCAGAAGAGTGTCGATTCGTGACGTGGAAATTGAAGGTATATCAAACGTGACGCTCGATCAGGTAGACCAAGCGAAACGGTCCGGGAACGCGGTCAAACTGGTGGGTTTCGTAGATGATTCTCAGATATCCGTGCGACCTCGCCTCGTCCCATTAGATGATCCACTATGCGTCAAAGGCACTTTGAACGCGGTCGTTTTCAAGACGGAGCAAGTCGGGAACCTGACCGTGACTGGTCGCGGAGCGGGCGGCAGCGAAACAGCCTCCGCCGCCCTGCGAGATCTCATCGACATAAAGACCGCTCTGATTGGTGTAAAGTAAGGGGACTCTTAGATTGAGAGTGGTTATGAAATTCGGCGGATCCGCATTAGCTGATCCACAAGCGATTCTGAATGCGGTTGGAATCATCAACGAGTATCATTCTAAACGGCATCAATTGGTTGCCGTAACGTCGGCCTTCCCCAAAGTCACTGACGAATTAATCGCGATAACTGAAAAGGCCGTCGAGGCCGACTCAGAGATGGTCAACATGTTTGTGGAAAAGCAATTTGAACTCCACAGCACGACCGCAAGAAACTGCATTCACAACCCTGACATTCTACAGGAGGTACTGGTGGAGCTTGGGGAGACCATGAAAGAGTTGGGTGGAATTCTGCGCAGTGTCTCGCGCCTTCGAGAGCTAACGCCACGTTCGAAGGATTTCCTTCTCTCCTTCGGGGAGAGCCTCTCAACCCCTATCATCTGTGGAACCGTTAGGGACGCCGGTCTCACGGCGGAGTGGTTTACTGGCGGCGGCGCGGGCATAGTTACGGATGAGAATTTCGGGGAAGCAACTCCGCTAATGGACGTTACGATTCGACATGTGAAAGCCAAACTGGAGCCAGTGCTCGAAGCAGGAAAACTGCCCATTGTCGGAGGATATGCTGCTTCAAGTCCCCATGGAACAACCACAACTCTGGGTAGGGGTGGATCCGACTACACGGCGACATTAATCGGTTCAGCGCTCGATGCGGACGAGATTATACTCTGGAAAGATGTAGAGGGACTAATGACAGCTGATCCAACCATCGAACCCAATGCTAAACTACTTCGGAAAGTTTCCTACGCCGAAGCCAGCGAGATGGCATATTTCGGAGCGAAGGCGATTCATCCAAGAGCTTTGGAGCCGGCAATGGAGAGTAACATCCCGATCAGAATTAGAAGCTCGTCTAATCTTGCCTGTGAGGGGACGCTGATCACAGGGGATACGCCGGAGAGGAAGGAGAACATCGTGAAAGCGGTCACGTTGGTCGACAGGGTGGCAATGATAAGTGTCACCGGCAGCGGAATGGCTGGGTTGCCGGGAGTTGCAGCCAAAGTATTCAGCATCCTTGGTAACTCGGGCGTGAACATACTGATGATATCCCAAAGCTCCTCTGAAGCCGGAATCTCTTTTGTAACCCCAAGAGACAAGTTGCATAGAGCAACCAACGCATTAGAACTCGGCATTGTTGGTACGAAGCTGGTGAAGGCCATAGCTTCAGAGAACGACATATGCGTCGTCTCAGCGGTGGGCGCTGGAATGAAAGGAGCACCCGGAGTCGCTGCGAGAGTCTTCAAAGCAGTTTCGAGCAAAGGAGTAAACGTTCGGATGATTGCTCAAGGCTCTTCCGAGTTGAACATTTCATTCGTTGTCGGGGAAGAAGACGGCCCGAAAGCGGTTCGAGCGCTCCACGAAGAATTCGAACTTCATAAAGATGGCAATTGACGATTACAAGACCCAGTTACCAATTTGGAAAGTCAACAATGATGAGTGGTAGGTCGGGGAAAATTCGAATGCTCGAATTCGGTAGAAGGGATTAGTGAACCCATGAATTTCGTGGAGATAATTCGACCCAAGAGCCTTGAAATGGTTACGCGCGGGCCAACAGACGAAGAGACCTCAATAATGAAGGAGCACGCCGACTATTGGAAATCTCTCACAGAGCAGGGAGTGGTACTGGTTTTCGGCCCCACGTTGAACAGGGATTCGTCAACCTTCGGCATGGGCATCTTCCGCGCCGAATCTGAGGACACGGCTCGATCCATAATGAACGACGACCCTGCAGTCAAGCGGGGCATAATGCGAGCGGAACTGTTTCCATGCAAGATCGCTGGACTAAATGCCCGCGGCTGGGCATCTGACTAATCGAGCACTGAGCTGCACATTGGTCAACATCACAAAAATCAAGACAGAATGAACACGTTCTCACTGCTAATAGGAACGTGAATCGAGAAAACGTAGTGATCGAGTCTCCTTCGTTGTTAACAAGTATTGTTGGTAGCCCGGGGGAGATCTTCGGGCATTTCGTATTGCCATTCGAACTCCCGTCGGCGGGTGACTTCGGCAAGCTCCAAAGCCCGCTATTGAAGGAGCACGTCCCTTGCTTCTGCGGGTTAAGCTGTCCGCTACACCACCGGGCTATCGATTGAAAGAAAAAACGCTGGACCTATCTAACCTTTTAGAAACCTCTTATCTCTCCCCATCCTGAAATTGCCTCATCGACCCACGGTAGCAGGCCGCGTCTCTCTCCGTCGTGCAGAGAGGCGCGGATAGTAGGATACAGTGGAATAGTTAGTTACCATGACATCTCTAAGGCCAATAGGATCTGAGCCAGCACTTCTCTTACAACGCGGAAGCGAGAGAGTCGTGGTTATAGGTGATCTTCACATCGGCTGGGAGGTGACGCTAGGACAGCAGGGAATTCACGTTCCATCACAAACCTCGAAAATGCTGCAAAGGCTAACTGCAATAATCGAGCAGAAACACCCCTCACGCCTAATACTTCTGGGCGACGTCAAACATAGTGTGACTGGGGCGGAGCTTGAGGAGTGGAGAGATGTCCCAGAATTCTTCGAGAAATTGATCAAACTAGTACCTTCGGTTCAGGTCATCGTTGGAAATCACGACGGGAACCTAGAGCCGCTTACTCCGTCGAAAGTTGAGTTACTCTCTCCAAGCGGAATTGCTCTCTGGAGTAGGTTCGGATTGCTGCACGGCCATGCTTGGCCTTCACCTGAGCTTTTGGGTTGCGAGACACTAATCCTTGGCCATCTTCACCCGGCGGTTACTCTCCGCGACGCGTTGGGGTATAGATTGACGAGACCGGCCTGGGTTACAGCTCCCTGCAACGCCCGGAAGCTAGTGCAGGGAACTTTGAGGACGGCAGGAGTTCGGACAAAAGTCAAACTGGAATTGGCGCTGGAAGAGAAGTTCGGGGTCAAGCTGAAGACTACTCGATGCATCTTTGTGCCACCCTTCAATGATTTCTTGGGTGGTCGACCTGTCAATTCGAAGAGGATGGAGGAGACGCATGCTGGAGAAGGGTTGGGGCCCATCCTCAGGTCCGGGGCAGTTGATCTGAATGAGGCGGAAGTGCATTTGCTCGATGGCACGTACTTGGGGCGTGTGAAGCAGCTGAGAACGTTCGGCTAGGGGCCTAAACGACCTTGGGAATTGTCGCAGGTCATTCAGTTCCTTCGAGAGAACACAAGCCTCGACAACCAATTCTCTCCCCGATCCCACCCAAGCCTGCTACGGCGAGGGCTGAACGAAGTCTAAGAAAGTGAAAAAGGCAGGAAAGGTGACGCTAACGTTATCATGGATTTTGATTGAAGTTGACGACGATCACTCATGATGCATCTGGATGAGAGCCAGTAATTCCATACTCGGTTCTGCTACCTCAGTCGGGGTGAAGAGCTAGCTGGAAATGACAAAAGATGGGTGGTTAGGGTCGTCTGACGCCAATACCAGTAGGGTTGTCGCAGGTCATGCAGTACCAGCGTCTGTGGTTTGCTGAATAGTAGAGCTCCTTGCCGCATGTCGGGCATAGAGGAACTCTGGGGGCTGCAGCGGTTGGTGGTTGCATCGGGGGGCCGGGCATGCCAGGCATTGGTCCGACTCCCATCGGGGCCGGTACGGGTACACCCATTGGACCTGGTCCGGGAACTCCCGGAGCACCTGCGAACGCCGCACCGGGTACTGCTTCACCCATAATAGCCACAGGCCCATACTTGGCGATCACCTCACCCAGCCGTCCATAACTCAGGAGGAAGAAGAAGGCGGGTATGATTGAGATTATCGTACCATAGAGTATGGTCGGCGCCCAGAGCGTGAAGAAGGATGGGATAATGAACAAGACTCCGAAGAAGAGCAGAGAGTTGCGCGCCTTCTCATACTTTCCCTTGTTGATGCTGCGTACGGTGCTGAAGTAGAGAGCGCCCAGAAAGATTAGGAGAGCAAGCAGTCCTCCACCTCCAAGAGCCAAGTATATCACGAAAGAGGGCGAAAGCACGAGTATCAGGAATGTGAGAAACGCCCCTACGAAAGGTAGCGCTGCAAGATAGGCTGGCAATACCGGGGGCAAGATTGCATAACCCAAGTACGCTGCCAAACCAATTCCGCCAATCGTTAAGGAGATGATAATCCATGGCAGTGTGAGCAGGAAGGTCAGGATGTAGCCTATGACCGCAAAGTCATGTGCCGCGCTTACTTCTGGTGGTCGAATAACCACCGGTTTTCCCCTTGGTTGCTCCGGTAAGATCGCGGGAGCCGGAACTATAGTAGGTACAGTTTCCATTAGTGGAGCCTCGGTGAACATTAAGGGTGCATTAACGAATCACATAACGATTGTCACATTGGGCGTAGCCAGAAATATGCCGAAAAACCGCCCCTATGCCGGGCATGATGCAACTTAAGCATGCATCTGTGAGTCAAAACTCGTTGACATCGGCATGTTGATTTATAGAGGGAAGCTCAAGATGAAACTGGCATGAAACTTAGTCGCGGTCGCGTAATGTTTATGACACGTCGTTCATGGCTTATAAATGAAAGGTGTAAGAGACAATGTCGTTCGTCTATTTCGTCACTCCGATATACGCCGCTGTTGAGTATGCGCCGCCCAGCTACCCGCCCATGTTTTACTATCCCGTCAAGCCCATGAAATTCAGATTCCCGCTACCGCTTCTTTACTCGACGCCGCCTCCAGCGATCCTTTAGAACCGAGATCCGAGGATCCCCGTCAGGTTCCTCAGGTCTTCCACGTTTTCCGGTTTCTCGCCGCTTCTTCACATATTGGTCTCAAGGCGTGGCAGCTGGCATTTCATGATTCAATTAATGTCTCATCCGCTATTTTTACCAGTGTCACGGTCGAGATAACACCGTCAATGCTTCTCAATTTGTCTACAGTTTCGTTGATAATTCGAATTTCTTTGGCGGTCAAGTGAGCTGCAACATCAAATTGCCCCGCGGTCTCAAACAACCTGTCCGCATGCCTCCGTATCTTTCTGAGGATCTCTCTGCTCGCTCTCGTCCTGGTCTTTATGAGGACCATGGCTTCAGCTTGATCCGGTTGGGTTTCGATGGTGAATCTCCTGATAACACCGTCTTCCACTAATCGCTTGATCCTGTTTCTGACGGCGCCTTCGGTTAGATGCACTTCCGCTGCGATCGCATTGTTTGTGGTTCTAGCATTTTCACGCAATATTTCCAGTATTCTATAATCTACTTCATCCAATCTTTGGCTACCTTCTAGACTACGAAAAACGTAATCTGACTACGTGATACGTAAATCTTAAGTATAAACATGTGGGGTCGTACTGGGAACTTCCATGAGCCAAGTATACAAAGGAGCCTACACGGCCATAGTGACACCATTCACTGACGACGGGCGTTCAGTGAATTTCGAGGGCCTGCGTTCCCTATGCGAATTTCAGGTCAAATACGGGATCTCCGGAATCGTGAGCGTTGGGACAACCGGCGAGAGCCCTACACTGACATGGGATGAACACAACAAAGCCTTCGAGACCACTCAGGAAGTGGGCTCTAAGGTCACCGTAATAGCAAGCACCGGCAGCAACAGCACTGCCGAGTGCCTTGAAGGAACCAAGCACGCGAAAAACCTCGGAATCAAGCACGTTCTGGTAGTTGACCCATACTACAATGGACCAAGTTCTCTGGAAATTCGCAGAGAATACCTTGAGCCCGTAGCATCCGCCTTTCCAGAGGTCGGAGTGATCCCATACGTTATTCCAGGCAGATGTGCCACCCAACTTCTTCCTGAAGATCTAGCGCTCGCCAACAGGCACTTCCCAAATGTTCGAGCCGTAAAGGAGGCGACCGGAGATTTCAACAACATGAAACGGATTCGAAAGCTGTGCGGGCAGAACTTCGACATTCTCTCAGGTGACGATGACAAGACCCTCCAGATGATGCTGGATGCTGAGATCAAAGCGGCAGGAGTGATCTCCGTAGTTTCCAACGTGGCACCGAAGGCCGTGCAGGAAATGTGCCAATATGCTCTCAGAGGAGACGCAGAGAAGGCTCACTCAGTCGCCAACTCCTTGAAGCCGCTATTCGAGATAGTAACGGTGAAGACAAATGAGCAGACTAGTCAAGGCACAATGCCCTTCAAAGCTCGAAATCCGCTTCCAATCAAGACACTGATGAGAATCCTTGGCCTACCAGTAGGTCCTCTAAGACCGCCGATGGGCAAGCTGACTAAGCAAGCAGTAGACCTGCTCCTAAATCAGGCAAGGAAGGTTCAGGAGCAGCATCCGGAGATCTTTGCGCCCTTAGCTGACTATTTCGATGTCAATGTTCACGAAAGATTGACTGTTGAACGGTACTGGCAAGGATTGCACTACGATGGTTACTAGGGTATGTGTGGTAGGAGCCACAGGAAAATTCGGACACTCCATAATCACTCAGAGCAATCCTAACGTCACCATTTCCGGAGCTGTCTGCAGCGATTCAAACCCGTTCGCGGGAAGAAGACTAGACGATCTTGGAGTACAAGGATCAAACACCGTAATTCGACCTGCCTCAAAGATCGAAGAAGCCGCTGCCGACAGCGATGTTGTTCTCTTTGTTTCAAAGCCGGAAGCGGACCTAGTCAACGTTCCCAAGGTTGTTGCACTTCACAAACGAGTCGCCATGGGCACAACAGGTTTCACGGCGGACCAGTCGGAGCACTTGAATTCGCACCTAAGGAAAGTCCCCAGCCTCGTAGCGCCAAACTTCTCAGCAGGAGCGAACATTCTCCTCCGAATCACGAAACTCCTTTCGCAATTCGACGCGCTCTATGATTACAGCGTTATTGAATACCATCACAGGTTGAAGAGCGACGCCCCGAGCGGAACAGCAAAGAAAATGCTTCAGGTCTTGAACACGAACGGAGCCTTTCCCGTCACGGTAACAGATAGAACAGTGAAACCGAAGCGAATGCAGAACGAGGTGGAAGTGCTCTCAATTAGAGGTGGAGGAACTCCGGGAATCCATCAATTGATACTATCCGGTGAACATGAAATGATTCGAATCGAGCACACTGCCTTCTCACGAGCTGCGGCCGCGTCAGGGGCGTTGGTTGCCTGCGAATGGCTCGGATCTCAAGAGAAACCGGGCATCTACTCGATGGATGACGCCCTACGGTTAGGTTGAGGCCTAAGTTCATTAGAAGTCCCCTTTTTTATGTTCGCAAGCGAGCAGAAGATTCATGGAACTAACTACAACACGCATCATGCCGCCTCTTCAATCGAAGGAAAATCGATTGCTGATCGGCGGGGTGGACGTTCTGGATCTCGCTGCTTCCTTCGGGACGCCAGTCTACGTTACGGATGAACAAAGGATCAGGAGCAATTGCAGACGTCTTAGAGCTTCGTTCGAGAAGAACTACAGCAAGTTCAGATTGAACTACGCTGTCAAGGCGAATAACAACCTCTCAATACTAAACATCGTAAGACAAGAAGGGACCGGCGCCGACTGCTCGTGCACCGAGGAACTCACGCTCGCAGGTTTAGCTGGCTTTCGGAACGGTCAGCTGCTTTACAGCGGGAACTATAACAGCGACTATGAACTCGCTCAAGGAATCGTCTCAAGAGCCGCAGTAAATCTCGATGACTTGGCGCTTCTTCCTCGGCTACTGAAGCATGGCCGACCAGAGATCCTATCGTTCAGAGTCAACCCGGGCATCGGCGAAGGGCAATATCCAGGTTTGGTTTTTGGCGGCGAGAACACCAAGTTCGGCATCCAAGAATCCGAGATTCTGCACGCCTACAAGCAAGCGAAAGAAAATGGAATCAAACGATTCGGAATGCACATGATGACCGGCTCCAACGTCTTGAACCTGGATTACTTTGTGGCGGTAACACGAAAGCTATTCGAGATAGCTGAGAATATTTCAAGGAATGTTGGATTGACTTTCGAGTTCATAGACATTGGTGGCGGATTCGGCGTCCCTTACAGGCCTGAAGAGAGGCCGTTGGACATAGAGGACTTGGGTTCACGCGTCGGTTCGTTGTTCAAGCAATTCGTCGAGAAAGGGATTATCGGGCAACCGGATCTAATGATTGAACCAGGACGCTTCATTGCCTCAGATTCAACCGTACTTCTTGGACGCGTTCACCACGTTAAGAAATCTGGCAAGAGGATCTACGTTGGAACAGACATCGGCATGAACACGATCCTGAGACCAGCACTTTATGGAGCCTATCATCACATCTACGTCGCCGATCGACCATTCGATAAACCCGATTCCAATCTCACAATCACAGGGCAGGTCTGCGAAAACACAGATGTGCTAGCGAAAGACAGAATGCTACCCCACATCGAGAACGGTGACACAATTGTCGTGATGAACGCTGGCGCGTACGGGTTCGCGATGAGTAGCCAATACAACTCACGCCCTAGGCCAGCGGAGGTTTTAGTTAACGATGGTCAGTCGGAGATTATCAGGGAACGAGAGACAGTCAACGATTTCATCCTTAGGCAGAAGGTTCCGCTGAGGTTGCTTACATGATAGAGTACGCAGAGAGGATGAATCGACTTCCTCCTTACATCTTCGCTGATTTGGAAAGGCTACAAGCTGAGATGGAAAAGAAGGGTGTTCCCCTAATCTCTCTTGGCATAGGTGACCCAGACCTCCCTCCGCCAAAACTTGTAACCGAATCCTTGACGGAAGCATTGAGCGAGCCGACATCAAACAATTATCCCTCAAGCGCGGGCGAATCCTACTTCAGGAAGGCGATAGCCGACTGGTATGAAAGGAGATTCAACGTAAAGCTCGACCCTGAGACTGAGGTTTGCGCGTTGATAGGGTCGAAGGAGGGTTTGGCGAACGTTGGGAGAGTACTGCTTAACGACGGAGACAAAGCACTCCTACCTGATCCGGGTTATCCCGTGTACGCCCAAGGCGGCACTATACTCTCAGATGGCGAACCAGTCGTCTTCCCTCTCCAAGAAGAGGCAGGGTTTCAACCCGACTTTTCAAAAATCAAGGTAGACGACAAGTCGAAGATGTTGTTTCTGAATTATCCCAATAACCCCACGGGTGCAATTCCCCGCGAGGACACTTTAGAGGCTGCTGTGAGTTTCTGTAGGAAACACAATCTTGTTCTTTGCTACGATAACGCTTACTCAGAGATCTGCTTCGATTCATATCGTTCACCTTCCGCTCTGCAGATTGACAGTTCTGCGGAGTGTACGGTGGAGTTCAATTCGTGCAGCAAGATGTTCAACATGACCGGCTACCGAGTGGGCTTTGCGGTTGGAAACAAGAAAGTCATAGCGGGCTTGAAGAAGGTTAAGACACAGATCGATTCGGGCGTCCCGAAGTTCATCCAAAGAGCAGCTGCCAACGCGCTTAACCGATATTTCGATTCGAACCTATCAATGGAACTGAAGAAGAACAACGAGGTGTTGCATGAACGCCTAGTTATGCTGACTCAGGAGCTTAAGAAAATTGGATTGAACGCAACGGTTCCCCGCGCCACGTTTTATCTGTGGGTGAAGGTTGGCACGGACGGAGGAGCTTTTGTCAGAAGGCTGTTGGAGCTTGGCGTGGTGGCGACGCCTGGAGAAGCCTTCGGTGGTAATGGAAGGAACTACGTGCGATTCTCGGTCACTCAACCAACAAGCCGAATTGCCGAAGCCGCGCATAGATTGGCAAATCTCCAGTTGGAAAACATGAGAACAAATCGATGACCAAGGCAACTTCTCTGCTAATAGCGTTCATGGAAAGTACAAACTGGAAAATGGAGAATACTCCGCTCTTATCGAACGATTGCCTCATGATCCATTGGGTTGAGTGTAGAAACTGCGGTATTTTCCGAGTAACCTCGCTCTGCCTTTTGAAAGCCCTCTCTTCATGGACCAGTAGCTTGCACATTTAGGGCGTTTTCTATCCGCGTCGAGAAGATTTCGAAGAGGGCAGTTTCGGAACGAATCGTCCGACATTATTCTGGTACTGCATGTAGTGTTTTCCGAACTTTGCCATGAGCATTTCTTCTTCGCGGCGTGTGATCAGGACGTATGCTGGAATAGCAACCAGTGGTATTATGGCGAGCACGTTCTGCCACAATAGAACGAAGCCTATGAACATCAGAAAGTATCCCAAATACGACGGATGCCTAACGTAGCGGTAAGGTCCCCAGTCCACAAGCTTATGGTCCGTTGGCATCTGCCAAGACGTGGCATACCGTCCTCTGGCGATCACGCTCCAGATGAAAATTGCATAGCCGAGAACCATGACGAGCAAGCCGAGAGGCGCCAACGGGCTAATCTGAATCCCTCCAAAGCCAAGGAATGCGCCTGAGAGAAGAATACTATTAGAAAAGGCGAGGAACACGTAAAGGAAAGATTCGAAGAAGAAGGCGATCGTTCCAATCCCAGCCAACAACAGCGGAGCCGCAATTGACTTTTTGATTTCGGGTCTTGCAGATCTTGCTGAAAACCCCGCGTGATAACGCAACAGACTGGCCAAGTTGATGGCAATGAACAGCAACAGGCACGCTGCAACGATTACTACGTTAAAGATGGAGATCATGTTAAGCCACTTCGCGAAGCCGTCTCAGAGGATTGGCTCACGGCGTGCGCGTAAAATGTTTTTGGCGCGGTGACTGCTCAGCAAATGAGTTCCGTAATACCCCCGAGACAAATCCCACCCGTCCAAAATACCAGCTAGACCCCAGTCCAGATGGGTAATTTGATGATCAATGTTTGAACCAAACAGGTGAGGTTAAACTCAACCGTCGTCAGCGTACGTCGCTACAGTGTACGGAATGGATTCAGAGTCACCCGGTAAGTCGGAGAGAGGCGTCCTTGCGGTCGTAACCTCCTCTCATCTCAGCCAGCATTTCTACGGAGGCTTGTCAATTCTATATCCCTACATGATGTCAGACCTCAGCCTAAGCTATACTCAGCTGGGGATTTTTTCAGGCGTCAATAACATGACGTCAGGTTTTCTTCAATTCGCGTTCAGTCTCCTTGAGAGGTACGTTTCTCGAAGGGTCCTGTTGGGATTAGGGAATATTGTCGCATCGATCGGTTCTTTCTTCACCGGAGTTGCGACTTGGTTCGGAGATCTTGTGGGGGCTAGCGCTCTGAGCGGCGGCGGGTTAGCCGCCCAACATCCAGTCGGGACCTCTATAATAACCACGAAGTTTCCTCGGGATAAGATGGCGGGGGCGCTATCGATCCACTACGGTTTCGGATACGTTGGCAACATCCTGAGTCCCATACTCCTATCCTCCGTCGCCGTTCAGTTCGGTTGGCGCCCAGCCACGTATGTCCTAGCAGCGGTGCCGCTTCTGACGGGGCTAGCTGTGCTTCTATACCTGAGAGGTGAAAAATCAGCGATGAGAGTAATTCCAACCAGAGGATCCTCTACCCTCTCAAGAGACCTGAGGTCAGCACTTCATGTGAGGTCAGCCATCTTGGTTGTCGCGGTTCAAGCGTTTGCGTCCAGCGGAACAGGCCAAGACGCAATCACCACCTACCTACCTCTATTTCTGCAAAACGAGTTAAAGGTTGGAATCCTGGAAACGAGTGTGATCTTCTCAATTGCGGTGGCGGGAGGGGTGTTCGGAACAATATTCTTTGGTCATCTTGCAAATCGACTTGGCAGTCTTAAAATCGCAATCGGTCTACTCGGGATGGGTTCGGTTATTATCTTTCTCTTGGTATTCGATAACTCCTACGGACCCTTGCTGATACTGCACTTGATAATCTTAGGGATCACTTCGTTCTCGTATCCGACCCTTCTCCAGTCGCATATAGCATCAATCTCAACCCCAGAACAAAGAGGCATCCTTCTGGGCCTATTCTTCACGATCGGATTCGGAGTCAGCGCCGTCTGGGCCACACTAACAGGATTTGCGATCGACATTTTTGGTTCATTCAACGCCGCGTGGATCCTAAGAACGATTCTAGGAGTCATCGCGTTTCTGATAGCGCTAGAAGCTTGGCGTCAAAGACCGACGTGATGCAAATCGCGTTACTCGCGGTAGACGAGAACTATCGTGAAGGATTTTATGCTTCAGAATGATTGACAACGCGGCAACATCATTGTGATGTGAGGAGAAGGATTCTTGAAGTCTTTAGGAGCCAAACCCTTACTGTACCCGACACCCGTCTCAATCGTTGGAACGTACGATAGAGATGGAAGACCTAATGTTATGACCGCCGCGTGGGTGGGCGTATGCTGCTCGCGGCCACCCTGTATCACAGTTTCGCTCAGGGCCGCCACGTACTCGCATGGTAACATTGTGGAACGACAAGCATTCACGATCAATATTCCACCCGAGAAATATCTCAGGGAAGTGGATTACATCGGACTCGCGTCGGGCAGGGATACTGACAAGTTTTCTGCTGCAAAGCTGACTGCAGTTAAGAGCGAGCTTGTGGATGCTCCTTACGTGAAAGAGTTTCCCCTAGTTCTGGAGTGCAAACTACGCCACACCATTGAGCTCGGGTTGCATACGCAGTTCATTGGTGAAGTCATAGATGCGAGGTGTGATGAAGCCATACTCGAAGGCGAGAGTGGACTCCCAGACATGAAGAGAGTGAACCCAATCCTATACGCTCCAATAGCGCGCAAGTACTACGCCGTGGGCAAGTATCTCGGAGAAGCTCACGCAGTAGGAAAAGAACTGTAGACTGCTCGAAGAACATTCTAGCTTACTGGGCTAGCTGGGATCTTCTGCTTTCCTTCTTGCTTGGCTATCTGGAAGGAGGCCTCGTTCAGGCTCTCATTCAGAGTCTTGATCAGGGGATAGTTTCTGTCTATTCGGTACATAGTTGCCCTTCCTATCTTCCTGGAAACCTTGACGACCCCCAGCTCTTCCAAGTCCTTGAAGTTCTTGTAGACCGTCTGTTTGCTCATACCCAGTTCCCTAGCCAACTCTTCCTTGTCGAAGTCAAAGTAGGGGTTGGTTAGGAAGAGGTCTACGATTCTGAGTTTAGGAGAGTAACCAAAAACCTTGAGCAGGAGTGAATCTCCTGTATCCTTGTACCTAAGTTCTGGCATGTTTCCACCATGAATATTGTAGGATGACAAAGTATTTATCTGTTTACCTTTAACGTTCCAAAAGAGTACGATGATCCTAAGCGACGAACAAGTGAGAGCGGCCATACTGGAGTTCCTACTCAAGAAGGGTAGATGGAGCGCCCACTACTTTCCTATCGACACGCTTGTGAACTGGATGGGAAGGAAAGTTGAGAGGAACGGCAAAAGGGTCAAGTCATGTCTGAAGGAATTGGCTAAGCAAGGCTATGTGCTGATGCATAAGAGAGGAGGAACAGCCTCCCTGAACCCAGCACTAGCCCAGCAGATTAGAGAGCTGATCAACCGGTCAGTGGCTAACTGAACGTGAAGTACTTGTTCCTCCTCTCCAACTTCACTTTGACTGGAAGATACTTCTCCATCTTCTCAAGCTGATCCATTATCACTCTGGAACTGGTTGTGATTATCTGCTGGTCCCCATTGGATTTGAGCAATACTACTGCGAACTTGTGCAGCCCTCAACCTTCGAAGAAACTTCAAGGGAATCCAGAGGCGTCTTTTGCATGCCTCTGGATAGTTCCGATAGACCCCCCACCCCCTAGAGGGGGGGTACCAGTTGTTCGAGAATGAGCCCACGGCTAACAGCGCGAGTAACGTAAAATGCTAGTCACCTGTGAGAACCAGAGGTGGCGTACCCAAAATCCTCACGGTGCAGACAGATTCTCCAGACGGCGAAACCCCCGATACGAGAATCTTGCCATATTGGCTGAATTGTTGGCGCTGCTAGTTTCTGTGCGATCGCTTCAGTTGCGGATGCTCGATATCGGGCTTTCGGTAGCAGTCCACGTGTAAATGTAAATCCAGTAGAAGCCGCCAGTTCCCACATTTACTGTTCGACTTCCGCTGACGAACCAAGAATAGCCCAAGCCGAAAACAGCTAGCCCGGACGCCTTAGCCGTTAACGAGTATACGGGCCTCGACGTCATGAAGGAGATTGCCACCTCCGCGCCCTCTAGGCTCGATGCCGAACCCACAAGACGGCCGGACTGATCGTACAGCGAGACCTGCACGCTATCAAGACTGTAGGGGTAATGGAATAGGTCCACGTAAATCGTGTACACCCCTACCAGCCCCTGATTCATCGGAGACACAGTGACCGCAAAGGTTTGCGCTGCAAATGGCTGAGCCAGCATGAAAACCGCTAACAATATCAGATTAACGACGAAACGTCGCCCGCTACGTGTCACGGGTAACCGTGCACTTGACGAAGAAATCACCAACACCAATTATCCGCCTGTTCATATTTTAACGTTAACATGCGTAGGAACCCGTACTGGAACGCACCCCGCAAGTATCGAATCAAGGGTCTTCCAGTAACGAGTACCTAACTGCCACCCGGTTGGAGTCATCAAGGCGATGTTCTCGGCGGGCGCGACGCTGTTCCTCGCGATTATCTTCGCGGGAGTCCGTCCCAATGTTGACCTGCCGGGTTTACTAATGATATTGCTCACGTTATTCTTGACTGCACTTGGCATAATCTCAATGATGACCGCTTATGCAGTTAGAGCCCCGAATCGAGACGTGTACCAGTTCACTTTGTTCCCGATCAATATGATCCTATACTTCACCAGCGGCGCCATATATCCCATACAGGGTTTTCCGAGTTGGATGAGACAGATCGCGATAATCAATCCTGAAGCGTACGCCGTTCACGCACTACGTTTGCTGATGTACAAAAGCGCAACGCTCCCAGCGGTTCTAGGCGATTTCGCTTTCCTGTCTGTCTTCACAACTATAATGCTCGCTCTAGCAACACTCGCCTTCAGGCGAGGACTGTAAGCGGGACGATAGATTCCCTCTGTAGGCGAAATCTCACTCAGATTATGACTCTATATCAATCCACAGGCTGCCGCTACAGTTGAAAGATCTCTCGTAGCCTACGGTTAATATCTCCCCGAAGAACCTCTCCGATCTCACCTATCTCGCCAAGCATTAGGCTCTTGGAGACTGTCGCCACCTTGTCTAACCTCACAATGGACGCCCTCTTGAGCCCCGTGCGAGCAAATTCCTCATGATCCTCAGGAATCAGTATCTCAGTCGTTGAGGGCCGCGCAGGTACTCTCGACGATATGAACGCCACCACGCAATCCTCCTCTCCCTCGACGAGGACTAACGCTGGTCTCAGCTTTGTGCCTGTGAGATCTGTGAAAGGAAACGGTATGAGAACTATCTTACCTTTCACCTATACGCTACCTTCACGTCCCTGACAGAATAGAGATCCGGCTCGCTCGTCAGGAAATCCTTGAGAGACTTTTGCGAGAGGGTCATCATAGCCAGTGTCTCGCGATCTTCGACGAGGGCATCGAGCTTCTTGTGCAGCGCCTCCAGCATCTTCTTGATTTCCTTGATCTCAACCTCTATGGTCAAGCCGCATCACTTGGTTGCCTGTCCCTAGGATTGTGTTGCAGTGAATTTAGGTTTGCTATGGGCATTGAAATTGACGTGACGCAGCAGCCTTAGACCGAGTGAATGGACGTTTGTGGCATCAATCACGTAACACGAGCGTTCTATCTGCAAAGTGCGCAGATCGGCGATCGTAGTTGCGACACAACCCGGGATGTTCACAGGTGATGTAAGACGACGAGGCTGAGTGCACGTGCTAGCACCAGCATCGATTCCTTTCATCTTTGAAGATGCACTAATTGCCTATGTCATAGTGATCGCTGAAGTTGTGCAAGAAGTTTACCGATGGTTGAAGATGCTTCACCTTGCATGATCACATGATCTTCAGCGACCTTTGTGTTTGCACATCGATCGATGGAACCTTCTCAAGACAGTTGTGAGGCGCAGAGTTACGGCTGGTTTTTCTCGGCGTCCTCAGACTTGTTGGTGGACGGGGCGTACGCGGACCATAAGTACAAATCAGCATTTCGCTGTCAATCGCTGCATCTCTCTCTGTGCTTTAACCAAAGCTTAGATCTCCTCAGTTTGGTGCACCGAGAGCGTCAGGTAATCTGATTTAGGCATTAAACCCAAAATTAGAAGCGAAAAACGAATTCAGGAAACTTCCTTGAAATGATATCCATCGCTTGCTTAGGAGTTACTATCCTGATTCCTTTGAATCGTCTCAGCTTCAGCATAGCACTGTCCCCAGAAACAATGTATTCGGCGTTGCCGTCATAAGCCGTGTTCAGTATCACATCGTCTTTTGGATCTTCTTTGATCACAACAAACCTGGATGTGGGCGAAACGATCTTAGCCGACTTTCTAAGCGTGCCAACTATCTTCCTAATGTCTTGTTGCGTGTACGAGAATCTGTTTCTCACTTCATCTCGAAGGAGAACGTCTCCTAATTCCCGTAGAATAGGTTCAGATAGAACCATTTCTATGACTTCAACCGTCAAAGCCAACTCTAGTGGGTTGGCGGAATGACCATGTTTGGCGATAAATGCGGACACAAGAACGTTAGTATCAAGTGTAATCCGCATTACGAGACCTTTCTTGTCTGATAAATCAACCCTTCAATTTCTTTGGCTGTGAATCCGAGCTTCTCCGCCTTCCTTCTAGACTCTTCCAGTAATTGTTTCAGCCTCGTCTTCTCCTCACTCAACATTAACTTGCGCAGCACTATCGTATCGCCAACTCCAACTACCAAGAACTTCATTCCCTCCTTCAGTCCGAGCTTCTTCCGTACAGTGTTCGGAATTACAACCTGCCCCTTCTGCGAAAGTCTCGTTAAATCTATTGCCACGAAATCAACCCAGTAAGATATATCTTACTTCAACTATTTATGGAGTGGGATGATAGATTCCCGCCCTCTGGAGACGAAATTCCAGTCATGAAGCATCCTCAAAACCAGCGCAATTTATCGAAACGGGGATGCTTTTGTATTCCAGATTCCAACCCTTTGCTATGGCTCTCGCCTCTTTGTCATCTATCACAGCCGAGACATCTCTGCGCCTAGGCAACACAAGCGCCTCAGCCTCACCCTGTCCTATCCGCGCTTTGTCCAATAGGCGCCTGGCCTCTCGTATCTCCTCCTTGTCAAGGCTGACAAGTTGAGTCCAATGTGTGTCGCAACGGCTAATGTGATGGTCCGCTATTTGGAAAAGAGGAAGGCATTCACCGACGGGTTTGGTCAAGCTAGCATCAGCAATTGGCTTCGCAATCTGGTTGTGGCGAGTGCAGTGAGATGGATGATGAAACGCTAATATACTTATGATGGTACATTAATGTATCGTGTCTTTACATGTCCACCAATCAACAGGCAATGCCTATCCTGAGTCTAAAGCGAAACATCCGAAGGTACCAGAAGCCGCAAGTGGAGATCCAGAACGTTGTCGCCACAGCGGATCTCAATCAACGCCTCGCTTTGGATGCTATTCTCGACGTGACACCCGGCGCCACGTTCAACCCAGAGAGATTCCCCGGCCTCATTTACAAACTAAAGAAACCCAAGACCACAACGCTTCTGTTCTCGTCAGGCAAGATGGTCTGCACAGGTGCCAAGTCGACCAAGTCCGCGAAGACGGCAATAGCGCGAATAATCAGCGAGCTGAAGGGAAACGGAGTAATCATCATCGCAAATCCCACCGTGAAAATCCAGAACGTTGTAGCTTCCGGCGATCTTTACGGTACGATCGATCTGGAGAATGTCGCTGAACGACTATTCAGGACCATGTACGAACCAGAACAGTTCCCCGGCCTCATTTACCGCATGACTGAACCAGAAGCAGTGCTCCTTGTCTTCTCAACCGGCAAGATCGTCTGCACAGGCACCAAGACAGAAACCGATGTCAATTTAGCCGTCGAAAAGCTACTGGACACACTAGAATTGAGCGGACTCATCTCATTCCATAAACCAGCATACAACAACGAAGCAGACTTCACCGAACTCCTGAACGAAACCCCAGTACTCCAAAGATGAGCGGGACGGTATGTGCGCTCGGCATGAGTATCATCACGCGATGCCGCTGGGCGTTTTGCTGTGCATAAATTGCGGTGAGAGGAAGCAGAAGGATTTCGCAGCGCTTAGAGCAATACAATGAACGGGATCCAGAGGTGGGGCTGCTTAGCTACTGGGAGTTGTATCTTCGGAGGGCAGGAATTTCTTGGGAATTTGTATGGCGAATTTGCAGATTAGATCCCCCTTCAGAACCGTCTCGATAACACGTGCCTTGACGGGCTGGTCGAAGATCACGTCCCAAGGGCGCTTCTCGTAGGCGGCGCTGCAGTAGCAGAAGTTCGGTGAGACCTGAGTGTCGGAGATTATGCCTTCGCGCACCCATGGGCAGTGGCAGTGGTAGTATCTTTTCTTCTTCTCGTCTTTCTCGTGCAGGTACTTCTTCGCCATGTAGGGAATTTTCGTGACGTAGATCATGTCTCCATCTCTGACGCCGTTCTGACACGTGGGCGTGTTACGCACGTACTCAACGACATCTTCGTCGATTTCCTGAGTATAATACAACGTCTTGTTCTTCATGTGATCCTCGAGTTCTGCAACGTACTCCTTGTGTCGTTGCTTCAAGAAATCGTCTATGTCTTTGGAGGCTAGGAACGCCGTTCTCTCAGGCAGGTACATTTCCCTTGGACCCACGTGAGGCCCACTCAACAGAACTTCCCTGGTTGCTTCTTCACCCAGCTTCTCCTCAAGTCTATGCATGACTTTCTTGGTGGTTCGTGGCTTGTCTCTTGAATGAGTACCAAGAGGAGGAAGCTTGACTCCGCCAAATATCTCATTATGCTTGGTTTCGCCCGCGGTTCGCCTCACAGTCTCAGAAACGTTCTTCATTACGTCGCTGGCGTCCAGAAGCTCCATCAGTGCGATTTCCGCTTCCCTATTGCCTACGAAACGGCTGTATCTTAGAAGCGCAAGGAGATTCTCCCGAGTATTCTTTCCATCCCTAACCAACTTTTCCACAAGATTCTGTACATCGTCAGCTGTGGCATTGCTCAGATTCTTGTGCTCGTTTTTCTCTTTCAGGAAAACTTCGGATTCCTCAGCCACTCTGATGTGCGCTCGAAGACCCGATTCATCCAGACTCCATTTCGTGCAGAATTTCCGGAATCCTTCTTCGTCCAGCTTCTTCCACACTCTTCAGTCAAATGTGAGACATTTCAAATTTAAGCGCGCCCTGTGGCACGCATGCAACGAAACTACGTGGCGAATAGCGTTGGCTATTCATGGGAACCGATATGATGGAACGTGAGCGTTCTCTAAGGTAAGAATCAATTTTCCCTCAGTAATCTCTCGATTTCCTGTTCTGTTCTGGCTTTTGCATCCAAGTATTTTTGTTGTCTCTTCGTCTGCCTGATTCTAGGCTCTCCTTGCTGTGTGTTCTCGGTTGCCTATGTCTTCTGCGAGTGCACAGGCGAGATTATGGTAATAATCTCGCCAATGAAGATCACTCAACCACGTAATCCTATGGAATGAATTAGTTTGACTATTGCTAAAACTCGTAGAGCAAGCGTCTTTAGGGCAGGTAATGGCTCGTATCAGTGCGTTATTCCTAAGCACATTCTAAGGCGAGTATTCAAAGGACTGTTCTGTTTAGATGAATGGGCTCTTGATGGCAAGCCTGACGAATACGAGATCAAATGGACATTGCTCGATGACGGTACTATAACGGTCGCATTCATACCAAAAATGGAGAACCTACTCAAGAATACAGAGTAGGCACTTACTTCTTATGATTAACACTATCCGTCAATCAACCAGAACATGAGAAAAATTCCGTATGCCATTTTGCAAAGGCATTAAGGTGTAGACATAGCTATGTGTAATGCGTACCGTTGATCCCCTTCAGAACGACAACATCCGTCATCATCATAATTGCTGTAGTTGCCAGCTTAGGTTCGTTTGCCTATCCGACAATTGCTGTTCCTCGCCAAAGCACAGAGAGCAACATTGGTGTTGGCACCAACATTAACACTTCCAGTTACCTCTACCCACAGACGATCTCTACATGGTCCGTTACCTCTTACTGGTATGAAGGATTAGCAGCAGTGTATAATACCGCTTGCTGGCCGCCGCCCGATCGATGTAGCCCCGAGACCATTAATGCATATGTCAGAACCATACTTGCAAAGTCAATTCAGCAGGTGACTACAACCACATCTACTAGCAGAGTTACAGCGACCAACTACTTCTCGCTTACCAGCACATCTACCCACACGTACTCGCAGAACATTCCGTTGTATGCGTATCTCGGCTTTAGTGATTCACAGTTTGCTATTGTTGCCATGTTGATTGTTGCCGTGCTTGTCTTGGCGATATTCTACGCACGCAAAGAATTCCTGAGACCAACCCAAATGAAGATGAGTCAATTCATTCCAACCAAACTCACCTGTGTCAAGTGTGGAGTTGATTTGCCGCCCAAGTCAGAGTTCTGCAACAAATGCGGCGCAAAGCAACCATAGCCTGATCTCTTGTTCTCCATGTCAAAGAGTTTGGCGTCAATGCGGCTTAAAATTGGAACGAGAATAAACTCCGAACAGCTCTAGCGACTAAGAGTCAGAATATGCAAACTTATTGAAAATATCGGACGCCACCGTAACTTGATCGAATGGGGAATACCCATGTCCTTTGATGTTCATATGTCCAAATCCTTGCATCATGTGATTGTTCTAAACTGCGCCAATTCCTTTTGTAGTTTCATTGCCGTATTGAATGACAATTCATCTCCCTCGTATTCGCATCTGTAAAGCCCTTGAAGATTGGTGGGTAGCGCAACTCGCTTATCCGTAAGTAGAATCACCCTCTTGTTATAGGCTAGAAACGCAGCGCCTATTTCTACCAAAACGTTGGAGTTAACTCTGTAGTTTCCCTCGTGATCCTTCTCGTTTTCATCTGCGCTTACATTTATTATTGCTGAGTTGCATTCGCGCATTAGCCCGAATACCTTCTCTGGAATAGGAATTGATGTTGTCTCTACTTGCTCGGCAACAATGAACTGGAACTGTCCGAATTCCAACAGCGTCTTTATCTGCTCAAGTATCTTCTGGTTTTTGCTATGCGATATGAACACCTTCGGAATCGTTTCCATCGTGCGTGGTTCCGGTCCTGCCTTCGTCTCTTCTGCTTGCTCAGGGGTCTGTTTCTCGGGCAACTTGGCTGTGAGTCTGTCTAGCCGTAACCACGAACTACCCTCTGACTTTGATTCAATCCCCCAGTCCCCTATATTCTGCTTTAGTATCTTTAGGCATACTTCTACGTCTTCGCGAGGAACTGCGAAGTCTCTAACGAGAGTGTTTTCCAGCAAGTCCTCACGAGGTAACTTAGCCTGGTCAAAACGTTGGAAGAATTTCTTGAAGAGTTCAATTCTTTGTAAAGCATCTAAGACTCCCTTATTCTTCTCATCATCCGTTGTAGGAGCCACGATTGAACTGCCTAACGCCGTAAGTGAGATCTTTTCTGCTTTGTAAGAACCCTCAGTCAGTCCGTACCGATTGGATGAAGTTATCAAAGTTCTAAAGGCACTACTCTCAGGAGTATGCCCCACTGCTGCTGCAAGGTCTAACCGGTTATACGGCGCTCCAGCGTTGTTATCCTGAATTGCTCGGGCTAATTCGAGTGCTTCTTTTAGGGTGTTTTTAGGGAATGTTGCGGCTTTGGCATTGTTCAAGAGAATGTCGGGTTAAACTACCATATTCCGACTATTGAAGAGTTGGCTAAACGTTGTATCTGCATGGTTTTCATGCCTGCAAATCCAACTGGCAATACTGGTTAAGACGCTGTCTCTGGCATATTCTATAGGTTTCTTGGGCTGTAGCGATTGAAGACGTGCTACAGGTGTAGCAAACCTTTATAGCAAGTTTAAACTATATGATGCTACAGGTGTAGCGGATGGGGTTAGAGAACGTGGTCTATGTGGTGGATTATGATATTCCGACCGGTAACCCAACTAGGCGAGTGGACTTCTATCGTAAAGTTCACAGGCTGTTAAGGCAGCATTACGGTAAGGACGTCAAGTTCTCAAGCTATAGTTGCTACTTCACTAAGGATGAAGACCTCGCTAAAAAATTCTTGGAATTAGCTGGCCAGTACAGTAAGAGATGTAACCTCTACAAGGCGGTTAAGGTTCAATGACAGAAGAGAAGAAGAACGGGGCGGGTCGGGTCAATGGTGGACCGGGCGGGATTTGAACCCGCGACCTCCCGCATGCCAAGCGGACGATGTGGCCGCATCCTCACGTTCCCGATGCTCATACCAGGCTGATCTACCGGCCCACCTTTTCGAGTGGTCCCCACATTGCGCCTAAAAACCTTCGTTTAAAAAAAGCCGGAAGGGATTGAGCGAGAACTGCATCCCACGCGGAGGAGCATTAGGAAACTCTTAATTGCTCCTCGCCTCACTCTGATTTTTCGGAGCCGAGGTAGCTCAGCCTGGGAGAGCACCCGACTAAACGAACAAGGGTGAAGCTGAAGACCGGGTTGACTACGCACAACAAGGCGTAGGCCAAATCGCGGATTCAAAAGGAGCGCGAAAAACGTTCCTGAGTTTCCCGCCCTCGGCACCAATACGATTTACTAGGATTTTTGTGTCATTCAGTCTTCGCAAATGTTGAGAGCGAATAGCAACGCCACGATTGTTGGGGATTGTGATGATAATTCCGTTTGTAGGTCTTCCAAGAACGACGAGTCGGTCCACTTCGCTTCGCAGCCAGTTCGGCCACGGTCCTTGAAATCTTCTCGCTTCCGACAATTTCTTGGTCAATTCAAACTTGTGGGTTCGAACGCGGGGGTTGAAGATTGGCAATGCATACTCTTCCTTCACACCTAGCATCACCGTTGCTTGTGTTTTTACGATTGTCGACCGAAAACGCATCTTCAAACGATGCAGAATGTCGGCGATCAGAAATTCGTTTGGGTCGACGATTATTCCCACTTCATCTTTGTTCAAATCAACGTACCCATCGGAGTCAGCGAGTCCCTGTACGAATGACCGCTGAAAATTGAACGGGGCTTCTTTGAGCCAGTTTGCACGGAGGCAGTCATCAGTAGTCCTCTCGTCGAAGCCCAGTCCTGAGCAGGCTTCAAAGAGCCACATCAGAAGTTCCGAATGCTGATTATCCCAACGATAGGCATCATAGGGCCATTCGATTTGTCTGACAGTTCACTTTAGGTAATTTGAGGCTAGGTTAACTTGCTCTAGTTCTGGGATGGTGGGCCAGAGGATTAATTCATCTGCTCCGGCTTCGGTGAAGGCCTTGACGGCATTTTCTACGGCGCTTGGCGTGCTGAGAACCCCTTTGGCAACGTTCTCGGCGCCGGGTCCCATGAACGCATAGTAGTCGCGAATGTACTTGGCTCCTTTCTCCGCCGCGTTTGGGCCGAGCGCATAGTAGGCTGAGCAAACAAACCTAGGCTTACCCTTCTTGCCAGCCTGATTCCACGCCTGCTCTGCTAGTTTGTAGAATGAGGCCGCCGTCTTCGCATCTATCCCGCCGCCGGCTATGAAACCGTCACCCAAACGCCCCGCCCTAGATGCGGCGGCTGGCGTGTAGCCTCCTATGAGAACTTCAGGTCCACCGCTTCGAACTGGGGATGGCCCAATCTTGCCGACACGATCATCCAAAGCCTGACCGGACCAAATCCTCCTCATAACCTCCAGCTGCTCCTCGAACCTACTTGCCCGTGTTCTGTGGATTGTCTTAGCGGCGAGTGAATCGTCCTCTCTCCCACCAATACCGAAACCCAACGTGAGCCTACCACCCGAGAGACGATCCAGCGACGCAGCTTCTTTCGCCAGGATCGCAGTGTTCCTGATCGGCGCGACTAGAACTGTGGTCATTAGTCGGATTCGTTTGGTGACAGGTGAGACAGCTGCGAGAGTGATCATTGGTTCGTAGTTGGGGTAGACTAGTCGGTCGATAATGCCAAGGCTTGAGAATCCCTTCTCATCAGAACGCCGAGCCCACTCAAACAACAGATCCGCAGACGTGTTCGGTATGCTTGCCGGAATCCCTATTCCAAGCTTCATGTCCTGTCAAAGGTTATGGGGAATCTTCACGTAATGAAGATTTCCTAGTACGGTTCAGATTCACTGCCCTCGGCACCAAATCAAATTCGATTTTTCAGCGAAGATTCAAAATCAACTTTCGTGTTCGGTAGTGAATGCGAATCCTTAATTTGGCGTCGAGAATGGCAGTCGGCGTGGAAGTTCTGTCTGCCCGAAGATTAGTGATCGTTCTTGAATCTGGACCGCCAGCTCATAGCTTTGAGCGTTTTCCACGTCATCAACGACGGGTCGCTTGCCGTGTTCTTGGCTGCTCTGCCCGTCATGCGCGTCGCGCTTAACCTATCGCTGATTGAGATCGGGACTGTTCTCAGTGCTGGTTTGATCTCGACTGTAGTAATGCAGATGGTGTTTGGCTTCCTCTCTGACAGAGGATTCTCGCGTTATCTTCTATTGGGTGGATTCATCGCGTTAGCAGTCGTGGACATACTTTTCGTAAGTGCAGCTACGTACTGGCACGTTCTGGTCTTCTATTTGCTTCTGCGAGGGGCTGCGGGCGTCTATCACCCAGTTGCATTTTCCACAGTATTCCGTACTGCACGCAATCGTTCAGCGGCCATGGGATTCCAAAGTGGTTTCGGAGATAGCAGCATAGCCTTCGCAATGTTCACGACAGGGTTCTTGGCTGAGAGCCTAGGATGGGAGATGCCATTCCTACTCTGGGGCCTTGCAGGGTTCGCAGCGGTCTTGGTATTCATTATGCTTGGCGGATATGCGCGAAGAGGCATGTCGCTAAGTGGTAATGTGCATTCGTTGAGAGTTCAAAATCAAAGCAGTACGAGGCGCTACATACTCCTACAGTTCCTCGCACTGTTCATCCAATGCCTGTACTTGGTCTTCACTAGCTTCATGCCACTCTTCCTGAATGTGAATATGCAGCTGAGCGCCGGAGTCAGCGCGCTCTTGGTAGCGCTCTGGATAGCGATAGGTGTCACGTTCAGTTTCAGCGCGGGAAGGTTTGTGCAATTCTTGGGAGGTGAACACAGGACTCTTCGAATTTGCTTCGGGCTCACGGCGATAATATTCCTCGCTGCAACCGCTTTAGTTCTAAGATCGGAAATGTGGATTCTCGCGATATCCCTGCTAGTTCTTGGCGGGATTCCATTCTTTCTGTCCTTCCCCGTTCTTTACGGGATTGTTGGGACAGCGGCTCCGGAAAATCGCTTGGGACTGGCGTACGCAACGAATCTAAGTATATCGCTCATCGGTGGGTCAATCTTCTCGTACGCAACGGCTTACCTGTCCTCCATTTTCAGTCTGGCAGTCCTCTTCCCCGTTTTGGCTGCACTGGCGTTGGCGGCGTTCATTAACATGCTTGCGCTGTGAGTGAGCGGAGCTTAGTTCGCGCAAACAAATGCGTAGCTCGCTCGTTGTCAGCAAACAACAAATGCTTGACAATCGTATAGGCCAATAAGGAAGGTTAGGATCGTGCGTGCGGGCTTTGTCCAGATCAATTCCAGGTTACTCGATGTGGAAGGCAACATCGATAAGGCATTAAGATTGATCGGAAACAAGAAAGCGGATCTGATTGTAATACCAGAGCTATTCAACACCGGTTACAATTTCCGCACCCAGGCGGAGGTCGAAAAAGTAGCTGAACCCATACCCACTGGAACCACAACGGAAGCGCTGAAGGATTTGTCGAAGCGCGATGGAGCCACCGTAGTAGCTGGAATGGCGGAACGAAAGGGTCAGAGCCTGTACAATTCTGCGGTAATCTTGAAGGATGGGAGATACTTGGGAACTTATCGTAAGGTCCACTTGTTCTACAATGAGAAGAAGTTCTTCAAAAGGGGAAATGAGTTCAAGGTATTCGGGAGAGTGGGCGTGATGATTTGCTTTGACTGGTTCTTCCCGGAGTCCGCTCGATCCTTGATGCTTAAGGGAGCTGAGATTATTGCGCATCCATCAAACCTTGTTCTCCCGCACTGTCCCGACTCGATGAAGACACGTGCCCTAGAAAACCGAGTCTACACGGTTACAGCAGACCGGGTGGGCGTGGAGCGTGGTCTACGTTTCATCGGCCTCTCGCAGATCATCAATCCTCGCGGTCGAATCTTGTACCGTGCTTCTGGAGCTCGAGAGGAGTGCGTTGTGAAGGAAATTGACGTGAACCTCGCCCGGAATAAATCCGTTACGCCGAGGAACGATCTGCTGAAGGATAGAGCCCCGTTGGCCTATGTGCAATAACTCTTTAATTCATACGCGACGATAGCCAATGAGGATAAGGAATGAACTCTGAGATCACTGTTCGAAAGATCATGAGAAGCTTCATCTCGATCGACTCGAAGGCCAAAGTGAAAGACGCCGCTCGAATGATGGTCGAAAGAGGCGTGGGGTCACTAATAGCAAATCGAGAAGGCCTGCCATTCGGAATTGTGACCGAACGCGACTTGGTGGGGAAGATCGTGGCGCAGGGCGCTGACCCTTCCAAGCTTACGGTCGGTGATGTCATGACCGCGCCGCTGACCACAATAGATGCCTCCGCGACTCTGATCGACGCGGCCAGGAAGATAGTTGAGAAACAGATCAAGCGTCTGGTCGTAACGGAACATGATAAGATAATTGGTATAGTCAGCCAGACTGATCTCGTACAGAGTATGACTGATTTCCAGAAACTGGCTAAGATGGGTATGGCGTAACCGCAGAATTACGCTGAAACGTATTCAGACTAGGCATTTGAGTACGCATTACTCGACCATCCTTTCCTCCATCCATTCTTTTGGCCAGTCGACTATCTCAGAATGAATCCTTCTGCAATTGGATCATCAGGTGCGATGACGAATTCACTGCGGCCCGTAATCCAAGCGCTGCCTTCAATCTGTGGAATAACAGCTTCATATTGACCAAATCTTGTTGTGTCAACTACGCTTCCGGTGAAACGTGTTTCAATCAGGCTCTCGACCACGAATGGTTCGTTTTTCTTCAATCGCCCCCGCGCATACTCAAGCGCGAGTCGTGCGCTCACTCCTGTTCCGGTGGGCGATCGGTCAACTTCGCCATCTGCAAAGACGCACACATTTCGTGAATGCGCCCCGCCTGACTGCGCAGGCCCAACTATGATTGTACCATACAAGAACGAAAGTTCATCCTCGTATGGGTGCCGTATGGAGGACGCCTCGATTACAGCCCTCTTGACTGCCATTCCACGTTCTATCAACGCCCTGAAATCATGAGGCGTCAGAGCCACACCTAGGTCTTTGGCTTCCACGAAAGCGTAGTAAGCGCCGCCGAATGCTATATCGTAACGGATCTCACCAAAATCAAGAACTTCCACAGTTCTGTCTAATGCGTGCACAAAGGAAGGAACGTTCTCGAAGCTGACTTGCCTCACGCGGCCATCGTCCAGAGTAGCGTGCGCGGTCACCCGACCCGCAGGAGTGTCGAGTTTCACGGTCTCCTTAGGTTTCAGTATTCCTGTCTCGAGCGCGATCGTCACTAAGGCGATAATGCCGTGGCCGCACATTGTGCTCCATCCCTCATTGTGCATGAAGAGGGCTCCCAGATCTCCGTCGTCGGTCGCGGCGTCGGTGATCAACGCGCCGTACATGTCCGCGTGCCCGCGAGGTTCATACATCAACGTTCGACGGAGACCATCCAGGTTCTTCTGTGCGAACCTGCGCTTCTCAAGAATCGTAGCCCCCGGGATTGGATCAACTCCGTGCGTGATGACGCGCAATGGTTCGCCCGCCGCGTGCGCGTCGATTGTCGAGATCTTTCGCCAACCTCTCGGGGGCCAAACGGGTGATGAGCTTCTCAAGAGGCCACACCGCTCTCTAATCGTGAATGATGAATGGTGAGATGAACGAGATCAATCTTTCACGTGAGGTCAACGCAAGAAGCCTATTCTAAACCGCCCTTGTGGGCAGTGGTCAATTCGTCATGCTAGAAACCCTTATCTTTCCACACGATGTGAGGGAGTCGAGCTAAGTCAATTCATGTCTTAGCATGAAGCGGCCGTAGTCTAGCCTGGTCTTGTATGCGTTTAAGGGCTATCTAGTTATCGGGAAATCAGTAAGACTGAAACGACGGTTCGAACGAAAGTAGAATCGGCTTCAACCCAGCCGACAGGATTAACCCGTTACCCAACAACAGACTCCAACCAACAACAAAACCTCCACGATACTTGTTACATGTGAGAACAACCTAGAACGAAACGAACCATATT
>Ga0315282_10000194_pt1 | contig 122805 bp, 127 predicted proteins | sample YL17G07_20_MG_FD_203693 | JGI IMG/M metagenome (GOLD analysis project Ga0315282, IMG submission 203693) | Sediment microbial communities from Yellowstone Lake, YNP, Wyoming, USA - YL17G07_20 | ecosystem: Environmental > Aquatic > Freshwater > Lake > Sediment | place: USA: Wyoming | collected... | reverse complement strand
CCCCACACTAAGTAGGTTAGTTCACGGGCGCGGTTTTAGTAGAGCGCCTACGTCAGTAGGAATCATAAGTAGTCTAGAGTAACCCTGGTTAGGTTTGACTAATCGCTCGCAAAGTTTCCTCGTAGGTATCGCGTACTCGTTGCTTATCATAATCTGAATGTAGTCCAATTCGACTATCACCCTCGATCAGCAGGGTATGCTTTCATTCGTCTTGATCCATGAGCTGAGTGCGAAACAACTACGCTGCATTATATGCCGCACGTATTCAGCAGTCTTTGTCGTTAGTCGTTTTGTGCGTGCGCACCCGGGAAGACACATCTGTTGTGGCTCTTGTCTACTTCTTACTTGGGTGAGGCGGGCGGTTTCCTCTTATGTTCCGTGATCCTGTTTCGGTTCAACAACTTGTCCAGAAGCTCGTAGCTGACTCCAAGTTCCTCTTCCGCATCGTGTTCTATCATGAGGTTTGGCGAGGGTTTCTTCAGGATTATACTCTCGGGAACACCTAGTTCTCTGGCCATTACTTTCAGATCTGACTTAGTTACCTTGATTATGGGTTCTATGTCAGCCGCTCCATCCCCATGCTTCGTATAGTATCCCATGAAGTTCTCCGACGCATCAGTTGTCCCGCATACCAGGTAATTCCTGAGGTTGGCAAAGTAATAGAGGACGCACATCCTCACCCTTGCCTGCAAATTCGCCTTCGGCAGACCGCCTTCTTTGAATTCAGGCAAGTACTTTCCAAAGGCTTCTATTATCTCAGAAATTGGAATTCGAGTCCAGTCGATTCCGAGCATTCTTACGACTTGCATTGCATCATTCTCATTCTCGTCGGGAGTAGTGTAGGATGGCAACAGAATTCCCAAGACCTTCTCCTTCCCTAGAGCTCTTACCGAAAGAAAAGCTACAACGGCCGAGTCGATTCCACCGGATATGCCGATCACGAGACCATTCGATCGCGATTCCTCAACCTGTTCGCTTATGAACTGCTGAATCTTGACGATCTCTCTCTAGATCCATATTTTCCACTTCCATGACAACAAGTGGTCTCTCTAGCTGTGATGAGTAATTTAGTGTTAATCAGATTTCGGATTTGTTTTGGTCTCTCTCAATCGGACTATAATATGCTTGCAAGTAGTGGAGCATGCTCTTCCCAATGCCAAGTTGCTCCACTTCGGCGGATGTCAAGGAGAGAATCTTAGCTCGCAGTCCTCTGTTATCATCTCTCTTGAGCTGGGGTGTTAGTTGCGCAAAGTCAAGAGCAGATGATTTCCCAATCAAGAATCAGCCCAATTCGCTAGCCTTCTGATCGATAACTGTATCTCATTTTAGAATCCGCCCTTTGTAGACTACTCCGGAGTCGAATCGCTCACGTAGAATCCCAATGAATCGCAGCTTAGCATCCAATTCAAAGCGGTAGCGGTAATAATCGTCAGTGAAATAGAAATCATGCAACTCAAGAGTCTTGGACTCAAAAGCGTGAATCACAGACAAATCAACAAGCCACCTGAAAGATTCCTGCGAATCAGAAGAAGTATTGCTTCGTCTGGTAGTCGCTGAATTCGTGCAGGAACCCAACCGCGCTCGTTCTTTTGCCCACATTCACCTGTGGGTCCGGACATCGTAGGTTCACATCAGCCATAATTATGGGGGTTGGGTCTGGAAGGCGTTTATCATGGCTTGTACGTCGTCGGCTAGTGGGTAGAGGATGGGGCACGTGCAACCCGTATCATTGTACTCCTGAACCTTCTTGATGCAATCATCCTTGGTTCCGCTGGCGGTGATAAGTTGAACGAGTTTGTCATCTATCAAAGCCTTGGCTCTTTCGAGGCCGCCGGGTTTCGCGGGCCATCCTCCAAGCGCCGTCTTAACTTCCTCGATTAGGCTCTCCTTTACTCCGCTTGCTTTGGCTATGTGTGGCTGCTGTCCCAGGTATTGAGCGACCAAAGGGCGAGCGCTGTCTATTGCTCTATCAGCGTCTGGATCAAGGCAGCAGACAACCAGTTGCGGCCTATCCACGTCTTCCCATCTTCTCTTCCTTCTCTCCGCACCATGTTTCAAGTGATCCAAGGCCTTGCGGTTGTATTCAGGCGAGACGAGGTAGTTTAAGAGAATCCCATCGGCTATCTCGCCGGTCAGTTCAATCATCTCCCATCCTGTGGCTCCGATGTAGATCGGTATGTTGCGGGGAGTGTTGGGATCTCCGTACACTAGGTCGAGGCGAATATCGCGAACCTTCACGAATTCCCCTTCGAACGTGACATTCTCCATCTTGAATAATCGCTGAAGAACAGTGACGTATTCGCGCATGGCTTTGAGTGGTTTCTTTCGTTCTATCCCAACTTTCCATGCTAGCGGATCCCACCATGCACCGACACCAAGCAACCCCCGTCCGTTCGATAATTCATCGAGGGTTAGAAAGGAGGCCGCGGTCAAGCCTACGTTTCGTGTCCAATTGTTGATGACACCGGTTCCAAGCTTGATCTTCTCGGTAACAGCCGCGATTGCAGCCAGAGGCGTTAAGGCGTCTCGTGCAAGCCGCGACTCGGCATGCCAAATTGCCTCGAAGCCCTTCTTCTCTGCGTATTGTGCAAGTTCCATCTCTTCGCGAATGCGATGCTTATCCTGAAGGTAGAGAGCTACTCTCTTCATCTTAGGAATAGTACCTCACACGTGAACATTAGCATGTTCACCTTATTCCATTGATCCTATGTTATTTGCCTACGGTTTAGGTCAATCGCGTCATTCGTTCGGAGGCAGTTTGGAACACAGGTGATAAGGATGCAAGTAGGCGGTCAAAACGAGCTTCAAACTCACTGTCTCTTGACTACGAAATGATGTCCATTAGGCGCACTACTCGTGAACGGTTAAGAGAGAGGTACTTCAAAGTCTTAGGAATTACACTCGCTGGCTCCATGTCGAATGGAGGTTCGTCAGGAAGTGCGGGTCGAACATACAATAAGCTTCAAGCTCAACGGGCAACCGGTCACGGTAGAATGCCCTCCGGCCTACACTCTGCTTGAAGTTCTCCGTGAACGTCTAGGTGTGACAGGCCCGAAGGAGGATTGCGCGAAAGGCGAATGTGGCGCCTGCACCGTTCTGATGAACGGCAAACCAGTCTGCTCTTGCCTCGTACTCATATCTCAGGCGCAGGGAGTGGAGATCGTAACATCAGAAGGATTGCTGAAGGATGGAAAGCTCAATCCTGTACAAGACGCGTTCCTTCAAGAGGGCGCCGTTCAGTGCGGTCACTGCATTCCCGGTTTAATTGTTTCGGCGTCAGCGCTTCTAATGAAGACTCCGAATCCGACCGTTGAGGACATTCGAAGAGCACTTTCGGGAAATCTGTGTAGGTGCACTGGTTACACGAAGGTCATCCGAGCTGTTCAGCGGGCCGCCAAGAATTGGAGGCGTTGAGATCTTGATGCGATCTGAAATCGATGTTTTGACCCCCACCTCAATTGAGGAAGCTCTCGATCTTCTTCACCAGCATCAAACCGCGGTGAAGATCATCGCGGGAGGCTCAGATGTAATAGTTCAGCTCAGGGATGGAATCATCGAGACCAACAGGCTCCTGAATCTGCTCTCCTTGAAGGAGCTCAGGTACATCAAGAAGATTGGAAACGAAATCCACGTGGGCGCTCTTTCTACTTACTCTGACATCAATGATTCAGCCGAAATCAAGAACCATGCTTGGATACTACGGGATGCCGCAAAGCAGATCGGGGCGATTCAGCTCCAGAACACAGCAACGATTGGCGGAAACCTAGGCAACGCCTCGCCCGCAGGGGACACTCTTCCACCGCTCTACGCCCTCAACGCGACAGTTGTCACGCGAAGTAGATCAGGCCGCTGGAGTACCCCGATCGATGAATTCTTCACTGGTTACAGGAAAACTTCGCTAAAGCCTGACGAACTGATAGAAGAAATCTACTTTGGTGCGTTGAAAAGTGAAGATGCTGGAGCTTATTTGAAGCTCGGATTGCGTGAGGCGAACGCGATCTCCATCGTCGATGTCGCCGTGGTGTTGCTGAGAAAGCTCGAAAAACACAAGTTTGGAGATGTCCGCGTGGCGTTAGGAGCAGTGGCGCCGACAATAGTCCGCGCCCACAAGTGTGAGGCAGCGTTGATTGATAGGTCTCTCACGGAAGAGGATCTTTTGGCTGCGTCAAGATTGGCGGTTGAGGAAGCTGCTCCGATAAGTGACATTCGAGCTTCCGCTGAGTATCGACGGAACGTCATAGTGTCTTGCGTCTATCAAGCGCTCTATCAGGCATTGTTTGAGAGGGTGAACAGTCACGACTAATGGCGTTCACGTGAGAGTCAAGATCTTCGCCGCACCAAGGTTGGCGCTTGAGCGTCAAGACTTGGCTTTGGAATTGAAGGATGGCGCCACTGCTCAGGATCTACTGAACTCAATTCCAATGAAAGAGAGGAATTACCTGTACGTCGTGCGTGATGGCATCAGGCTCGTGCCTTCATCCAAACTCAACGACGGCGACGAAATACTAATCGTTCCACCCATCGCTGGAGGACGGTAAGATGACTGAGACCATTCTCGGCAACGAATTGAGATGGGTTGGAAAGCCTGTTACAAGAAGGGATGGTGTGGGCAAGGTAACTGGAGAGACGAAGTTCTTCTCAGACATGACGTTACCGAATATACTTTGGGCGAAGGTCGCACGGAGCAAGTATCCACATGCGCTGATCAAGAGTATTGATACTTCAAAGGCCGAGGCTGTTCCAGGTGTTGTGGCTGTTCTCACCCACAAAGATGTCACTGGCTTGAACGCATTCGGCATTTTCGTACCAGACCAGCCCGTCCTCTGCCACGATAAGGTCAGGTACATGGGGGATGCTGTCGCTGTTGTTGCGGCGGAGAGCAAGGAAATAGCGGAAAGAGCCTGCGACCTCGTGGAGGTCACTTACGAACCGCTTCCCGTGGTCTCCGACCCAATAGAAGCACTCAAACCTAACTCACCGAAGGTCCACGATAACGGAAACGTCCAAAGACACGCAACCATCCGCGTCGGCAACGTTGAAGAAGCGTTCCGGAACGCGGCCGTCGTCGTAGAGAACACGTTCCACACCGGTAGGCAGATGCACATGTTTCTTGAAACTGAGGCGGGCATAGGAATGCTTGACGATCAAGGCAGCCTCGTGCTTTACGTGGGTGGACAATCGCCCTACAGAGATCAAATGCAGGTTTCACGTGCGCTAGGCATCAGTCCGGAAAAGATCAGAGTGATATCGACACCAGTCGGCGGAGCGTTTGGCGGAAAGGAAGAGAACTCCGTTCAGATACACATCGCACTACTCGTAATGAAGACCAAGCGGCCCGTCAAGATGGTGTGGACGCGTGAGGAGTCGGGTGTTGCGGGCATTAAACGCCACCCAATGACAGTCACCATGAAAACTGCAGCGGACAGAAACGGTAAGCTTCTCGCTAACCAAGTCCGCATAATCGCTGACACAGGCGCGTATGCCTCACTCGGACCGACGGTTCTGGACGTAGCCATGGAGAACTCATGCGGTCCCTATCGCATTCCGAACGTGGACATAGACGGATACTTGGTCTACACGAACAATGGTGTGTCAGGAGCTTTTCGCGGATTCGGCGCCCCACAAGTCAATTTCGCAATCGAATCGAACATCGACATCATAGCCGAGAAACTTGGGTTAGATCGACTGGAGGTCCGAAAGAAGAACGCTCTGAGAGAAGGAGACATCAGTCCTCTTGGGCGCCCGTTAACGGGTAGTGTGGGAATCCACGAGACGCTTCTCAGAGCTGAGAATTCCGAGATCTGGACAAATCGAGCGAAACACAAGGCTCAGCAATCAAAACCGTGGTGCAAGAGAGGCGTCGGAATCGCTGCAGCAGTGAAGGGTTTCGGTTTTGGAGCCTTACCGGACTTTGCAGCCACGTCGATTCAAATAACGCCAACGGGCAAGTTTGTTGTCGGAGTGAGTTGCCCCGAAATTGGGCAGGGCGCGACGACGGCGTACGCGCAGATCGCAGCGGAGGCACTGCGATGCGACGTGCAGGACATTTACATTGCGTCAGCCGACTCACAGCTAGCTCCTGACACAGGAACTTCATCCGCATCCATGGCGCTCGTCAGAGGTGGTAACGCGATACTGGCGGCCGCGCCAAAAATGACCACTTTGCTGATGGAAGCTGCATCCAAGATGATGACGGAACCAAAAGAGAAGCTCGCCGTAACCAAATCTCAGGTAGTATCAACCAGGAATCATGGGAAGGCGTTAACGTACGAAGAGATTGCAGGGCATTTACATAAGACTGGTTCCGAGACCAAGGTCGTAGCTGGTTACGAGGTTCCGCGAGTGGATAAACCGGTTGAGGGTAGCATTGAGATACCGCACTTGGGTTACATGTACGCCAGCGCGGTCTGCTTGGTGAAAGTGAATACTCTAACGGGTGCCACTAAAGTTCTGAAAGTGTTCCTCTCGCCTGAATCGGGACGGATAATTAACCCGCAAACGTTTACCGGTCAATGTGAGGGTGCCATCGTTCAGGGTCTTGGCTTCGCGCTAACTGAGGACACACAGATCGATGAGGGGAAGATAAAGACGAACAATTTCACCACATACATCATCCCGACAATATGTGACATTCCAAAAATCGAAGTAGATCCAGTCGAAACCCATGAAAAGATGGGGCCATTCGGCGCAAAAGGTGTAGGGGAGATCGGTATAATCCCAATAGGATCGGCTGTGGCTAGCGCAATCCACGATGCAACCGGGACACGAATCTTCACTCTGCCAGCCACCCCGGAGCGAGTCTTCAACCTGTTGAGACAGAGGACTGGAGATCATGGCAGCAAAAGTCAAGGTTAGACTTTTCCATGAACTCAGGTCCAACGTAGGCCAGAGCGAGATTGAACTCGAAGCCAACACATTGACCGAGATGCTTCAATCACTCATAGACAAACACGGAGGGTTGAGAGACCTGCTTTTCGACTCAAAAGGAAACATCCAACGCCACATTCTCATTTACGTAAACAATGTTGTTCAAACACCCTCGGAATTTTCTCGGAAACTAAATGACGGAGATCTCGTTCTATTGATACCTCCAGCAGCGGGCGGGTGAGGGTAACGCGAAGGTTTGACCTGTACGTGCCGAAGGATCCCGATGATCTGCTAGAATACCTTGACGTTCACCCTACCGAGGTTCAATTAATAGCAAGTGGGAGCGACCTGATCAATAGAATCCAGCGCCGTCAAGTCAATCCAAAAGTACTCGTCGATCTCTCAGGACTTTCTGAATACAAGTTCGTCAGAAAAGACGGAGGAACCATTAGAATCGGTGCACTAACCACGATTTCAGACATGATCGCATCTCCAGTTCTTGATTCATGCCATGATGTCATCAGCGAGGTTGCAGACAAGTTCGGTGGCCCAGCCATCATCAACGTCGCGACACTAGGCGGCAATATCTGCGCGGCCTCTTCCTCCGAAGACCTAATTCCAGTGCTTCTAGTGCTCGATGCTAGCGTCTGTTTGAGGAGCAAGCACGGAGATCGTGTTCTTCGCCTCGAAGAGTTTCTCAAAGACAAAAGGATTACAGACCTAAAGCCTAACGAGGTCCTCGTCGAGGCACAATTCAATGAGCTCGACGGTCACTCAACGTGTGCCTTTGAGAAGATTGGAATGCGCAATTCACTGATAATCGCCTTCGTATCCGCAGCAGTATTTCTCAGGCTGAGGACGTCTGGAGTTGTGGATGAAGTGCGAATAGCATTCAATAGAGTGACCGGCAAAATACCTGAGCGCGCGAGAAAGACAGAGGAGAGTCTACGCGGCAAACCCCTCACCGCAAACGCTGTGAAAGATAGTATTGCTGTGCTTCGTGAAGAGCTTCAGCTGACCTCAGACTTCAGAGTGTCAGAGGAGTATCGTAGAGAGGTGGCGTGCGTTTTGTACAAACGTGCTCTAAGTCGATGCGCCCAGAAACTTGGAGAGAAGTCAATTGTCTAAACATCTCCTGAAGTTCACGGTGAATGGCAAGGACCACGCCATAGTGGTCGAATCGCACGAAAGATTACTTGACGTGCTTCGTGACCGACTGGGATTGAAGGGAACGAAGGAAGGTTGCAGCACTGGTGATTGTGGTATCTGCGCAGTGCTAATGGATAGAAAGCTCGTCAACTCGTGCCTAGTCCTAGCGATTCAAGCACGGAATAAGAAGATAGTTACGATCGAAGGAATAGGAACCGCGGAAAATCTACATCCAATTCAACGTGCTTTCATGAAGTGGAACGCATCACAGTGCGGCTACTGCATTCCCGCCATGATCTTGGCAGCGAAGAACCTGCTCGATAACAATCCATCCCCCAACGAAGAGGAGATACGGAAAGCCACAAGCGGCATACTCTGCAGGTGCACTGGCTACGTGAAGATCTTCGAGGCAATCAAAGAGGCCTCGCGAGAGATGAGGAAGTGATATCTGATGGTCGACGACCGCGCGGTTCTTGAAAATCTTAACAAAAGCAAACAGTTTCTCGTTGTGGGAAAATCCGTCCAACGTCTGGACTCACTGGATAAGGTGCTCGGCAAGCCGATCTACACGATGGACATTGTTCCCGAGAACGTGCTCTACTTGAAGGTGGTGAGGTCAAGTTCCGCTCACGCGCTATTGAAAACCGTAGACTTGTCCGCGGCGCGAAGATACCCGGGGATTGTAGCGGTTGTTACCGCGAAAGACATACCTGGCATCAATGAGTCAACAGCCCTGTTGCCGGATAAGCCTCTATTCGCAAGCGACAGAGTAAGATTCGCCGGGGAGCCAATTGCTGCAATTGCATCATACGATGCGTCAACCGCCGAAGAGGCGGTTGACTTGGTTAGAGTGGATTACGAGCCACTGCCCGCCGTCTTCTCCCCCATTGACTCACTGAAACCAGACGCCCCGAAGATTCATGCTGGCGGGAACGTCGCGAAACACATGAAGCTCAGGAAGGGCAATGTGGAGGAAGGCTTTCGGCAAGCGGACATTATTGTTGAGGGAACATACAGATCGCAGTTTCAAGAACCCGTCCCATTGGAACCTGAAGCGGGATTCGTGATACCTGAACCCGACGGCTCAGTAACCTGCGTTGGCTCTCTGCAAAGTCCATTTCATGTTCAAACCGGGATCGCAAAGATCCTCTCACTACGACCTGAGCAGGTGCGTGTGATTCAGGCTGCTACGGGAGGCGCGTTTGGACCGAAGTCCGATGAGATGCCCGTGGACGTAATGGGCATGGCTGCGCTGGTTGCGACGAAGACACGCCGCCCCGCAGCATTGGCATACACACGAGAAGAGTCGATGATTGGTCACACGAAGCGACACCCATTCGTCACAACCCTGAAAGCAGGCGTCAAGAAGAACGGAAAACTCACAGCCTGGGAAGCCCAACTCATAGCCGACACCGGAGCGTACGCCTCGCTCGGACCACTAGTAATAATTCGCGCATGCTTCCACGCAACCGGTCCATACGTGATACCCAACGTGAAAACCGACTCGTACTGCGTCTACACAAACAACACGATGGCAGGGTCGTTCAGAGGATTCGGGGGTCCGCAAGCTCACTTCGCAGCAGAGTCACACATGGATGAGATAGCGAAGAAGCTGGCTATGGATCCATTGGGTTTCCGACTTTTGAACGTCCTGAAGCCCGGTGCGTTGACGGCGACCAGTCAACCGGTCGACGAAGCCTGCGGTCTCGGAGAATGTATCAAGAAAGCGGTTGAGGCGTCGGATTGGCACGGGAAGCGCAAAGAGTACTCCAGCATGAATGGCACCAAGAAACGAGGATTGGGAATTGCCTTCATGTACCACGGGAACAGTCTTGGACCAGAGGGAAATGATTACGCCGCAGTGCACATGCAAATCGATCGGAACGGGATTATCAGATTCAGAACCGGTCTGACAGAGTACGGAACGGGTGCGCCCTCAGGCCTTATTCAGATTGCATGCGAAACAATGCGCCTTCCAATTAGCTACTTTAGATTGGATGCGCCTGACACGGACTTTTGCGCTGACACAGGGCCAACAGTGGCCTCACGTACCATAACGATTGGGGGAAGAGCAACACAGATGGTTTCTGGCAAACTGAATCAGAAACTCATAGAGATTGCAGCAGAGATGCTCACGTGTTCTTCCAGTGAGATCGCATCTTCAGAAGGCAGATACTATTCTACAGTAGATCAACAGCGTTCAGTATCCTACCATGGCGTGGTCGGAGAAGCGTACAAGCGAGGCATATCCCTGAAGGAGGCTGGAACGTTTGTCGCCCCGAAGAGCGAGTACGATCCAGAAACCAGTCAAGGCACAACGTACTTGCAGTACACGTACGGAGTTGTCACTGCGGAAGTAGAAGTTGACACGGAAACTGGACAGGTGCAAGTGCTCAAGATGGTTACGGCATACGATGTGGGTAAGGCCATTAATCCCCTCTTGCTTGAGGGACAGATCGAGGGCGGGACTGTGCAAGGGCTGGGTTACGGTTTGATGGAGGAACTAATCCACAAGGACGGATTCGTAGTCAACCCCAGCCTCGCAGACTACTACATTCCAACCTCTCTCGATATCCCCGAGATTAAGACGATTGTCGTCGAATACCCCGGCCAACTCGGGCCGTATGGCGCTAAGGCGATGGGAGAGCCTCCAATCGTGCTCCCAGCACCCGCGATAGTCAATGCGATCGATCACGCGATCGGCGTGAGACTAAACGAGATCCCAGCTACACCCAACCGAGTCCTAACAGCGCTAAAGAGAAAGATCGGACAGCCAGAATCCTAGTGGGGTTGGGGAGCTTGAAGCATGTTCCCGTTGCGTCTTCTGGGGACCTTCTTGCAGAGGCGAATAGGCTGATCGAGGCCGCTGAGCCATTCGCCTGGGTGACCATAATCGGGCAAGAGGGATCAAGCGCTCGTCATCTCGGCTCATCGATGCTCGTGACCCGGGACGGAAAGGTGATTGGAACAGTGGGAGGCGCCGTCGCAGAGCTACAGTTGATTGAACAAGCTTTGGCGGCTTTGAAAGAGGGGAAACCCCGAACCGTGAAGATGCCCCTTCCCGTCTGCGCGGGCGCCATAACCTGCTTCATCAACGTCTTCAAAACAGCTGAGACTCTGATCCTGATTGGCGCAGGCCATGTTGCGCAACCCATGGCCAAACTCGGGAAGATGCTGGGTTTCAGAGTGATAGTGATAGACGACAGACAGGAATACGCCACTCGGGAAAGATTCCCTGACGCCGACCAATTCATTGTGGATGAGTGGGAGAAGGCCATAGGCGATCTACGAATCGATGAAAATTCCTACGTGATCATTCTAACATACGCTGGCGAATACGATGAACTCGCATTGAGAAAGGTCATCAACTCCAACGCCGCATACATCGGAATGATCTCAAGCAAATCAAAAGCCAAAGCAATCTTAGCTAAGCTGCGACGCGACAAAGTCCCCGACGAACTGCTAAGCCGAGTAGTCACACCCATAGGACTAGATATCGGCGCCGAGACACCTGCTGAAATTGCTGTGAGCACCTTGGCTGAGATCGTCATGCGGAGAAGGAAGGGAAGCGGGAAACCGCTCTCAATCGCTCATTCAGAGATCAAAGGAACAGACTAGACAAACATCAAAATTCACTATTTCAAATGGCTGATGGATCTCAACCTGGTATCTAGTCAACCCTGGTCTTGCGTGTGGAGGTATGATGCTGGCAGTTCTCTCCGTGTTGTCTGCGGGATTGGCTGGCGTGATTATTGGTACTTTCGTTATGGGATTGGGAACGCCGCAACCTATTTTGATTTTTGCTGGATTACACACGATAGGTGGGTTGATCGGAGCCACAATCGGCGTCGTTCTCGTCAAGGCTCTGCTCATCCGACACGTCAAACCCACATAGATTATGTGTATTTTTGCATGTGTGAGCATACACGCAACGAAACCCATTACCTGTTCTTGACGTAGGGTTTAGTCATTTACTTGAAGGAAGCGTCACTACTGAAATCCTTCAAGGCGAATGCAGAGGAACCTTTAAGCGAATAGTCTTCACCGACGCGGTCGTTCTCTCACTGCTGCGTATTCTTGTCCTGCTCTGTCTTCTGTTTGACCAAGTCCTGAATGCTGGCAATGCCTAGTGGCGGGAACCCCATGGAGACACCAGCAGTCGGCGTGTTTGTGGGAACCAGCATCAATGTGCCCTTGCTTTGTAATCCCAACTCATACAGGATGTTCATCCATCGTAGCTCTAACGCTCGAATATTCTTGTCGTAGAGGTTCGCAGCCTCGACCATTTTCTGCGCTGCCTCAAATTCAGCCAAAGCAAGGGTCACTCTGGCTCTACGTTCCCGTTCAGCCTGAGCCTGACGTGACATTGCATCTTGCAGAGGCCCAGGGATGCCTATGTCTTTGATCTCTACGGAGCTAACCTTGATCCCCCAATGCTCCGTCTTCTCATCAATTATGTTCCGAGCCTCGACTCCAACCTTCTCACGTTCCGCAAGTAGCTCGTCGAAGGTCCCTTTACCGATGACCTCCCGGAGTGTCGTCTGCGCCGCCCAAGTGGTTGCATCGAGATACCGTTCCACATTCAGGATTACCTTGTTGACGTCTATTGCTTGGAAGAACATTATTGCGTCCACATTAACAGGAACATTGTCCTTCGTTAGAGTCTGCTCGGTCCTGAACGGAACTGTCTGAACCCGCGTGGAGACTATGTTTGGAATGCGATCAACGAATGGAATTATGTAGAAGAGACCAGGACCCTTCAATCCGGTGAAACGGCCCAATCGAAGCACCGGAGCGCGTTCCCATTCCTTTATCACTCGTATGCCTGACGCAACGAGGATTATGATGAATAGTAGAAGGATTATTCCGACTATGAGTTGAGGTGTCAAGAAATCCGTTAAGGCCATTGATTCAGCCTTCAGGTTGAGGTTGCTTTGGCTTCACTCTTAAGATTAGCCCTTCTCTGCCAACAATCTCAACCGCCTCCCCGGTCTTAACGTGCCCCTCCAAGGATTCGGCCTTCCAGATTTGCCCCTCAACGCTGATCTCGCCTCGAGGTGTTAGTGGCGAGAAAGCTGTGCCCCTCATGCCGATAAGTTGCTCAGGCCCACCTTTCACCTTCATTCGCCTTGTCTGTGCGACCTTGTAAACCACCAAGCCGAAGATTACGGACATCACGAGGGCCACGGAGATCAATGTCTGTCTCGAGGATTCGATGGCCTTGGCAGAAAGCAATTCCCAGCCGGGGAGAGGAAAGGCGAGGAAACTACCGATAATTATCATGCCTATCCCAGCCAGAGCGAACACTCCAATGTGCGTCTTGATCTCAATTAGAGTAAGAATTATCCCAAGAACGAACAGCAACATTGCAGCGATGTTTATCCCAATTATCCCATAACCAAGAAGCGCAAGGAAGACCATAACCGCACCCGCTATCTCAGCGCCGTAGCCCGGTGTCTTGAAGCCAATTATGACCAGGTACATCCCTGCAAGGAATAGTACCGTGGCTATGAGAGGGTTCGATAGGAAAACGAGCAGTTGAATGCTGATGCCCGGCTCATAGTTATACTGCGTCGCCTGCGATATGCCTGAGAAGTCGTAACTCTTCGTGTACGTCAAGCCACCAACGGTATTCGTCGGCACAAGCTTCCAAACTGATGTCCCGATTTCCGTTCTGGAAAGAACAAGAGTGTAAGGCTCTAGGTCAGACAGGAGACTCTCCAAGCTGTCCGCGGCGAATTCTATCACATGATCCCTCAACGCCTCCTCTGGACCAAGGTTAATGTTCCTAGTCACGAATTGCTGAGCGATCGTCTGATTTCTGTTATGTAGCCTAGCATTGTCACGCATTAGGGCTGACAGGGCGTTGATGTATTTGGATTGATTGAGCACTTCACCAGTGGAGAGAACTGGCTGCGCTGAACCGATAGTTGTGCCCGATGACATTACCGCAATGTGTGCGGCCATTAGAATGTAGGTTCCGCCGCTCCAAGCCGTCGCCCCAGAGGGGGAAACCCAAACAACAACAGGTACCGGGGAATTGCTGAAGTCGTTCATAATGTCCGTAACAGAACCCAGCTCGCCTCCGGGCGTGTTCAACTGGTAGACTATGAGCCTCGCTCCACCGATCTGAGCTTCTTGGATAGATCGCCTAACCAATTCCTCGGTCGGCCGCGAAATCTCGGAACTGATCCTGACCACTAATACGGTACCTTGTGCGGCAGTTACAGTGGGCTGCAATCCTGATGCAACGGAGATGGCAAGAACGGCGATCAGAAAGACTAGTTTCATTTTACCCTGCCGACTACATTTGTTAGAAAAGCGGCTTGCTTTAAAGTGCGCGGGGTTACTCAAAGGGGAAACCCCCCTCAATTTGGGTAAATCAGGAATATCTCTGATGACGCTGGAAGTTCGCAGAACTCAATTTGAAATGCTGGCGACGATCGGCAGGCTCTTCCCCGTCGAGGTCTGGAAACCTCGATCAGCCTTCGAAACGCTCATCCAAACAATCCTATCCCAGAATACGAACGATCGGAATAGCGGAGCAGCCATGAGGAAGCTGCGCAAACGCTACAAGATTAATCCAAAGGTGCTCGCGAAAGCAAGGATCAGCGATCTAATTCCATGCATCCGCACGGCTGGACTTTACACGTTAAAAGCGCCTAGGATCAAGGAAGTCTCAAAGATCATCGAGCAGCAATATGGTGGACGACTGTCACCGATCTTGGAGCTTCCATACGCTCAGGCAAAGGAGAAATTGATGGCCTTGCCCGGAGTCGGCCCGAAAACAGCGGACATTCTAATGGCCTTTGTGGCTAAGCATCCTGTGATTCCAGTTGACACGCATGTGGCGAGAGTGACCAAACGTCTCGGAATAGCACCAAGAAACGCGGACTACGAGAAGGTGCGACTAAGCCTTGAGGCTCTCATTCAACCAAAACGGAGAATTTCTCTCCATCTTTCCATCATCGAGTTCGGAAGAAAGATCTGCAGAGCACCCAAACCCCTCTGCCACACCTGTCCTATCCATGAATCATGTCCGAGCAGTACTGTGTAGCATAAAATCCTCAATCCTTTGTCGGCAGCTTTCACCCACAGTGACCACCGATAATAGTGATGAATGGAAAGGGTAACATCAATTCTCCGTGGTGACCACGCTATCGGATATGGTAATATATGCGACTCATTCCCGATTCAGAGCAGATTTGGAATGCATCCAGTCAACAGATGGCTTAGTCATTTTGGTTATCGGGTCGGAAGAGTAAAACCTCCTCCTCAAAGACTGATTCCAAACTATGAGATTTACTTAGCGCAATTACAGAGGAACTCGATGGGGTTTCAGGTCTTTGAAGAACCTTTTACTGAACCTGCCGCTCACCCAGAGAACTACAAGGATTATGAGTGCGCCTTCGCAGCAGATTGTATTCGAAATCTGCATCCGAAACGAATTCTTGACATCGGCTCCTATAGGCTGTTTATTGTTGGGTTATTATCAGAGTTCCAAGTTACGACAGTGGACGTGCGAAAGAGAAGGCCTGCATCGCGAAACGAGACCGTAGTAACATGCGATGCCAAGAGTTTGGACTTGCCCAATGACACATTCGACCTTGTGCTCTCATTGTGTTCACTGGAACATTTCGGTCTCGGTAGGTATGGAGATGAATTCGATCCAGAAGCGGATGGTAAAGCTTTCGAAGAAATGATTAGAGTGCTGAAAGTTGGCGGCCATTTGGTGTTCTCTACCACAATAACCAATGCCAAACCAAACATTGCGTTTAATGCACACAGAATCTACAGCTATGAAATGATACACCAGTTTTGTGATGGTCTGACAAATATCGATGAGAAGTTCTATAGCCACAAAATCGGAGGATGGTGCAAATTAGATGAAATCACAAGAGAGGCAATGGTTTGGGATGTGTATTGCGGCTGTTGGAGGAAATAGGTGAGTCGACACGCGCGCAGCCATCAGGTCAAATACCGTCGTCAAGCGTCACGAGCCGCCCGCGGTGCAGCTTTCTGCTGGTTTTCTGAATAAGTGCAAGCCACTTGTTTTGCCTTCGACTTCTATTTCCGCGTCTTTCTATTCAAAGCCATGTGAGGACATATGTAGTTATGAAATGTTCGATAGCCAGTAGGAATCGGTGCATTGGCTTTCTCTTGCATTCTTATGATTTGTTCCATCTTGTTGCTGGGTCAAACCGCATTTAGCGCAAATTCCTGGAGTGCAGGATTCGTTTCGCTCCACGGACTGTCGCTCAATGAATTTGGTGACCCGAACAATCGAACGAAAATTGGAAAATGTTCTGTCGGGTCTTCATCGATTTCTTTTTGCTGTTAGATTTAGTCTGGCAACTCTGAACAGGAGGGCTGCTACCACAAGCATTATTGCGCTTGCGAGGAACTCAAATACTACATTCAACGGGGCAGGTATAATCGTTAGACTCGCTACATCCAAAAGGATGGCAATTGCGCCTAGACAAACTACCACTCTCCATCTTTTGTAGTTCTGGGTCCGCAATTGTATCCTAATTGGTTTCTGTTGTCTGCATTCTGGATTAAGGTTAACCATTTGTCATCTTCTTGAACCGCTATTCCAACTTCCTCTGCGGAGATCCTACCGTCCAAAACCATATGCGGACGAATGAAATTGCAAAAGATTTCCCTATCCTGTTCAAGATGGGCGTATCAGCCTTCTCAAGTCAGCATTACTCGTTCTCTATCCATAATTTCGCTGTTCATTCTTTCCATTTTGTTTCATGCCGAACTTCATTACTAGCGAATTCTCGGAGTGCTATATTCGTTCCGGCTCGAGAACGATCGCTCGTCTGTTATTGTGAACCGAACAATCGGCAAAAACCGGAAAAATCCTCGCTAGCAACTCTTTTTAGTGAAGGTTCATCTCCACGAATACTAGGTGGCTCACTTAGTGCCAACAGAAGTAGGAGATGACGATATACCGTTTTTCGCTGAAGTAACTGCCGGCGGCAGAATCACCATTCCTGAGGAGATCAGAAAAATCTTCGAGATAAAAGATGGCGACGCAGTATTCTGCAGACTCAAGATCATGCCAAAGAAGAAAAGCAATAGCGTGAAAGAAGTTAAACAGACTGCTTAACCGAAGCGGCCAGAAGGGTCCGCCCCAAAGGCGTTAACTTCACTCTGAGCCTACCCCGCTTGCCACGTTCAATCTCAACCAACCCCAATTTCTCAAGGCCATCCCCCTCATTTGAACCTCGGATGTGGTAACTAAGAAGTGGCTTACCGAAATTCGAGATCTCACTCAATTTCTCCAAGCTCTCCACATCCCCATTAGATTTCTCAATCGCACGCAGGATTTCCATCTTAGGTTCCGTAACCGCCTGCGTATAACTGAATTTCATTACGGGCAGTACACTGGGTTGGTCGGCCACCACATCAAATGCTCTGATCCCGTGCACAAACGCCGCAGTCACACCTGCGCATGTCAAATGCCTATTGGCCGATCCTACATTGATCAGGAAATCCTGGAAAGCGCTTGATTCGTTTCTGACGACTTGCCCGACGATCTCTAGCACGGAAGTAATGCTACTGTCTTTGACTTGCACAACGTCAACGTCCAGTTTGAGTGTTCCTCTCAACTTGCTAGAAAGCTGGTTGGCTTGATCCAGGAAATCGATGGAAGAAATCAATATGAGTTTATGCGCGGGAAAGTTCCTAAGTCCAACGAGAACGGCATCCTCATTTCCGCCCAGCATTGCTATCTGGAGAGTTCGCGGAGGCATGGTCTGGCGCTTCTGTTCGCGAATAATTAAACCCTTACAAATCCCCTTGCGCAAGGATCGCCTGCAAGTGAACGGTATTATGGAAGCGTGATATAGTCGTGCTTGGTTTGGGTTCAATCTGAAGTTCTGGCTGAATCAACACGATTTGGGGCGGCTTAACGTAACCCTGCCACATAGTTTATGATGCTTGAAGAAACGTATCCTGTTCTCTTACACTAAGGCGAAGCAGTTTGTCGAACACATATGCAAAGCAGCTGTCGTTAACTGGAGCCTTAGTACTCTCCTCACCTTTGTACATCTCCGTGTTCCTGATGAGATTCAGTTTTGGCCTAGTGTTATTCACTATTCCAATCTACCTACCCCGACACGAATTTTCCAATATGGTGGTTGGAACGATCGCAGCTGCCTATCCTGTCGCCGAGATAATCTTCGGGCCATTCGTGGGTATTCTCAGTGATAGGTTCGGAAGAAGAAGATGGGTGTACACGGGCTTGGCCATATCAACTGTGGCCTTATTCGCATTCACGTTGCATAAAGAGGTCTCATACCTCATAGTAGTCCATGCAATCCAAGGCATCGCAGCGGCTATGATCATTGTTAGTTCACTCGCGATGGTTACGGACGTGAGCAGCGTCTCTACAAGAGGACGAGAGATGGGCATCTACGATTTCGCAAACTTGGGCGGCTACGTTCTCGGTATCCTCGTGGCCGGGATCCTCGTGAGAACCCATTACCTCATTGTTCCGTTCTATTTTGGTTCCGCGCTGGCTGCGGCGGGAGCTATATTCGCCTACCTCAAACTCAAAGAGCTGCCTTCGACCACAGTTACCCGCGTTTCTCCTGTCAAAACCATTCGTCTCCTGCTCGGAAACAGGCATGCGGCCGCAATGTTTCCCATATGGCTCGCCGTTACAACCTTCATTGGGATGGCATTGACGTTCGGTCCGCGTGTAGGGCCATCACCCATATTCACTAGCGCTCTGCTGGGAGGTGTGATCTTTGTTTTGGCGTTCACTCAGCCATTCTTCGGTCATCTCTCTGACAAGTATGGGCGGGGAAAACTCATGATGATTGGAATGCTTTCACTGATTGGCTTGTTTGCGACTGTAATTGTAATGTATCGTGGAAGGCTACCGTTTTCTTTTGTTGCACCCTTTCTGGCTGCATTTGGAGTAGGGAGCTTCGCGTTTGCGCCAGCGGCACTTGCAACGCTCGGAGACTTTGCGCCAAAGAGTGGAAGGGGAACAACGATGGGAATCTATAGCGTTGTGATAAGTATGGGGACAATCATAGGCCCCTTGCTCGGTGGTTACTTGCTTGATAGGTACGGCCTTGAGAGCTTATTCTATGCGGGCTTCGTGATCATCACAGTGGCTATGGCGCTGGCAATACTAATCGGTGGTCCCAGCTTTAGAACGCTGAAACCTCTTCCAAATGATTACTAAGCCCGAATCGAACCTTCGCTCAGCCCCGAATAGTCATGTACACCTACGTAACCAATAAATTTCTGGCAACCACTTTGCGCTATCATGGAAGCAGTCTTCCTCGTTCAACCATGGATCCAAGCTCGCACTGCAATGGACAGTTGCAGGCTCTGTTATCAGGAAAGAGAGACCAAGAGCCACCTTGAATGCAAACGCGCACACCTGACGGCCTACAACTCGCTTCTGGCAGTACTGAGACTCGAAAAGGGCGAAGCATTCGAAGACACATTGAAACAGCTTGAGGCCGCCAAGGAGAAATGCCTTTCCACCACCAAACCAGATGAGCATTGCCATGAAATGTCGCAGGCGGCGCTGAAGTCAACGCTTCAAATCTACGACAAGATACTCGACGAGTACAAGAAACGCCTTCCAAGCAGAGCGCCATCAACATCCAGGCTGTAGGATCAGATTCACTAGTCAACTATGCCTAGTCCAATGACGAAATATGGTTTTGACCCTAGTGGCGTGAGAGCGAAGTTTATGGTGGAATGAGTTCGGATGAGCAAGAGTGATAGAGGGATGGAACCGCGGCAAACCGCCAAGATCAACTGGTTAGAATGGAGCGATGAGACGTTTCGTCGAGCAAAGGAAGAAGGCAAGCCAATTCTGCTTGATATTAGCGCGGTTTGGTGTCATTGGTGCCACAGATTGGATAGTGACACCTACTCGGTTCCAGAAATTGCCGAGTATATTGAATCTCACTTTGTCCCAATCCGAGTGGACACGGATAAGCGCCCCGATATCAATCGCCGATACAACATGGGCGGATGGCCGACGACAGCCTTCCTCACGCCGGACGGTCGAGTGATTGGCGGAGGAACCTATATTCCACCAGACCAGATGCGACAAGTGCTCCGGGACATCAGGTCATTCTGGGATAAACCGCAAGGAGGGCCAGGACCCCAAATCGAGATGCCCGCACCTGAGAGTATTCCGATTGGTTCGCTTTCTCCATCAATCATAGACGAGATACTAGGAGAAGTCGCAAACAACTTCGATCCGATCTATGGCGGATTCGGCTCACAGCCCAAGTTCCCCAGTACTGAAGCCCAAGAACTTGCGCTGCTCAAGTATCATTACGGCGGAAATCGTGAATTCCTCCGAATCGTAACTACGACGTTGCAAAACACCGGGAAAAGCGGGACCTACGACGCTCAAATGGGGGGTTTCTTCCGGTACTCCACAATGAGAGATTGGAGCATTCCCCACTTCGAAAAGATGAGTGAAGACAACGCGAAGTGGATTCGGGTCTATTTACACGCATATCAGGCGACCGGTGAATCCTTCTACGCTGATATTGCTAGGAGTATCCTAGGCTATGTGAACACTTGGCTAAGTGATCAAAAGGAGGGTTGTTTCTATGGTAGCCAAGACGCTGACGAAGAATACTACAAACATAGTAAGGCAGAACGCGCCAATCTTGAACCACCATACATCGACAAAAGCATCTATACGAATTGGAATTCACTCATGATCTCAGCATATCTCGAAGCATCATTCATTCTAGGCGATATGTCAGCTAGAGAATTCGCGTTGAAGAGCCTGAACAGGTTAGTCGCTCTGAACTACCAGCAAGCTGAGGGGATGTATCATTTCCATGACGGCCGGTCGCATCTGCCGAATCAATTGATCGACCAAGCAAACGCGGCAAGAGTGCTCAACTATGCATACGAGTGCACGGGTGAAGTTCGTTTTCTTAAACTCGCCGAGGAATTGACTGGCATAGCCGTGCGGAAATTGTATGATCAGGAGCATGGAGGATTCTTCGACATGGTCGTTGATCCTAACGCTCCCGGTTTCCTCAGTAAACCGGTGAAACCCTTGGAAGAAAACAGCGTTATGGCAAGTGTTTTAACGAAACTTCATCATCTGACTGGCAGGGAGAGTTATCGAAAACTAGCTGAGGGAACGCTGCAGAGGTTCGTTGAGATTTATCCTCACTTTGGCTTCATGGCCGCGGATTACGCCATCGCCATCGATGCTTTCCTCAATGAACCGACAACCGTGCGAATAGTCGGAGCGCCCGATAGACCCGAGACAAAAGGCTTGCTTGCTGAAGCGCATAGAGTATATGAGCCGCGCAAAATCGTACAAGTTCTTGACCCAAGGACTGACTCGGAAAGAATCGTGACACTAGGTTTTCCTGTATCCGAACAATCAACGGCTTATGTATGCCTAGGCAGAGTCTGCACAGCACCAATAATGGAACCGAAGCAGATCGCAACCGAGCTCCGAAGGGTTGCTGTGGGACAGGTTAACAACTGAGCTTCAGATCCCTGACCTCGAGCTTCTCGCGAATCTCATCCATCTGTTCAGGGCGTAGGAGCTTTCTCGCCGTGAAACCCGCGCTGTCGTTCTCGCTACGAGGGATTATGTGAACGTGCAAGTGGGGAACGAGTTGGTTGGCTGCGGCTCCGTCATTGATCGATATGTGAGATGCCGATGCGCCCAGCCTTGCTGTGATCAATGCGTTCAACGCGTGGACTCGGGCGTACAGGGAACAGAATTCTTTCGGGGATAGGTCATTCACGCGTTCGAAGTGTTTCCTCGGTAGTACCAGAGTATGCCCAATAGCTATTGGATATCGATCCAGGATGGCTATGAATTCCTCATCTTCGTAAATCACGTGTGAAGGCGCGGTTCTCCGGATGATATCGCAGAAGATGCAGACCAAAGGGATGTCGTTTCCTCTGGCGTTAGATTGCAGTACCAGAATTTAGGTTTCGCATCCGTTGAGAGTTTTGTGATGTAGTAATCATGTCACATAGGTGTTGGAGGTTTGCTTTGCCGCGCCATCATTGATGAACAAGAAATGATGGCTGCAGTGTGATTGTGCGTTGAATCAACTTAGATGAATCGAATCGGCTTGTCGTTTTCTAAGAAGCGAGAGAATTCATCTGGAAGCTTCACTAGTTTCCTGATGGAATCATCTTGAATGCTCGCCTGCGCTAGCGGTTGCCCTTTAACTGAAAACATGTAGGTTGAGGAACCCTCTCCACGCAAACGAATTTCGATTAGAAGTTCGCCGCACCGGGCTTTGCCTCGACGCCAAGTAGCCAGCAAAGAATTATGAAGGATGCTGGCTGATAGGTTATGTTTCCTTGCGAGTTGGATCAAGTACACGAGATCCATGTCATCGCCACGTATTCTCGGGAGGTTAGATAGTGCTGGTAAGATGTTTCAACTCTCATTCAGTATGGGATTATGAGCCGTAATAAAGCAGCCGCAATTACATGTCAGAGAATGCGGGATAGAGCCGATAATCGCCACTGTCTCTATTCAACGAATTTACCTTATATGAAACGGCTTGGATGTGTCATGATTTAGCGTGAATATGGCACCCAAGTTCTCTATGGCCGTTTTTAGAATAAATTTGGAGAGAACAGACCACTTTCACTTAGCTCTCTTGCTTATCTCTACAGGGTGTCTTTTGTTTCCTTGTGAATGATGTTGCCGCTGAGACCTCTGCTTCTGAAGACTCTGGGTAGTGAAGCTCGGTTAAGGATCTTGTTGGTCCTTGCCCGAAACAGAGGCGAAGATTTGACCATCTACAAAATTGCAAAATTCAGTGGGTTGGATAGGAAGGTTATACGGAAACATTTGGGGGCATTGGTTTCCGCGAACCTTGTGCACATGAAGAGTTACGGGCCCATCTCAATGTACAGCATAAACAGCGACAACGGCCCCGTTCAGAGGATCATAGACCTATTCAACGAGGCACGCCTACTCGCCCAAGTCCCGCTTCAACTACACTGGTACGACATCCGAGCCTGAACCATCAGCGGAAAGAAAAGTAAAATTCAAGGAGCAGACGGCATCGCCCTTAGCCCGAGTTGATTACGTCGTCATACTCAAACATGATCGACTTCCCGGCAGGCCGCGGACACGCACGTGGCTATTTGGCCGTGCCTGAGGGAGGAGACGTTCCAGGAGTGCTCGTGCTCCACGCGTGGTGGGGGCTTAATTCATTCTTCAGAAAGTTATGCGACCGATTAGCGGAGACTGGCTTTGTAGTGTTGGCACCCGATCTCTATCATGGCAAGGTCGCCTCAACGATAAACGAAGCCAAACGCCTTCGCTCCAAACTGAAGAGGGCTGTGGTCGAACGGGAACTCATAGGAGCAACGAATTACCTGCGAACGACCGTCGCTACAAACGAGCGAAGAATCGGGGTGGTTGGCTTCTCATTGGGCGCAAATTTCGGGTTACGATTGGCAACGCTAAGGCCTGAAGATGTCGGAGCGGTTGTCGTATTCTACGGTACCCGTAGCGAGAACTACCGGATAGCGAAGGCCGCGTTCTTGGGTCACTTCGCTGAGAAGGATGAATGGGAGCCGTTGGAACGAGTTAGGAAACTCGAAAAGGCAATTGGATCTGCTGGCAGAGAGATCACATTCCATGTCTATCCAAACACCAAGCACTGGTTCTTCGAGAAAAATCGGCTGAACGCATACAATGCTAGGGCTGCCGAATTGGCTTGGCAGCGAACCGTGAGATTCCTGCACGCTCACTTGGATTGACTAGGAGTTCGTTGAACTTCAAGTGCGATCTTCTTAACCAGCTCCTTTGCGGCGGCGCGAACTGGTTCGCTCATTTCTTCGCTGAAGGTTAGTTTGGGTTCTATGCTGATTGTGAAGATTCTGATTTCGCTTGGTACCCCAGCTGGTTCAAGTTTCTTGTAGAGTTCGAGGGCAGTTCCGAAATTCGTTATATGCGGTGCGACGGCTTGCTCTGTTTCTTTGAATTGGTCTGGCGAGTATTCGCAAATTTGACCTGTTTTCTTATCCTTCGATTCTATTGAGTCTATTATGATCACTCTGTCGTATCTCAACATCTCTTCAATAAGCCGCAATCCACTCACACTTAGCTCTTTGAACTCGAAATTGGCTTGTGATCCGAGTTCTTCCTTTAGTCTTCTCACTACGTGAATTCCTACGCCGTCGTCGCCCATTATGGTGTTTCCGACGCCGAGGAGTAACGTTACCGTACATTGCCAACTCGATGCCGATGTCAGGGTGGTCTAGGGTCTTCGGATGGTTTGCAGTACTTCGCGGTTTCTGTTGTAGATCTTCACTTCCAGTGGCATGCTACCTGGAAGAGTGTGGGTAGCGCATGCGTAGCATGGGTCGTACGCTCTGAAGGCCATCTCAACCATGTTAAGAATCCCATCAGAAACGTCTCCCTTTTTGATCAGTCGCTCCGCCGCCTGCTTGATCGACATGCTGATTGCCGCGTGATTGTTTGTGGTTGCTACGATCAGATTGACATTCTTCACCATTCCTTTCGGATCGGTCTTGTAGTGGTGTATGAGTGTTCCGCGGGGTGCCTCCACCACGCCCACACCCTCGTCTGGCTTGGCGGTGGGAATTGTGCGAACGTTAGGGTTCGTGATCTCTGAATCACGACTTAGTTCCAGCATTCGCTCAGCCGCATACATCAACTCCACGAGTCTAGCCCAGTGAGTTGCGAGGGTTGCGTGAACTGGCTTCTCGCCAAGCGTGTTGTACATTCTCTCATACTCGCCTTGAGCCAGCGGTGTCGCCATTCCTTCAGAGACGTTCAATCTCGCCAGGGGAGTGGCTCTGTAAACACCACTCTCCTTTCCTCCGACCAGTCCCTTCCAGCCGATCTTCTTCAGGTAGGGATACTTGAGATACGTCCATGGTTCCACGTGCTCCGCTATGTGTTGATTATACTCGGACGCTGGGAACTTCGCGAACTCAACTCCTTGCGGATCGACTACTCTGATTTTGCCGTCATAGAAGTTTACGCGGTTCTTGTCGTCAACAAGTCCCATATAGTACGTTTCAGTAGCGTAAATATCGCCCGTTATGAGATTCAAGTAATCCTTGTTCTTAAGCACGATATCATCAAAAAACTTCAGCGTGAACCTCGCGAACTCCACTTCGGATTCCGCTATCTTTTCGATCTTAGCTCTTTCGTTCTCTGTGATTGGTTTGCTTACGCCTCCTGGAACGCCGCATGTTGGATGTATGCGTCTTCCGCCGATCATGGCTATGACGTCCAGCGCTTCAGATCGATGCTTGATCACAGAGGTTCCGACTCCCAGTCCAACCTTACCGATCGCGCTCAGAATGTTTCTCTCTGCCTTGGGTGCTGTCGGTCCCATCACAAAGTCTGGTCCGGCCAAGATGTAGAAGTGAGTTGTGTGGTCAGCTATGAAGAAGGCGCTGTAAAGGAGCTCTCTCAGCTTCTTGGCCGCTGATGGTGGGTCGACATGGAAGACTTCGTCAAGTGCCTTGGTTGAGGCTATGTGATGCGCCTCGGGGCAGACCCCACATATCCTGCTAGTAATGTCTGGGAGTTCTTCAACAGGTCTTCCCTCACAGAATTTCTCGAATCCTCTGAGTTCGGGAACTTGGAAGTAGGCGTTCTCCACATTGCCTTCTTCATTTAGGAATATCGAAATCTTTCCGTGCCCTTCGAGTCTAGTGACGGGGTTAATGGTAACGGTCTTCATGGTTTGGTTCTCCTCATCAGTGAGCGTGCGAGACTGAAGCGGTAGAAGGTCCCGATCGGGTCTGGTACTCGTTCCGCGAGTTTCGAAATGTCCTCTTCATTCTCTGCTTCGAAGATTGATGCCAACGCTGAGAGCATTTTGGCTCCCTGATCTATCGAGTTGGGCAATGGTCCATAGCAGCCTCGACAGGGCATGTTGGCGTCTAGACATACGGCTCCGCAGCCGCCTCGCGTTGCAGGGCCCATGCAGATCACTCCCTGCTCCAGCAAGCACTTTTCAGTGTCGGGGATTGTTTCGTATGTTCGCACGATCTTGCCGATCTTTCTGTCGCCCTTCACTTGTTTGCATTCGTGGCATAGGGATTTGTTGGACGCTCCCATTACCGAGCCCTTTGGTGGAAGATTACCCGTCACAAATGCGTCCATCACATTCGAAACTTGTTCTGCGACTGGTGGGCAGCCTGGGACGAAATAGTCAACCTCGACCGTCTGATCTAGGGTCTTGACAGTGTTATAGAATTCTGGGATAGTGAGTTCTCCTTCTTTCACTTGGAATTTGGGTTGGGGATAGGTTGATTGAGGGTTGTCAGTTGTTGGGGTATCTCTGTAGACGAGTTTGAAGACCTGTTCTCGGTTCGTGGTGTTGGCAAGGGCGGGTATGCCGCCTCCATATGCACAGGCTCCGAAAGCGACAAGTATCTTAGATTTCTGTCTGAGAAGTTTTGCGACATGTTCGTTTTCTGAGTTCTGTATTGCGCCGTTGAAGAATGTGATCGCTATGTCCTTGTCAGGTATCGCTTCCAAGTCGGAGTACTTGAAATCGTAGGCTGCGGGCCAGAAGACAATATCGATCTGCTTGGTTAAGTCGATTAGCTTTGTGCCAAGTTCAAGAATCGCGATCTCGCAGCCGCCACAGCTGCTAGCCCAGTTGAAGGCAACCTTAGGCCTTGTCAAGCTAGTGTCTCCACTTGTCTTTTCCAGTTGAGGGGTCCAAGTTTTCGTATTTCATCTGTCATGTTTTCAACGATTCTCGCGTACCTCTCCCCTTCTGACGCAGAGACCCATTCCAGTCTGACCCGTTCTCTTTCGATTCCGAATTGGTCCAGTAGCTTTTGTAGTAGTTTGAATCGTCTTAGAGTCTTCACGTTTCCGCTGGTGTAGTGGCAGTCGCCAGGGTGGCAACCTGCAATAAGCACGCCATCCGCACCACTGTTTAGAGCCTTCAGGACAAGTGTCGGGTCAATGCGGCCAGAGCAGTTTACCCTTATCGGGTTGATGTTGGACGGGTATTTGATTCTACTCGTTCCTGCTAGATCAGCGCCTGTATAAGCGCACCATCTGCATAAGAAGCCAACAATTTTGGGCTCAAATCGCGTGCTCAACTATATATCTCCCAATCAGTAGATGCCCGAAAAGACCTCCATTCTAGGGACCTCCATGGTTGGCACGTGTTTCGGGCATGAATGTTCATTGAAGACCTAAGCAAAATCTCGACTTATGTATCGTCTATAGAACTTCACGGCTGGTAATTTCCGTACGAGTAACTATATAGAAACGACGAGTAGTATTTTCTACGCTAGAACTGACCTGATATCATCGCCGTTCGTAAAGGTTCATTTAATTCGAAATGTCACGCCTGCCACGATCGAGTTGCGCGCCATACGTTCCGAAGAAGTCATGAAAATCCTTGAGATAACCGATTCTTTTAACCTCCATAGAGAGAGCATATTCATTCCTCTCGCCACTGAAGAGACAGGCAACCTTACTGTTCAGCATGACGGGTGGTTGCGCATAGTCTGCCCGGACGCAGGTTCATTCGAGGAATGGTTAATCGATCTTCGCAAGCGATTGGAACGGATGGGTCTTTCAAAGGTCGGTGAGCGTTAGGAACCATGCCTTGCAGAAAAGTATCGTAAGGTGACAAGTCGGACACATCTGCTGATTTGCTACATGAAATAAGCTCAATGAGTGCCAAATCCTAGCAAGGTCTGCTTGTTCAATTAATTGTATGCTGTGGAGCATACATTCACGAAGTGTCCGCATAACTTAGGATGGTTTCTTGACCAGAGTCAGCCTTCTTTAGGTTCGATACGCGGACGCCCACGAGTCTAATCTTCTTCTTGGAATTCTCGAACTCTCTGAAGAGAAGTTTGACGAATTGCTCCATGATGGATTTTTCATTCGTATACCTTGAGTGCGATTTGACTCGTGTGAAGGTCGAGAAATCTTCGAAACGGACTTTGATTCCGATACTTCTGAACAGCATGTTCTGTGAAAGCGTTCGGGCGTGAACATCGTTGATGAGCGAGACAAAGGCTTCCATCACCTGTCTTGTGTCGGACGTGTCCTCTTCGAAGGTTATCTCGGAGCTGATCGATTTCACTAAATAGGAGGTAACGACTTCTTCATCGTCAATTCCATTTGCTATCTGCCAAACTCTTGCTCCATATTTGCCGAATATTTCGGTTAATCTACCGGGATGGGTTGCGGCTAGATCACCAACAGTGCCGATGCCCATTCCCCTGAGCAGTTCGTAGCTCTTCTTACCAATACCGCTAATCTTGTTAACCGGCAGAGGAGCCAAGAACTTTTGAATCTGTTCCGGTCGCACGATAGTCAAGCCGTCCGGTTTCTCGAAGTCGGACGCAATTTTGGCCAAGGATTTGTTGGGCGCAACACCGATTGAGCAGGTTAGTTGAATCCTATCTATGAGAGTCTGTTTTGTTCTGGCGGCAAGCGAAGCTGCTTCATCAAAGCTGGTTGCTTTCTCCGTAATATCCATACATGCCTCATCGATGCTTATCTGTTCAAGCTTCTCCGAGAATTGTCGAAGGATAGACATCGCTTCTGCTGAAACAGTTTCGTAGAGCTCGAAGTTTGGGCGAAGATAGATTCCGTCTGGGCACAATCGATAGGCTTGCGAAATAGGCTGAGCCGAATGCACCCCGTACTTCCTAGCCTCATATGAGCAAGCCGCGACCACTCCTCGTCCTTTGCCGTCCTTTGGGTCAGCACCAATAATTACTGGTTTACGTTTCAGAGTTGGATTCTCTCGTTGCTCCACAGACGCGTAGAGGGCATCCATGTCAATGTGCATTATGATCCTGAGCAACGCAGATTTACCACGCTATCTTACGCAGGATCCCATACCCGCTCAAACAGTAAGCGGGTTGACTCTTAACGTGTATGGGTGAGCGCATCCAAAGAGGATGCTTCTTTGCATTTGAACCGCAAGCAGAAAGGATGGATAATCTATCAGCACCTGCTCCTGACCATTACCCACAGACAGCAAAAAGGTGGCTAACCACTCCTAAGAACGTAGGAGCGGCTCAAGCGTTCGCCTTGACTATTGATTCCAATCGTGAGGCTGCTTCAGTCGTGACTATCTTTTTCAGGTCGCCGCCCTGATGGTCCTGAGTTACCAGCAGTGGGCCGAAGTCCTTGACCTCCCAGATCCAGACGAGTTCTGTTGGTCCCAGCTCCTCAAGCAGTCTCTTTTTCACGCGGACGATCTTCGAGACTGCCAATGCAGAAGCGCCGCCGGTGAACTCCGAGTAAACAGCACCGAATTCGCCAAGCCCTTTCTTTCCAGTCTCTCCCAGGCCGCCTTTGCCGATGATAATCTTTGTCTTGTACTTCGCAAGGATTGGAGGTGTCAACGCATCCATTCGAGTGCTTGTTGTCGGTCCTCCGGCTACGATCTTCCATTCCTCTCCGGTTTTGCGAGCTATCGGGCCGCAGTGAAATATCGGGAGCCCCACCACGTCTGAGATGAACACGTCTTGTTCAAGGAGCTTCTTGTGTGCTTGGTCTCGAGCGATTGCGATGTCGCCTGTTACGTACAGGACATCGCCAACCTTGACCTGTGAGACTTTTTCATTGTCTTGTGGTACATTCAAACGAAAGTCTGTCATATCTTTCTCACCTAACTATCTTGAAGTGCTGACCTTTCAACTCCGCAATCGCAACTCTATTTGCCCAGCACCCGAACGAGATCGCAATTGGAAGGCAAGCAGTATGAGCGCCAGCGGTCTCCACGTGGACGTCGAGTATCGTTGTATCTCCACCTAGACCCATTGTCCCTATTCCGAGTTCATTTGCCGCCTTCAACAGGGTCGTCTCGAACTGCGCAACCAGCGGATCAGGGTGACGTTCACCGATCGGTCTTAGCAAAGCGAGTTTCGAGTTGAACATGCCTTGAATCGCAGAACCTCCAATACCTATTCCCAAAATATCCGGGGGGCACGTTTTGCCTCCAGCGTCAATCACTACCTGAAGAACGTGTTTGATAATATCTTGTCGGCTAGCGGTTGGAACCATCATCTTCAGGTTCGTGAAGTTCTCTGACCCAGCTCCTTTCAGGATCATCTTCATAGTCGTTTTCTTTGTAGACTTGTCTATCAGGACTTCTGGCTGACTTAGCCCGGTATTGGTTCCTGTGTTCTTGCGTGTTAATGGGTTCACGACATTGGCGCGCATACCTCCTTTCGCTGTAATAGATTGAATAGAGTTGACTAGCGTTTTCTCCACGTCGTCGATATGTTCGATCAGTTCGCCTGAGATGAATAAGGTGACAAGCCCCGTGTCTTGACACAAGGGTATGTGCATGTCATCACTTAAGCTGGCGCTGTTGAGTATCGCTTCAAGCTGTTTCTTCGCTAGGTCTTTTGTCTCGTGTGAGTGCGCTTCTTTGAGTGCAGCTAGAATGTCATCCGGGAGTTGGGTCGTGGCATGTACAAGCATCTCGTTTAACGTTGGCTGTAGTTCTTTTGGTGTGAATTTCATCAGCATTCAACTCCCTGGTCGTTCATTAAGCGATATCATTGCTTATCCTCCGTGCTATTATTGCGCATAGAAAAAGTCGAATAAATAGAAGTATATTCCAACCGCGCGTCATAAATAAAAGACCACCCGCATTGATGCGCTCATTAAATATGGAGAGATGAATAGTGACCAAGACTCTCACCAAGGAACAGCTCCTTGAGAAAGCCAAGAAGCCAGCACAGGACGCCATGAAGCTCCACCCCTTCTACAAAGGGAAAATGGAGATAGCGCCAAAATGTTGCATCCGTGACATGAACGACTTCGGGATCTGGTATACACCCGGAGTCGCTGAGCCATGCAAAGCCATAAACAAAGACGAAAGGCTCGTGTACGATTACACGAACAAATGGAATATGATCGCCGTCGTCAGTGACTGCACTCGGGTCTTAGGTCTCGGAGATATCGGCCCTAAGGCCGGCTTGCCCGTGATGGAAGGGAAGTGTATCCTCTTCAAGTATCTCGGAGGCGTCGATGCTGTCCCCATCTGTTTGGACACGAAAGACCCTGATGAGATCATAACCGCCGTAAAATGGCTGCAACCAGCCTATGGTGGCATTAACCTAGAGGACATTGCGCAACCGAAATGCTTCCGAATTCTCGATACACTAAGAGCAGAAGCGGAGATCCCAGTCTGGCATGATGATCAGCAGGGAACCGCAACTATAACTCTTGCCGGACTGATCAATGCCCTTCAACTAGTTGGCAAGAAACCGCGTGACGCAACAGTAACATTGGTAGGCTCTGGCGCCGCAAACGTAGCCACAAGTCGACTTCTCTTCGCTTGGGGAATTAGGCCTGAGAACACCATCGTAGTCGACACGAAGGGAATACTGCACAAGGGACGCACGGATATAGAAATGCGGAAAGAAGAGTTCGTTGACAAGTGGAGATTTTGCCAAACGACTAACATGGAGCAACGGACCGGAGATACAGCCGCGGCGCTGAAAGGCGTTGATGTATGCATCGCCTTATCGAAGCCGGGACCTGACACGATCAAGAAGGAATGGGTGGCAAAAATGAACAAAGATGCCATCATCTTTGCCTGCGCAAATCCAATTCCAGAAATTTGGCCATGGGAGGCAAAGGAAGCTGGAGCGCGCGTTGTGGCCACAGGGCGATCTGACTTCCCGAACCAAGTAAACAACTCGCTCGGCTTTCCAGGAATCTTTCGAGGAACCCTCGATGTCCGCGCTAGAACGATCACTGACCCCATGTGCATTGCTGCAGCTGACGAACTAGCTAAATGTGCTCGAGAGAAGGAGATCAGCGAGGACTACATATGCCCGACAATGGAAGAGTGGGAAGTCTATCCTAGAGAAGCAGTTGCTACCGCATTGAAGGCTCAAGAGGAGGGCGTAGCCGGACTAAAGTTGACTAGGACTCAACTGTACGAACAAGCCTCAGCGATTATCAAAAGAGCGCGCGACATAACGCAGTCCAACATGAAACTCGGCTTTATCAAGAAAGCACCTGCATGACAGGCGAATATAGAATCACTATTCCATAAAGCGATAGTCGATCCAAACCCCTCTCTCTTCCTTACTCACTTTCCTTCCTTCTTCATTTCACAAGTTTTTTCAAGAAAGGCAGCCAAATTACTGCTGGGTAATTGATTTGAGCATATGGAAAATGCTCTACGCCATGGTCTGGTTAGCCTTCTTACAAATCATCATAATCATACTCCCCCGATTCACACCGTACCTAGTTCACGCGCACGTAATCTTGGGTTTCGTAATTCTCGTGCTGGCACATGTTGAGCTTGCACAGATCAAGAAAACCGAAGCTCCAACCCGACTAAAGCGCATTGTCAAGTCAACTGCCGTCTTGGCAACTATACAGCCAATCTTGGGCATCATTCTCTTAGCGAATGCAGCACTAAATGCCAGTGTGCCTTTCGTGGGAGTCGTGAGTTTTCTCCATCTGGTCACGGCACTAGCCGTAATTACACAAGCGGCTTCTGTAGCGACAGCCTACGACATGTGGGAAGAACACGAGTACGCGCCGTCACTCAAGCACTGACATACCATAGCGCGATGCGGAAAACCGCAAAACCCCAGAAACTGTTTGAAGGACCATATTCGGAGTAGGTTTACTTCGCACGTTTATTCATCTATGATTGGTGATCGGGGCTGAGATAATGGTTGACTATTGGCGTGATCTTGAAAGCGGACCGTCACCACCCGATGTGGTTTACGCCGTAATAGAGAGTCCGAAGGGAACCGAGAACAAGTATGAGTATGATGTGAAGAAGAAAGCTATCGTTTTGGATCGCGTACTATACTCCGCAGTGCATTTTCCTGGTGACTATGGTTTCATACCTAGAACCTTGGACGAAGATGGAGATCCGCTTGATGTCCTGGTCTTGGTGACGAACCCCACTTTTCCAGGTTGCATCATGACAGCGCGTCCCGTGGGTTTGCTCCGAATGCTCGACGGCGACAGGAGAGATGACAAGGTTCTGGCCGTACCGACCGGGGATCCTCGATACTCGGAATATCGTGATCTAGACGATCTACCCGAACATATCTTGAAGGAGATCGCATATCTGTTCGAGACGTACAAGGTGCTTGAAGCCAAGACCGTGAAGGTCATAGGATGGGAGAATGCCGAATCCGCCAAGGCAGTGATCAAACACTGCCAAACGCTCTACCTGCAGACTGCGACAAAGTGACTATCCGGTCTCTAAAGGAAGGTAGTGGGTTGTTGTTTGCTGTCGTTGCTGGCTATGCAAAGACCTATCGGTCTCTCGCTGCTTATCTGAACGAGGCTTAGTTCGCGATCTTCGGCACTTTAATGGTCGCCGGTTCGAAGTCTTCCAGCTTTCCGTTCATGTATGAGTCGTAGGCTTGTAGGTCCAGCAGACCGTGCCCGCAGTTGTTGAAGGCTATTACTTTCTTTTCTCCAGTCTTCTTGCAGCGCAAAGCTTCATCAATCGCATACTTTACGTTGTGCGCCGATTCCGGGGCTGTTATCATGCCTTCCGTCTGAGCTAGGATGCGTGCAGCTTCGAATACTTCCGTCTGAGAGTATGCGACGGACGTTACGTATCCTTTGCTGATCAGCAAAGAGAGCGATGGTGCTTTCCCATGATACCGGAGGCCACCTGCGTGGATCGGAGGCGGCTGATACTTGTGTCCTATGGTATACATCTTAAGAAGTGGGGTCATCTCTGCTGCATCTGCAAAATCATAGGTGTACACGCCGCGAGTTGTCGACGGAACGGCTTTCGGTTCGCATGCAACAAACTCGGTGGTTGACTTTCCTCTCAGTCTTTCGGCCATGAATGGGTACGCGAATCCCGCGAAGTTTGATCCTCCGCCGATACATCCGCATAATACGTCTGGTTGAACATCGATCATCTCGAATTGCTTCTTGGCCTCTTGACCGATTACTGTTTGATGCATCAAAACATGATTGAGAACAGAGCCTAGGCAGTATCGCGTGTTCTCATGAGTCACGCAATCCTCTAGTGCTTCACTGATGGCTATGCCCAGTGATCCATAATTCTCTGGGTCAGATTCAAGGAGGCTCTGCCCGAACTTGGTCTTTTTGCTTGGTGATGCAACAACATCAGCACCAAAGGTCTCCATCATTATTCTTCGTCCTGGCTTTTGATCGTAGCTCGCACGCACCATGTACACACTGCATTTCAGGCCGAATATGGCGGCCGCCATGGCTAGAGCTGAACCCCACTGTCCCGCTCCAGTTTCGGTAACTATGCGCTCGTTGCCCTGGACCATATTGTAGTAGGCCTGGGCTATCGCAGTGTTCGGTTTATGGCTGCCAGTTGGATTCACATATTCGCACTTGTAGTAGATCTGAGCGGGAGTGTTCAGATACCTCTCAAGTCGCCTTGCTCGTAGTAAGGGCGTTGGACGAGGCAGGCTCAAATAGGCGTCGTAGACCTCGTCGGGGATCTTGATGAAGCGTTCCGTTGAGACCTCCTGCATGAGTAGATCTTTTGCAAAGATCCTCAGAAGAGGCTCAGGTCCCATTGGCTTGAGCGTCTTCGGGTCTAGTGGGGGCGGGAGTGGTTCAGGAAGGTCGGTCAGAATATTGTACCAATGCGTTGGCATCTCTTCCTGTGGAAGGAATACTGCATGTTCCCTGTCCACAATACTGGTCTTGAGCATTGCACGTCATTCCAGTGCGTTGATGCCACGGCACAACGTCATCGCAGCATTTAAGACTTCGTAGTACATTTTTGTACCTCAGGTCGACTCGCGTGTGGAGACAGATTTCAAATCGCCTCAAAGAATATCCAGCTAGACAAAAGGTGGCGAGGTTACTAGTAGAACTCGGATTGAGTATCCAAGAAGGACCCAAGATCTTTTGTGGTGGCATAGAGCTCTCCGACGTGAAGATCGCTAGATTCTTGGGGATAGATCGGCGAACTGTTCGTGACACAGCGCAGCTTATCGCGTCAGATCCAGTTCTGAAACAAGTCTTTGAGAGGTTACGCCCTGCTGGTCCATATCTGGCGGATGTTGGAAAGTTTCTCGGATACAGTGTCATAGAGATTTACGCGGATCCGCACACAGTAGGGATAGTAGCCAAAGCCGCCGCTCTTATTGCACAGGAGAACATTGCGATAAGGCAAGCTGTTGCAGACGATCCTGACCTAACGCCCGAACCGAAACTAACCTTGGTCATCGAGAAAGAGCCAACTGGAGCCATTCTGCAAAAAATACTGAAGATACCCGGCGTGATCAAGATCTCAACATACTGACCTGCTAGGTTTTGTGATGTTCTCCATATTTCTCATAGTGCACAATCTCATCTAGTGCTTTGCGCATCTTCTTACGGTTCGTTTTGGGCTCCACAGGATAGCCGAAAGGGATTACGGTTATGAGTCTCATGCGCTGTGGGACGCCTAGTGTGTCCTTCACCGCATCATCATAGAAGTTGGTGATCCAACAAGATCCTATGCCCATGTCCCAAGCCGCCAGGACCATGTTCTGTATTGCGCGTGTGCCATCAATCTCTGGTAGTTTCGCTCCATCCATCAAGACTGCGATTGCGAGGGGGGCCTTCGCTATGTGAGTCCCAGTGAGTGTCAATTCAGAGATCTTCTTGATGGTCTCTTTCTTCTTTATGACCACAAAGTGCCATGGCTGCGAATTCTTAGAACTCGGCGCCAGTCGACCTGCCTCCAATATCTTCAGCAGCGCTTGATTAGGGATCGCTCTATCGAGGTAATCTCGAATCTCTCTTCTGGTTCTGATGCAAGTGAATGTGTCCATTGCCAGTTCACGGTTAGGCAATCGATAAATCATGCTCGGCAATAACATTGCTGCTGTTGTTCGGTGGAATGAGTTGAAGGGGATTCAGGAAGTCCGTGAGGTTATGGTTCGAAAAGTGATAACAGCACAGCCCATGATGAGTTTGACAGACGTTGCAAAGCTCATGCGCAAGAACCGAATAGGAAGCGTAATCGTGACAGAGGGAAAAAAACCTGTTGGAATTCTAACCGAGAGTGATTTCATCAAGCTTGTTGCGCGAGGATGTGAGATGAAAAATGCTCTGGCTGAGGATTATATGAATAGGGACATCGTTACGTGCGACTCTTCGATTACGGTGATCGATGCACTGATGATCATGCGGAGTGAAAAAATCCGCCATCTTCCTGTAGTCAAGAATGGCAGCTTGGTCGGTATCATAAGTATTAGAGATCTGATAGCAGCTACGCAGTTTTCGTCTTTATACGTGATCTAGTCGACAATGACTTGGCGTCTTCACTGCGACTTCTGGGTATGCTTCACGATAAGCTCCCAGAGTTCTTCTTCTAGTGTTCCGCCCCTTTGTGGCTTCTCAATAAACCTTCCAATCTCGTGCCACGCTCGATCGTGAACGATTATGGTTGGGATCCGAAGGACTCTCATTTCATCAGCGATATCTCGGTTCTCGTCAAAGTCAATGACCTTAATGTTCAACGCCGCATTATTGGCTACCACAAAAAGCTTCGCAAGGTTGGGGAGCTGAGCTCGGCACTCTGCGTTCCATTCCGTCGCGAAGACCACAAAGAAATATCGATCGGTCAAGCTTGAGAATTTGTCAATAACATCGGCTTTTGGCTGATACTCTTGGATTCGTTTCTTGATGGTTTGCTTCACAGTGGGGTTCTTGATATTATTCACATAATCCCACAAGTTGGGGTGGGGTCCGATAACGTTCCGCAGAAGTGACAAAATACCTACCTACAAGACATCTTCATGAGCTAGCATTGATGGAAAAAACCTTGCAGCGTCATAGGTGCTGCCTGAACTCCATGTACATATTATCGTTTAGTATTAATCTCTTCAGATCACATATTAGAGTTTTGGAACTAGGACGAGTTTCTTCGCCTTCAAGTCGAACTTGCCCAGTACAGCCGCTGGCTCGGCTGTTCCGTAAACCTCAATCTCTTTTCCCACAAGGCCTGAGAGATCTTCTCGAGGCAAAGGTTCCGTGTTTTCATTCTCTTCAAGCGCCAGTTCGCGAATCTTCTGCTGGTCTAGCGCGGTCAGGGTCATTGCGTCTTGAGCTGAGAGAACAACATCTATCACGCCTGTGCCGTCGTCGATCTTAAGCCTCCCTGATAGAACGATCTTTCCGGACTTTGCCGCTTTGCAGTTTTCACAGAAGAATTGTTTCTGCACAACTGTCAATTTGGAGTTACAGGTCTCACACAGCGCCGATACGTTCACTGCGCTCGGTACGTCCAACACAGTGCCCTTGATCCAAGTTGAGAGACCAGGTTCAAGTGCTATCACGTGACGAATATCCTCCCATGCGGGTCTTTCTGCTACGGGCTGCTCAATCACCTCTATCTTGGTGAGTGGAATCGAGCTCAATTCTAATTGACCGAGCCCGGGTCGTACTTGCAGTCCCGTAATTCTCAATTGGGTTCCGGGGTGCAGCTTTGTCACATTACTCACTTGTTCTCTCCAGACAGAGACTCTGCTTGAGCTCGTGCCATCGCGAATAGTGAAAGATGCCACGCTAATATTCTCGCCTTTTCCAGTTACTACTTGTCGAATCAGCGGCTCATCGGTCATGGTACCTTCGACAATTAGAAGTCCCTTCGAATTTGTCAATGAGTTCAGTTTCGTAATTGGGGGTATCATCTTCTTGTCGATTGAGGATTTCTCGAGCCTACCGGAGCTTGTCAAACTGAATCTTATTTCACCTTGTCTTTCACGAATCGTTATGCCATGTAGTTCTATGATGTCGCCTTCATGAATTTGGTTTGCTAGCTCTGCCTTATCGTCCCAAAGCGAGAGTGAGGCGACGCCGCTCTCATCGGCCACAATAACCGTTGAAACCTTCACAGTATCATTCGTTGTGCGTCGTTTCACTTCGCGCGGTTCACTCTTCGCTATGACCGAGACTGTCAGATCCGCTAGACTAACTTGTTCTTTCAGTTCAGCGATTTTGAATTCTCTTGGAGTAGGCGCTTTCAGGAAGTCAGGAGGTGAGGGTTGAACTGATGCTTGACTGCGAGCTTCAATATGGAGTTCTGGTCTTGTGTTTGCGTCGAGTTTTGTCCTAGCGTTTATGATTTGCAGAATGTTGCCCTTTTTGAGTCCTCGGAGTTCTTCCGCTTTCTCGTTCCATGCAACAACGGGAATTGTTGCGGACTGGTCTGCGAGGGTTATGTGAAGAACACTGCCCGTTCGGTTCTCTTTGGCGAATGTGTAGTATCTTGGCTCAGAATCCACAAATCCGACGACATTCACTTGATTAGGCGCCGTGGTAAGATCGCCGAGTTGAGTGAAGAGGTCTTTGAATTCTGGGAAATCTGTTGTCGGTATGTCTTGTGGATCGATCTCGATGCTACTGCGGTCGCCTGCGTGAACCTCAGGTTCACCCGTCAAACCTTGTCGTGTATAAGCGTGGCCAATTCTAAGGATTCGACCCTGCAGGTCGCCTGCCCGTGAGGCAACGTCCACGTGCCTATCCCATAGTGCGCAACGGGTTCGTCCGCTTTTGTCAATCAGAATCAGTCGCATGACGCGACCGGCTGTGCCATCACGTCTCTGGAACTGTTGAGCAGGCCAAGCTAGCATAACTCGGCCAGAGATTGATACATCGTTTAGTCCACTGACCAGGTTCTTTACTTGCATCCTTCCTAGTTCGGTGCCGCGCATCTGTATGAGCATTTCCTCGGCTACGAGTCTTGCTGCGCCCTCGTCGGAGAGTAATCCTCTACCTTCTTTTTTCTTCTCTTCGATGAGGGAGAGGATATGCTCCTCAGATAGATCTCGTCGTTTGGCAAGTATGTCGGCAATTATGGCGTGTACAGCGGACAGGAACGAGTTCACCCGGTTTCAGGTCTCTCAGCTAGTTCAGCAAGGCCAGAAACTAAGTCTTCTGATTGTGGTGTCTGGGTTCAATTTGAATCGTTCAAATGTGATACAACAACGTCCTGATTAAGGAACATTAATATACCAGCGATCATGCGCCTAAAGCAGCGCGGAGGGCGAGTCGACAGCGCGCAGTGTGCAAACTTCGGCACAAAACATTCACGCGTCCTCGCCTTACCGCCTTCACCCTCGAAACAGCAACCTTTCACTAAATCATCTGAATCAACTCAGAGAGCTATACGAAAACTATTCAAGCGATTTCGCGAGAGTGTAATTGAATTCGTTATGGAAGCTCCATACGAGAAAGTAGGCCGAATCGCGCACTTCTATTCAAAGGCTGGGGTGGCTGTACTAGAACTAACAGCACCGCTGAGCAAGGGAGACAAGATCGTTATTCGTGGGAGTACAACGAACATTGAGCAGACTGTTGATTCCATGGAGATAGAGCACGAGCAAATTGCGGCAGCTCAGGCGGGGCAATCAGTTGGCATGAAGGTTGCGGGCCGAGTTCGCGAGAACGATATTGTTTACAAGGTAAAGCAAGCTGCTTAGGACTGAAGATTAAGCTTATTCATCTCGGTCGGAAACCAACCATCCTCCAATCGCCTACTGATGTTCCCGCAAGGTTAGAATAGCGGGCGAATGCTAAGCGGCCGAAATAGAGACGAAGATGCATGGCAGAAGTAACAATCGAAGGCACGGTCTTAGTTGTGACACCAATTCAACCTGGTCAAGGCAGGCCGATGGTGCAGATTACATTAGGGGATCCATTCAAGGGACCGGTTACTTTCCCGCTCGAAACGGATAGAGAGATCGCCGGCGTTACCATAGCCCTTCAGAGAACTCTAAGCCAGTTGCCAGGCTTCGGTCAACAACTGGGGACACCAAGATTGATCGTAACACTTACCGAAGAGGAATATCAGGATCTGGGACGACCTCGCTATCCTGATCACGTGACAATAACGTTGAAGGTGCAAGCCTAACCAATCGAGTTTAGCCACAATAGAATTCGGTTTCTTGGATGATCTTAAGTTCAATCCCAAAATAGCCTAGTTCGAGCATACTCGCGCTCTGCTTTCAATATGTCCACGTACAGATCCGCGTCCGTTCTGTGGACTCTTCTGAGAACTCGCGTGGCCGTAGCGGGTCCGACTCCCCTTCCACTCATCACAACGACGGCCTTCTTTCCCTGTGTTTGTACGAGGCTCGCGCTGAGCCAACCTTGTCTCCAGTTATGCTCTTCTTCGGGTGTGAGTTTGCTCTGTTTCTTCTTTTTCTTTACTACGGATGCTAATGTGTCGTTTCTCGTGTAGGTTGCGGCAATCAGAGTTGAACCGCACTTTGGGCAGCGTATCCTTTCGCCCAATTCTCCCACTACTCTAATTGCATCCCAGTCCCCATTGAATATGCAGACTAAGCGGACTGTCTCAGCGAGCAATCGTTCTTTTACAATATCTGTCAACGATTTCGATGGGACAGCGGGTCTTAGAAGGTCATGTGGAATTATCTTGTCGATTATTGGCGTTGCGTATGGTGAACATGATTCTTCTTGTTCATTAGCTACGTCGATGGTGATTTCCCTTGAATGTATCTTCTCGATTATGCTTTTGGTAGTCTGTAGATCGAACTTCTCAAGAAGGACTTCTCTTTGCGTTTCCGCATTTGCTGCGGTGTCCTTCAAGGCGCGAACGAGCATGCGTGCTCTGTTTGATCTATAATCCGCTTTTCTCTCAACTATTCCGAAGCGCCTGGCAACATGCCAATGCTTCCAAGCGAAGAGATCCGAACTTTGTAAAGCTTGAATGAGGACAGATTCAACATCATCAGGCGTGAACTTCGAGAGCTCTAGTGCAACTGTTTCAGGCTCAAGTTTGAATGGGCAGATCAAAGCGATTCGGTAGGGATCGGTTTGGGTGGCAACGTTCACTCCGTACTTCGCGCTTAAGATTGATGCCATGATCATCGCTATTGTATCGTTCACAGTACTCCCAAAACAAGCGTGGATCACGATACAGTTCTCGAACTTCTCGACGGTTATGTGCGTATTGCTCGGCACTGGAAAATGCTTGAGCTGTGATCTCACCGTCTCTGTGATCTTGGCGAGAGCTGTGTCTGTCAGTGCCAAGGTATCTCGAATCTTCTCCAGTTCTTCGGGATGATCCAGGTTAGAGCATACGTCGGTTCGTAGCCAGCCGACTTCTTGAGCTGTTTCGAAGCTGACGGGTATGATTTCTCCTTCCCAGCTGGGGATTGCGTCAAGTGTCGGTGCTGTAGGTTCGACTTCGATCGTAAGCTTCTCTTCGTTGACGTTAATCACTTTCCATGTCTGTCCATGAATAATGAATACGGTTCCGCTTTTGCATTTCCTAGCAACAAAATCCTGATCGAGCGTGCCGATTCGTCGTTTTCGGAAAAAATCAAAAACGTCGAATCGCTTAACATCTGGGATGACTGACAGGTTCTCATAGTAATATCGAAATGTTCTGGGGAACCGAGGAGACACGACTCCCTCAATGAGTCTCACAATTCGAATCGAATCCAGAAACTTCACAAGCGCATGTAATTCCTCACTGGAAAGGTCTCGATAAGTATAGGCCCTGTGGATGATCTCATACAACTCACTGAGTTTAGCCCTCTTCAAGTCAAGAGCTATTCCAGCTATTTGATGAGCCAAAACATCGAGGGCTAGTTCATGGATTTTCGTACTCTCGATCCTTCCTTTCTTGGAGTTGACTGCCAGTACAGCTGCTTCCAACAAATCATCGGCCCAAGTTCCTATGACGATACCCTTGGCTAAGCCTCGAAGGGTGTGGCCGCTTCGTCCGATTCTCTGAATGAGACGTGTTGACATTCTAGGTGACATGCACTGTACTATGAAGTCGACGCGACCGATGTCGATGCCCAATTCTAAGGATGAGGTGCAGATTACGCCTTTGACAGATCCCTCCTGGAATCCTCTCTCCACCTCTTCGCGGATCTCTCTCGAAAGCGAGCCGTGATGCACGTGCACAGTCAGGTTAGGAGCCAAAGCGTGGAGCTGTGATCCTACGGCTTCCGCCTGCTCGCGGGTATTGGTGAAAACAAGAGTGGATTGTTTTCTAGATATGATTTCGGCTATTTTCTTTGCCCGCGCTATCGTTGTTGGCGGTAGGCCAAATCTATCGGAATCCTTCATGTCACCGGAGCTTGGTGGAACATATTCGACTTTGACTTCGAATTGTCTCAACTCTTCAGATCTCGCTATTGTAACTGATCGACCAGTTCCGACTAGGAATTGACCAACTTTCTCTTCTTCACCAACAGTCGCCGATAGGCCGACGCGCTGGAAATCCCTCCCCGAGAGATGTTGCAGGCGTTCCAGAGCTAGCGCAAGTTGGACGCCGCGTTCATCAGTTGCGAGTTCGTGTATCTCGTCCACTACTACCCATCTGACACCCTTGAGGTGTTCGCGCATTCTTCGCCCGGGGAGTATTGCTTGAAGAGTTTCCGGCGTGGTGATCAACATGTCCGGAGGTGACTTGGCTTGCATCGCGCGGGTGCTCATTGATGTGTCTCCGTGCCTCACTTGGACCTTGATGTCCAATTCTCTTCCAATATCGGTAAGACGTCGAAGTATGTCACGATTTAGCGCTCTGAGGGGGGTCACATACAGTATCGAGATGCCTTTCGTTTCCTGCCTTGAGCGGTATTCAAGGAAGAGGTTGAAGATGGGAAGTACGGACGCGAGGGTCTTGCCTGTCCCAGTCGGTGCAATTACCAGAACGTTCTTACCTTGAAGAATTGCGGGAATCGCAAGCCTCTGAATGTCACTGGGTTCCTCAAGACCGATTTTCTCCAAATGAACGCGAATAGGTTTGTGTAACTGTGCGAATGTATTCTCGAGCACGAATTGTTGCACCAATCCAAACTACTTCAAACGCGTCTCGACCGGTCCGTCACCCGCTTCTATCGGTTAGCGGGTTCTCATCGGGTCTATCGTAAGACTCTGAACTCATCTCTAGGCGGAGGGTTTCTCATAAGCGAGATAGACGAAGATTAGAACGAAAGCTAAGAAGGCCAAGAAAATGATCCCAAGTTGGAGCAGTTGGTAGAACTCGTCCGTCGTCAAGCTTAACACGCTCGTCTGAATCGTAGAAGGCGAGAGTCCATTTAAACACTCCTCACAGTTAGCACCGTAGCTACGGATAGTCCTATTCAGCCTCTCTTGCTCGCCAGCGATCTGTTATGGCTTGATACTGTGAATCCTTCTTTGATACTCTTTCGAATTCGCTTAACGCCTCAGCAATCTTTTGTGCGATTATGTGATAGCACAAGCCCCTTTTCTTTTCCATCACGCGGAAGTAATAGTCATCACAGTAACAGAACGGTATGTCTGGCATGACCTGGTACTCGCCCTTTCTACCCTGTACGGCCCAAATAACTCGTCCACTTGGCTTGAATTCATACCTGCGAACTTTGCGCGAATTCGCTAGCTCCCAACCGTTAGTGAACCGTTCACCAAACGTTTTCTTGAGCGTCTCCTCTGTACCCGAAGTGAATTCGTGTCGCGATCTCAGTTCGGCTATTGCAGTCTCTATCAGCTCATTCTCTAACTGATAGGGGCTCTGCATCTGCATTCCAACAGGTCAGTATCAGTGACGAAACAATACGCGGTAATTTGGTGAAGAGGGATTCAAAGTTGCCGATATTTATTGACCGAGTTATCACATTAATGTCGCGAGTTTCGGGAAACGTTTTTAAGTGGTCGCGTTGGGCTCTATGCTGCCGCGCTTTAGACTTCTGCAGCGCGATTGTGTTATGCTCCGGTGAACCTTCCCGGAGGAAAGAAACCATGTATCATGAACAAAGGGAAAAGTTACCCAAACATGTGCTCACTGGAACCACGACGATGGGTCTCGTTTGCCGCGACGGTATAGTGCTGGGAACCGATACCCGAGCAACATTGGGTACGTTCGTTGCACATAAGCATGCGAAGAAAGTTTACCCGATTGATGATCATATCGCCATGACCATCGCGGGAGGCGTAGCCGACGCTCAGAGCGTTGTTGAAGTGCTTCGTGCTAACTCGAAACTCTACAAATGTGAGAAGGGCTTGCCCATCCCGGTAAGCGCGGTCGCGCGATTGGCTGCTAATGTTCTCTTTTCGTCAAGATACTTTCCATTCATACTGCAATCTGTCATAGGCGGAGTAGATGATCAGGGTCCGCACATCTTTGCTCTGGATCCTCTTGGGAGCGTTACAGAAGAGAAATGCGTCTCAACCGGTTCGGGTTCGCCTGTCGCATATGGAGTGCTCGAACCTGGTTACAAGGAAGGTATGTCCGTGAAGGAGGCGATACCCTTGGTCGTACGAGCTGTGAACTCCGCCATGAAACGTGACTCGGCAAGCGGAGATAGCTTCGATGTTGCTGTCATCTCTGCAGAAGGATATCGGGAGCTCAGCGAGGAGGAAAAGAAACGGCTACTCGCTGAAGCCAGTTAACGTTTCGTTGTCATGAGAATTCTGTTAAACTAGAGCTTGCGAAGGTTCCCTCAGTGGCTAGACTAGTAGATGAATCACAGGCGAGGATACGCGAAACCATAGTCACCCATATGCCCAAGGAGGCGGAGATCACAAGGATCGAGTTTGAAGGTCCGCGTTTAGCAATCTATGTTAAGAACGTGGGACTGCTCCTTGAGCAAAGCTACGTTGTCACGGACATAGTGAATCTGCTTCACAAGCGAGTTGTGATAAGATCGGATCCATCGATCCGACTGAACGAAAACGAATCTGAAAGACTGATCAAGGGTATCGTGCCTTCCGAAGCCGAGATTACAGAGATAAACTTCGATCCGACCTTGGGAGAAGTGGTGATCGAAGCGAAGAAACCTGGATTGGCGATAGGTAAAGAAGGAAGCACGCTTCAGGAAATCATTAAGACCACGAGTTGGCGTCCGCGCGTTCTGAGGGCACCGCCTCTCCCATCAAAAATCATCACGACTACACGTCACATTCTCCACTCAGAAAGCGAGGAGAGGAGCAGGATTTTCAGAGATGTTGGTGAACGCATCTTCCGCCCTAGGCTGACGAAGACTGCGAGTGTCTTCTTAACACCCTTGGGAGGATTCCATGAAGTTGGTCGATCGGCAATTCTGGTGCAGACGGAGGAAAGTTGTGTACTCCTTGACTGTGGAATAAATGCAGGCTCCTATTATCCACCGACAGCTTATCCACGAATAGGCACAGATGACTTCGATGTTGACAAGTTAGATGCCATAATAATCTCGCATGCACACCTAGACCATTGCGGTTTCGTTCCTTTCCTCTACAAGTACGGCTATGATGGACCTGTCTACTGCTCTGAACCAACCTCAGTGCTCATGACGCTTCTACAACTCGATTACTTGGACGTTTACGGCAAGGAAGGAGGCTATCCACCCTACGACCAGAAGGATGTCCGCCAAAGCGTAATGCACACGATTCCCGTGAAATATGGAGTTGTCACTGATGTCGCACCGGACATCAAATTGACATTGCACAATGCCGGCCACATCATTGGAAGCTCAATCGTCCACCTGCACATCGGAGAAGGTCTACACAACATAGTGTACACAGGCGACTTCAAGTTCGGTCGAACAATGCTCCTAGAGCCAGCAACCTGCTCCTTCCCACGGGCAGAGACGTTGATAATGGAAAGCACTTACGGCGGGCCTGAAGACATCATGTCCGACAGGGAGACCGTGGAAGGTAAACTGGCTAGGATCGTTAACGAGACTGCTGAGAAAGGTGGCAAGGTTCTGATTCCCACATTGGCGGTGGGCAGATCCCAGGAAATTATGCTCGTCCTTAACAGCTACATGAAGAACAAGCAGATCAGGGAACTTCCAATTTTCATTGAAGGCATGATTTCTGAGGCGACAGCCATTCACACCGCTTACCCAGAATATCTCGCGCGGGATCTCCGCGAGCAGATTCTCTATAAGGACATTAACCCGTTCCAGTCCGATTACTTCAGTAACGTTGATCATCCATCGGATCGTGAAAAGATAGCACAAGGTGACCCGTGCGTCATTCTTGCCACATCAGGCATGATGGAAGGCGGCCCGGCAATTGATTACTTCCGCTATCTCTGTTCGGATGAAAAAAACGCTCTAGTTTTCGTAAGTTACCAAGTTGAGGGAACTTTAGGAAATCGTCTGAAGAATGGCGTGCGAGAAGTCTCCCTAATGGGAAGGAACGGTAAACTCGAAGCCTACAAGGCCAATCTGCGCGTGGATAGCGTAGAAGGCTTTTCAGGGCACTCTGACCGAAATCAGCTGTTCGGTTTCCTAAAGCGGATATCCCCACGGCCCACACGAGTGGTCATGGGGCATGGCGAGAGAAGGAAAACGGATCTCTTCGCGCACCAAGTCTCCAGAATTCTAAAGTTAAGGACCGTAGCACCGGATGTACTTGAGACGCTCAGGTTAAGATAAGCCGGATGCGTTCATTCTGTTTCTTCGTCAGCTCCAGCCGTGGCGGTCGCAACGGCTAGAGGGGAATTATGCTTACCTCGCCACACCTTTACTGTCGGAGGCGTCATGACAATCCTCTCCTCTCCTAGCCTCGCAATATCTCCCTGAATAGATTTGATGAAATCCACGAGTTCACTGATCGCCGATTTCGTCTCTTCGACACCCCGTTTTGCAATCGGAGTTATCTTAACGATTAGGATATTGCCCTCAATTATCTCGGCCTTGATCCTGGGTACGTCTGTAGGGTCGCGTAACGGATACGCTTTCACGTAGATCGGGCGTTGTATTGAAGGGTTCACCAGCGGATATCTCTCCTCACCATCATGGTCAGAGGTTATCATTGGAAGCCACAGCCAAGCACCCTTGTCTCAGGCGATGTCAGTTTAAACGTTTGCACGAAAATGCACGGATTCTAACATGCATGTGTTAAGACATAGCCTACTCCATACATGGAAGTGTGGGGAGTTTGTCACTCACGCGTCTAAAACCATCGAACGGGCCAGGAACACCGAATGTAAGCAAATACCCGGCGTGGAGGGCTACTGCACTCAATGCGGCTTAGGAACATTGAAGGCCTTCCACAGTATATCGCCGACATAGTGCACATTCGAAATGACCTTTCCCTTGCTCACGGACTGCATAACACCTGAATCCATGTCAGCGATTCCTAGGGCAATCGCCTTGCCGAACTTCTCATCCACAATGACTATTACGCCTCCTTTGACGAAGGCGTCTTTGATCTGTCTAATGCCCGGCCGCATTATGTGAGCGCCATTTACTAGATGAGCTACAGCTCCCATGTCCACGATAACTCGTGGCAGTGTGTTGATCATTTCGTCGAACTTAAGGGAGGGAATAAGTAGTCCTTGGGTTCGCAGCACCAACGGCCTGCCGTCAACGAATACTATTGAGCTGTCATCCACAATGAGCTCCTCAAAATCATTTCCACCATTCAAAATTGATGCGGACGCTGGATACTGCTGCGTGAACTCCCTTATCATATGCCGTACCTCCTTCCCTTTGAGGTGCCGGGTCGCTGGCAAATCTCTTCCGGGCTCTTAGTCTGACTTTCTGTACTTAACATCGCGGTTGATATGACAGCCTAGTAGTTCCGAAACAGTCTTACCATGAGCGAATGCGGCGTCTTGCCAGCAGAGCCTAATCTTTAATTTGAAGCGCCATGCCTTTAACGTGAATGCACTTCCAGAATTAGGTCAGAAAGCACAATGTCCGCAGTTGCTGACAAGATCTTCCAAGAGAGCTTGAGCAAAATTGTTCTCGTGGAACTGAAGGGTAGCAGAACGATCCGAGGCAAGCTGTACAGCTACGACCAGCACATGAACTTGGTGCTGGAGGATGCTGAGGATGTCTCGAATCCGGAGAACACGCGCAATATTGGCACTATAATAGTCAGAGGCGACAATGTCGTGCTCGTTTCGCCTCCGCCCAAGAGGTAGAACTAACCCGACTTACAGTTTGAAGAGTGAGTCCAATTGACTAAGGGCACAGCTTCGTTCGGTCGTCGAGGACGGTCAAAGACACACATTCGATGCAGACGATGTGGACGGCATTCGTATCACATCAGGTGGAAGCGATGCTCTGCTTGCGGTTATGGCGCCACCAAGAGATTGCGAGGATACTCTTGGCAGACACATACTTTGACTAGGTACCGGCGAATCAGATAGAGACCTAACACGTTGCTGTAAGCCTGAAGGTTGTAAACTCCCTAACAACCTAGCCGAGCTTAACATGAACACCAACTCGGAGAACGCGCGCATGAAGGTTGCAATAAGCGGATGAATCATATCTAATATCGCTAAGAAGATTCCGAGCCCGTCAACTGCGATTGTACCAACCTAGACTTGCAGTCATCCTAATAGAACAAAAGGAAAATCAGGACTCAGGTGGATGGCGGGGCGGTTGTTGCAGCCACTGTTGCCTCTTCCTTCTTAGGTTCGGTTGTTGTAGTCGGAGTCACGGGTGCTGGTTTCTTGAATGTTTCATGGAAAGTGATTGTCCCAACCTTCGGGAAGAATTTCTCAACATCCGCTGTAAGTGTTCTCTTGGCAATTTGAATCCCTTCCAAGAAGAAGGCTTCTTCGGGGATCTCGACGTCCAATGTGCCATTCTCGATTTTGATTTTGAACTTCTCTTGTTCGATCGGAGGTATCCGCTTATGGATAATGTGCCTTACCTTGTCTTCATCAGTCTCTAAGATCTTCTCAATTGTCAGGTCGTACAGGAGCGTCTTGCCGGCAAATGGATGATTGTAATCAACTTGGACTCTCCCAGCGCCAACAGAACGTACCTGAGCGGTCTTACCGTCCAAGTTGACCTGCAAACCAGGGACAGGCGTTACTCCCTCAGCTGTGAACTTGCGAAGCGGTACCAACCTTACCCTCTTTGGATCGCGTGCACCATAACCCTTCTCCGGCGGAAGTTCAATACTTGTAGCCTTACCCACATCAAAACCCGTCAACGCCTCATCTAGGCCCTTAGGTACCCAACCCTCACCCACAACAACGAAGAATGGCTCGTACCTCTCCTCTCCGTGGTAAAGCTTGGCTTCCTTGGCCACGCTCTCAAGCGTTGTTCCCACAGTCTCACCCGTCTCTTTTACCTTCAACGTGTAGTTGATGAGCAGGAAGTCACCGTTTTTTATCGGCAAACAATTCCACCTTAGTATTCAAAGCCCGAGCTAAGTCTTCCCTGTTCTAAATTAACCTTTCAGGACGAATCAACGCTTCAGTCTATCACGGAACGGAGTCCTTGCATAGCCTCGACAGTGTTTCCACTGAGCGCAGATCGAACACGTGACTTACTTCTTAGCCCCACTTGGTTTCCAAGTTACAGCCAACACGCCGCCGATGAGCCCCAGAATTAAGCCCACTCCGAGACCGCCCATCGCGCCTCCGAAGATGCTGAGGGCCGAGAAGATTATGATCAAGGTGCCCCATGTTGTGTGTTCTTGAGGTTTACGGTTCAGCATTATTGCACTTATTATCACGACGACGCCGAAGGCCATTCCAAGTATGCTCATGATACCGAAACCATAGCCTAGCCCACTCATCATGCCATAGCCCTGATAACCTGGATAACCCATCATGCCCCATCCCCTGTATCCACTCATCATACCGCCGAACCAGAATGAACTCATCATGGACATCATGCTTCTTCCGATTACGATTAGGGCGCCTGCGACCAGTGAGAGAACAAAGGCAGCAGTTGGTTTCTCCACTTCACTCAAATTCACGATTCACCTCTATGTCGCTAATCGAATTCAATTTCTTGTATGAATGCGCCATGCCATGAGTGATACCAAACTTGACCTGTATATCCATTCACGCTCAACATGCCTGCAATGTTCCCGTTTACTGTGAAATCGAAGGTGTAGTATCCGTAAAATTCTGTTACCATCTCGATCTTCCCGCCGCTGAAATTGGAGTCCAAGTATGCCTGTGCGAGCTGCGCGGCTCTGTCGGTGGAGATCGTCATTGTTGATGATCCTTGCTTCCCGTATGAGTTCATCATCCAGTTGTTCATAGGGCTATACTTGGTGTTCCACATCATGTTCGGCCCGGGTTCAGGCACGATGACGCCAGGCGAAACATAGCCACCACCCATCATTCCACCGCCCATCATGCCAGAAGTTGGAGCTTGTTTCCAGATGAGCATCTCGAATGCAGCGATGTCAGTGTTCTTCTCGTAGTATATGATGTAGAAGTTGCTTTGAAATTCCATAATCTCCTCGATGTCCAAGTTAGGGTTCTGAGTTGAGGCAAGGTACTGCTGAGCCATCGCTTTCGCGTCTTGGATCGTCAGACTACTGCTAGGTTGGATGATGTATTGAGATTGCGGGTACCACTGTGACATCATTCCTCGATAGCCCTGGGCAGCACCTCTCCAGTTGGAGTATGGTCGAATTTGGTATGATGTGTATGCCAACACTGCGACTAGGCTTGTGACTCCCAGAACAAAGAGTACGATAGCCAATATCGTCGTCTTATTCAATACAACTCTCCTCCATCCAGTTGATCATAAACACGTCTCCCATCATTTCCCAGAACGCCTATGGCAATCCCAACCTTATTGCGGCTACCAATGTCGCACCGGCAACCATCATCACCATTCCTAGGAGAAGCGTAGTTTTTGCTGCGTTCTCGGCGTGCATTCTCCTGAATCTAATGATTGCTTGTCTGCTAGAGAACACTCCAAGTATTACGGTCAGTGGAATGACAAAGACAAGATTGTATGCTAAGAGATATGGGATTTTGAGCGGTGAACTGGCTATGATGGAAAGGAACGTTACATAAATGCCGCCCGTGCAGGCGCATGGGAAGTTATGTAATCCAATCAAGACGCCGGCTGCAAAGATTGCTGGAACCCCGCCTACCTTGAAGAAACGTACAGCTCTGGAACTGATCGCGTTCGAGACTGATTGCATTTTCAGCGGGATCGAGTCCGGTCGATAGTAGTTGATTATGTTAGCTGCGCCAATCGCTAGCATCCCAAATGCCGCTATCCGCGCGACCAGATGCGGGACCATTGGAAGCGTGACAAAGAGCAATGTGACCCCAAGTCCGACTAAAAGGTATGAAAGAAAGACGCTTCCTATGTAGACAGCCCCATACCCCAAGATCGTCTTGCGATCAGTCTGAGTTGCATACATCAGGCTCAAGAAGAGGCCGAGGAGTCCCAAGGAACAGATGTTCAGCCCATCCACAAGCCCAAGAGAAATCAGTGGTAGCGGGTCCAACGTTATCTACTCTCGCACCACTTTTGCGGTTCCGTTGCTCAGAAGTGTGATCCTGACCGAGTCACCTGCGGTTAGGCATGCTTGTTTTGACATATCATGTGTGTAGTTGAAGTGGAGTTCGGTTCCGTCTGATGCTGATATTATGCCGATACAATTTGTTAACCCAGTATCTGTGGTTTTACAGTTGGTATCTGCTTTGACCGTGCCGGTAGTCTGTCCCTTGAACGAGATATTTTCAATTCTTCCGAAGAAGGCATCTTCGCCTTGGGCAGTGACGCTCGTGTGTGAGCCTGACGGTGAGGCTACCAGGAACGTGACGCCAGCAACAATCAAGACGAATATTATGAAAGCGATTAATCCACTATGCTCTTTCTTACGATCGCGCTTGCGCTCTCTCAAGATCTACAACTCCAAAATAACATGAATCGCTCCAATAGAATTGAAGGGCAGCGTGGGTTTACAGCGCTTCATTTAGCTTCGTCTTCGTGATTGCTAAAAGGAGTCCTCTTAAGAAAGCGGTACACAGTGAAACACAAAGTATTGCGCAAGGTGTAAATCAGAAGTATCCTTGCGCAAAGAGACGGGTTAGATTGAATCGTCTTGTAGTCTAACAATACTTTGCTGGGTTCTTTTCGAATTCCTGCTTGCACGCAGCAGAGCAGAAGTAGTATTTGGTTCCATCGCGTACACTCGTGTACTTCGCCTGACTCTCTACGACGGTCATTTTACATACGGGGTCAACTGCCATATCTCGATCACCAGGAGAACCGGTTACGATACCATGGTATCTAAATGTTGGCGCTCAGCGAGATCTCTCGGAGCGGTTGCTTGGGACTGCCTCTTGTTGCGTCATCTTGGCACAACTTTAACAGCCAATGATCCAAAATGAGAGTTGCTGAACGACATGGCCTCAGCGAAAATAGCTAAGCCCTCTAAGACCGTTCCAAAGTCATTCAGAATAGATGAGCATGCTTTACGTGCTGTAGAAACTGACGCTGCATCTCTGAACGTGAGCGCGAACACGTTAGTGAATCAGATTCTCAAACAATATGCGGAATTCGATCGATTTGCTCGAAAAATCAATACTGTGAAACTCAGCAGTGCGCCGTTTCGTGGTTTGCTCTCGGCGGCCAATGTTGGTGAGTTAATTGAAGTGGCAAAGACCGCGGGGAGCAGTATTCCGCAGGCTTTCGTAACCGCTAAGAGCGGTAAAATGGATCTGGGTTCTCTGATCGACCATGTGCGGTCCTTGGCAACCTATGCTCAGCTCTTTGATTTCAGTGAAACGATCGATAGCCACGGTCATGTAATTACACTCATCCATGACTACGGACTTAACTGGTCAATCTTCCTTGTTCATTACCTTACAGCAATGATGGCTCTCATTGGAATGTCTCCAAAAATCGATATGAGCGATCGTTCTGTTATACTCACAATCTCTACGAATTGAAGTGCAAGACACTGTATTTCTCTGTGCGCCATCCACTTTAATGTAGTCACTGCGCTTCATATTCTTAGAGCAAAATGTCTACGGTGGAATCCGGTATTACGACAATTTCTCTCTCCAACTGTTCGCGTAATTTGGGAGAAATCGAAAGCAGACTAAAAGCACTTGACGGCGTTAGAAATGTGAGCGTCGACTTTGTCGCCAACGCAATAGAAGTCGAGTATGATCCTGCGTTGCTGACAAACGAGAAGATACGTGACTCTCTCAAAAGGCTAAGTCTCAACGTTAAAGACTAATTGTCACCCTGACCGTAATCCACTAATTCAGACTAGTTTGCCAAAACTTACGGTCACACCATCGCTGAGCGATATTCTACCGAAATGACCATGATGTGCTGCGCCGATATTCACTAGTGTAGTATTACCGATCTTATCTACGCCCTGAGCTTCGTGAACGTGGCCCGAGATGACCAGTAATGGCTGTGTTTTTTCAACAAATTTTCTAACCGAGGTACTGCCTATGTGTTCGCCGGAGGAGACGCGGTCGATCTTCGTGTCCTTTGGTGGACAGTGGGCTACGAGAATCATTTTGCTGTCGTGACAGTTCTCTGCTAGGCCATCCAGTAGTCTAGCAGCGTCGTGCTCTGTGAATCCGAACGGTGATTTGAATTGGCCAACAGGAGAACCACCAAGACCAACTAAGCAGAGCACATCTGCATGCTCACACCGTCCGTGCAGAGGATGAACTCTTTCGTCCCCCCTCCATCTTCCCAGGTCTGGGCCGTCCATATTTCCAGGGACGAAGTAGATTGGTCGCCCTGCTTGTGCCAGATCAATCAACAGTTTTTTGGCATGCTCCGCGTCGTAGTTGACAAGATCACCCGCTACAACAACTAGGGCTGGTTGTTCTCTTGAGATCAGCTGTCTGGCCTTGTGCCATGCGTCTTGTCGACCGTGAAAGTCTGTGAACGCAAGGATTTCCAAGTCTTGCATCGTTGCTCCGAGAGGTCGGATGGGTTGTGTATTACTTGACTTTTGCGAAAACTCATCCTACTGATGTTAAGCGTTCTCCGAGCTTGAACTTTTGACTTCACTCTTTTATGTGCGAGGTTGGTGTCGTTAATCTGCGGTGTATCAAGTTGAAGCTCTTCACGGTCGGTCCAGTTGCTTGTTACCCCGAGGTGCTTGAAGCGATGGGGCATCAGATGTATAGTCATCGCAGCAAGGAATACTTCGCTCTGCACTATGAGACTATCCAACTATTGCAGGACTTCCTTTCGACCAAGAAGGAAATCTTCCTCTTCTCCAGTACGGGGACTGGATTCATGGAGGCTTCAGTGAGGAACTGTGTCCGTAAGAAAATGCTCTGCTGCATCAACGGGAGCTTTGGCGAACGATTCGCTGAAGTGGCTGAGTCTAACGGTATACTGATCGAGAAGCTGCAACCCCCTCTCGGTCAACCAATACTCCCCACCGATCTGGAGGAAATGTTAACGAAGCACCCCGATGTTGAGGCTTTGGCCCTGACGCACAATGAAACAAGCATAGGGCTCATCAACCCTCTGAAAGAACTCGTCGCTATTGCAAAGAAGCGAGGCAAGTTGGTATTTGTCGACGCTGTCAGCTCCATGGGGGGTACCGAGATCAACGTAGATGAGTGGGGAATCGATGTCTGCTTCTCGAGTTCGCAGAAATGCTTTGGAGTGCCCCCCGGTTTGGGAATAGGAAGCGTCAGCGAGGAAGCCCTGAATCTCTCCGCAACGGCTTCGAACAAGGGATGGTATTTTGACTTCAAGGTTTGGGAAGAGGACCAGAAGAAGGGCCGAGGTACTCCAGTCACGCCTGCGATCCCACAGATCGCAGGGCTCAACACGGCTCTGAAGATGATTGAAAAGAGGGGAGGCAAGAATTGGTATTTCGGGCTCTACAAAGAGCGGAACCTGAAGATAAGACATGGCTTGGAGAAGATTGGTCTATCAACCTTTCCAAGAAAAGGCTACGAGAGCCCGACTGTGAATTGTATCAATGCTCCTGAAGGAGTTGATGGTAGTGCCATCTACCAGAAAATGCGCGAAAAGGAGTTCGAGCTAGCTGAGGGATACGGATCGGTGAAGAAGAAAACGTTTAGAATTGGAAACATGGGCTACATTGAATCGCGGGACATTGACCTTATGCTGGAAGCCCTCAGCGATGTTATATCCTCCTTTTGAAGGTCTCTAATGCTGCGTTAGAAGAGCCGATGACTTATTCCCTTGACAAAAGAACATAATTCCACCACTTCATCAGACTGTACGATAATAACTTCCAGGATACTCTACAAACGACTCACAAGTTTCGAAATTGAGATCCAGTCTGTGAGAAGGCCTTTTGTGCAAGAGGGCGCTTCTTGGTGGGGGCGTGTGATAAAGCGTGTCTGTTAGACTTGGTAGAATCATGGGCATACCCGTTCGTATACATTACACGTTATGGCTTGTTTTCATTCTCATAGCATGGTCGCTTGCATATGGATATATGCCACGCCAGTATCCCGGCCTGAGCGTTCTTGCCTATTGGGGGATAGGCATTGCCTCATCCTTTGTGCTCTTCGCCTCGGTGCTGGTTCACGAACTCTCCCATTCTTACATAGCGAAGAAGAACGGACTCCCGATCGCTCGAATCACGCTCTTCTTCTTCGGAGGAGTTTCAGAGATGACTGAGGAACCTAAGGATGCGGGTTTGGAGGTTCGAATGGCGGCTGCGGGGCCGCTAATGAGTTTCTTGATTTCTGGAGTGTTGGGTGCCCTATGGTATGTGAGCGAGTTTGCGAAGGCTCCAATTCCGATTGTCGCCACGCTCGGCTATGGGGCGTTGATCAACGCCGCTCTGGGATTGTTCAATCTGGTCCCTGCCTTCCCACTTGACGGCGGAAGGGTCTTTCGTGGCAGTCTCTGGAAACGCTATGGAAATCTTGTCAGAGCCACTAGTACTGCTACCCGAGTCAGTGAAGCGCTTTCACTGCTGATGATGGTTGGCGGGTTTGTTGCCATAATTTTCGGAGACTTCGTTGATGGCATCTGGATAGTAGTGTTGGGCTGGTTTATCAAATCAGGTGCCGAGACAAGCTTGAGGCAGACAGTTGTTGGAGACGCTCTGTCGGGCGTTACAGTCGGTGAAATAATGACGCGGAACGTGTTGTCTGTACCACCGGACATCACTGTTCAGCAATCGATCTCTAGTTATTTTCTCGTTCATCCGCATGGCGGATATCCAGTTCTTAGAAATGGGAAGATACTCGGGTTGATCACGTTGCAGTGCGCAAGATCAGTTCCAACAGAATTACGGGCGACCAAGACAGTTGAGCAAGCTATGATTCCATTCGAGCAAACAATAATGATCAACCCGTCCATGTCGGCTCTCGACGCAATGCAACTAATGGCGAGAAAGAGAGTGGGGAGGCTACTGATCGCGGAGAACGAGCAGCTTCTGGGAATATTGACGAGAAGTGATCTCATGAAAGCAATGCAAATGCGACAAGAGCTCAGTCTTGGATCAATTCGACACCACGAGCCAGTTGCAAGCGCAGCTCAGTCCACAGCACCCGGACTGGTGAGATATTGCGTGCAATGTGGAGGTCAATTTCCAACAGGAACTGTAATCTGCCCACACTGCAACGCCAAGCAACCTCAGTGATGTTTAGGGTTCTATGGGGAGCCCAGAATCAGCATTTCTCATTTGTCCTCTTAAGAGGAAGAGTTATTCTGACCGGTCGTCAATTTCCAGTGAATTGCGTTTGAGGTCGTGAGATTCTTGGTATCAAAGACGGCTGTGGAAACGAAGGGATCCATCGCCAAGAGGAGTTATGCGGAACTTGTTGAGCGCCGACATAAGATGCTCGCACCAAGTTTCGCCCAGGATTGGCCAAATTTGCCCGTGGTCAGAGCTGAAGGCATTTACCTGTACGGTCTTGACGGAAAACGTTACATGGATTTCATGGCCGCGTTCGGCGTCGTGAGCGTAGGTCACAATCATCCGCGAGTCATCGCTGCTGCCCGGGAGCAGATGGAAAGGCAGGTGCATGGAGCGGTGGGTGTTACGCTTCACGAATCAGTGCTTCGGTTGGCTGAGATGCTCCCGGAAATCCTCCCGGGGGCAATGGACATGTTCTTCTTCGGAAATAGTGGATCGGAAGCTGTTGAGGGTTCTATCAAACTGGCCCGGAACGTTACCGGGAGACCAGGAATCATAGCCTTCACGGGGGGATTTCACGGTCGCACATACGGCGCGGCGTCACTCACAGCGTCCAAGTCCATCTATCGTCTAGGTCTCGATCCGTTCCTCCCAAGCGTTTACCATGTCCCATACGCAGATCCATATCACTCAGCACATCCAGATGATCCCGCACAATGTGTCAGCGAGAGCCTGAGAAGCCTGCAAACAGTTCTCGACCGTCTAATCGCTCCCTCAGAGGTTGCCGCAATTGTCGTGGAACCTATCCAGGGCGAAGGTGGATACATCGTTCCGCCCAAGGAGTTCCTCCATCGTCTACGCGAAATTTGCACACGTCACGGCATATTGCTGGTCTTCGACGAAGTGCAGAGTGGTTTTGGGAGAACCGGAGAATGGTTTGCGGCTCAAGTTTTCGGTGTTACACCCGACATAATGGCACTTGCAAAGGGGATAGCATCTGGTTTTCCACTCGGCGTCGTATGCGCCAAGAATGAGCTCATGAGCCGCTGGACACCAGCAGTTCATGGAACCACCTTTGGAGGAAACCCGATCTCGTGCGCGGCAGCGATGGCCACCATAGAAACCATCAGAGACGAGGGGCTACTAAGAAACGCCAAGGAAAATGGTGCCTACCTGCTGCACCGACTCAAAGAGCTGCAAGCAAAGCATGAAGCGGTCGGCAATGTACGAGGTGTAGGGTTCATGATTGGCATGGAACTCATTGTACCCGGAACAGACCGCGAGCCTAACGCAGACGCGGCAAAGAAGGTCTTGAACGAGGCGCTCTCAAGAGGCCTACTCATGTATCCTTGTGGTATGCGAGGCCAAGTGATACGCCTAGCACCACCTTTGACCGTTACTCGCGACCAGATCGATCATGCTGTCAACATACTTGATCAAAGCCTTACGGCAGCATAGGATTCAGGATCAAAACTCACGGGGACGGCTTTGTCTGCAGCGTTCACATAAGTGGGGGTTCAAGGAAGTTAGGTAGCCTTCCTAGGATTGTTCCAGAACCATTGCATCCTAGGAGGTTCAATATTGATTTGCCAAAACAACGCGATCAACTCACCAATATGATAAAGCTGCTCTGTGAAGGATTGGAGCAAGTATTCTTCGACGGAGAGATCGAAAGTCTGGCCTGAGGAGAGCGTGAATTTGACTCTTCTCTCAAGTTCGCTTTCCTCAGCAAGTTTGAGGTAGGATGTGGTCTTCTTCTCGACTTCGTTTAGATGCTCAAGGAGCATCTGCATGCTGGTGTATTCAGCTGATTTTCTTCGGGTGTATTCAGTCGATCTATCGCGGACGACCCAGTTCACTATCCAATCCTCATTGTCAATCATGTGAAGAAGAATGTTCTTCATACTGTAGAAACTTGCTTCCCTGTTCTTCTCCACCTCTTCCCAACGCAAATCAGCGAGCTTGTTCGCGAAGCTATTGCGAACTCTTGAAGCATATTCGTGCAGCTCTTGAATAGTGAACACTATTTGACACCCTCAACCTGAATTGGCGTTCGGACCCTATCTTAAGTTCAACCTTGGTTTCGCATTGAGTGCGAGAGATCAAGCGGGAAATTGAAGATGCGATGCCATGTAAGATTCGAGCGGAGTTTACTACGGGTTTGATTTTCTTCTCTGCAGTATTCCTAATTCAGGACCCATTATCGCTTGATTCCTACATCGCGATGTTCATGTACCATGCATCCGGTGTCGGAGCTCTAATGCAGGACGATTTCGCTCGTCAATAGATTGAGCGGTTGCTTAGGACTCTTTGAGAATCCAATGTCTCTATACTCTGGACCTTGTCAGATATGCTTTGACCACTTCTCCTTGGACGATCAAGGATAGCAAAGCAACACCAAAAGTCATTGCAATTATCATCGCTCGGAACGGAAACTCCTGGGGAAGAGATAGTGCTAAGGCTACGGAGATTACGCCTCTCAGTCCTGCGCCTGCGAGAATCTTTCTCCACGAGTTCGGAATCTTCTCACCCACAAAACCTGTCAAAGTTACAATTGGGTAGACGCTCAACAGTCTCGCAAGAAGTATTACGCCGAACGCGGCGAGAACGAAGGGAGCAAACTCGATCAGCAGTGAGATATCTGCTTTCAAGCCTAGGAGAAGGAAAGCGAGAGAAGTAACCAGGAATGTAATCACCTCCCAGAACTTTGTCATGGTAGCGCGAGTTTCTTTCGACATGGCGGTGCGCATAGTCCGGTTTCCCATGTACAGTCCTGCGATAGCAACCGCTACCAAGCCTGATACACCAAGCCCCGTTGCGAAGGTGTAGGATCCAAACATGACTGCTATTGTGAAGGATGTCTCCGCTAGGGGTTCGGTGATAAGTCGGTATAGGAGTTCAGCTATCCCGGAAACTATGAAACCAACGAGGATGCCTCCGCCGAAGGTGTAAGCGAATAGTGCAACGCTCTGGATGGGGCTAAAACTGAGCGAAAGGGCTATCGGATATAGGATGACAGCGGTTGCATCATTGAAGTATGCCTCTGTTTCGAGCAGCGTGATTAGTCGGCTGGGCGCTTTGCTACGCCTCAAGACGTTAACGACCGAAACGGGGTCTGTCGGCGAGACTATCACGCCAAATGTGAGGGCCACAGCCAAAGGCAGACCCAAAGCCAGATTCAGGACTAATCCACTTAATATTGCAGAGATCATGACGCCGAAGATCGCTAAAGAAAGCACTGTCTTTCGGACAGTTTGAAAGGTCTGAAATCGAGTGCGCATGGCCGCCTCAAAAATGAGCGGCGGAACAACTAGGCCCAGTATGATGCTGCGATCTAGAGGAATTTCACCAAGACCGCCGGCGATCCTCAGGAAGGATATGGCGAGTCCAATGATTATCAAGATCGTTGTGTAGGAAATCTTGAGCTTATCGCTCAGCAGAGCAGCTAGAAATGACAGAACAATGACGAGCAGGCCGACCGTGAAGAACGGCGTAGTGATGAAGTCCGCCATGGACCGATGCCAATTCCGTAATAGGTTATCGCTGCTTATCTAAGCACTTTTCTCAACCTGCGTCACTTGTTTCTTGGTTAGGATGAAGTCTCCGCACTTGGAAATGCTACAATTAGGCGGCAACCAATCGGGAACAGGCGAAGCTGATTCAGCGAACTCCCATATACCAGAACAATCACACCGGTTGGCTGGAGTCTATTAGAAACCCATTGTCCAGCTACGAGGATCATGCTAGGCGTGCAGCAATCGAGAGGACTAAGATGCAACCCATTGTCAGTCTGTTAACTGATTTCGGCTTGATGGATCCCTTCGTTGCTGAAATGAAGGGGGTTATTCTGTCAATCTGCCCAGATGCCAATATCATTGACATCAGTCACTTGGTTGAGAAGTTTGACGTGCGAATGGGTGCTTTCCTACTGGCGGCTGCGACTCCATACCTTCCTCGTGGGACGGTTCATGTCGCCGTCGTCGATCCTGGCGTTGGTAGTGAACGGCGAGCGATCGTAATCGAGACAAGCAAGAGCCTCTTCGTTGGACCCGATAACGGACTGACGATCCCCGCTGCTACAATCGAAGGCATACTTCATGTCTATCATCTAACGAACCGTTCCCTAATGCGTAACGAGATCTCATCTACCTTTCACGGCAGGGATGTTTTTGCGCTGGCAGCAGCGCATTTGGCGTGTGGAAGGGGTCCAAGGGAATGTGGGTCTGAAATCACTGATTACCTCAAGCCACAATTCGCTCAAACAACTCTCAAGGGCAGAACTGCGATCTGTGAAGTCTTTCACGTTGACAGTTTTGGGAATGTGATAACCAACCTTCCGCAGGCCGAACTATCAAGGTTAAGCTTGAAACTTGGAGCGAAAATCCCGTTAGCAGTTGGGGGGAGACGAGTCACCGCTCGTCTCGTCCGAACCTATTCTGATCTGGGTCGTGGTGAGATGGGAATTCTGACCGGCAGCCACGGTTTTCTCGAATTGGCCTGCCGAGAGGGAAGCGCCGCTAAGCGGATTCGAGTTAGAAGAGGGAGTGTTGTTCGGGTCTATGGTGACTAGGCTTGTCGCTCACGGCGAGTTCTCTTAAGCGTTCGTCTCCGAAGATGCTCTTGATGTAAGTTGCTATTGATGCTGGAACTAGGCTTTCCCAGTTTGAACCTTTGACAACTCGTTCACGTATCTCAGTAGCCGAGTAGCTTTCGCGGTCTAAGAATGGAATAGGTTCAACGCGAAATCCAGCTTCCTTAAACAATCGTGAGGTTATAGGTTCATTTGAGAATACAATCTCGAATCTTGGGGTCTGCGAGACTAGGTGTGGCACCCATAGGTCATGGATCTTGAGGTCACGGATTGGTATGAGGTAGTATTTCGATGCATCGACCTTGGCCTCATCCATCGCAAGTCGAATCATTGTTATCCGTTCGCCAGCAGTGAAAGGGTTGTGCAATGTGTGGCTGAATTGTGCACTCCCGATAGCGATTATGACTTCCGCCACTTTGTCTAGAATGTAACGGACACAATGCAAATGTCCCGTGTGAAACGGTTGATATCTGCCTATCATCAGTCCACGGTGTTTAACGCGATCCAAGTTAGGTTACCATTCTCTTAGTGCTACGCCATGATCCCCAGGGCTAGATACACGGCCGCCTGAACACAACTAAGCATCAAGCCTCATAAGATCTTAGTTCAGGAGCCACAAACACTCCCAAACTTGCCACTCTACCTCTCGAAAAGACTACGCTTGATGCCGAGATTAGTTTCATATGCCTCTCTCGCTGATTAAACTGACCCATCACTAATCTCATCTTGGCGGGCTTGAAGGTTCTGCAGAAACTAGACTGGATTCAACGAAGAACGGGGCTTGACCCGGAGAAGAATCTCGAAACCCTCAGTTTCATCACAACGTCTTCCTCAACGATCTGCATGCAATGCCGTGGAAGCCGCATGCTATGCGGCAAATCATACTGCCCGATCTTGTCAAAAGCCGAAACTCTGGTAAGATACCTGCCCGCGCTGAATTCAGAGCACATTGACGGCTCAAGTCCTCCAGGTGCTTTCGTCGGCCATGTAGGTTATCCCAGAGTTTACGTGGGGCCGCTCATTCCGCCCACAAAAGGCGATACTCAGGTTCTTGATACTCCTGAGCTTTGGTTGGGTAAGGATATTCAGACCATCATTGATTATCGATTTAGCTTGATTCGTGGCAAATCGCTCACAGATGTCCATGTAGCCGCGGATCCCAGTAAGTATCTCCTAGACTTGCACGATCTTGCTCTCTCATCATCATCCGTCGAGGTCGATGCAAAGTTCAAGAAGAAACCGCGCATGGCTGTAACGCTCAGCGAAGAGACACAGCCCTTCGGTCCATCCGCTATGATTCAGCATCTCAAGATAACTCCGAGCAGTGGTGAACGGAGACTCGAAGCCGTTTACTATGACGGCGACCAATTAGCGGCTGATGGAATTGTCGAGCTATATGAGAAGGGCGTTCAGGTTTCTAGGATCCAGCGAACCCTCAGCCTAGGAATGCTTGGAATTCAAGAACAAAGAAAGATTGTTCCAACGCGATGGAGTATCACAGCCGTCGACGACACTCTCTCCAAAAATCTTCTCGAATCAGTGAAGCGGAATCCGCCACTGGAAAAATACCATGTCTACCACTATCATTATCTGGACAACGTCTACGCGGCTATTCTTCTGCCAAGAAACTGGGAGTTTGAATGGATCGAGGCATGGTTCCCTGGCACAGCATGGAACGAGGCCGGCATTGTTCCTGCGCTGATGGGCGATTACGAACCCTATGAAGGGAGAACCCGGTACGCTTCGGTTGGTGGATGCTACTACTCGACGAGGTTCGCAGTGGCAGAGGCGCTTGAAAGGATGCAGAAACAGGCAGCGGCAGTTGTTCTTCGCGAGATACGGCCTGGATACATATTACCGGTAGGCGTATGGAATGTCCGGGAGAGTGTACGTGCTGCCCTCAGAAGCACTCCAGCAATTTTCGATTCATTTCAGCAGGCGTTTCAGTTTGCTTGTAGGGATCTCACAATTCCGCAGGGGACCTGGATCAACAGCAGCGTGCTAATTCGGAATCAACTCTTTCAGCGTCGCTTAACCCAGTACTTTGCGAACTGAGCATTGGGAACCGATTTCCTGAATACACTCTTTTGGCACATTGAGCGCCAATAATCAGGATCAATCGCACGGAGTTGTTTTTCTTTGATTAGAATTGCTGGCGACCTTCTGGAGGGAGGAGGGCAGATTGTTCGAACGAGTGTGGCTCTTGCAGCGCTCACGGGAAAGGAAGTGTGTGTTGACAAGATTAGGGATAAGCGACCGAACCCGGGTCTACAGGCGCAGCACGTAACCGCCGTGAGAGCTCTAGCAGCTATGTGCAATGCCGAAACCGAAGGGGTCGAGCAAGGTTCACGTGAAATTCAATTCAAACCCCGAGGTCATATTGGGGGAAGGTTCAACTTTGATGTTGGAACGGCGGGGAGCATTCCGCTCATACTTCAAGCTCTCATGCCTTGTGCAGTCTTCGCACCCAGCCGCATCGAACTAGAGTTGACGGGTGGGACTGACGTGCGGTGGAGCCCAACCATCGATTACGTTCGATTGGTAGTCTTGCCTGTCCTTCGACTCATGGGATACAGAGCGTCTGTGCAAGTGCTGCGCAGAGGACATTACCCGAAAGGGGGCGGCCATGTAAGAATGACGATCGAACCTGCGCCGTCGCTTACCGCATTGAAATTAGTTGATCGGGAACAAGCGTCTATTGTTGAAGGCATCAGCCATTGCGTTAAACTTCCGAGCCATGTCGCTCAGCGACAGGCAACCTCAGCTAAGGAAAAACTAGCATCGGCCGGACATCAAGATGCAAGAATAGCGGTCGAAACCTATCCTCCTAATCAAGATCCGCACATAGCACCTGGCAGCGGCATTACACTGATCATGAAATCCTCAAACGGTTCGATCATAGGCGGAGACAGTATCGGAGAGAGAGGAAAACCGGCTGAAAGGGTCGGCGAAGAGGCAGCCGTCAGACTCTTAGCTGAGATTGAATCGAAGGCTCCCATAGATCGTCATCTCGGTGACATACTTATTCCCTATCTGGCCGTAGCCGAAGGGAAATCCGAAATCTTAGTCTCTCAAATAACCATGCACACTGTGACCAACATCAAGGTCGCAGAAATGGTCGCTGGAGTCCAGTTTGATGTGCAAGGCGAACTTCAGAAACCTGGAACGATAAGCGTCCAAGGAATCTCGTTGCGATCCTGATTGAATTGTTCAAGGCTCAATTGAATTAGAAGCCTTGAGGGGGGAGTCTAGAACGGGAGCGACCCAAGCTAGCAGGATTCCTAAGGGCAATTGCTGTGATTTAGCTTGGTCGCGCGTTCGCATATTTGTACGGCTCCATTGATAAATTGAAGTGTTTTAATGAGGCCCACTCGCACTAAATTGAATACACTTAAGAAAAGGAAAATAAGTTCAGTCCAACTCATTGTTTGAGGTTGAATGCCGATGGTTTCTGTTAGTGTCTCGGAACTTGTCAAAGCGCCGCAAGACAAGGTATACTCATTCGTCAGCGACTTTGAGAAAGCGCCACACTACTCACATTACTGGAAATCTGTAAGAGTGCGTAGCCGTGAAGGTAACGTTATCACTTGTGACACTGAAGCGCATGTTATCGGAAAGACGATCAAATCCGTGACTAGAATCGTGACTCACCCCAACGAAAGGATAGATGCAGAAACCATTGACGGCGACGGCAAGGGCACAAAGATCGCTTCAAGCTTTCAAACCGTGCCAGATGGCACCCGAATATTGATCGAAGGAGAAATCGCGTTACCCCCACTCCTCGGCAAACTAGTGCGCGGAAGAATTGAATCCGCACTGCTTGAGGACTTGAAGATAATCAAGTGGGGCATCGAGAAACCAGATCACGAACCGCCTTAACTGGACAATATCCGGTAAAGACCGCCAAACCTGCGTGTTATTGACGGAAACTAATGTTAGCCAGCGTCGATCTCGCGTACCAAATTACTATTACGTTTTCGCTCGAATTTAGAAGCGCTTTTCCTTAGACGATGCGGTTCACCCCACTCTTTCTCCTGGAGATTCGAACTCAACTGTCATATCCCTGAGAATGCATCATCAATTGTTCTGTTTCACTGGAGACCGACAGATTTCTCGCTGAGAATGTTGGAGGTTTGCCGTAAATGGTTCTCCGCTTATTTTCTTTAACGGCCGTGAGGAATTGATGCGGTTTCTGTCTAATTGCAGGAAGAATGAGAGTAAAGAGAAGACTGTATTCATAGATACGCGAATGGAACAGCGGCAACAGTCTCAAGGTCTCAATGGTGCGTCATTATTGCTGCAGCAAGCGTGCAGGGAGTTCGGGAGACAGGATCTAGAGGAGCCGTTAAGCTGGATCATCAACATGGAACCAAGAGGAAGAGATATTCCAAGTCTCCTTAGTGCCAACGATAGAGTTCACTACTCTATTGCCGCCAACGTTATGATGTACGAAGGTAGAGTCAGCGAGGCGAGAGGGTATTTCAAGAAATCACTTGAACGATCTGATCAGAACTCTCATTGGCGAAAAGAACTTGACATCGTAATAGCGAACCTTGACGATACAATCAAGATAGCTCGAAGATATTGGGAACTTAACGGCAAAGGCAAGATACCAGAGTCTAAAGAACTTCAATCGGCACCAAACCGAGAAGTTTCAGGGGACACGTCAAAGCCCTTGGTATCCGTGGCCCAGTAGAAGGGTGAGATAAGACGGACGTGTACCCTGACGTGTGCTTTTCTTATCGTTTCCTCAAGCCGACATTTGCAAGGATATCTTGGTGGCCTCGAGCGAATTCAGAGTCTGGCAACGAGGACACATCCACGAACTTGAGCTCGGTCCACGCGGGGTGAGGTTGGACGCCCAGCACTTTCCCAGAGAATACAAACTCAAAGTCCCAATGATTCTTCAGACCTACTCTTTCGATATCGTAAACCTCCGTAAGCACTTTGGGACCAGTCAACTGGACATCCTCAACCCCCAACTGTTCCTTGAGCACAGTCTTTGCGGCTTGTTCCGGGGACTCTAAGAGAATGAAATGTCTAGACGGTATCATCCATCCCTTGCAGAAGCGTTCCAGTCGTCTTTCATCCAGAGCGCCGATATGAGACCATTTATCATACGTTGGGTTGACTTTGCCCAACAGCACGTTGCCATCGCTTCCCTTGGAGAGCAAAAGAAAGACGGAGAGACACATACCACCCGGTGGGATAGTATCCATGCAGTAGTAAGGTAATCCCTTTCCGAAATCAGCGAATTTTCTATCCGTTTGCATAATGACCCTCCCTCTAGTCACATAGTCCTGTTGGGCTACTTCTTTAGTGCTTTGTGTTTCCAGAGTTGCACAAGTTCCACGCCGCAGGGTTAAGTTGCGCGGTGTGATTGTGTTGAATCCTGAGAGAGTTGCTGCAGGAACACTAAGTCCTTTGTCGCTTCAAAAGCGGTGATCCCTTCCTATTTCGCGTAGAGCGAGATACGACCACTTTTCTCAGTCTTTGAATCGCTAAGGCTGGGTCGACGCCTTTCGGGCATACGAAGGTGCAAGCTGCAGGGAAGTGGCATCGCCATATGCCATGTGAATGGTCGATCGCCTTCACTCTCTCCGTGACTCCTTCGTCGCGTGAGTCTGCGATGTATCTGTATGCTTGGGCCAGCGCTTGTGGGCCTGTGTACAGGTGGTCCGTCATCATTGTGGGGCATGCGGCGTTGCAGAGGCCGCATTTTATGCAGTTAGAGAATTGAAGGAAATCGTCGAGTTGATCAGGAGACTGGACATACTCAGAATCGGACGTTTCCTGTTCCTGCAGATTTCGCCTAATGAGAAAAGGTTTGACCGAGTCATGCTTCGCAAAGAAGTCTGTGAAATCGGTTACCAAATCCCGAATGAGAGGGTTGTTATCCAATGGTTCTACTCTTATTGTCTTGCCAGCATAATCCGAGACCTGAGTGGAACACGCGAGCTTAGGAACGCCGTTGATTTTCATTCCACATGAACCACACGCTGCCATGCGGCAAGAGAATCGGATCGCTAGAGAGTGGTCAAGTGTCTCTTTTGCGCGTAGTAGAGCGCTGAGGACGGTCATACCCGGTTCCGACGGAACCTCGAAGGTTTCATAGTGCGGTTGAATACGCTCTGCTGGATTTGCCCGAAAGACTTTAAGCATTATCGTCTTCCCGGTAGACTTTGGCTGCTCAAGCACAGTTTGCACCGATTCCTCGTCGCCGACTAGTTCGTATATTCTGAGCGTGCCATTGAGACTGTACATATACGTTTTCCGTACCTCACACGCGCACATGCAGTTGTACTAATCGGCAGATAATGGCATGCATACTTGTAAGGGGGGAGGCGAATTGTTCAAGTCGTTACCTGACAGGTCTTGACGTGTTCAGAGAGACAGTCTTCGCACATAGTATTGCCACAGTTGCCACAGGTTTGCAGAGAACCTTCGAGAGGCCGTCCACAAAACCCACAATATACGCCAGCTAACAATGTCGGCCCAGCTTATTTCGTGAATCTCATTCTAGTTCGTTTCCGACGCTCGAGCGATTTGAAGTAGGTCACACTTGCGTTGCTGAATAGTTCTCGCGTAACCTAGTCGAATGTCGCACGTGTTCCTTACACATTTCTTCTTATTCAAAGTCACTCCCTCGCAAGACATAATTACTCAACTCCGAATCGGTTTGGCAATCGAGTCAGATGAGCGTGGGCCTGCAAATATGCTTTAATCTCCACACTTGGCACGAATGCTGTGGAGGAATTGTGGAGTTGAGCTAATTACTCACAATTCATGGAGTAAGGGGGATGCAACAGAGAAAATGACATTGGTGAACGTCGCTCATTTGTACGTTACCTACGAAACCAATCCGTCAATACGAGCAGTCACTGATGTAAGCCTCGAAGTTAACGAGACCACTTGCCTATGCATAGTTGGAGAGTCAGGCTGTGGAAAGTCCACCCTCGCCCGCGCTATCGGTAGAATTCTACCACCCCTAGGCCGCGTGAAGAAAGGCGAGGTATACATTGACGGTGAAGAAATCACAAAAATGGATGAGAATAAACTCAACAGGGAGGTTCGTTGGAAGAAATACGCTATTATATTTCAGAATGCAGCAACCTCCCTCAATCCATTCTTGCGAGTACAGGACCAGATTACCGAAGTCCTAACGAGACATCTGGGCATTTCAAAGGAACAGGCCCTTCAAAGATCCGAGGAGGTACTGACGAGCGTTAAGTTTCCGGTAAGCAGGATGCGGTCCTATCCCCACGAATTGAGCGGTGGTATGAAGCAGCGAGTAGCCATAGCGATCGCTCTTGCATGTAACCCCAAGTTAGTAATAGGAGACGAGATCGCCACAGGGTTGGATGTGACAACCGCGGCTCAGATCGGAGTTCTCCTCAAGGAACTTGTGCACAATGGCTTGACTCTTGTCTTGAATACGCATGATATAGGATTCGCAACGGACATAGCCGACAACATCGCAGTTATGTACGCTGGAAGAATCGTTGAAGTCGCTCCCACGGACGACTGGGTTAAGAACCCAATTCATCCTTATTCAATAGCCCTCTTGGCATCGATACCAAGATCAACCGACCCGAATTTCAAGCCGAAATCCATACCAGGCGATCCGCCCAAATTATCCGTTGATATTCCTGGCTGCCCCTATGCTCCACGGTGCAAGTATGCGCAGACCATCTGCTACGAAAAGGAGCCTCCTATAATCTCGGTTGGTTCTGGGAAAGCAGCTTGCCATTTTGCCGGAAAGCTGGAGGAGTCGAAATGAGCACGGTAGAAGCGCGCGATGTGAAAAAATGGTTTCCACTAGAATCTCTCCGCATCTTCGCGAGAGGAGAAGGCCGATACGTCAAAGCAGTGGACGGGGTCACAATTTCAATCAAGAAGGGTGAGATTCACGGCCTCGTCGGGGAGAGCGGTTCAGGAAAGACTACAACTGGAAAAATGATCTGCAAACTCTTGGAGCCTAGCGACGGGACGGTTCTCATTGATGACAGAGACCTCTCCAAGCTTTCTCGTGATAGAATCAAAGAGATGCGGAGAGAAATTCAATACGTCTTTCAAGACCCATACAGTTCCATCGATGATCGATTGAACGTTAGAAGAATCATGAGAGATCCCCTGCAAATCCTCGGGATCGACGCAACAGAAGAAGACATGGCGAGGTCGTTGGAGAGATGCGGATTATCTCCTGGAAAGGAGTTTCTTGAAAGGCACCCGAGGCAGATGAGTGGAGGACAGCGTCAAAGGCTCTGCCTCGCACGAATTCTGCTCCTACAGCCAAAGGTCATAGTGGCTGACGAAGTCGTCTCGATGCTAGACGTATCCACACGTGTGGGAGTACTTGATCTGATAAATGAGCTGCGAAGGGAGGAGGGACTCACTTGTATTTTCATCACGCACGACATCATCTCAGCGCAATATCTTTGCGACAGGATTAGTGTGATGTACCTCGGGAAGATCGTTGAATCTGGTCCTTCAAACGAGGTTGTATCCAGACCTAAACATCCGTACACCCGGGTTCTGATGGCCTCAGTTCCAAGGCTTGAGTCAAAGGGTACACCACCCAACATAGTGGGTGAACCACCAGATGCTGCCAACATCCCACCCGGATGTGCCTTTAATCCACGCTGCCCCTACGCCACCGACATCTGCCACACAGAGATCCCTAAGCTCATCGAGATCGATCCCGGCCACTTAGCCGCATGCCATCACGTACGCGACATTGAGGAGCAGCGACGTTAATTGTATCGAGAGAACAATATTATTCCATTCTCGCCAAGACGAAGATCAAACGAGGTTAGTGTCTGATGGCTCTTCGGCACTATGTTATGGTGAGAATCAGCTACGGCATCGTCATGATGCTTATTCTACTCAACCTCGTATTCTTCGTCATCAGAATTCTACCGGGGAATGCTGCGGAGGTTCTTGCTCCGCCAGGAGCTACACCTGCCCAGATCGCGCAGATCTCACATCAACTTGGCTTGGATAGGCCGCTCTGGGATCAGTATACAACGTACTTTGAACAGCTCTTCACTGGCAACTTGGGTTTATCATTCATCACTGGTCTCCCAGTCTCATTTCTGCTGTCGCAAGCTTTACCGATCACACTCCAACTCGCTATCGGTAGCATGATCGTAGCCGCGATAATCGGAGTAGGCGGAGGCGTGCTATCCGCTTACAAAGGTGGGGCCGTCGACAATGCTATCCGCGTGTGGAATCTGCTCTGGTACGCGACACCAATCTTCTGGTTGGGTCCAATGCTCCAACTCCTGTTCGGCATCTACATACCACTCCTACCGGTCGCGGGCGCTGTTAGCGCCAAATACTACCTGCCCCAAATTACAGGAATGCCAGCGGTCGATAGTATACTTGCGGGTAATATTCCCGCCTTCGGCGACGCCATTGTGCACATGATCCTCCCAACGATAACCCTTGGTCTCCTACTCTCGGGAAGCATTTCACGCGTCTCGCGCAGTGAAATGTACGATGCGCTACGTAAGGATCACATGGCTTTGGCCAAAGCGAAAGGCCTCTCGCTCTTCGACTATCTAGTCAGGCACGGGTTGCGAAGCGTCTCATTGCCAATTGTGACAATAATCGGACTCGAGTTTGCCTCGATTCTGGGGGGAGCGGTAGTTACAGAGGCAGTCTTCAACTTGCCAGGGATGGGAACGCTTCTGGTGAATGCGCTGAATGCCCGAGATTATCCAACAATGCAGGGTGCCCTAGCATTAAGTGTCCTTTGGGTGGGCTTAATGACGATTCTGATCGATCTTGTCTACGTTCTGCTGGATCCAAGGTTGAGATGACATGTCTCAGCTAAATCTTCGTGGTTTCATCACTACGCTGCTAACACATGAAGTAATTATAGGAATTCTGCTGGTTGCCGTCCCCTTAGCATTCGCCCTGATCCCGTCACTGCTAACTTTGGGTTCGGATCCATACACATTCTCTGCTCAAGTCCTGCAGCCGCCCAACAGCTTGCATCCGATGGGAACGGACAGTCTGGGAAGGGACATGTATGCGCGCATAGTCTACGGAGCCCGGGTCTCCCTATCAATCGCATTCGCATCGACGGCGCTCTCGGCGCTGATAGGGATGCTGATAGGATCCCTAACGGGATACGTTGGGGGAAAGATCGATAAGGTTCTCAGCACCGTGATGGACGCACTGTACTCTTTCCCGGGTTTTCTGTCGGCATTGGTTATCGTTGTAATGTTGGGCGGGACGCCGACCAACCTAATCCTGGCTGTGAGTGTGCCTTGGATCGCTGTCTTCTTCAGAACAGCCCGAAGCGTAGCCAAGGGGATATCCACCGAAGCCTTCATTGAAGTCGAGAAGGGATTCGGCGCAAGCAACGCACACGTGATCTTCACTCACATCATGCCACGAACGTTAGCAGACATCATAGTCTTAGCGACTCTATCTTCAAGTAGAGCCATACTGCTGGTTGCAGGCTTGGGATTCCTAGGGTTCGGCATACCTCCACCAACACCAGAATGGGGAACACTCATCAACCTCGCTAGACCCGACATCCTGACAGCAAACTGGTGGACAACTTTCTTCCCCGGCTTTATGATAACCTACACTGCCCTTGCCCTGAACATATTCGGCGAAGGACTTAACGCGGCTTTAGCAAAAAGATACGTATGAGTCTCGCCAGACCATCAGCGGCCACATCATAGAACGACTTTGTAGACCCCATTTTCAGAAGTTATTCTGGTCTTCCATTCTGCTGATATTTCTCGGAGGCGATGGATGATTTCCTCAGCTTGTGTTTCATTCGCGAGTTCTGGATATCCTATGTGAGCGCGCTTTTTCTCGCTGAGACCTAAGACTATTGGGTATAGTTTCAAATCAGTTAATCTATCATCTGCTAGTTCGAATACAGGAACAACGCTCGTAAACCGCCATTCACCGTACGGAGGTGGGGGAGGATGACGAGCTTCATGCAAATCCGATGGTCTTGCTTTCTCTCCTAGTCCGAAGAACTCATACTGGTCATGTGTGATTTTCTTCAAGGTGTAGTTTTGTGCTATGAAATTGCCTAAACTGTAGAATATTGGTTTCCCACTGTAAATCTCGATTCCTCTCAATATGTGAGGGCCATGCCCGATGAAGGCATCCGCGCCTGCATCGATGCAGGCTCTAGCGTACTTGCAAATGAAGTCGGGTGGATACTCCTTGCCCTTAGAATCGCTGGTCTCTGAGTGGAACGAGACAAGAACCCAGTCCGCAGCCCGTTTTGCATCTTTGATCGAGAGTATTTCCTCCTCATAATCTTGTTCCGATATTTCTCTGTAGATTCCCGGTTTGTCTCCAAGCCTGAATTTCCGGCCAAGGAAGGTCGCATCGTCTCCTTTCCTTTCGCTTCTTTCCACTCCCCCAGGAGGATTCAGGCCTACTTCCGAAATTACCTTGGTCAATGCGTCCAGTGATTCCTCGCTGACAACGTATTGCGTATCTACTCGCAGGAGATTGATCCCAGGCCTAGCGGGAACTCCGGCTCTCATATTGCTGGCTCTTTCCCATCGCTCCTGCCAAGGGTCCCAGCAAGACGCCGTCAGGGCAACACGCCCCTTCTTCGTCTCTAGGTACTTGGGCTCTCTAGCTTCACCTAGGTCACGCCCCGCTCCTGCATATACGATTCCCGCTTGACCCAGAGCCTTCATAGTGGAAAAGATGCCATGTGCCCCGTAGTCGCAAACATGATTGTTGCACAATGAAGTAATTCCGAACCCGAACCACGCAAGTTCCCCTGCCAAATGAGGTTCTGCGCACATGTTCCCGCCAATTCCAATCCCCCTTGGCATCGGATAGCTCTCACAATTGTGAAAAAGCATCTCACAGTTGGTGAAGCCAACGTCAGCTGTCCTTATGATTTCAGCTACCTGCTTGCTCTTCTCGTGGACAGATATTCTACGTGAAATCATCGAGTCTCCGGTGGCGGCGACGATGATTCTTCTTTGTTGACTAGACAAAATACTGGCTCCATTTCAGGTATCAACACTTCAAAGTAAGAGTTTTGCGTCAATTTTCTCTCCGGATAGGAGGAAATGAGGAATCTGTTTCTCGATTGTTCAAACCTGTATGGTCAAGCCGATAAGCGTCCTCGGACTTCTAGTTGTTCAACTAGTGATAATTGGCACTGCTCTAGGTTGCGTTATATAGTTCAAGGCGCGCCAAGGATTAGCATGACAAAAGTTGTTGTCTGTCCAGAACCGTTAGCTGCCGAGGCCGGTTTTGAAATTCTGAGGAAAGGCGGAAACGCTGTTGACGCCGTTGTGGCAGGTGCTCTCGCTCAAGGAGTCACGAACCCATTGCTCTGCAGCGCCGGCGGATGCGGTCAAATGAACATCTACATAGTCAAGAACGGGAAACCGATATACGCCATGTCTGATTCGGGTGTTGGCTCCAAAGGTAATCCAGCTGTCTATGAATACGAAGGAAAATGGGATCCCTCAACGCCGTTCGTTGGCCCAGCGACAAGAAACCAAGAAGACGAAATTGGATACAAAGCCTTCATCACACCTGACCTAATCCAAGTTCTGTATGACGCACACAAGAAGTTCGGTCGAGTAGCATGGAAGGAATGCCTTCAACCATCCATACGGTTGGCGAAGGAAGGCTTTCGTGTTGCTCCATATCTAACAGAGATGCGTCTCAACGAAAGGAGCATGGCTACATTCTACGCTACACCCGAGATGGCTAAGATATACTTGAAGGACGGTAGGCCATACCGCGACGGGGAGACTCTGATCCAGAAGGATTATGGGCACACACTTGAGTTGGTTGCGGAGCATGGCGCTGATATCTTCTACAGAGGTGAACTCGCAGAAAAGATGGCCGACGATTTTGAGGAACACGGTGCTCTCGTCACTCTGAAGGATTTGAATGACGTGAAGACTGTTTGGTATGAGCCGTTGTCAAGTAAATATCGTGGCTATGATTTCTTCGTGAATGTACCGCCCAGCGGAGGGCCCTTCAAGCTTGAGATCCTCAATATTCTAGAAGGCTTCGATCTGAGGAAACTAGGATGGAACACTGCTGAATATCTAGACATAGTCGCGAGGGCGATGAACGTCGCGTTCGCAGACAGATTCCTATATAGCGTGGATCCACTAGTCGATCCGGAATCCACGCAAAATGCTCGGATGTTGATTTCGAAGAACTATGCTGCTAAGATCATTGAAATGATCAAGAGCGGTAAGGATAGGGATTATCCGGCGCCGAACATGGCTGCATACGATGAAGGAACAACCCACATAGTCACCCTCGACGATGAAGGTAACTGCGTTTCAATGAAGCACAGCAGCGGAAGCAGCAGTGGAGTCGTAACGCCGAGGATTGGCATCCCTTACAACAACCACATGACCGGTTTGACAATGTTCGTAGGACACAAACGAACTAAGAAGTTTGGATTCAAACCCAAGATGAAGCCTTGCGGAGGAATGTCACCCACGCTAGGTTTCAAGGATGGAAAGCTCTTCAGTGCAAGCGGCTCGCCAGCCGGACATAATGGTTACATGTGTGAGATTCAGGCCTTAATCAACGTAATCGATTTCGATTTCAGAACTCAGGCAGCCATCTCCTCACCGAGAATCTATAGCGGCACAAGAAAGAACGAGATTGTGGTTGAGCCTAGCTTCCCATACCCATACCCATTCAAGAACCTTCAAGCTATGGGACACCTGATGCGCGTCACACCATACTCAGGTCGCGTATCCGCGATAACCATAGACCCAACTACAGGCTATGTGGATGCTGGGACCGATCCCAGAGGCGGAGGAGGACTGGCCCGCGATGGCTGAGTCTAAATCAAGCAAAATCAACCTTGTACCATGAGCGGAATAGATATGGTTAGAGTGAAAAAGGGGCTTGTCTGGATAGGCACTCATGCGCCCGGTTCTGAGGCGTACGAGGAGTTTGACAGAACGAAAATCGAGACTGCACTAGTAAGGGCAGGAGCTAGAGGAGCATACGTTCAAGAAATATCGGCCAAGGTTCAGCCCTTTGAGGGAATGACTACCGAGGGTATCGACAGGATTGTTGTCAGTGAGCTTGAGAAGAGAGATCCAGCAACAGCGAAGTGTTGGAAGGCCAAGCGAGATTATGACAGAAGCCGATTCGTAAAGTAGAGGGAACCCAAGATGAAGTTAGTAACATTCGAGTTGAACGGGAATGAGAGAGTAGGGCTATTTGACGGTGATCACGTAATCGATCTGAGAGAAGCCCATACGATCTGTCTCATATCGCAAGGTCTGTCAGTTGGAGATGCGCTTCAGAGGGCCAGCCAAGAAATTCCGGCTTGTATGACAAGCTTCATAGAATGCGGTCAAAAGGCGCTGGCTATCGCTAGAGATAGCTTGCACCTCATGACGAAGAACGATGGGTTCGGGAATGCAGTTCACTCATTGAGGGATGTGAAGCTCAAGGCTCCAATCCCCAAACCTCCGATGATTCTGAACATGGGCAATGCTTACCGTCCGTTGAAGATTAGTGGATTCACATTCAAGCCCGTGACTGGAGTAATCGGACCGGACGATCCTATCATAATTCCCAAAGAAATCAGTGATCACGGTGCCGTATTCGAGCCAGAAATAGGCGTGATAATCGGGAAGAAGGGGAGGAGAATTCAAAACAACAATACTGCTTACGATTATGTGTATGGTTACACAATTTACAATGATGTCACGGACTATGGCAGGCAGATGAAGAATGTTTTCGACATGAAGATCTTCGACACTTTCTGCCCAATGGGACCATGCATCGTCACGAAGGACGAAATAGAAAACCCACACGACCTAATCAAAAGAGTGTGGGTAAACGGCCAATTTGCCGGTGAGAGAAGCACACAGGAAATGCTTCGCCTAGTTCCTGAATTCGTTTCAGTTCCATCACAAACCCTTACGCTTCTACCCGGGACGGTGATAAGCACTGGCGCACCATTCTCGGGCCGCATAAAACCAGGTGACACGGTGGAAATTGAGATAACAAAGATCGGTAAACTAAGAAATTCTGTGATCACAGAGAAATAGGTCTCTAAAGGACATGTCTCTTCTCCCCATGGTCCTTGGTGCACACGCAAGTCGATGAGACCCGGAAAAGAAGAGGGAGTCTGCAATAATGGACTACAATTTACTGAGTCTTTCGTAGTATTCATTATGCTCTGCGATTAACTTGGCGCGTGCGTTCCAATCGGCTTTACTTGAAGCCTTGCTCATTCTTTCTTCGTAATCGATTGTCCACGGAATGTGCGGCAACGATTTCTCTGCCTCTTCTCGCGGCACAATTATGATACCGTCATCGTCTCCCATCACTATGTCCCTAGGATCACATCGGATTCCTCCGAAGACTACTGGGACATCCGCGGCAGCGGAGTTGGGGACGTTTGCACCCCACACGGGGCCAGACGTGCGACTTCTCGTGAAAAGCGGAAAGTCCGCTTCAATGTGTTCCTTGATGTCTCTGGTTAGGCCATCCACGACTCGTGCGATCGCGCCTGTCGCTCTCGCCTGCATATTCATGTTCTCTCCCCAGAAAAGTTGGTATCTCATTGACGGATATGTCGCGAGAACAACAACGCCGTATTCCTTGGGCATTTCAACAATCTTTCTCTCTTCTGATTTGTCCCCCTTCCTGAAAGGGCGATACTGTAACGTGTAAGCTTGCCCACAGAATTTCCAACCGGGTCTGACTGATCTTATCTCTGGATCACAGACTATCGCAGGGTTGCCCATGCCACGCAGAACATCGCCGACGGTGGCCGTAGATGTACTCAGAAAGACGTTTCTGATCTCTTCGATCGTTGGTTTCGACATAACTATCGCGTTGTCATCTGCCTTTTCCCTACTGCTAAAAGCATGTCGGTAAATGTTCTGTTTGGCGGAAGATGAAATTAGAGGAATGAACGCGGAGTGAACTTGATCAGGGATAGCCCATTCTTTAGCTCCGATCAGAATTATTAGTTCCGTTATGTAGAAGATGTATAGCAGATCAACTAGCGTCTGATCTTACTTTTCAGAAGAACATAATCGGGTGAGGGGTGTCATGAAATCAGCTAGCGAGATAGGCTAATCCGCCCCCGCCTCTTGGGTCAGCCCCTCCCTCGATCTTTTCTGTTTCTGGGTTCTTCAGGATCGCGGACAATCTTCCACCGTAGTCGCTGTAGACTATGCGATGCCCCATGGCTCTCAGATTGTCGAGGGGGTAGGGAGATGGGAAGCTGGGTTCCACGTAGATTGTTCTGGCGTAAATGTCACTATGGATTCTTGGTACTGAGACTGCCTGTTGCATTGTCATCCCGAAAGCGTAGACGTTCAGGATTGCTTGCACCTCTGCGGTTGAACCCCAAGGACCAGCTGGTGAGCCAATGGACATGCATAGTTTATTCTTCTTGAAAATCATCACGGGAGATGGCGAGACAACGGGAACTCTTCCGGGGCGCATGGATAATCTCTGGTTCGGTCTTGGGTCAAACACTGACATGTGGCAATTGTAAAGAAAACCAAGGCCCTCGGTAACAACACCGGATGAGTGCACTATTGAATGGCAAAACGAGACGGCATTGCCTTCTTTGTCAATGGTTGTGACATGCGATGTACCAATCGCGTGATCCTTTGCCCATTCAGGTCTAGGCGGTCCATCTGTTTCTCCGTTAAGGGCCTTCGCGACCTGTTCCGATACATGTTTTTCAGAAATCATGAATTCTGCGTCTGTCATCGCTGTTGGACTGCTCTCCGGATCTATCATGTACTTTTCTCTGTCATTCATAGTCAGCTGGAATACCCTTGAGAGTACGTCAAGGTATTCTGGAGTGTTCCACTCAAGTCTTTTCAAATCAACCTTCTCGAGAATCTTCAGCGCTTCCAATTTCATGGGGCCTGTACCTGGTTGTGAGTCGCTGTACACATCATAATCCATGTACTTTACGCGGAGTGGCTCGATCACTGTTGCCTTGTAATTTGCTAGATCTTGTGCAGTTATCAATCCGTCATTCTTTTCAAAGTCTGCTGCGATTTTCTCAGCGAGGGGTCCTCGGTAAAACGATTCGTAGCCCTCTTTCGAAAGCTGTTCCAAAGTGTTCGCGTAGTCCCTTTGGACGAGAACTTCGCCGACTCTAAGCGGTCGACCATTTCTTGTATAGATCTTCCTCGCGGCATCCGTTGCCGATAGCGCTGGGAGTTCTTCTTCCACAAATCCCATCTTTACGAGGTAATTGTAGACTTTGAATCCTTCTCTGGCCAACCTTATTGCGGGTGAGAAGAGTTCGTTCCACGGCAACTTACCATAGTGTCTATGTGCCTCTCCAATTCCCGCCATATAACCGGGTACTGTAACAGCTTTGTATCCTATGTCATTCTCTTGGTTCTTAACCACGTAGGGTCGGAGAACACGTGGCTCAGGTTGGCTGTCCGCGTCATATTCGAAGATTCCAGGCAAAGCCTTAGAGCCGCATCGGCTCATTGCGTCCACAATCACGATCTTGTTCTCTTTCCTAACGTAGATCAGAAGTCTTCCATGCCCACCTATACCACACATCTTGGGATCGGTTACACCTTGGGCGAGGGAAGCGGCGATTACTGCGTCGACGGCGTTTCCGCCCTTCCTCAGAATTTCCATCCCTGCTTGAGCCGCTAATGGTTCAGGGCAAACAACTGCTGCTGACATAGCTTGGGTTACGTGAAGCATGACTCTATTTAACAGCTCCCCAGCCGCAATGCAACTCCAGATAGCATCAAGACAAAACGAATCGAAAACGCTGAATCGTCGAGTTCATAAATAAGACTAGCACGCGTCGCGCAGAGAATACTTAACGAAGCCTAAGGAGTGAGTTTGCCGACTTCATAAAAACGGTTCTCACGTTCGAGCTTTGACGCTGGCTTACAATGAGCTATCTCTAGCCTGAATTAGGTGAGAGCTTTAGCTCTGACGTGGCGAGAGAAGATGCGAAAGACTCTTAGCACATTTATCTCAATCGAGCTGGATGAGTGGTTGTTCGAAAATGAGCACAAGAATAATCAATGATGTTGAACGTCCTACCCACGAATTAATTGACGGCTTCAGGAAGATTGAAACCCCTCATATCTCCGATGCGATGGGAAAGTACCAAACGATCAGCAGTGAGATAAGACCGATTTATGACGACGCTAGGGTTTGCGGACCGGCCTTGACGGTCCAATGTAAGCCTGGAGATCTCACAATGGTTCACTTGGCCGTGGACATAGCGAAAGCCGGAGATGTCGTCGTGGTCGACGGTAGAGGTGAGCGAGATTTCGCACGATGGGGTTACCTGATCTCTAGGAGAAGTAAGTACAAAGGAATAGCTGGAGCTGTGATTGATGGCGGAGTCCGAGATCTCCGGGAAATTAAGGAGATTGGATTCCCAGTCTTCGCAAAAAGTATCACGCCGGCAGCTGGAGGAATCTTCTGGCCCGGTTCAATAAACACCACGATAACATGCGGAGGCGTAACCGTCAACGCCGGCGATATCGTTGTAGGAGACGAAGATGGCGTGGTCATAGTCCCGAAACAGCACGCAGATACTATCCTAGCCGCTTCGAAGGCTATTGTTGACCGGGAGAAGAAGATAGAAGAAGAAATCGATCGGGGTGCTTCATTAGTAGACATACTCAGGCTCGCGGATAGATTACGGCCTAACTTGGGCATCTACCCAACCTCCATAAGGGAATCGATCGCCAACTGGATCAAAGAGAAAGGTGGCTGAGACAGTTAACAGACGGCGATAGTTTGGGGCTCATAACCTTCCAGAGGGCCGACCAACAGCGCATCGGTTTCGTGAAAAACCAGACGGTAATTGACCTGCTTGAAGCTTATGCGCTGAAGAGACTATCCGAAGGTGCCAAGGTCGCTGATGCCATTAGTGAAGCTTCTTCCCTGCTGGGAGGTGACATGCTTGACCTTTTCAACCGGTTTGCGGAGATTATTCCTGTAGTCAAATCCACTGTCGACTTCGCCCTATCGCATCTTGTTGGCCACCAGTTGGGTAAGGCAGTATTCGACCTAAGAGAGGTCAAGCTCTTAATGCCTCTGATTCGAACCAGGAAAGTGGTTGTTTCAGGGAACGCGTATCGCAGAGACCCAGCCGGTTTGGCTGTTATGCTCAAGCCCTCCACAACGCTGATTGGCCCGGATGACACGATCATCTTGCCAAGGAACAGAACCGATTACGGAATTGTATGGGAAATAGAGCTAGCGCTCGTAATTGGGAAGCGAGGCAAGTATATCGAGCAAAAGGACGCTTACGAGTATATTGGTGGATACACGGTTTACAACGACATAACGGATTACGGAAAGCAACTTCAAGCCTATGATACGATGGAGAGTAAGCGAGTCTACCATCATCCCTTCAGAGTTCAAGAGGCAAAGGTTGGAGATACTTTCTGTTCCATTGGCCCGTCGATAGCGCTCAAAGACGAGATTCAAGATCCTCACTCACTTTCCCTAAAGGTCTGGCAAAACGGGAAGGAAATCTTCTCAGGAAGCACTAACAAGATGCTTGTGAGAGTTGAGGAATTTGTGGCATATTTTTCGAATCTCTTCACCTTGGAACCCGGAGACATAATTACCGCCGGCGGCGCGGCATTAGGCAAGCTTCAAAATGGCGGCACGTTGGAATTCGAGATCGAAAGGATAGGGAGACTTAGAAATAACGTCAGCGAAGAAAGATAGAGAGCAATCACCCTGCGAAGTGTACGTTACAGCAAAGGCTTATATGCAAACAACTTCGGGATTTGCTAAATACTCGTGATCTAACTTGGCCAGCCGTATTCTCAAATTGTCTGTTGCCGTGGTTCTCATTCTGATTGTAGCTTTAGGTGCGTACTACACCTCTACGTTGACGCCAAAATCGGTCGGGCCCACATCGACGACGCAAGCCGCGACTGGTGGACCAACTGGGACTATTGTTGTTGGATCAACGGAGTATCCGGCTCTTGGTATCAGCCCTTTCAATAACACCTTCGATACCGGTTTCAATATTGGGCATCAAATTTACGATAGCATAGTTCTCCAGCGCGCCGATGGAACAATCATTCCAGGCTTGGCAACTTCTTGGTCAGCGAATCCGGATAGCACCATATGGACCTTTCAGCTCAGGAAAGGTGTCAGGTTTCATGATGGAACTCCGTTCAATGCCTCAGCAGTTAAATTCAGTATTGATGTGGCGTTCCCAACAACTTTTGGACAATTGACTATTGGGCCCTACTTCAAGAGCGTCGAAGTTGTTGATGATTATACAATTCGTTTCAATCTCAAAACCTCCTATGCAGGATTCCCTGCTATTCTGAGCACAGCTACTGGTCTGATAGCGAGTCCGTCTGCATACCAGAAGGATCCAAAGAACTATGGAACATTCGTGAACGTAGGCACGGGACCGTTCAAGTTCGTTCAATGGATTCCTCGTGACAGAGTGATTCTGGAGGCTAATACGAACTATTGGGATCCGAGCAGGGTACCGAAAGTGAAGACGTTCATTTGGAGGTTCTTTAGCGATCCCAATGCGATGGTGCTTTCGTTGCGAAGTGGAGAGATTAACGTACTCTATCTTCAGGCGCCCAAGTCACAGGTGACAACCCTATCTCAGGATCCCAATCTGAAATACGTAAAGAATCTCGATCCCTTTACCTATTTCCTTGGACTGAACAGGAAATTCAAGCCGCTCGATAATCTGTACGTTCGAAAGGCCATAGCTTATGCCTTGGACTTGAACAAGATAGCCGGATTGGCGAACGCGACAAGAGCATATTCCATCTTTCCGCCTCAAATTTTCGGGCAGGTGGATGCTGCTGCACAGAAGAATTTCACCTACAACCTACCCTATGCGAAGAGCCTCATGGCAAAGGCTGGGTACCCGAACGGCTATGACGGCAACTTGGAGCTGTACTATCCTCCGCAACAATTTGGCGCCGAGTTATCAGACATTGTGACCGTCATCCAACGCAACCTCGCGGACATTGGTCTCAAGATAGTCTTGAAACCAGTTGACCCCGCAGCTCAATCAGCGATAGTCAATGCTCAAAACGCTGCGATGGCGATATATCGAGCTGGGACTCTCAGTTCTGATCCGGACTTCCTCGCAACCTTCACTTACGCGTTGAATCAATTGAACAGCTGGTCAAGATGGGCCTTCAACAACAGCACAGCCGATGAGTGGGTCACTCAAGCAAGAGTGGCGGCGTCCGCTCAGGATAGAGTGAAGCTGTACCAGCAGATCCAAAACACGTTCGATACTCAGCCATCCCATCTGATCTTCCTATACAACAACATTCACTATGTATTCTTCAACAACAAAGTGCAGGGAATCAACTCGGTTGGTGTCTCTCCCGGCTTCGAAATCGATTGGACCATGGTATATGCACGGGAAAGTTAGACAACGTGACTACTGACGCAGTGCACAACTGAAGAAGCTAGCGCCTAGCGGGATGACATCTTCCCGGCTCGCCTAGACCGATCCATGGGACTGATTTGATCATGCGCAACCTACTGAAAGACAAGCTTCAACAGAAGAAAGTCACTCTCGGAGTTACACTAGGCATAGGTAATTCGGAGACTTCAGAAGCCCTAGCCAACTTGGGATTGGACTGGCTGGGCATTGATACTCAGCACACAAGCGTTGATGAACAGACACTGAAGACCATGATGCAGGCAATGAGCTACTCAGAGGCGACCCCAATAGTTAGAGTGGTATCCAACGATCTAGGGCTCATCAATAAAGCCCTAGACCTTGGCGCCCACGCTGTCATTGTCCCGCTGGTAAATTCTAGGCAGGATGCCGAACGGGCGGTGCTCGCTGCAAGATATGCCCCAGACGGAATGAGGAGTTGGGGGCCGCGGCGTCCCGCTCTAAGAGATCCAGATTACGCCAACACGGCCAACATTGAGGTTATGATCGTCCCACAAATAGAAACCGAACTTGCCCTCAAGAACATTGACGACATCGTTACCACCGACGGCGTTGACGCAATCTTCATTGGCCCATACGACCTGTCTATGTCGCTTGGCGTCTTCAGACAGTTTGATAGCGAAAAGTACCTTAAGGCTATAGAAAAGATCGTTTCCTCTTGTGAAGAGCACGATGTCGCTCCTGGACTCTTAGCTCCCACAGGTCCAATAGAGACGATGGTCCAACAAAGGTTCAAGCTCATCTCCTTGGGGGGCGACCTCAACCTGCTCACTCAAACAGTAGTGGCAAGTGTGAAGGCCGCCAGAGATATTGTCATCAAGATCGAGCGACACTGAAAGTCGATTTGAGAGTTTCCCGGCCCGTCCGTAGGCCCATCGTCCAACCGCGCCACGATTGAATAAAAAGTCGAGCGTTTGACCTGCCCACCCACAACTGAACAAGTTCGATATATGACTTAAGCCAAAGGCACAAATCTATCCCAACGGATGATTCATTGGTGTGTTATATGGAAAACGTGGTCACGCTGGATGACGTTCATCCGCAAGAAGTTCCCGCGGCTGAAGGACACCATAGAGGCAGAATCTGGTACGTCTTCAATCAGAACACTATAGGAACGGAAGGAATTAGGGTTCATGTTCAAGAGTACGAGCCAGGAGGCTACACGGAGGGACATCCGCCGCACAAAGACCTAGAGCAGATCTATTACATTATTTCCGGGACCATGGCAGTGCACATAGCTGGCAAAGACTACACCGCAGGGCCAGGGTCTCTTGTCTACATCCCTCGCGGAGCAGAACACTATCATCGTAACGGGGAAAAGGACAAACTCGTATTTCTCACAGTGAACTCCCCCGTTAGATCCGGTGAAGTACTTCCTCTGCCAAAACGACAATAGAAAACCGCATTCGTTTCGAGGCTCATAGCGCAATAGTTCCGAAAACGTGAAAGCCCGAAATTCGAATTTGGTGGACCGGGCGGGATTCGGACCCGCGACCTCCCGGAGTTTTGGTGTGAGCTTGCAAACCGGGCGTTCTTTGGTCTCTAATGTCTTCGTTGGGTATACCAGGCTGAACTACCAGCCCACTTTCCTGCAGACCTGCGGCTGCGCAACCGAGTCCTTTACTTCCTCATTTACGTCTTCACCGTCTGAGGTCACAGGTTCTTCGATGGGGTTCGTATCCAAACAGGAAGTCCGCTACATGACAGTACTCTCTTCCTCCAATATTGCAGTGCATTCCGATTCACCTCCTTCCATCCCTCACCTTGATCTTCAAGGTCTGCAAACATAGTTGTGAGTGGGACGCATCGACTGCGACCGGTTGCTTTCTACACGGTAGAAATTTGATAGCGAATGCTCCGCGACAATCAGCAAACCGATGGTGCTGGTCGTCTACGATTTCGCATTTTCATCCAGTGAAGTCACAGAAGTAAAACCCGAGAAAGGATATTGGGTCTCCGCGAGAAAGCCGTTCCCGCCTTAGATGGCGGGGGTCGGTCATCGACGTTTTTCTGGAGTTGGGGAAAGGGATGTGTGGCGAAGGATGAAACAGATGATGCCTCCGATGAGAACTAGGATTGCGCTCACCTGAGCTAGCAATGTAGCTGATGTGGGTGCGCTGAAGCTTCCCACGAACCCTATGCTGAAGACGAGCAATAACGCTCCAAAGATCAATCCCCTCATGCCCGCCTCGGATAGCATGCGTTTGGTCGCGAGCGTGTAACAATGCATCGCACCCAACGAGCAAATCAGGCTAATCGCCAAAATCACGAGGAATACGGTGACAAAAGCAACCGGCAGTGTCACGCTGAGTAAGGGAACAGTTAGAAGATTCATGACCAAGCTGGCGACGCCTCCCACAACGAAGAATACTGCCGCAAGATCCACGAAACCAACTTTCAGCGGTGAAACTCGATCCATCCTTTGAACCTCAAGCGTACTCGCAGCTCAGTAAGGAGTTAAGCATAGTTCCACCCAGTAGAAATCGCATCTCCTTGGTAGAATCTTTGGTAGAAATTTGCGTGCTAGAACGAATCACAACATCCGTGAAAGAAAGGAGTAGAAATCTTAGACATACGGCTACGCCAGTGAAGAATCCAGTCAAATATCGAAACGGATGACTAGTTAGAACGCAAGCACAGGATTACCGGAGTACTTGATCCACGGTCCAGCATCGGCAATTGAAGCGTCGGCGTGAGCTATCGACGACAGCAGCATCAGGAGCGAAAGAAGAAAGAGGTTGTTTCGGATTGTGATTCGTTTCGCATGCAGGTTTCCGCAGCGTCCGTATGAGTGAACCGGAAGGTCAGTTCTCGGACTCGGCGCTAGGCTTGGTAGGATGGTTGTGAGATTAGGTGTTGACGCGCTATGCCGGAGGCGGAGACATTTGTGTGTCGAAGCGCGAAGCAAACTATGCCCGCTATGAGGATTAGGACAGAACTCAATGTGGTAAGCGAATTGGTTGTGTTGGAACCCCCGAAGCCTCCAATCAAGCCAAGACTGAAGATTAGCAGTAGGGCTCCGAAGACTATTCCTCTCATCCCGGCCTCTGAAAGCATGCGTTTAGTCGTAAGCGAATAGCAATGAATCGCTCCTAGGGAGCAAACAAGACTGATGCCGAGCACGACAAGAAACACCGTGCTAAAGTTTGTTGGCATAGCGAAAGGATAGACGCTGGCAACAGGAATTGTTAGAATACTCATCACGAGGCTGACGACACCACCAATCACAAAAAGAATAGCGGCTAGGTCAACGAAACCATGTTTCAACGGTGAGACTCCATTCATCTTCCATGAACCTCAAACCTCCACCGTATCCTGAAAAGTTAAGGATAATTCCACTCGGTGGAAATCTCACCCACGTCGTGGAACTTCGAAGTTGGGCGTGAAAGAGTCCTAGTCCTGCGTGTTTCTCTCCACCATTCCTTCCTGGAAATCAAAGTCTGCTTGAATCAGATTTGATAGGAAACGTTCCAGTTCTAAGAATTCCAGACGATACTTGCATTGAAGCGGGGGCATGATTCGCCTATGCTTGATACCAACCGAAATATCCGCAAGCTGAAAGGCTGGGTTATCGGCTTCAGAATCCCCGAGGTAGAGGATCGAGCCTGTTACCTCCATCTCCTTCCTGAGTTTGGCCAAGGCAGAGCCCTTCTCAACCTCAAATGGGAATACGTTGGCGAACGGGCTGATGTCCGACTCTACGACACACAATCCTGCCTCTTTGCAGGATCTTAGCACGGGCATGGTCCTCCTTCTGGCCTCATCCCAATTACGAGAGAGTCTCCAGTCGAGGCAGAAGGCAAGTAGGTTGCCGTCTTCAGTTTCCTTTCTTTCAATCGCTATGTTGTCGCGAATCGGCAGGATTTCCTTCAGGACTTGCTTGTAGATGGATTGCATTTTACTGCTAGGTTCCTGAACGCGCTCGTCCAAAATGGTTCTGTCTCCGATTTGCATCTCCAACCCGCACGTAGCGGCGATTGCATGCGCAAATGGAACCCGATCTTTGATGAAGGCCAAGTCTTTGGTTGTGACAATACCGATCTTGACTGCTTTGCTGGCCTTCGTGAGCAGCCGCTGAAGTCTTGGCACAATGTACGCGTCTTCTCGTCCTAGTTCCAAAGCGCATAGTGTGCCGTCATAGTCTGAGAATATCGCCTCTACTTTCACCATAGCCTAGGCCTACACTGTCTCGCTTTGTCTCATTCTATAACCACGATCTGACTGATAATGTACATGCCGAAGCCTTCGATTACATTCGCGACATGCAGAGTAGGGATCAGTCGAACTAACATTGCTAATGGTTGCGCTGGGAACCAGACCCGAATAGTAGTTGTCCAAATCAAGGAAATATATCTAAGAATCTTACCTAACTCTACCTACCTCGCCTAAGCATCAACTGCAATAGCGCGACGACTAAGAAAGCGATGCCGGCGTCGAGCAGGCTTCGTGTGAAAAACCAGACTATCACGGCTGCTAAGATTGGGATTATGAAGTGGATTAATGCGGATAAGATCAGTATCGCCACTACGCCGATGATCACGAGAACAATAACGATGATTAACTCCCCAAATTCTATTCCGGGGATCAAGAATGCATTTGACATCTAACCTATCACGTTCCTCGACTGAGAATTTAGTTTATTCAGTTTGAATTTACTTTCCCCAATTCATCAACCGAAGACAAAGTGATGTATGTGAATGTTCGAATTGCTCCCATGCGGGCAAATTGACATTAGAGAACCAGTCGGCCGACCAATTCTGAATTTCCAAGACTTGAAGCCCACGTACACTCTAAGCTTGATTGAGTCTGCAATCAGGCGAATTATGATGTAAGATGCCCAATCCGAGAGTAAGAACAATTCGAGGCCTGTGAATCTTGGAAAAATCAGATCCGGTCACGTCCATCTCAGATCGAACCGGAATGAATTCCCCCACTCATAGTAACGACGGGAAGATTGGGCTGTTTTGTCATTGTGGTGTTTGTGGGCCTAGTTTGGTCACTGATCGGGTCTTTCCTCTCTCTCGTACAAGAAGCACGCCCAATGCAATGGCTATTATCGCGGCGAGGGCTGCGCCTGCTTGTAGAGATCCACTGATGCTTCTGGTTGAGTTTAGCTGTTGGTTGAGGCTGGCTATTGTTGCGTATTGTTGCGCTACATTATTCTGAGCGTTCTGCAAGTTCTGTTTGAGTTGCTGATTCTCGGCTTGAGTTTGCGCTAATTGCTGTTGAACCATCTGATATGCGGATTGAAGTGAAACATACTCTGGAGTTGTTGCCCTGACGTATGAGAGTGGAACGACACCGCTGTCCGTGGTCGTGCTGTACGAATAGGATGGATACGTCCCGTAGCCATAGTAGCCAGAATAGTACCCGTAGTAACTACGATAGTAACAGTATGGATAGTAGCTGCTGTAATAACTGCAGTAGGGATAGTAGCTGTAAGAATAAGACGGATAGGAATAGTAAGTGTAAGAGGTCGTTTGAATATTCTCAGTTACTACCGCGAGCAGCGAAGTTCTTGGAGCGTTCTGGGGAACAGTGAATTGAATCTGTTTACTCAGACCGCTTCCACTATTCAGGGATGAATTGCTGACCACGCTGACGGATCCAAGTTGGCGAAGGTCCGGACCATCGGCGTAGTAGACTTGCGTGGTTAAGTTAGCGCTACTGATACTGCTCTTCGCGTTCGCCTGAAGATTCAATGTAACGCTGCTGCCTGGTAAGACTTCTGAAGGATAAGATAACTGAACCGATAGATAGGTCAGATTCACAGTATACGTGACCTGATTCGTTTGAGCAACAACAGATTGGCTAATCGAAAGCGAAACCAGGAGAATGGTGAGCGCAATCATTAAGCCCGTTATCTTCATCGCACTAGCCTCACTCTCGCGCTAACCCGCCAGACAGGAATTAAGCCTAATTACACCTGGTGGAAATGAGAGCCGTCGGGTGGAAATACTTCACAGGAGTTTGCACGTGTCGGTCGTTATGAGCTTCTTGATGATTGAAGACCCGTAGCAACAGGAAATTTCGTGAGCAAGTGAAAAGGCGTGGAGCGACGGAAACTGAACAGCCCAGTCGTCACATCCAAGGCTGAGGCGATCTTCTTGTCATGCGCCCCGTTTTGCTGGCTTGGTCTTGATGGAGTAGTAATTTTCGTCGGCGTCAATTTCTAGGTCAGGAACGTAGGATAGAACGAATTCGATCAACTCGTCCATGCTACGTTTCCGCCTTTCCTTCAATTGTAGAAATCCTTGAAGGCCTACCAGCCTCTCGTATACATCAGAACTGATCTTTATGCTTCGATTGAGGCGCCTCTTCTCTCTATTTGTAGAGGCTCTTGGCATGAATTCCACCTTGTAGAAATTGAGTACCATTCCTTCTTATCTTCTTTGTCTCAACCGATTACATATCATTAGCCTAGCTTCTCTTCTACGATACTTCAATTGACGTCCGAATTTGGGTTCGAGAGGTGTCGCCGAAGAATTTCCACCCAGCAAGCCTGTTTTCCACCAAGTAGAAACATGCTTATGCGATTCGGTAGGAGCCTGAGGTTCGTGGGTTGAAGAAATGTATACGAATTGGCGGAGGATGTCTTCGGAGAGTGTTGCGTTATGAGTCAGCCTGTGGTTCAACCGGCTCCCAGCGGCAAGTCTATTCCGACTTCAATCAGCGTGGGATTGATCCTGATCACGATTATCAGTCTCGCGTTGGTAGGGTATACCGCTGTGAACCCCCATGTGGCGACATTGACTCAGCAGCAGTTCGTGACGAATACGCAGAGCCTTTACAGTACGCAGACGGTGACGAGTATTGGGACGCAAACTGTGACTAGTATTGGGATGGTCACTAGCGTTGCCACGGCGACGAGCACCACGACCGCTGGGTACGGTTACGGCAACTACTACCAGAACTGCGGGAGCTACGGATGCTACAATTCAAACCCGGGCTACTATTCTAATGGGAATTACTACCCTAGCTGCCAGTCAACGGGCTCGAATAACACGGTTCAATGCTCCGGATACCTGTACCAGCCCTCAAATGGATGCTTGGAGTTGGCTGTGCCAATTGACAATGCTGACTGGGCTGAGACTCGAATCTACCAGTATTACGCGTTGCAGAATCTGCCGTCAACGTACACTTCAGGTTTGGGTTTGGTGACGGTAACAGGGCAACTGTACCAAGGCTATAATGTGAGCCCATCCGGCGCGGCCTGCTCGGGCAACTACATCGTAGTAACCTCAATTTCACCGTAGAGTTGGAGGTGATACGAGATTGAGGTTGAGATGGTCTAGGAACAGGCATCAGAATGCTGTGTCTGAACTGGGCTACATACTTGCACTAGTCGGAGCGGTAGTCATGATCCTCCTAAGTGTGGCAAGCTTCTTCGGCTTGGCCATCACACTGCCATTTCGCGTGCCGATGGCTGCGATGTTTGGCAGCGCAATCATTGGCTTGATTCTTGGTGTTGTCGCCTTCGTCGGCTCGAAGCATGTTCGTGAGCTCATCTGGGCTGTCGTGCTTTTGGTGATCGGTTATGTTGGCGGTGGTCTAGGAGGGCTCATGGTAATGGCTGGGGGGCTCCTAGGAATACTCTCAAGATTCCTGTAATTCCAATCGAAAATGAATAGGATTACTGAGGGGACTAGTGGAGATCAACAAGTAGACAGGGGTTGCCATCCGCTTGGTCTACGGCTGAAGCTGGCACTCACTGGTGGCCTTGCCCGAAATGCTGGTGCCACATCGGACATGAAGGGTAGATGCGGACATGACATATCAATGTTTCGTTAACGGTACAGTAATGTTCTTATTCTCGTGACGCTACCCTATGACAACAGTGACAAAGAATGAGTCACGTGCTGTGGCTTTATGATTGGAGCAAAGCGGAACTGACCTGCGTCTGTGGCGCGAAGTTTGAAACTGAAGGAGAACTGCAGGCCCACAAGAAATGTAGCTTCCCGTGCCCCTAAACCGAGAGCCACGCTGACATCCAGATGCTGGCTTAACTGGAACCTGGCTCTTTCTACAGTCTTTCTGCGGCGCCAACCTTCGCTCTGCTTCCACCTTTTTGTTCTGTGATCGCTTGATAGGCTCGTGTTTTCGGCTCGTCGTTCCTGAGTTCAGCTACGGATCAGCGCAGCTAGCGGAAACGTTCGTTGGACGCTGATCTGCCTGATTCTCTTTCATTGCAGCAAAGGGGGTTTTTGGGCAACCTTCTGCTCGGTGCGTATGGAAAAGTGTCTGCTGGACCACGATTTCGTGTGGAACGTCCATGTACCGTTATGGAAACATTGATATATCATGACACCAGATCAGCCGGTCCGACCTTGCTTTGAAGCCTCTGGTAATAGTTGCAGGAACTCGTCCGGAATTGATCAAAATGGCGCCCATCATCAAGGCGCTAAGATTGAGACGATTCCACTTCAAATTCGTCAATTCCGGCCAGCATTACGACCACCAACTTTCAGGGTCATTCATTAACGATCTAGGATTACCGGAACCAGATTGTAACCTAGACGTCAGGGCCGAGACTCCCGCCGCCTCGACAGGAGAAATGGTCATCCGCGCAGCCCAAGCGATAAAGAAACTTGACCCGAGCCTGGTGCTAGTTCAGGGAGACACTAACACTGCCCTTGCCGCCACCATCGCTGCGCTCAAAGAGGCCGTACCGGTAGGCCACGTTGAATCGGGGTTGAGAAGTTACGATTGGAGGATGCCGGAAGAACACAATAGGCGAATGATCGATCACGTCTCGAACTACCTTTTCGCGCCTACGAGTACCGCATCAAGGAATTTACTCGACGAGAAAGCTCCCGGCCAAGTGTATGTGACCGGAAACACTGTCATAGACGCCATCATCAACAACATGCCAAAGGCAGAGGCCATCTCGGAAATAACTGAGCGCCTCCGTTTTTCCGAATTCATACTCGCAACAGCCCATCGAGCCGAAAACGTTGACAATCCACATGTTCTCCGAGAATTCATTGAAGTCTTTCGAAATCTGCCACTACCAGTCGCGTTCCCTGTACACCCCAGAACTGTTAACCGCCTAAGACAGCTAGATTTGCTGGATAGACTGGATGCAAGTGAGCAGATCCAGCTGCTGCCACCTGTCGGATACTTCGATTTTTTGATGCTCATGAAAAGGTGTTCTCTGATTCTCACGGATTCTGGTGGAGTGCAGGAAGAGGCGACGGCTCCGACAATCAGAAAGCGAGTTGTGGTTATGAGGAATTCGACAGAGCGACCAGAGGCAGTTGATTCAGGATTTGCGAAGATTGCGGGCACAAGGAAAGACGACATTCTCAAATGTGCGATTGATAGCCTGGAATGCGATGAAGAACTGCCATCAAGGTCTCCCTTCGGAACCGGTAGAGCGGGAGAAGAAATTGCCAGACTGTCAGTAGAAATTGTGAATTCGGACAATAGGCCCATGCAAATTTTGGCCACTGCTCACCCAATCGTCATAGACCGAAAATGAGCTGAGTGAGCTTGGCGGGCTTTGTTGCGGTTGGACTTGGATTAACGCTCTTGCTGTTCTTCCTGACTCTACTCGGCCCAATACTTGTAACGCACGCTGCCACGATGTTCAATTACAGCATTGACACTACACTGCTAACGCTCTTCTTCTTCGTCTTCTGCACATTGTACAACCTTACCATGCTGTCTATAGTTGCCGTTCATGATAGAAGGCGATTGAAAATTGAAAGGGAGGCTACAGATCATTACTTTAGCATAATGGTTCCAGCTAGAAACGAAGAGCTCGTCATTGGAAGAACCTTACGAACAATACTGTCATCGGACTACCCCAAGGAGAAGTTCGAGGTGCTGCTGATAGATGATGGTAGCAGCGACAAGACAGCATATATGGCAGAAAATCTGCGAACGGAATTTCCCAATCTAGATATTCTGAAGATCCCAGTCGAAGAATCTGGTCGCGGTAAGAGCGAAGCTCTGAACACCGGGTATCGATATTTGCTTAGCAAACATGGCCTACCCAAGGACGACTGGGTTATTGGTGTTTTTGACGCTGACGGATTGCCACAAGCGGACATGTTAAAGAAGAATTCTTTTCAATTCAGAAATTCCCGAATCGGAGCATCACAATCACTCGTTCGAATGAGCAACAGGCATGACTTCTTCCTGGCTTTGCTTCAGGATGTGGAATTCTCGACGTTCGCTAGGGTTTCACAGTTCGTTAGAAGCATCTTCAAAGGTGCAGTTGCACTCGGGGGAAACGGCCAGTTCATCAGAACCACTGCCCTCGATTCGATAACGCTTGAAAATGGGGAATGGTGGAGAAGAGAAGCTCTTACAGAAGACCTCGATATAGGAACGAGGTTGCTACTCAAAGGTTGGGAGAATGAGTTTCTCATTACCACCACTGTTAACCAGCAAGCAGTAGACAGTTTTGGAGCGCTCTATAAACAGCGAACAAGGTGGGCATGGGGAACCATTCAGGCCCTCCAAACCTACGTGTTATCCGGTGTCATCTTCAGGTCGAAACTCGAACTCATAAAGAAAGTGGACGTCGCCTACTATCTATCCTTCGTAGTAATTCCGCCCGTCATGTTGTTTTGCTGGATCATCTCGTTACTGGGTGTGGCCGCGGTGATCTCCACATACAACCCGTTCCCCGCATACTTTATGATCACTAACGGCGTGAGTTTCTTCCCGCTGATTGGATACGGTCTTTACAGGACTTACAGCGAAGATAGAACCAGTGGCAGAAATCAGCATTCATTGTTGTACTCAAGATGGTTCTTCATTCCTTTGATGATTGTAACAACAGCCTACACGTATCATTGGGTGCCTTGCACAATAAGAGCAATAATTCATGCTCTAAGGAGAGACAGACCAAGGTGGGTCAAGACGCAGCGAGTCGTTGAGAGAGCGCAAACTGCCGAAGTCTCGCCAATCGCAACAACAATGTGAATCAGTTTTGATGCGGCAAAGGCCACCAATCTTGTTGGGTTTACTACTTTTTACCATACTCTCTTTCACTCTACACGGAACATACGGCCTTGAACAGACACGACCGGTACCGTTCCGAGTGGGGGTCATCGCGAACGAAACACCCAAAACTAACGTTACTCACCTCACCGATCTGCTTAGACACGTGGGGTATCCATTCGACCTGATCAGCTCGGCGGATCAAATCGTTGAGCTGAGCCATTACTCGTTGCTTATCCTGTACGACTCAGCGCTATCAATTCTTGGCCAGAGCGGATTGTCTGCGTTGGATAGCTACGGTGGAGACTTGATCTGGATAGGTCCCGGGATTGGTGCATTTGATCAAAACACCTTAGCACGAATATTTGGTATCCAGTACATTTCTGAAGGGATTGGGAACGCACTAGGAGTCGTGTCATCGTCATCCGGCAGCACTATCACAGCCGTAACCAATGAGACTATCACGCTCGTCCAACTGGTCGGAGGAACGGCAAGAGGCTATTTCAATGACAACTCGTCGAGGAGACTGTTTCCTTCTGAGGTCTACATGAGACACTCCTCTGGTACGGTGGCATATTACTTCGCGTACGACGTTTCAGATTGGTGGAAAGCAGATCCGAATCTGCCATGGTCAAGACCAGCGATACTCGTGTCAGCGATAAGATTCGCACTATCTAACAGCTCTAGCATAACGCTGGGAGCCTACCCGATGAACCTAGACACAGTATTCATTGAGAGGATAGAAGACGTAGACCCACTTAATACCGGAGTTGACTGGCTAGCAAGGGCTTCAAACTTCCTGCAAGACTTCAAGACTAGCCAAGTTCCGCTGGCGGTTGCGCTGATTCCCGTTTATGTTGACCCAGCGCATTCGCTTACTATACCACTCGACGCGAATTCCGCTGAACCGCTGAGAAGCTGGCTGCAATCCGTCATCGTGAGTGGAGGGACCATCATTCAGCACGGCTACACGCACCAGTATGGCACATTTTTGACTGGAGCAGGAACAGAATTCCTTCTCAATGGAACATGGATGAACTATACCGACCAATACCAACGCATCAAGCTCGGCAAGATGGAGATTCAAGGATCGCTGACGACAAAGGAATATGCGTTTGAGGCACCACATTACAAGTATGATAATGATACAGTGAAGGCGATAACGGAGCTGGGTTTCAAGTATTTCTTCGATGATCTCAACAGTCCGTTCTTCGGTTTTCGATATTCTCTAAATAGCGATGAACCGACACTTGTTGTCTTTCCTGAAACGCTTAGCTATATTCCTTTAGGGTCCTCGATGTCCCTTGAAAGCCAGATCAAGGCATCAATTGACCAACTTCTTGGATTTGGCGGAATACTCCTTCAGTATGATCATCTCTACGAGGAGAATGCATTCACAATGGGGATAGATACAATGCACTACGTCTTGCAGAAAGGCCACGTCTGGGTAGCGAGCATCGACACTATCGGCCGCTTCGAATTGGAAAGGGCGGAAAGCTATAGGAAGTTCAATGTAACAATCGGCCCTCAGATAACAGTCAACTTAGGGAAGTTCAATGAAAGCGGTTTGACGTTGTACGTATCTGGCGGCAATGGGATCCAATGGGTTCGAGTGAACGGAAAAGAATGGCCACTCTTCAAGGCAGATCACATCATCCTTCCAAAATTGCCAGCAGACACAAACACAATAGTCATAGGGCTTCAACCAACTGAGAGCAATCAGCCTCATTCAATCCCGTTCGGCCTAGCGATCTCAGCAATCACCGTATCTGTAACTATCCCGTTCGTTAGAAAAATCTTCAAAGGTGAGGAGTCATGATTAGGAGAGAGTTGCCCAGCAGCCTAATATTCTCGTCCGCACTGGCTTGCCTCTTGGTCTACTTCGAATATTACTACGTTACAATAAACGGTATACCTTTCCGGGAACTTGATCAGACGGGCATCATGGGCACTCCACCATACTTTCTCTTTCCCTTGGCGCCAATAATCATATTTGCCGCATTCCTTCCAGTGATCAACCTCGTAGCTTCAAAGCATCTTTACTCATTGCAAATAAACAGAGAACTCGGGACATCTGTCGCGAATTTTCTATGGGCCTTGACCCTCTACGACATACTATTCTACGTGCTGAGGGCGTTTTATCCTCTTCCAACTGACCCGCTTGGAGGCTTCTGGATTACGCAAGGAGAAGACTCATTCTTGGGACTCACAAATCTATTCGGGACACTGTTGCCGACATGGTATTTTGTTACAATACCACTCGTCCTATCGATCTACATAGCCTACTACATCTCTTAGAGACAGCTACTTTTCCTCCGTTAATCCAGAGAATCGCCCCCGGGGGCCTTCATGGCTGTCGCTAGAAGATTATGCTGGTTTTTCCACCATTTCCACCACTGAGTGAGAATTCGACATTTTCCACGAATATCTTTACGATCGATACGGATCCGTTCCTAGCAGAGGTGGACGGAGAACGGTTTCCAAGATTCAGTATCGTGGAGCCGCTGCGTACCGGTGTGAGTTCTGTGGATTCGGGTACAAGCGCCTGGAAACTGCCGAGGACTGTGAAGAGCACTGTGGCTGGAAAGGATTTGCTTCCCGTGAGATCACTGCGAAGGCGATCTATTCACCTAGGCTACGGGTCATACCAGTTGCGTCGAACCACTTGATCAAGCCCGCGAGGCAGGGTTCACGGCTCAGACGCTCAAACAGACATCTTAACCGAACCTATCAATTCACCACTGACCCACCTAGCAGACTCTGATTGATTGCAGAAGATGCGTCGCAGTTGGGCATCCTCGTTAAAGGGGCTGAGATCGTGGAGGAATCTATCACGAGCCTCAGCCAGCGATCACAAACGAAAAGCAAAATTCTGGCAAGAAAGCTAGTCAACCTAAAGGCTACATTGGAGACTATGCGATCCCGAAGTATCACTTCAAACACTATGGCCAGATTAGCGAGCCTCGATGGACGTGAATCTGTGATGCGGAGAGCCGAGCTGGCTTGGAGATCTGCTCTAAATATAGCGGAGGCTCAAGCGAGAGCAAAAGTCGCCGAGGCATTAGACGCGACTGTCATACGTCTTCAGGAGATAAGAGAGAAAATCGCCAAAGGCAGTGCGGATAATCGAATTGGCGCGCAGCAAACCTAAGACCACATCCACGCGCTTCCGATTACTTTGCAAGCCAGTATCATTTGATGGAATTATTCTCAATCTGAATGATGGCATCCATGCATTTGCGCGTATTCGCTCACTCTCGCGCGAGTGGAAAATATCCGACAACAATTGTTTCTACCAGGTGGAAATACGTTTATGATATCTGGTTGAAGCTTGAGACTCGTGAGCCAAAGAAACGCTCCCAGAGTGTTGAGTGATATGAGTCAGCAAGGTCCCAGTAAGTCTGTTCCCACTTCAATCAGCGTGGGGTTAATCCTGATCACGATCGTGAGCCTTGCACTGGTGGGTTATACTGCTCTGAATCCCCATGTGGTGACATTTACTCAGCAGCAGTTCGTGACGAACACGCAGAACCTTTACAATACGCAAACGCAAACGGTAACGAGCTTCGGTACACAGACGGTCACCAGTATCGAGGTGATAACAAGCGTCACAACAGCCACGAGCACTACGACCGCTGCGTACGGTTACGGCAACTATCAGAATTGCGGGTACTACGGATGCTACAACCCTAACCCAAGTTACAGCTACTATCAGTGCCAATCTGCGGCTTATGGTTACACGGTCCAATGCTCAGGATACCTATACCAAGATACCAGCGGATGTATAGAACTGGAAATCCCGGTAACTAACTGGGTAAATAACCCGTACAATGTTGTAACTACGGGCATGCAATACTATACTCTGCATAATTTGCCATCATCCTATCCTTCCATAGGATCGTGGGTGACCGTAACAGGACAACTCTATCAAGGCTATAACACAGGCCCGAACGGAGCAGCATGCCCGGGCAACTACATCAACATAATTTCGATATCATGATAATGGAGAAACAAACTGCGGCCGGTGGCAATACGGCGCACGAGACAATCGGCGCATCAGAGACGCTATTTTCCACGTTCCAACAGGTCGTGCAGCGCTCTCCGTCCAAACACTTCTGCATGCATTGCCAGAATGCCGAGCAATTTCTCTTCCCATTCCTTTTGCGACTGCTTGATTCGTTTCAAGACCCTCGTTTGAGCCGTTCGGCCTTTGGAAGTAAGCACATAGTACACCCTGCCCGACCGTTCATCTCGAGTCGATTTGATTATTCCTCGGCGCTCCATGCGACGTAGGAAAGGGTAGATCGTACCAAAACTAACCTTGATGTGCCCTCCAGTCATCTTACTAAACCGGGTAGCCAATTCATACCCGTACGCCGGTCCATCCTTCAAGGCGAAGAAGAACATTACCTCATACGGGCCTGTCTGGAATCCCTTCGCCATTCGCCATCCTCGCTGTCATATCGCATCGATATATCAAGCAGTGTATTTTAATATTACCTGCACTATCGATGAGATAGTATCGTATCGATATATGTAAGCGAACGAATAAGGAATGACATGATGGCACTCCTAAGCCTTGAATCTATCCTGAATGTAATCTACTTAGGATCGTTCGTAGTTTTCTTTGCCTACGGACAGAGGATCCAAACATCGATCATACTTCTTAATGTACACCGGAACCTAGGCCGGTTGGAGACATTTAGGAACACGGCGCGGAATCGTCTCCGAGACACGATTGTACAGCTGGGAGCGAATCCGTCTGAAGTTCAGAATACGTTAGAACGACTAGCGAACTCCTTCGTCATTACTCCTATCAGCCTAGACCCAGCGGGCATTGTAGGCAAGTTTGAGCATGTACTTGACACCCATGATGATCATCTAAAGGGTGAGCTGAGCCGGTTAGTCGATGCATCGGAAGTTCAAATAAACAACTTGACGAATCTACTCGAAGTGTCGATCAGCTTGGAGAATATGTTTCGAGTCGTGCGTCACTATTACTTAGAGTCCAAGAGGCAAGGCGGATTATTGGCGCTGGCACAACTTCAGATGAGTCTTCCCACAATCATGGAGGAAGCTGAAGCCTACAATTCAGCTGTTGACACATTCGCCATAGGAAAAGCAATTGGCGACGGAATCGGACCTCTAGTGGCTAGAAGCTTCTCGAAAAATGGTGAAGCAAGAGAGCTGATCAAGGACACTGATGTCTATGAGGAGGAATTTGAAGGACGCAGGCTCTTGATCGTTCGCGCAAAGGGGCCGGGTGGAAATGTTGGCAAACCAGGCATAGTTGTCGAGAAGCTGATCAAAGAATCTGGTCCAATTAAGCGCGTAATCACAATCGACGCTGCGCTGAAACTTGAGGGGGAGCGCAGTGGAGAAGTGGCCGAGGGAACGGGAGCAGCAATCGGCGGCCCCGGAACCGAACGATATCACATAGAAGAAGCAGCTGCCAAAAGCAATATTGCACTAAACGCGGTGGTCGTGAAAATGTCCTCAAAAGAAGCAATCTCAACACTAACCCCACAACTACGGGAAGCAGCGGACGCCGCCTACAACCGAGTCCGAGCAATCATCGAAGCTGAGACGGCTCCCGGCGATACCGTGATCGTCGCAGGGATCGGAAACACGATAGGAATTGACTGAGGCATCATCATGACTCTCCAGAGAACTGAATCGACTTCGCTATTTGCGTACGCGATTGAGACTCATGGTCTCACGAAGAACTTCAATAGCTTCACAGCGGTTGACCACGTCGACCTTGCCGTGCGGAGGGGAGAAATCTACGGTTTCCTTGGACCGAACGGCGCAGGGAAGAGCACAACGATACGAATGCTATGTACCCTTCTGTCACCAACATCCGGAACCGCCAGCGTCGACGGATACGACATTGTCAAACAAGGGAATGATGTTCGGAAAAGGATTGGCCTCGTTTCCGAGAAGATGATCATGTACCCCCGGCTAACCGCTCTTGAGAATTTGATGTTCTTCGGTAAACTCTACCGGATCGATCGAGATGTGTTGAGGAAGAAATCAGAGGAATTGTTGGAAATGGTTAAGCTGACTCCATTCAAAGACAAGCTTGTCGGTGGTTTCTCCAGCGGGATGAGACAGCGGGTAAACGTGATTCGTGCAGTTCTACACGACCCAGACATTCTTTTTCTCGACGAGCCAACAACTGGGCTGGATCCACAGAGCACACGCTTCGTCCGGGACTTGGTCAAAGAACTAAAACAGCGCGGTCACACCATCGTCTTGACGACGCACATAATGGAAGAGGCGGATGAACTATCCGACCGTGTCTGCATCATCGACCACGGCAAGATCATGGCCGTCGATACCCCACAGGCATTGAAGGACAAATACAACACCGGCAGCCTGCTCGAAGTCTTCTTAGGACTCACAGGCCGCGAATTGCGTGACTCTGCAAACGAACGCATCTCCATGCGAGCCCCAATGGGTAGAATGTAAAATGGCGGAAACAATCACCTGGGACCTGGCGCTAGACATTGCACGCCGTGACCTCCTAGACCTCTGGCGAGCCAAGATGCTGCTATTCTTCTTCATCCTAATGCCTATTCTACTAATGAGTATGTTCGGCTTCATCTACCCGCCTACACCAAAATCCAATCCAAACACAGGCCTCATCGGCACCTCATTCCCCCACCTTCCAGTCTCATTGATTCAGATGGATAATAGTCAAATAGGAACCCTTGTTGGCGCCCAATTCATCCAGATTTCCCAGCAGCAAGGACTTTTCACTGTCTCTGAGACCGCAAGCTATCAGGCCGCCCGAAGCCAGCTAGTAGAAGGAAGACTCAAAGGAATCATAGTCATACCGCAAGGATTCGGCAATGCTCTAACCGCTGGACAACCTGCCAGTGTGCAAGTTACCGTCGACGAAACGAATCCGACAACTGCCTCTGTAGTTCAATCCGAGATTTCGGCCATTTTCAGCATCATCGGTTCAAGCATATCCACGCAAAGCATTAACAAAATGGCTGGCGACAGAGTCAACCCTGCCTTCATCGTGCACCCCATCTCCGTAACAAACATACCGTTGATCAGTGGTGTCTCTTCCTCATTCCAGTTCCTAGCACCGGGCTTCATGGCACTAACCGTAATCACCGGCTCGCTCCAAGGAGTCGCAAATGCGATATCGCGCGAAAAAGAACAAGGAACGATGGACGGACTTCTTGTCGCGCCCATTCCTCACCGATCAATAATACTTGGGAAGGTGGCTGCGCAAACCGTACGCGGATTAATCCAAGGATTTCTAATTCTTGGACTATCCATGGTGCTCTTCGGCGTCCGAATCTACGGCAGCCCAATCATCATGTTCCTCGTTATGGTGCTTGGAACAGCGAGCTTCGTTGGCGTTGGTATCATTTTGACTGCTGTCGCTCCCGACCAAGAAACCGCCCAAATGATGACAATCATTCTCCAGTTCCCAATGATGTTCATCAGCGGAATCCTATTCCCCATCGACCAACTCCCCGGATGGCTGCAACTGATAGGAAAATCGTTGCCGCTCTACTACGCGGCAGATGCACTGCGCAAAGTGATAATCCTCAATGCCAGCCTAGCCGCCATCATGCCAGACGTGCTCATACTCATAGTCTACACGCTCCTAACCATGACCATCGCCATACCATTGTTTGAAAAAGCCATGAGGCGTTGAGCTAGGAGTCACAGAGCCTAGAAACGCCGCACATAACTGGAATTGATCCAGAAAGTTGTAGTCCAATTCTTGTTGATTTTGTTTGAGACTTCGATGCATTACTTTGCCATCATAAAGAGCTTGAAGCGGTTGAACGAACTTCATTGAGTGAACATCTCTTCAATGTTGGAACTCAAGTAAAAGAAGGCAATAGGCTCTGAACCAAAACCGAGCCTGACGACTGAGGAACAATTAAGAGTCATTGCCAGAGGCTTCGGCCTTAGTCCCGAAGAAGCAGCTCGACTATTGACATATTCTAAACCGCACAGGGCCTACGCCTCCCAGGAAGATTTGGAAGAGCATGAGGTCCGAGTCCTCTGTGACGCAATCACAGAACGTATCAAAGGATGGCATACACCCCCAAACACAGTGTACGTCGGCCATCCATCGAGATGGGGTTACCCTTTCAAGATAGGAGTCCACGGGGCGCCATGAAGTTCTCGAAGGGGAATGTCGGAATGCCATCAATTCCCTTGGGTTAGAACCTTCAATTGGATTCTTGCCAGATAGTCATTGGGGGGTGGTCTGCTGGTGCGCACACACACGATTTTGAACGATGGCTTGTGGATTGCTGCGTAGATAAGGCCAATGAATACGTACGGCATATACTTCAAGACGATAATGTCCAACGCTCAATTGATAAGTTCGGTATACGGAATGTCTCTTATACCTAAGATAATTCGACCGCGTTCCCCGCGGGATGAAGCGGGGTGCGAGGAAGATAACCAAGTGAGGAATCTTGGAAAGCAGGTGAATAGTTGAGAGAAGAGAAAGAGACGACTGACCGGTCGAGAAGAGAGTTCATCAAGTATGGAGTGGCGGCTGCTGGAGCCGCAGCATTAGGGCTAGTTGGGTATCCACTGTTTTCTAAGCCGAGCTATGCAACATCAGCCCTTGCAGCACCGACTACGTATCAAGGGCCGTTGATTGATGGTCATGATCACTACTCTTTCTCCGAATCGATAGAGAGGCCGGTGGACGAGCTGATATCGCAGATGAAGCAGGCTGGAGTTTCTAAAATGGTTGCTTTTTCAGACCTTGGACGTATCGGTGCATTGAAGAGGTATCCGGAGTATTTCATACCCTCCTTTCAAATTGCACGTGTTATCTCGTCGGACGTGCCTGGGATTGTAGACGAAATACGTCGGGCTCTGGACAGTGGCTTCATCGGAATAGGTGAGATAGCTTATCGAAGTTCAGGAGCAAAGGAGAACGTTGCCGCGGATAATCCTCTCGCGAAACAGATTGTGGATTTGGCAGCAGAGAGAGGAGCGGTAATCGTTATTCACCAGGAAGTCGGTACAAAGCAGTACGGCGCGGATTATGTCCCTGAGTTTGAAGGACTCCTTGACCATAACAAGAATGTGACGATTATTTGGGCACATGTTGGCTACGCGAAGCCTGATACTGCCGCAAAGCTGATGACTGCGCACTCGAATCTCTATGCTGATCTGAGCACGAGGACACCGGGGCACGACCTGAGCGCGTATTCAGGCTTCATAGCAGATCATGAGGGAACAGTGTTACCGGCGTGGAGACAAGTATTCGAGAAGTATCCAGAGAGGTTCATGTTTGGAACTGACAACGTATTTGAGACACGTGATAAGAAGTTCCAGGATTATTTTCTGACAGAGACAGCCTTTTTCAGGAAGGTTCTAGGACAACTACCGCTTGATCTCGCTGAGAAGATTGGTTATACCAATATTCAGAAGCTGATGAACCCGGAGAAGCCGATCAATTGATCCACCAGCAATCGCCGTCATAGGTGGTGGTGTGTGCGCACCAGTAGACACACACACAAAATCACATCACATGAACGACGATGGTTCAAATTACGGTGCTTGGTACTGACGACGATCAAACCTGGCCAACGTCTTTCGTTGCGGTGATACGAAAACTTCGAATATCCAATATGACGATTATCTTGACGTTGCCAGTAGGCTAGAAGGAGATACCGTACTTTTGATTGGTGGAGGGTATATCCGTACGGCTCTATTGTTCTTGGTTGTCCTGTCAGCATCAGTCTTTTGGCATGTTGAACCCGTCAGTGCGGCGACATTCACAAATCTAATAGTACAAACCGGCCAAGACCCTTGGGTAATTCTCCATGACGGCTACTACTATTTGTGGTCAGGGGAAGATAGAATCTTTGCGAACAAAGCGAAGCGGTTGCAGGATATCGGTAACGTAGCCCGAGTCACTGTATGGAAATCGCCTGCTGGAACCAACTATTCCCAGCACATTTACGCCCCAGAACTCCATTATCTGGACGGAAGATGGTACATATACTTCGCTGCCGACGATGGCAATACAGACAACCACAGAATGTTCGTCATTGAAGGCAACTCGCAAGACCCCCTAGAGTCTTATACGTTCAAAGGCCAGTTGAAACCTGCAACAGACCTACGTGCGATTGACGGCACGGTACTTGCCACCGACAGCGGCCAAAAGTATTTCATATGGTCAGGTTGGGCATCCGCAGAAAGCGCTAGACCTTACCGGAATAGCTTGTACATAGCGCAAATGAGTAACCCTTGGACCGTGAGCGGAGACAGGTATCTACTATCTACACCGACGCATGATTGGGAGAGCGTATCGTATGGAGGAGGCATAGTTTACGTGAACGAAGGGCCTGAGATACTCAAGAGGAATAACAAGATTCACATTATCTACTCCGCGAGCGCAGCAACTTCGGAGACCTACTGTCTAGGGCAGTTGACCTATACATCTGGAGACTTCCTCGATGCGACCTCATGGGTGAAGAAGCCGACTCCGGTATTCCAAAAGACAGTAGACGTCTATGGTCCTGGTCATGCGTCGTTCACGAAATCACCTGATGGAACTGAAGATTGGATAGTCTACCACTCTAAGAAGAACACGGCGTGGAACTACGATAGGCAAGTTTCTGCACAGAAGTTCACGTGGAATGCAAATGATGAACCGGTTTTCGGCTCACCTATAGCAGCTGGCGTCGCAATACAGGAACCCGCCGGTACAACGCGGACATCCACCAGTGCTCTCGTCGCCACCTTTCTGACACAAGAAAATCAACGACGGACGACAGTTCAATTTCTAGTGCTCGCACCAGGAGTACCACACACACATGCCAACCAGAAATCAAAAAACTGCAACAGGTAACGCAGAAGCAGCGGCAATGAAGCGAAAGCTCCATATTCGGCTACGACTAACCGTGAACTGACGGAAATGCGCCGCTTTCTCCGGAAATCCTTTACTATCTTTCTCATCCTGGCATCTCTACTTGGAATATTCTCCCTACATCAGCCGGTGTTCGCGTCCAATGAAAATGAAATCGGGGGATGTACGAGCTTTGCTGCTGTAGGCTCTGCCACGCAAGATGGGCTATCGATAGTCGCGCAGACCGTTGACGAAAGAGTCGATGAGGTATTTGTGCTCTCTACCTTAGCAAACCTTGGACACTACAGGTTCATGGCTGTGAATGTAACTTACCCAGAAAGGTACCCTAATGTGCCTCATGTATATCACGGGTTAAACGAAAAAGGGCTCGCGCTCCTGACGACTGCTGTCCCGACCGTGTACAGTTTGAATGGTTGGAATTACGTACAGCATATCGTCGAAATATTGGAAAATGCTGCCACACCAGATGAAGCTTATCGCATCTTGACGCAGAATCTGAAGTCGCATGGGTTGCATGACTACGGGAGGACGTGGACTTTCAGCAATGCAACGCATGTGATGGCTGTCGAGACTACGAACGGCGTCGTCGCCATCGTAAAATCATTCACTGACGGTTTCATTGTTCAGACTAATCACTTCAACGTCCTCACGCAGTACGATGAATGGATTCCCAGCAGTAGCCCCACGCGGTTCAGGAGAGCCACCGACCTGATACGGGGAAATTACGGCAAATTGAATCCTAGTATCGCTATGCAGATTGTGAGGGATCGAGCGAACGGCGTTAATGCCATTTGCAATCGCGGAAGTACGGATAAGGATGGAAAGGAATTGGGCACATTGGCTTCCAGCATAATGCTGCCCTCCAACACCAAGCCCACCATGTGGACAGCCTTAGGTAATCCGCCCTGTGCGAATGAGTTCGTGCAGAGGACGATTGAACCGTCAGGAGCGCCTGCGAGTGCTACGCCCGCTATCGCCATATCTATGCTGCCGAACCTGAAGGATGAAGCATCATTTATGCCAACAACTTCAGAAGCTGTGATAATGCAAACACTTGGAGACTATTCAGTGGTAATAGGAGTTGCCGTCACCAGCGTAGTCATGCTAACAACGCTGACACGACTCTTTAGAAAGTGGCTCTCCACGTGATCGAACGTACGAGAGAACGAGCGTAGCTACGCCGATAACCAGAAACACCGCGCCCAGATAGAAGATCACTCCGAGACCAACAGGTTGCTGAGTTGTCGCCAGCATTAGTGTCCGCCACGTTGATGATTGGGTAGCATAACTAGTCGAACCTAACACCACCGTTGCTTGAACAAAATGTGGCGCGGTAAAAGTGAAGGAAATCGAAACGGGATATTGGTTTGAATTCAAGAAAACAAAGTAGTAAACGCCAGTCGAGGGAACGTTTACAGTTGATTCCCAGTGACTCACTGCGAATCTGGAAACAATTCCCGGGGTTGCTCGATAACCACTGCAAGTCGTCAAGGCTCGCCAAGCAAGCCATTGCTCAGTGTTAAGCATCCAGAAGTCGACCGAAACATTTCCCGTCGTGCTAATACTCATGTAAATCGTGCCGGCATCTAGCGTCGCCGACGCTTCGTCATGAATGCAGCCATATTGCGGCCCGGGCGACTTTATGTCGAACGTGTGGGTAATCCTCTCCGTTTGCGTCGTCTGAGTGGCCACACGTGAGCTCGTAACTGTGCTGCTTGTTGTCGTAGTTAGGAAGGAGCGAATGTCCGTTATTGTTATTGTCGCAGAACTGGCTTGGTACCCGCCAAAAGACAGAACCCCTCCGGCGATGAGTGCGATAACGGATACCGCAAGAAGGATCCAGCCTCTCCGCAGCGTGGTTCACCGCGCACGAAAATACACATCGCCAGACCAGAACAATATGGCTTCCGGTTGGCCCTACGAGAATGGTGATGGTGTGGCACCTTGGTGCGCACACACACACTTTCATGAACGACGAACGACAACTGCAAAGTTCAGTAGTCCCGGACATGCAGTGAACATCCATCCGAAGATCGGTGAGTAGTGTGAGTCCCAGTAGTATGAACCAGAGGGCCTGAGCTTACTCTTGCCTGACTATATCGACCGAGATCTCCACCGCCGGAATCGTTCCTCTGTTCTCAAGCCAGTGTATGGTATTCCTATCCTCGGGCCAGCCCACTCCCGGCCCATAGTCCGTAGCGACTCCATTTCGATGGTCAGTGATCGTTCCTTGCAGTATGTAGACGGTGCCCGGTCTGTCTTTGTGGTCGTGAAGCGGGCCGAAGACGCCTCCAGGCTCGATGGTCACCATACGCATTCGAAGCTGGCGCCCTGCCATGCCCTCGATCTCAGGGCCAAGGTCAACCGTTGTAAGTAACTTCACCGTAACGCCTTTCGTCTCAGGTGCCACCTGTTCGTTGCTCATCTTGCTCTCCTCTCTGTACTTCCAGGGCCTAACGATGATTAAATGTCTCGTGGTGCGAGCAAGCAAATTTGAACTGCGCATTTCAACTTCCGCCTCTGGTTCGAAGAATTATGCGGGCTTCTATCCATTAGGAAATCTCGCAGCACCGGAAAACCAACTGGTCAAAATCCGAACCATTCGTGGAAAAGACATGTAGACGGGCAAAGCATTTCGATGCTGGTCGGGGGGAGAGGAGAGGCACAATATTATAGGATGTAAGATCTTACAACAAATAACGAGATGCGGACTGCATGAATTCTCATGTTCACTCTGTGCATCTTCAAGTGCTAGTTCTCATAATCTCTGTGTCCTTGACATTGGCAGTAGGCTCTGTTCACACCTACTCAGCGAGAGCCATTCATAGCTACCTCGAAACCACACCGTACATCCAGTTGACTACGAGAACGCTGCTTGGCGTTGGAGGTACAGCAGTAGACTGGTTTGCTCAACAGACTTGGAATTCCAAAGCCCCTTGGAACAAAATAGACCCGATTCCATTTCTCAAGGAAAACGGCTTTGACTGGCTCAGAGTTGGTGTGACCACACTGAGTTTCCCCGAGCTTGAGAATGCAACTGTTTCCTCGCATCCCCCATGGCAGGATGGATTCTGGTCTTCCCGCGAATACGCTTTGAACGTCATGAAAGCTGGTGCCAAGGTTGGTATGCATTTGGACCTCTTCTTCTTCCTGAGCGATCATGCAACAATGGCGGGTCAGCAGAAGGCAGCTGCTGGTTGGGGAAACTACTCTTTAGAACAAACGGCAGCTGCTCTCAGGCAGCACACTTACGACACCACGGCATACTATCGTAAGAAAGGGCTGAAGATCGAGCTTTACGAAGTCGGAAATGAGATTGACCTTGGCGTCTCTGGCTACTCCTTTGATACGAAGCTCTATGCACCTAGAGTTGATGTGTCGAAGGACTTTCCGTGGGTAAGAAGCAACATATGGACAAAGGAAGCTGTGTTACTCAGAGCTGCGATCGAAGGCATAACTACTGCTGATCCCGCAGCTAAGATTGTCCTTCACCTTGCGCTAATTGAGCACCCCGCTTTCGTCCAAGCTTTCTTCCAGACCATGAAGGACTTTGAGGTACCATACGATTATGGGGCCCTGAGCTACTATCCGTGGCTTCACTACAACCCTAATCGCAGTCCCGACTACTTCAATCAATCCGTTAGTGCAATTGTGGCTTCTAGGAAGCAAGTGATCATAGCCGAATTCGATTTTCCGAGTTCTGAGCCAACATCAAATCTTCCTGTGGATGAAGTTCTGGGTTATTCGTTCACTGCGGAAGGCCAGTCTACTTGGGTCCGTGATTTTCTAATTCTAGCAAACAACGATTCGATTGCTTATGCATTCTACTTCTATCCGGACAACTTTCTCGACAGACAGGTTGGGGAAGCCTCCCTCTTCGCTAATGACCAGCAGCCAAAACCCGCATTGGCTGAATTCAAATCATTCCACAGCGTCAATCTGCCGTCAGCTACGGTGACATCAACAGTGATTTCGGCAACAACATTATCCCAGTCCATCATCACCTTGACTCAGACGAGTAACGCTGTCGCATTACTGGATTACGTCTTTTACGGGCTAATCGGCGTGCTCGCCGTTGCAGTTGCATCCACTGTTCACAAGTTTCGAAAAGTAAGAGTGAAAGAGAATGCTAGGCAACGCAAACAAAACCAGGGTATTCAGCTCGACAAGTGACGCTAGATCCCCAGCCTCAGTGCAACAGGAAGGCAAGTTCAGAATTATGCGAGCTTCTACCCATTAGGAAATCTTGTGGGCACGGAAAAACCAGTGGCTCGAATCCGAACCGTTCGGACAAATAGCGGATGAAATTCGGGAAATGCAAGGCCTAAATTTGGTGGACCGGGCGGGATTCGGACCCGCGACCTCCCGGAGTTTTGGTGTGAGCTTGCAAACCGGGCGTTCTTTGGCCCTTATGTTGTTTATTTCTTCCGGTATACCAGGCTGAACTACCGGCCCACTTTCCTGTAGACGCCGTACCTCAAACCTTTAACCATTACCAGCCTGAGCCGGCGTCCACAATCGCCGCGTATGCCAGCGCGATCAGAGGCGTTCGAACTTCAAGTCCGTTACGTTTTTGGCTTTTTGCAGTGAGGTTAGGCATTGTTCGCACACCTTCTTCTCCAAAGTCACATCAACCATTGCCTCCTCCTCGAAGATGGCGGATGCGGTTGATTGGAGATAGTTCGCGGTGAACTTGACCTTTCTTGTGGCCGTGTGCCTCTCGCATAACTCACACGTCCCGGGCCCACGCCTCCGTTGCATCCGGTCTATCAGCTCAAACCCCTTCAATGCGGCTCTGAGCCCTCGTGGGGTATGGGGTTTTCGCCAAAGACTCACGTCAAAGACTCTTCTATGACGTTGAACCCACGAACAAGGCGGCCAAAACGATACTCCCATCAGGAATTCCGATATCGCTTTCGCCTTTGTCCATCACACCGTTCAATTCTACCGGAGACCGACTGGGTTAATCGTCACACAACTCGAACGAACTGTTACACGATAATTCTAATTACAATATAGATCAGCGGAATCTTGTGTAGCACACTGCGTGCTACACCATCATTTTTCCCGTACAACCCCCAAAAATCGAGGTCCAGACTGCAGCAGAGCGCAGTTTTGAGGGCCGCCGGTGGGATTTTCACGTCGTTCTTCGCGACGCTTTGAACCCACCCCGTAGGGTCCACAGCCTTGTACCCTTCTTGTGGTCTATACGCTACCAAGTTTCGTGGAGTTCTTGCACTCCTCTACGCTACGGCGGCCATCGCGCATCGTGGGGTCTTGTTCTAATATCAACCTTTCCAAGCGTGACATGGCATTCGGATTCTATCGACGAACCAACTGGAGAACTCGTCAGCTCTGGCATGTTTTTTATTCAAGCATTCTCCTTCACATCTTCCTCGGTGGCGGCCACCAATTGCTCAGGCTCGGGATGCATGTTTCGATTACGGGAACCATTGACCTAGCAGCTGATCGCGCGAAGGAATTGGATTTACAGACGTTTCAAATGTTCACTCGCAATCCGCGCGGTTGGAAGTTCAGGAAGCTGGCTAAGGATGAGGTGAAGGAGTTCAGGCGCAAAGTCGAATCGTACGCCCTCACGCCCGTCGTGTCCCACATGCCATACTTGCCGAACCTCTCTTCTCCGAAGAAACTGATTTGGAATAAGTCGTTGAAATCCCTCACAACCGAGCTGGCCCGATGCGGCACCTTAGGCATCCCATACGTCGTCACGCATTTGGGGAGTCATCTTGGGAAGGGAGCTGACATAGGGCTCGAACGAATCGTAACCGCAGTGAACCAAGCGCTGTCGAATGACAAGGGCAACCTCATACTGCTGCTGGAGAATACGGCGGGAACAAAGAACAGCATGGGTTCAACCTTCGAGGAGATAAAGAGGATACTGGACCGAATTGAATCCAAGGAAAAGGTGGGAGTTTGCTTCGATACGGCCCACGCGTTCGCTGCGGGTTATGATCTGCGAACCACGGAAGGCGTGAACAGCACGATCAACAAATTCGACTCAATTCTTGGCCTCAAGCGGTTGAAGGTGATTCACCTGAACGACTCGAAGGGCGAGCTGGGCTCCGGGCGGGACAGGCATGAGCACATTGGACTGGGCTTTATTGGAGAACAAGGCTTCAGGGCTCTCTTTCACCACCCCGCAGTCCAAGACCTCCCATTCATAATGGAGACGCCAATCGACACGAGAAGAGATGACGTGGAAAACATCAAGAAAGTTAGAGAACTGTCATCCTAATCAAACGCCTCGCTCCTGCATGATCTTACGCAATGTCTCCGCCATCTTAGAAACGAAAGCACCTCTCGACAGAATAACATCAAACCCAACCCTACGCGCCTCTTCAGCAACCTGCGCATTCACATGCGAATAGTAACCCACGGCAGTGCAACCCTTCTCACGCGCTAGTCCTCCAAAATCATTAATCCTCGCCCCCAGCGCGTCCAAGTTCACGATCAGGAGCGCAGGCCAACTCTCTTTCAACATTCTTAGAAGACCCTGCAAATCCGTCACAACCGTGATAGCCAATCCCAGCCTCGCACCGGTGCTTTCGATCTTTGAGGAGAAGAGTAGATCAGGCTCGAATACCAGCATCCGAAGATGGCTCTGCAAGGATCCACATGCCTCCCAACCACAGGTGAATCGAAACTGATTAAAGTTAAGCAAGCCCGTAGAGACCGCCATGATATTCAAGCAAATTCGAGCCGGTTCATTCCAGAACTTCGCCTACATCATAGGAGACGAAAAGACCAAAACCGCCGCTATAGTGGACCCGGCGTGGGAAACCGATAAACTGCTGAAGTCATGCGAAGATTTGGGACTCGAAGTCAAATTCGTGATCAATACGCATTCCCACAACGACCACGTGCAAGGAAACGAACAGATAGCTAAGCGCACAGGCGCCAAGATCATCATGCACGAGAAAGCGTCACTGAAGAAGGATCTGGCGGTGAAGGATGGGGATGTAATTGAAATCGGTTCGATTAAGGTTCGGGTGATGCATACGCCCGGTCATTGCCCAGACTCAATCTGCCTGCTCGCTGACGGAAAACTACTGACGGGCGATACGCTATTCGTAGGTGAATGCGGCAGAACCGACCTATCAGGCGGCAACCCAAGCCAGATGTACGACAGCCTGTTCAATAAGATTCTCCCACTTCAAGATAACATAGAAGTCTACCCAGGCCACAATTACGGTAGTAAGCCATCATCAACAATCGGATACGAACGCAAGAACAACTACACACTGAAACTCCGAACCAAGGAAGAATTCGTGAAATTCATGGCCGAACCATGACTGAGTAGCCTTTTGAAGCGCAAGGATCATGCAAGAAGCCACAAACCCAATCGACCCCGCAATCCTACAGCGCATTCTCCGCGCAATCGGCGAACCTCCAAAGGAAATCTATCGACCAAGCGACGACACGTTCCTGATGCTTGACGCGATCTCCGACTTCTCATTCAAAGGAAAGAAAACGCTTGACATGGGGACCGGTTCCGGGATGTTGGGGCTGTTTGCTGCAATTCATGGTGCCAACGTCACCGTCGCTGATATTGATGAATCCGCAGCGAGGCACGCGGCGATGGCAGCCCGATCACTCGGAGTCAACGTGAACGCCGTCGTCTCCAACCTATTTTCGAGTGTTCACGGCCAATTCGACGTCGTACTGTTCAATCCTCCATATCTACCGAGCACAACTACCACCGACAACGCAACTGACGGCGGGGCGATGGGCGCCGCCGTGGCCAACAGATTCCTCCAAGAGTTACCGAAGCATTTGAAGGGGAACGGCGCCGCCTTCCTACTCCTCTCCTCCCAGAACGATCCATCGTCCCTGAGCCGCAAACATCAGGAGCTCTCGTTCACGCTGGTGAAAAGGCGTGCGCTCTTCTTCGAGGAGCTACAGGTGTTTCGGTTGGGATTTCGAGCCGCTCCCGGTCAGTGACTTGATGGCCAAGTCATCCTCGTAGAATTCGGCTTCTTGAATCGCTTTTCTACCGGCAAAGCCTTCATGCAGCCCATGCCAGAACGAAACCCTCTCCTCTCCCAGCTTCCAACACAACCAAACTCGCACTCCCAGTCTGACAGCTGGAAAATCCAACAGCCCAATATTCATGTCCTTCAAGACGCACCCCAGTTCCTCAAGCTTCTCAATCTCTTTCTGAAGCCGTTCCATTGCAGCGGTTACGGCATCATCTTCGGTTGTGCCATCCACCTCCTTCTTGATGGCTATGACTGTTTCCACGATATTCCGCACGTTCGGCAAGACATCGTTCACCTGTTTGGGAGTGAAGAAGATTGGCAAAGCTCTCTTGCTTTGTCTGGCTCAGAAAAAGAATAAGAACTTTGCACGAGTCATTCGGGATGAGAGAATGAACGAAAAGTCTTGGGTCAAAGAGTTGCTCGGCCAAGCTCGCGTTGGACACTTAGCCACCGCTATTAAGAAGGGACGCCCTCACGTCATACCGATCTGCTACGCCTTCGACGGCAAGACCATCTACAGTTCACTTAACGAGAAACCCAAGCGCACGACCCCGGAAAATATGCGTCGAGTCAAGAACATCACTGCAAATCCAAGGATCGCCTTGGTGGTGGATCTGTACTCTGAGAATTGGCGAGAGTTGCGGTACGTGATCGTTCAGGGTGTCGCTGAGATCGTTCGCGAGGGCAAGGAACATGAGCGGGCGATTAGGCTGCTCAGGGAGAAGTATTCTCAATACCTCTCCATGAGCCTAGAGGAACGCCCGATAATCAGGATTGCACCATCAAAGATCATAGCTTGGAGAGCGGCGGCCTTGACGGGTTAAAGCAAAAGCATATTTGGGCTTCCTTAGCGTTGCGTTGAGACTCACATTCGGATTTGAGACCCACGATTCAACCAAAAGGCCCGGAACCGTTCGAGAAACGAGAACTCGCGGTTTTGGGGAGCTTCTTCTTCTGCGAGGTATGCAACCTGGTTTGCGAGTACGGCGACCCAGCTTGGCAAGAGCACCAAGAGCAACTGAGGTTCCACAAGATGAAGCGTATGCTCGTTCTTCGATGCTGGAACTGTGGGAAGTTTGTCGTGGATGCCTATGCGGAGTATTCACCGGAACGAAATCAATTCTGGTGCAGGAACTGCATCGGGGACGTGGGTTACTTGAAGTTCAGATCAGCTGAGTGATCATCGAGCACGAGACGGAGCATACTCCGCGGTAGTGAAGTAAGTTCTTCCATAGAAGTCATGTGGAGGCTTAGGTGCTGCTCAATTAAAATCTCCCCTGATCCGTACGCAAGGTTAGAGTTGAACGTGGGCCAGTTTATCGAGTCCTTCTACACCGTTCTTCCAATTGGGATTGGGAATCAATGTGGAGGCGTATCTCCACCCCTTTTGAGATGAATCGTTCTTCTTGAACGGTGTGAAGACCATCACGCCTAAGACTCTGTTTGAATCGTGGTCGAAGATCTTGTGAGCGAAGGCACGAGCGAGAGTAATCTTAGTGATGGCGTTCCTTCGATCAGGCGAAACCGAGGTGCCAAGGACTACGAGAGAGGACTCCTTTCTGGGCAACTGCTTGAGGGAGTGGGCGCTCAACCGGAGTAGCTCCCTGAGCAAATCCTGCCTGAATGATAGATTTCGTTTCGACGTCCCGTTAATTCTTGTCTTCACTTCAATGTAGGTCCAAGCATCATCTAACGCAACCGCCAGATCCGCCCGTTTACCTCCAGGCAGAATGGGCTCCGACCTTACCGCGATACCACGTTGCGAATAGGTCCGAGCGATGCCACTGACGAGCGCGGTGTGATCGAAGTTCCTAGCGTATTTGGGTGCAGAAACGTAGATGCCATTCTTCACTCTCGCACGTCACACCTCAACGTATCCCCTGCACCGTTCTTAGTCTTAATGAACATTTTCCCGGCAAGAATCAGCTAATCCACCACATCACAGGCCATCCGAAGGAGATTCGGCTCGGGCTCTTGAAGGTTTAGAGGCTAGCCATTTAATCAATAGCCCCAAGTCGTCACCACTCCAGCTCCGCAAATGAGTTCGAATGGAGTGATCACATAATGAAGAGCATTGTCTGCATCAAACAAGTCCCCGAAGTCTCAGAGACCAAGTTTGATGCCACCAAGAAAACGCTGATCCGAGAGGGCGTGCACAATGAGATCAACCCATTCGACAGACGCGCACTCACCTACGCTGTTGAACTCAAGAAGAGATACGGCGGAGAAGTCGTGGTTTTGACTATGGGTCCGCCTCAAGCCAAGGAGGCGTTGATTGAGTCGCTAGCTATGGGTGCGGACAGAGCGCTGCATCTGCTCGATCACACGTTCGCTGGATCAGATACGCTGGCTACGGCGCGCGCTCTTTCTTTGGCAATTGAAAGGGAGAGACCATTTGATCTTGTTCTTTGTGGAAAGTACAGTGTGGACGCGGAAACCGGCCACATAGGCCCAGAGGTTGCTCAGCTACTCGGCATACCTCACATCAGCGGAGCGACGGGCGTCGAATTCTCAGATTCATTACGGAAGGCGATTGTTGATGCTGAAACCGATTATGGCTCTCAACGCATTGAAACCCCTCTACCCTTTCTGATCACCACGGCGGAACGATTGATCAAACCCTCACGACCGATCCCCAGTGAGATTGAGGCTGCAAAATCCAAACCATACAAAGTGATAACCGCATCAGAACTCAGCAACGATCCCTCCATCTTAGGATTCAACGGCTCTCCCACCTCTGTGACTGAGATTTACTATGTCGAAACAAAACGAGCATGCGAAATTATTGATGGACCAACAGTTGAGGATAAGGTCACACAACTAATCGGTAAGCTAGGGACACGGGGGCTCTTCACCGGCTGGCAAGAGGATCAGGAATCGAAGATTAAACCGCCAGATAAGCGGGTCAAACGAAGAAAGGATGCTTTCTGGGTTGTGACCGAAGTTGTTCAGGGTCGGGTTAGGGGTGTAACGTACGAGCTTCTTGGACGTGGTATCGAACTCGCGGATAAATTGGGGAGTGAGCTTTGCGCTGTGGTTTTGGGAAACCTGAATGGTCAACAGGTTCAGGATTTGATAGCGCATGGTGCGGATAAGGTCTACTCAGTCCAGAATGAAGCGCTGTCTACGTATTCAAGCGACGCGTACGCCGCGGCTCTAGCTGAGACGATTACAAGATTCAAACCATACGCCGTCGTAGCGGCATCAACATCCTTCGGCAGAGATTTCATGCCCCGCATAGCCGCACAACTAAACCTCGGAATGACCAGCGACTGTATTGGCCTTGAGGTTAACGATCGAGGGCAGCTTGTTCAATTGAAGCCTGCGTTTGGCGGTAACATCGTAGCGTCCATCTTGAGCAAGACGCGGCCTCAACTTGCCACCATTCGCCTAGGCATCCTTCTTCCCGCCGCTGCGAACCCACTGAGGAAGGGTAGCACAATCAAAGTCAAGGTCAATAACCTCAGACCTAGTGCCAAGGTTATACAAGAGCGATTCGAAGCTGACCGGGATGCGTTGAGATTGGATAACGCCGACGTTATCGTCGCCGTAGGTGCAGGAATCGGCGGCCCCGAGAACATGAGGATCATTAGCGAATTGGCGGAAGTTCTTGATGCTCCAATCGCGGCTACACGAAAGGTCGTCGATATGGGGTGGCTGCCCAGGCAGCTTCAGATAGGGCTCACGGGTAGGTCGGTCGGACCAAAACTCTACTTCGCCATCGCGATTAGAGGCACATTCAACCATACGGTGGGAATTGGCCGAGCAAAGACGGTTGTAGCGATAAACAGGGATCCAGACGCGCAGATCTTCAAGAATTGCGATTACGGGATCATAGGCGATTACGCAGAAATCCTACCTTCACTGATTCAGAACCTTCGGAAAGCAAAACGTGAATTCACGGAAACAGTCGTGAGGAGAGCTTAAAACTAAGCTAATCGCCATCCCAAAGTGTTGATGAAGCGATGGCGTTAGTTCGCGCATGCAAAACCTCTGAAGTCCCAGCGGGAAGGCTGAAGCTTGTTCACATGGGCGACAAGGATCTAGTTATCGCTAACGCTGACGGCAAATTCTACGCAATGGACAATTGGTGCACTCACGAGGAAGGTGACCTATCTCAGGGCGAACTCAGGGAGAATGTTGTGACCTGCCCCGAACACGGCGCGCAATTCGACGTTACGAGTGGACAAGTTCTCACGGGGCCTGATGGAGACACACCGGACAGCATTTCACCGGAAAGGCCGTACATGGTTAAGGTTGAGGGAGACGACCTCATGGTCGATCTTCCCTGAAGAGCTATCGGCCCTAACCCAAAACAATTATCCCATCAGACCCAAACGAGTCGAGGGCCGTATAGAACATGTATCTCTGCTACTGAAAGGTCTGAGGCGCCCGTAACGTCAGTCTTTCCATTCCATACGCGATTCCACGAGGCAAGATTATAATCTGTATAGACGAAAGCGGTATATTCTGTACCCATCAAAAGAGACAACGCTGTGAGGCACATGCCCGTTCGTTCAAAAGCAAAACGCCCGAAGAAGGGCCTGAGCTGGCTCGAAAAGATCGTCATAGCCGTCGTTGTGATTGTTGTAATTTGGGGAGCTTACTCACTGCTACAACCGGCGCCAGCCCCCGTCAAGACTGGACTTGCCCCAGACTTCACTCTTCCCGTTGTGAATGCGAACGGATTGACAGGGCAGAAGATCTCCCTCTCATCCTTTCGTGGAAAAGTGGTGCTCTTGGAGTTCATGCTTGCATCCTGCGTCCATTGTCAGAGTGTGGCCCCTCAATTGGAGAACCTCTACCAGCAGTTTGGAAGTCAGAATGTGGTGTTCATATCGATTGCCGGCCAAGGGTACGGCGAGAGCGCAAGCGACGTATCCAACTTCATCAAGAACTATCGTTCTAGCTGGATCTACGTCTATGACTCCTCGAACACGGTCTTCAGCTCGTACGGCGTTCAGGCCACCCCTATGTTCTTCATAATTGCGAAGAATGGTCAGGTAGCGACGGCATGCGATCAAGGCGAAACGTGCGGCCAGACCCTAGCCGCTGATCTGAAACGAATCAATGTGTGAGAACAGCGATAACCAAAAAGAAGCCAGAGCCTGCACTTATTTGTGATAAGTGAGTTCTCCATTTCTTATCCTAGCGCATTGAGTGTACTCGTGTTCCTGGACATGCCTCTCATCAACAATGTGTATGACCTGAATCCCCTTGGACTTCAAGTAGTCGGAGATCATTGAGCGATGACACCTCCAGTGAAGTGTCTCCGCACACATAATCGCCACGGTACCCTGCTTCATCAGCACGACGAGCTCTTCGACACCTTCCATGAAGGAACTTGTTTCCATGTAGTCTGCGTAGTTTCTGAACGATACATTCTTCCAGCAGGTATTCTTGGAATCCTTGCCGAACCCCTTTCTCCGTCCACCAAGCTTCTGCAGCCACACGTATCGGATTTGGTGGTTCCCAAGATCTAGCTCGATCACGTCCTGATTGAATTGTGGATTTGTTTCCGAGCGCGGAAAACTGCGAACATCCGCTAGGATTTTGACTCCATGCGCCTCCAAGAGGGTGACTAGTTGATCCATGGTTCTGGTTGAATGGCCTAACGTGAATACCGTCAAGGCTAACATGCCGGCGATTCGAGAAGGCGTCTGCTACATTACTTGTACGTCGTGTGGATAGCTTTCCTTCAGACCCGCTTGCGAGATTCGGACAAAGGTGCCTTTGCCTCGAAGCTGGGTGATCTCTGTGGCTCCGCAGTAGCTCATGCCCGACTTCAAACCTCCAACCAGTTGCGTCAGCAGTTCCGAGGCATTCCCCTTGTAAGGCACAAATGCCTCCACACCCTCCGGAACATAGTCCAACAGGTCGACGGCGCTGTCCTCGTCGTTCTGTTCAGATTCTCGCGTCGACCTGTCGTAGGAGGCAGCGACCGAGGCCATTCCCCTAACCAGTTTGTATTTTCTCCCTTCCCTCATCACAGTAATCCCGGGGCCTTCTTCGGTGCCCGCGAGAAGACTTCCGATCATCACCGTCGAAGCGCCCGCGGCGATTGCCTTTGTAATGTCCCCGGACGTTCGTATCCCACCGTCCGCAATAATCGGTACATCTTCTTGGTCAGCAACTTCAGCGCACTCCATGATCGCGGTCAATTGAGGCACGCCGGCACCGGTCACAATTCTTGTGATGCAAATGGATCCCGAGCCAATGCCCACCTTCACCGCGTCTGCCCCAGCCGATATCAGATCCTTTGTACCCTCCTTAGTAGCCACGTTTCCAGCGATCAATTCAACGCCGGGTATTGCTTTCTTGATGGAGCGTATCGCTTCAAGAGTTATGTCCGAGTGAGCGTGCGCGACATCCACGACCAAAACGTCTGCACCGGCCTCATGGAGCGCTTTTGCGCGTTCAACGTAACTTGACTTGACGCCGATTGCGGCGCCAACCATCAAACGCCCTTTCTCATCTTTCGAGGAGTGGGGAAACTGTTCGAGGCTTAGGAGGTCTCGACTTGTTATCAACCCTTTCAATCTGCCTTCCTTGTCGACTAAGGGTAATTTCTCGAGCTTGTGCTCGTGCAGTATCCGTTGGGCCTCCTGCAGGCTTACGTCGTCTGGAGCTGTGACTATGTCCTTGGCCTTGGTCATCAGCTCGGTCACTTTCTTCTCAAGATCTCGCTCGAAGAGAATGTCTCGGGTGGTTAGGATTCCCTGGAGTTTGCCTGCCTGGTCGAGCACCAGAAGACCGGATACACCATGCTGGGACATGAGCCTTTTCGCGTCCTTCAACCTCTGATTCATGTCCAGCCGGTATGGTTGGTCTATCACAATGCTCTCGGACCGCTTGACCTTCAGAACCTCATCGACCTGCTGCTCAATTGTCATGAATCGGTGAATGACGCCCAGCCCTCCAGCCCGTGCGATGGTTATCGCCATCTTATGCTCGGTCACCGTATCCATTGGCGCGCTCACAATCGGAACCTTCAACCTAAGACGACGACTGAGACGTGTAGCCGTATTCACATCCCGACGCGAGCGTACATTGGTACGTTTAGGAACTAGAAGCACATCATCAAACGTCAAACCCTCAACTATCTTCTCTGATGACAAGACTTGAAACCTACTGGAGGCAAGTTGATTGAGAGAGACCTAGTAGATTAGGAATCTCGACCCTTGAGTTAAAGCGCAATCTATCGGGCGTCAATAATATGCCCGTTAATGCGCCAGAGTTCTGCAAGCAAATTTAAACTTTCATTGACGGCTAGTTTGTTCTCGTGCCCGGAAAAGTTCTGGGCAAATCACATAAATATGACGTATGGCATGTTCTCTAGACTCGCTGATCAACAATGCCCTACAAACACCCTGAAGTCCTCGTGGAGACCACTTGGGTTAATGAACATTTGAAGGATTCAACTATCCGCGTAGCTGAGGTTGATTACGACCCGGTTGCCAACTACAATCTAGGCCATATTCCGGGCGCTGTGCTTCTCGATTGGAGGAAGGACATGAACGATCCACTCGCACGCGATATTCTGAGCAAGCGACGGTTGGAAGAAGTGCTTGGAAGATGCGGTGTCACAAACGATACTCAACTGGTCTTGTATGGGGACTTCAATAACTGGTTCGCGGCCTTCGCCTATTGGATTCTGAAGTACTATGGCGTTGAGAAAGTTGTCCTGATAAACGGTGGACGAAAGAAGTGGATCGCGGAGGATAGGGAAGTAACAAAAGACGTGCCCACCTATCCGGGAACGGTTTTCAAAGCGAAGAACCCGAACGAGAAGATTCGAACCTACATGGATTACGTGAAACAGTTACTCAACAAATCCAATAAGGTTCTTGTTGACGTAAGGAGCCAAGCAGAATTCACAGGCGAGATAACAGCCCCACCCGAATACCCCAACGAACACGCTCAACGGGGGGGCCACATTCCAGGCGCCGTAAACATACCTTGGTCGCAGGCGGTAAGGGAGGATGGCACATTCAAATCCGAAGAGGAACTTAGCAAGATGTACACGGGTAAGGGAGTCACACCCGATAAGGAGATCATCACCTACTGTCGAATTGGAGAGAGATCCTCCTTCACCTGGTTCGTGCTCAAGTACCTACTTGGATATTCGAATGTGAAGAACTACGATGGATCGTGGACAGAATGGGGCAACATGGTGCGCAACCCAATCCAAAAACCCTGATGGACTCAGTCTAACACCCGTTCCTATCTGACCTTTCTCACGATGAAATGGAATAAGCTACCTTCTCTTCTCGATTCCAGCAGCGCCTGACCTGTTTCATCTGACCATCGCACCATCTCGATATCAGCTGTGGCATCATCTGAGACCACATGAACAACCTCATCCAGCGAACAACGCGCCATCAACTCGTTCAATCTCACCAACACGGCCCCGCACTCTACACCTATCTCCCACATCTCATGATCCGGATATGCCTTGAAACATCTAACGTGAAGCTCCCGAATCTGAGATCTCACCTTCTCCTCAATGCTTCTCAGATCACTAAGCAGTGGCAACTCTTCGGATCCCTGAGATGGCTCAATTTGTGCGAACCAACCCTCATCGTAGGGAGAATCGTTCGCGAGTTTGGGTTTGCTCTCCAACACTGAGTTGACTGCGACCAGTCTCCCTGATAGAGGTGTGCGGACTGCTCCGAAGTACTTGACGCTCTCAATCGTTGCTATGGATTGCCCTCTGCTGAGCATAGTGCCGATCGGCTTGAATCTGATCTTGCCGAGCCTGCCTGCAAGCCCTGCGTGAACGCTGGTGATACCCACCTTCACAACCTTTGCCTCACTCAACCTTACCCATACGTTGTTCTCAAGATCGTAGAGAGCATCGTCTGGGAAGTTGCAGTAATCTATCTCCAATCTCTTCTTCCTTTGCGAACTCTATGTCTTTTCGTGCAGCGTGGAGAGCGACCTTTTCGGTTCGTACTTGACTCCGCCCACTATTCTTGGGGTCTGAAGTCGCTCCATGAGAAGTTCGGTGATCTCAAGCTTACACGTTCTCTCACTTTCCTTTTCGAATCCGGCTATCCGCAAGATTGCCCTTGAGTCGACTTCTACATCGCGGGTTTCTCCGTATGATTTCTCCACCACGTTCACTATCGCCGACACCTTTGCCCCAAGCTTCTCCACTAATTGCACACAGGCATTGCGTGTTCTCCCGGTGAAGCCCACGTCATCGAATATTATGACACGATCGTCCGAGAGTATTGCGCCTTCTGGCACTGCGAAGTAGTGTTCCGTCCTCTTCGTTGCAGAAGGAACCTTGACGTCTCCTATTATTGTACCACGCCATGTTCCAGGCACTTGAGGGTGAGTCCGATCGTAGATCTTCACGGCGCGAACGAAGCTCAATCCGGCCATGCTCGCGTAAACGGCTGCAAGGGGTGGACCGGAAGCTTCAGGCGAAAGAACCTTCGTAGCAGTTCTGCCTAACTTCGGTCTGAGCACATATCTCACAAGGTCACCGAAGAATGGAGCGTCAAAGCTCTGATTAATGAATGGAACATCTAACCCACCATCCCCCAGCACACAGAACTGCTGGGGATTCGTCAGGTGACCAATCAAATTCTCCTCAAGCCTGTCGATCCGCTCTTGAAACTTCGATAGCAATGTGACCTCGTTTGAAGCGACAAGAATCGAATCTCTGATCTTCGGAAAGAAGACTTGCAACGCAAACCCGAGTATCTCGGTCTCACGGGGCTGTTTAACGAGCTGTTGATACTTGTCAACTGCAATTAGGTCGGTGGAAATCTGAGACAGTTCACTGAGAAAACGATTAATCTTCACGATCGTGCCGATCTCTCCGCGAATTGCGTCCGGCGCTAGAACGGCATCATCGTTAACTCGCACGTTGTCGTTTTCTCTGAAGAGGATAACACCGGATTCCCGTCCTCCAGTCTCAGACGCCAACTCGCATAACCTGAGCACTAGAGTGAGCCTTCCGTTAAGAAAGATTACGCATGCGGATGATGGTTGGCGTCATGTTTCCAGTAGTCCTGATCGTAGCTGGCTTGGTTTTTGGTGCCCCCAGCCGCTTTTGCAGGGTGATTTCCACTGTAACAAGCAACTCCAATGGCATCGGCACATTAGGGCATGCATGGCGAACATGTCAGTCAATTTAAGTGACAGTCCATCCTTGATTGGCCAAAGTTACGGAGCCGGTCAGAAATGATTTACGCCGTTGAAATAAGCAATCTGACGAAACGATACGGCGAACTCGTTGCAGTTGACCGGCTGGATCTGAGGATCAATGAAGGAGAAATATTCGGGCTTCTTGGGCCTAATGGCGCAGGTAAGACCACGACTCTCTCCATGCTCGCAACTCTCCTGAAACCCACGTCTGGAACAGCAAGCGTGAATGGTTTCGATATAGTGGAGAAATCTGCGGATGTTCGACGATCGATCGGCATCGTCTTCCAGGACCCTAGCAGCGACGATATTCTAACGGGTCGCGAGAATCTGTACTTGCACGCCCTAATGTTCGGTGTTCCAAAGAACGAACGTGAACTAAGAATCCAGCATGTGCTCAGGCTGGTCGATCTTCAGGACCGAGCAGATGACATCGTTAAGAAATATTCAGGAGGCATGCGGAGACGACTTGAATTGGCTAGGGGCTTGCTTCACAATCCACGCGTAATGTTT